>CAAHFF010000002.1_pt1 | contig 359436 bp, 321 predicted proteins | sample 2563761 | NCBI WGS metagenome assembly CAAHFF01 (sample SAMEA5543997, study PRJEB30075) | plant metagenome | biome: Evergreen Rainforest; feature: Forest; material: Leaf | place: Madagascar | collected 2016-11
ACTGGTCGCAGGCCCAGACGGCGGCCGCGTTCGACATTCGCTGTGCGACTCACATTGGCAAGTGGGCACGCCAGTATGATGCGGGAGGACTGGGCGCATTGGCGCCCAAACGTAGAGGTCGACCTCCGATGCCCCACAAGTACCCGCCCGCGCCAATTCCCACGGACATGACTGCTGAGCAGATGCGCGAGGAGCTGGCCTATCTGCGCGCGGAGAATGATTATCTAAAAAAATTGAAGGCCTTGATCGAAGCGGAACGGACCGAAGCGCTGGTGAAAAAGCGCAAATTGTCCAAGGATTGAGGCCGACACATCCGCTGTCGCTATTGCTGCGGGCGGCCAAGCTCTCGCGCAGCACGTTCTACTACCATCTGAAGGCGCAGGGTGCGGTCGATCAGTACACCGCGCTCAAGGCCAAGATCCGTGCTATCTACACACGTCACAAGGGCCGCTACGGCTACCGTCGCATCACGGCCGCGCTGCGCCAGGCCGGCCAGTGCGTGAACCACAAGACGGTGCAGAAGCTGATGCGGGCGTTGGGACTGAAGTCCTTGGTGCGGCCGAAGAGGTATCGCTCGTACCGAGGCGAGGTAGGCCGCGTGGCGCCGAACGTGCTGGCGCGCCAGTTCGAGGCCGACCGTCCGAACCAGAAGTGGGTCACCGACGTGACGGAGTTCAACGTGCGCGGCCAGAAGCTGTATCTGTCGCCGGTGATGGACCTGTACAACGGTGAGATCGTGGCCTACGAGACCAGCGAGCGTCCGTTGTTCGGGCTGGTGGGCAACATGCTCAAGAAGGCGATGCGCCGCCTGTCGTCGGGCGACCAACCGCTGCTGCACTCGGACCAGGGCTGGCAGTACCAGCAGCCCAGCTACCGGCGCATGCTGGCCGATCGTGGCCTCACGCAAAGCATGTCGCGCAAGGGCAACTGCCTGGACAACGCCGCCATGGAGAGCTGGTTCGCCACGCTCAAGACCGAGTGCTTCTACCTGCGCCGCTACGACAGCATCGAGCAGCTTCAAAAGGCCATCGGCCAGTTCATCCACTACTACAACCACCAGCGTATCCGGCTCAAACTAAAAGGCCTGAGCCCGGTGCAATACCGAACTCAGGCCTTGGACGCCTGACCTTTTAAACTGTCCAACTTCTGGGGGTCAGTTCACATCGGCGGGCTTTTTACTTTGCTTTTTACTTTTCCAGGCAGCAGTGGCGCCTGGCAGATATGTCTTTGGTGGGCGGTACTGGGTTCGAACCAGTGACCCCTGCCGTGTGAAGGCAGTGCTCTACCACTGAGCTAACCGCCCAAAGAAGCGGAACTATAGCACGTCGATTTTTACCATGCAAGCGTCCACGCGCCGATCAGGCGGCGGTGCCTTCCGCCGGGGCGGCAGGCGTGTCCAGCTTGCGCCACAGGCACGGCCCGCCGCTGGCCTTGTCCAGCGCTTCCAGGTATTCGCCGTGGGCGGCCATTTCCGTTTCCGATGCCCGCAACACCGTCAGCACGGACGCATCGAAGCCCCCCACCACCAGGCCGTCGCCGGCGCCGCGCGCGGGTTCAGGCGCATCGATCAGCAGGCCATCCTGGCCGCGCGTCATGGCCAGCCACACTTCGGCCAGCAGTTGCGAGTCCAGCAAGGCGCCGTGCAGCGTGCGGTGCGCGTTGGAAATGCCATAGCGCTCGCACAGCGAGTCCAGCGAGTTGCGCTTGCCCGGGTGCATCTCGCGCGCCACCATCAGGCTGTCGGTGATGGCGGTGCACAGCTGTGCCAGCGGCGGACGCCCCACGCGGGCCAGTTCGGCGTCCAGGAAGCGCGTGTCGAACGACGCGTTGTGGATGATGAGCTCGCCGCCGGCGATGTAGTCCACGAAGTCCTGCACGACGTCCTCGAAGCGGGGCTTGTCGGACAGGAACTCGGTGGTCAGGCCGTGGACGGCCAGCGCGCCCGGGTCGCTGTCGCGGTCCGGGTTCAGGTAGACGTGGAAATGGCGGCCGGTGACGTTGCGGTTCTCCAGCTCCACCGCGCCGATTTCAATGACGCGGTGGCCTTGGGAGGGCTCCAGGCCCGTGGTTTCGGTATCGAGAATGATCCAGCGCATAGTGCCTTGATGTGTTGCGGCTATTTCGTGGGGTGGGCGTCGGGCAGGCCGGCGGCCGGGGCATGGCCCGGCTCGGCATCGGCGTGTTTCCGCGCGTGGGCGATCAGGGTGTAGACCACCGGCACCACGAACAAGGTAAGCAGTGTACCCAGAGATAGCCCGCCCACCAGCACCCAGCCGATCTGGCGGCGTGATTCGGCGCCCGCGCCCGAGGCCAGCGCCAGCGGCACCGCGCCCAGCACCATGGCGCCCGTGGTCATCAGGATGGGACGCAGGCGCAGCACGCTGGCCTCGACCACGGCCTCGACCAGTTCCTTGCCTTCCTCGCGCAGCTGGTTGGCGAACTCCACGATGAGAATCCCGTGCTTGGTAATGAGGCCGACCAGCGTGATGAGGCCGATCTGGCTATAGATGGACAGCGTGCCTCCCGTCAACCACAAGGCCAGCATGGCGCCTGTCATGGCCAGCGGCACCGACAGCATGATGGTGAAGGGATGCCGCCAGCTCTCGAACTGGGCGGCCAGCACCAGGTAGATGAAGGCCAGCGCCATGCCGAAGACCAGCATGATGCTGCCCGACGAATCGCGGAATTCACGCGACTGGCCGTCCAGGTCGGTGCGCACGGTCTGGGGCAGCACCTGGCCTGCCACGGTTTCCATGTGCGCCAGCACCTCGCCCAGCGCATAGCCCGGCGCCACCGAGGCCTCGACCTTGACCGCCCGCAGGCGGTTGAAGTGATTCAGCGACTGCGGCGACACGCTTTCGCGGATCCGCACCAGGTTGTCCAGCCGCACCATGCTGCCGTCGCGGGCCTGCACATAGATGTCGGCGATGTCGTTGGGCGTGCTGCGGTCGCGCGGCGTCACCTGCACGATCACGTCGTATTGCTCGCCCTCGTCCTTGTAGCGGGTGACCTGGCGCCCGCCCAGCATGGTTTCCAGCGTGCGGCCCACGGTGTCCACGTCCACGCCGACGTCGGACAGCTTTTCGCGGTCCACCTCCACGCGCAGCTCGGGCGTATTCAGGCGCAGGTCCGAATCCAGGTTTTCCAGGCCGGGATACTTCTCCAGCTCGGCGATGTAGGCGTCGACGATCTTGGCCAGGTCCGGATAGGAGGCCTGGCTCATGATCATGAACTCCACCGGCTTGGAGGTGGCGCGCTGGCCGAAGGACGGCGGGTTGCTGGGGAAGGCGCGGATGCCCGGCAGCTTGCTGAACGCGGGCTGCAGCGACTGCGCGATTTCCTGCTGCGTGCGCGTGCGTTCTTCCCAGGGCTTCAGGCGCAGGATGGCGCGGCTGTCGGTCACGGTTGGGAAACCCGCCGTGATCTGGCTGCCTTGCATCTCGGGGATCTGCGCGTACAGGCGCTCGATCTCCATCACGTTCTTCAACGTGTAGTCCAGCGTCGCCCCTTCCGGCGCGGTGACGATACCGAAGATGACGCCGCGGTCCTCGATGGGCGCCAGCTCGGACTTCACCACCGAGAACAGCGCCGCGCCGCCGCCGGCCACCAGCAGGCCCGCCAGCAGGATGACGGCCCGGTGCACCAGGGCCGCCGACAAGGCACGGCGATAGATCCGGTTCAGCCCTTCCAGCCAGGATTCGATCGTGTTGTAGACGCGGCCATGGCTGGGCTGGTGGCGCAGCAGCATGGCGCACATCATGGGCGTGAGCGTGAGCGCCACGAAGCCCGACACCAGCACCGCGCCCGCCAGCGCCAGCGCGAACTCGATGAAGAGCCGCCCCGTCCGGCCCGTGGCGAAGGCCAGCGGCGCGTACACCGCCACCAGCGTCAGCGTCATGGCCACCACGGCGAAACCGATTTCCTTCGTGCCCTGGATGGCCGCATGCACCCTGGGCACGCCGTTCTCGATGTGCCGGTAGACGTTCTCCAGCACCACGATGGCGTCGTCCACCACCAGCCCGATGGCCAGCACCATCGCCAGCAAGGTAAGCGTGTTGATGGAAAAACCGAACAGGTACATGAGCGAGCACGCCCCGATCAGCGACACCGGAATCGTCACGATGGGAATCAGGCTGGCCCGCACGTTGCGCAGGAAGAAGAAGATGACCAGCACCACCAGCACGACGGCCTCGGCGATGGTGGTGTAGACCGACTGGATGGAGCGCTCGATGAAGACGGAGGTGTCGTAGGAGATCGACAGCCGCATGCCGCGCGGCAGGTTTTCATTCAGGACGTCCACCTCGGCGCGCACCGCGCGCGACAGGTCCAGCGGATTGGCCGTGGACTGCCGCGTCACGCCGATGTTCAGGCCCAGCTGGCCATTGAAGCGCGAGGTGACGCGTTCGCTGGCCGGGCCGATCTCCACCCGCGCAAGATCGCGCAGCCGCACCGGATAGCCGCTGACGTTGGCGATGATGACGTTCTCGAACTGCGGCACCGTCTGCAGGTCGGTGGACGCCACCACCGAGAACTCACGCGCATCGCTTTCGATGCGGCCCGCCGGGATCTCGACGTTCTGCCCGCGCAGCGCGGTTTCCACGTCCTGCACGGTCAGGGTGTAGCCGGCCAGCTTCTCGCGGTCGACGTACACCCGCATGGCCGGCAGCCGTTCGCCGAAGACACGCACCTCGGCCGCGCCGGGCAGCACCGAGAACCGCGTCTTCACATAGCGGTGCAGATAATCCGAGACCTCGATGATGCTGTTCTGCCCCGCCTCCACCGCCACGTAGATGATGGGCTGGGAATCGGCCTCGACCTTGGAGATGATGGGCTCGTCGATTTCGTCGGGCAGGAAGCGGCGCGCACGCGAGACCTTGTCCCGCACCTCGGCCGCCGCCGCGTCGGGGTCGCGGCTGAGATGGAACTTGACGTTGATCTGGCTGCGTTCGGCGCGGCTGCGCGAGGTCATGACGTCCACGCCCTCGATCCCGGCCAGCTGGTCTTCCAGCGGCTTGGTCACGCGCGACTCGATCACCTCGGGCGACGCGCCCGTATAGGTCGTGTCGACCGACACCACCGGCTCGTCGATGCGGGGATATTCCCGCACCGTCAGGCGCGAATAGGAGATGAGACCGATCAGGACGATGACCAGCGACAGCACCGTCGCGAAGACCGGCCGGCGGACACAGACTTCGGAGATTTTCACGGACGCTCCCGGGTCAGGATGTGGCGGGTTCGGGCACCAGCGCGTCGGACGCCGGCGACGGATCCGGCACGGTGGACGCCGGCGTATCGGGCGCGGTCGCGTCAGGCTGCGCGGCCGGCGTCTCGGTCACCGGTGCGCCATCGGTGATGCGCTGCAGGCCTGCCACCACCACGCGCTCGCCCGCGGCCAGGCCAGACAGGATCTCGACCCGGCCTTCGCGCCGCTCGCCGATGCCCACCGGCACCCGCTGGGCGTGCCCGCTGGCGACCCGGTAGACGAACTGCTGCGCGCCCGACGGCGACAGCGCGCTTTCCGGCACCACGAGCGCCTGGGTGTTCTCGACCATGAGCTGCACGCGGGCGAACATGCCCGGGCGCAAGGCGCCTGACGGGTTCGGCACCTGGGCGCGCAACAGCACCGAACGGCCGCCCGCGTCGACCAGCGGGCTGACGGCGATGACCTCGCCCGGGCTGGACTGCCCCGGCAGCGCGTCGAAATGCAAGGAGAGCGACTGGCCGACCCGCACCCGGCCCAGGTACAGCTCGGGCACGCGGAAATCGACCTTCAATGGATCGATGGTTTCCAGGGGCGCCAGGTCACGCCCGACGTCCACGTAATCGCCCACCGACACGCCGCGCAGGCCGACCACGCCGTCGAACGGCGCCCGGATCGCCATCTTGTCGAGGCGTGCCTGGGCCAGGGCCACGGCGGCCTGCTGGACCTTGAGGTTGCTGCCGGCCTCGTCGCGTGCCTGCTGGCTGATGAAGCCTTCGGCCTGCAGGCTGGACGCGCGCTTGTTCTGGCTTTGCGCCAGCGACAGGTTGGCGCGCGCCTGGTCCAGCTCGGCCCGCGCCACGGCGTCGTCCAGTTGCACCAGCAACTGGCCGCGCTTGACGGGCTGGCCTTCCTGGAAAGGCAGCCTGGCGATGCGGCCGGCCACCTCGGGCCGCAGCATGACCGACTCGTCCGAACGCAGGCTGCCCACGGCAGCAAGACTGCGCGCGAAATCCACCGACTGGACGGCGGCCGTACGCACGGGCACCGGTTTCTGGGCGGCGGGCGCCGCCGGCAGGGTGGGCGCGGCGGCAGGCGGCTGCGCGCGCGGCGACCAGCGGCCGATGACCACGCCCGCGGCCAGCGCCACGGCGACTGCCGCCACGAGAGGCAAAGCTTTCTTCATGCTGCGCACTGAGGGGGGTGCGGCGCGGAGCCAGGCATTGAGGCCGCGCCGTCATGTTCTAAGGGAGAGGGGGGGTGGAGCCTGCCCCACTGTATCACCTTGAAATGACCCCTCGCACCCTGCGGCCAACCCTGTAGGAGCGCTGGCCGACGCCCTTGCAACCGACTGAAATGGCTATCGGCCAGCGCGCTGGGCCAGGATCACGCCCTGGTTGGCCAACTGATCCGCGCGCTCGTTGCCCGGATCGCCCGCATGCCCCTTCACCCACTGCCAGCTGACGGCATGGGTGGACACCAGGGCGTCCATGGCCTGCCAGAGGTCGGCGTTCTTCACCGGTTTCTTGTCGGCGGTGCGCCAATCGCGGCGCTTCCAGTTGGCCAGCCACTCGGTCATGCCCTTCTGGACGTACTGCGAATCGGTGTGGATGATGACGCGGCTGGGGCGCTTCAGCGCCCGCAGGGCCTCGATGACGGCCATCATTTCCATGCGGTTGTTGGTCGTGCCCAGTTCGCCGCCGCACATTTCCTTCTGGTGCACGCCCTGGCGCAGCAGCGCCCCCCATCCGCCCGGACCGGGATTGCCCTTGCAGGCGCCATCGGTCCAGATCTCGACGGTGTCTTCACTCATTCCTTGCTTCCTGTTGCTGTGTGGCGAACCGCCTCGGCCTGGGCGCGGTGCGCGCCGCCCGGGCCTTGCGGCACCGGCACGGCCACGCGGCGGGCGCGGCGGCGTTTCTTCCACGGGGCGCCGATGATACGCGCCCCGGCCACCCGTTTGACGGCCGACACCACATAAGTGGCGCCGCAGACCGGCCACCAGCGGTCGCCGGCCTTTTCCATGAAGGCCCAGCGGCGCAGCCAGACGTCCGTCATGCAGGCCGGGGCATAGCAGCCGAAACGGCCGCGGTCGACCTCGAAGGACAGCAGCTTGAACCAGTCTTTCAGCCGGGCCAGCGACACCTGCGCGGACGGCGGATGCGGCAGCCAGGGCGGCATGCCGGGCAGGTTGGCACGCAAGCCCCACAGGCTCCAGGGATTGAAACCCGACACCACCACCCTGCCCTCGGGCACCAGCACCCGCTCGACCTCGCGCAGCACGCGATGCGGCTCGTCGGTGCTTTCGAAGGCGTGCGGCAGCACCAGCAGGTCGATGCTGTCGCTTTCGAACGGGAGGGCTTCCGGACGCGCCACGACCTGGGCCTGCCATTGGCTGGCCAGTTCGGCCTTGGCCAGGCTGTCGCCCACGAATACCTTGAACGGCATGCGGTTTGCCTGCAGCAGGTCCAGGCCCGGCAGGCCGACCTGCAGGGCATTGAAGCCAAAGACATCGGCCACGATGGCGTCGAACTGGGCCTGCTCCCAGGCCCGGACGTAGCGGCCAGGCGGGGTGTCGAACCAGTCCCCCAGTTCTACAATGCTCGTTTCCTCAGCCACGCGATCAGGTGTCCTTATGAATGCACACGCCAGCCGCCTGCGGCCCCTGCCGGCATTGAGCGATAACTATATCTGGCTGGCCAGCCAGGACGGCCAGGCCGTGGTGGTGGACCCAGGCGCTGCCGAACCCGTGGCGGCCGTGCTGCAGGCGGAAGGCCTGCGCTTGCGCGCCATTCTACTCACCCACCACCACCATGATCACGTCGGCGGGGTGGAGGAACTGGTCCGCCTGACGGGCGCGCCGGTCTACGGCCCGGCAAGGGAACGCCTGCCGCGCTGCGACGAGGCGCTCGCCGAAGGCGACACCGTGTGGATCCCCGAACTGGGCATCGACCTGAAGGTCCTGGACGTGCCGGGCCACACCGCCGGGCACATCGCCTATGCCGGCCAGGCGGTCGGACAGCCCGTGGTTTTCTGTGGCGACACCCTTTTTGCCGGCGGCTGTGGCCGGCTGTTCGAAGGGACGCCCGCCCAAATGTTTGATTCCTTAGGGAAATTCCTGAAATTGCCCGAAGAAACGCTCATTTGCTGCGCGCACGAGTACACTCTTGCAAACCTGCGCTGGGCGCTCGCCGTGGATCCGGACAACCGTCCGCTGCAAACATGGCAGGCGCAGGCCATCGATCTGCGCGATCGCGGCCTGCCCACCGTGCCCACCTCCCTTGCGCTCGAACGAGACACCAATCCGTTCCTGCGCGTCTCGCAGCACACCGTTGCACAAGCCGCCGAACAGCAAGCCGGGCATTCCTTGGCCGGGCCGGTGGAGGTGTTTGCCGCGTTACGCGAATGGAAGAACGAATTCAGATAGAGGACCGATGAACCCTCAAGGACTGCAGCACTGCCCGCGACACTCGCCCCGCTTCCTGCTCTTCCCCCTGCTTGCCCTGTTGTTCGCCCTGCTGGCCGGCTGCGCCGGCACGCAGGGCAACCGTAGCGGCCAGCCCACCGAAGCCACCACCAGCGTCCAGCCCCTGCCGGGCCAGGCACGCGCGACGCGCGACCGCCACGTGGCCGTCGACACCTCGCGCACCGTGGACCTGACCCGCCCCGCCGCCGACGCCTGGGACCGCATCCGCCGCGGCTTCGCCGTGCCCAACATGGACACGGAACTGACGCGGCAGTGGACGGACTATTACGCCGCCCACCCCGAAGCCGTGCAGCGCATGGCCTCGCGCGCGGGCAAATACCTGTATTACATCGTCGACGAGATCAACCGCCGCGGCCTGCCCACCGAGCTGGCGCTGCTGCCCTTCGTCGAAAGCGCCTACAACCCTGGCGCGTACTCGCGCGCCCAGGCCGCCGGCCTGTGGCAGTTCATTCCCTCCACCGGCACCCATTTCAAGCTGACCCAGGACTGGTGGCGCGACCAGCGCCGCGACCCGATCGCGTCGACCAACGCCGCCCTGGACTACCTGGAGTACCTGTTCGAGATGCAAGGCGACTGGTACCTGGCGCTGGCCTCGTACAACTGGGGCGAGGGGTCGGTGCGCCGCGCCATGGACAAGAACGCGGCCATCAGCATGCCGACGGACTACCTGTCGCTGACGATGCCCGACGAGACCCGCAACTACGTCCCCAAGCTGCAGGCCATCAAGAACATCGTCGCCAATCCGCAGAAGTACGCGGTGGTGCTGCCCCCGGTGGAGAACATCCCCTATTTCGCCACGGTCAAGAAGACCCGCGACATCGACATCGAGGTGGCCGCCCGGCTGGCCGAGATGCCGCTGGAGGAGTTCCAGGCGCTGAACCCCTCGTTCAACCGCCCCATCATCCTGGGCCGCCACGAAGCCACGCTGCTGCTGCCGCGCGACAAGCTGGAGGTCTTCAACACCAACCTCAGCAACTACAAGGGCAGCCTGTCGTCGTGGAAGGTCTATGACGCCAAGCGCGGCGAATCGCTGGCCACCATCGCCAAGCGCCACGGCATCACCGAATCCCGCCTGCGCGACGTCAACGACATCCCCCGCCGCACCCGCACGGTGTCCCGCAACCAGACCCTGCTGGTGCCCGGCAAGGCCAGCGGCGACGTCCAGCTGGCGTCGCTGCAAGGCGGCCCGAGCTCGGCAGTGCCCACCCCGCCGGCCGCCCGCGGCCCGCGTGCCACGCCGAACGTGCGCACCCACACCGTGCGCAGCGGCGACACGCTGTTCGCGCTGGCCCGCCGTTATGGCACCAGCGTGGATGCCCTGCGCGCGCTGAACAACCTGAAGGGCAACACCCTGAAGGTGGGCAGCCGCCTGCGCGTGCCCGGCACGGGGGTGCGCGGTTGAGCCGATTCCGCTACGATTCGCCGCCTATACTGCGCTGACACGCCAGATTTTCCCGCCAGGCGCGCCCTGATTTCCGGCGCGCCGGCTTCGCCATACATCCGTACCAATCTGTTTAGGACGATCCAAACATGGGTTTTCTCGCCGGCAAACGCATCCTGGTCACCGGGGTGCTCTCCAACCGCTCCATCGCCTATGGCATCGCCCAGGCCTGCCACCAGCAAGGCGCCGAACTCGCCTTCACGTATGTGGGCGACCGCTTCAAGGACCGCGTGACCGAGTTCGCCAACGAATTCGGCAGCACGCTCGTGCTGCCCTGTGACGTTGCCGAAGACGCACAGATCGACGGGCTTTTCACCGAGCTGGCCAAGACCTGGGACGGCCTGGACGGCCTGGTGCATTCCATCGGCTTCGCCCCGCGTGAAGCCATCGCCGGCGACTTCCTCGACGGCCTGTCGCGCGAAGGCTTCCGCATCGCCCACGACATCTCGGCCTACAGCTTCCCCGCACTGACCAAGGCCGCGCTGCCGCTGCTCAAGGCGCGCCAGGGCTCGGTCCTGACGCTGTCCTACCTGGGCGCCGAGCGGGTCGTCAGCAACTACAACACCATGGGCCTGGCCAAGGCCTCGCTGGAAGCCAGCGTGCGCTACCTGGCCAGCGCGCTGGGCCCCCTGGGCATCCGCGCCAATGGCATCTCGGCCGGCCCCATCAAGACCCTGGCCGCCAGCGGCATCAAGGACTTCTCGGAAATCCTGCGCTTCGTCGAGGCCAACTCGCCGCTGCGCCGCAACGTCACCATCGAGGACGTCGGCAATGTCGCCGCCTTCCTGCTGTCGAACCTGGCAGGCGGCGTCACGGGTGAAATCACCCACGTGGACGGCGGCTTCTCGACCGTGGTGTCGGGCCTGCAAGGCTGATCGCGGCACGCAAGCACGCGTTCCCGCAAGACAAGGCACAAGGCCGCGCCCTCTGGCGCGGCCTTGTGCTTTCCGCTGTCTTCGTTTTCCCTCAGTCCGCCCGCAACCCCAACTGCGCGGTCAGCGCGCCATAGCGATCGATGTCCGCATGCACCAACGCGCGGAAGGCCTCCGACGTGCTGGCCGTCGGGTCGAAGCCCAGTTGCCGCAATTGTTCCTGCATGGCGGGATCGGCCACGATCCCGGCCAACGCATCGCGCAGCACCCGAACCCGCTCGGGCGGCGTGTGCGCCGGCGCCAGCAGGCCATGCCACTGGTTCAGCGCATAGCCCGGGAACCCTTGCTCCGCCACCGTGGGCACGCCCGGCATCAGGGCTGAGCGCGCCGGCGCCGTGATCGCCAGGGCGCGCAGGCTGCCAGCCCGGATGAACGGCGCGGCGCTGGAAGCCGTGACGACCGCCACGGGCACCTGCCCCGCCACCGCGTCGGTCAAGGCCGGGCCGCAGCCCTTGTAGGGCACGTGGCGCAAGGACACGCCTGCCAGGTGCAGCATCTCGCCCGCCAGATGCTGCGGCGTGCCGTTGCCGCACGAGGCATAGGCCACACCCGCCTCGCCCAGGCGCCCGGCATCGATCATGTCCGCCAGCGTGCGCCACGTCGAACTGGCAGGCACCACGATGGCGGACGGCACGAAAGCCACGTTGATGACCGGCGCGAAATCCCGCTTGGGATCGAAAGGCAGTTCGCGATAGACCCCCGGGTTGATCGCGAACGAGCTGTTCACCATCAGCAGCGTATTGCCATCGGGCACGGCCTCCGCCGCCGCCCGCGCGCCGATGTTGCCGCTGGCGCCGGGCCGGTTCTCCACCACGACCGGCACGCCCAGCTTCACTGCCAGGCGCTCCCCCAGCTTGCGCGCCAGCAGGTCGGTGCCGCCGCCGGGCGGAAAGGTCACCAGGATGGAAAGCGTGCGATCCGGCCAGGCGCGCGCCGCCGGCTTGGCGGCAGCGGGGGGTTCGCCCTGCGCGCCACGGCCTGGCGCCCAGGCCACCCCGGCCAGCAAGCCCAGGACCAGCGCCAAGGCAGGGACGAGCGCGGCCACACCGCGCGGTTTGACGGTCTTCATCACAACTCCAGATCGAGATCGCCCTGATGGGCTCGCCGGGCACTGCCCGGCACGGATGGCGGGCGGTCTAGCCCCGATGGTCCAGGCCGATATCCAGTACCGCCGCGCTGTGGGTCAGCCAGCCGATGGAGATCAGGTCCACGCCGCTGGCCGCGACCGCCGGCGCCGTCGCGGGCGTGATGCGGCCCGAGGCCTCGGTGATGGCGCGTCCGTCCACCATCTGGACGGCGCGAGCCAGCATCTCGGGAGTCATGTTGTCGAGCAGCACGGCATCCACGCCCACCGCCATGGCCTCTTCCAGCTGGGCCAGGGTGTCCACCTCGACCTCGATCTTCACCAGGTGCCCCACCGACGCGCGCGCCCGCATGATCGCGGCGCGCACGCCGCCAGCGATGGCCACGTGGTTGTCCTTGATGAGCACGGCGTCATCCAGGCCATAGCGATGATTGCTGCCGCCGCCCACGCGCACCGCGTACTTCTGCACGGCACGCAGGCCAGGCATGGTCTTGCGGGTGCACACCACGCGTGCGCGTTGCGGCCGCACGGCATCCACGATGCTGGCCGTGGCAGAGGCCACGCCGCTCAGGTGGCACAGGAAATTCAGCGCGGTGCGTTCACCCGTCAGCACGCCGCGCGCAGGGCCGCGCACCAGCGCGATGGTGTCGCCAGCCGCCAGGCGGCTGCCGTCGGGCCGCAACACCTCGAGTTCGATGCGCGGGTCCACCAGCCTGAAGGCCATCACGGCCAGGTCCAGGCCCGCCACCACGCCCGGCTGGCGGGCGGCCAACGCGGTTTCGGTGCGCAGGTCCGCCGGCACGATGGCATCGGTCGTCACGTCTCCTGCCCTGCCCAGGTCCTCCAGCAGGGTGGCGCGCACCAGCGGCTCCAGCATGACCGCCGGCAAGGGAGGCACGTCGGAAACACGCGCTTGCGCGGCTGCCTCGGCCAGTTGGATCTGGCCTTCTGTAATTATGCTCATTATGAGTATTTATGGATCAAAAAAAGAGCGGCGCCCGCTCGACCCATTTATGCTATTCCTGAGCATAAGTGGCTGTCAAGCGATTGCCATGTCCGATACATGCCCGCGCGGGAATTCAGCCCCGGGCCAGCGGCAGCTTGCTGCCAGCAATGGCCCGCTCCAGCATCACGCCGCGGCGGAAGCGGAACAGCTTGGCGGGCCGGCCTGCCCCGCCCGCCTGCACGTCGCCGGTTTCCTCCACCAGCTCCTGCTGTTCGATGAGCCGGCGGAAATTCTGCTTGTGCAGGCTGCGCCCCGCCAGGGCCTCGACGCTTTGCTGCAATTGCAGCAGCGTGAAGTCCGGCGGCATCAGCTCGAAGACCACCGGGCGGTACTTGATCTTGGCCCGCAGCCGCGCAATGCCCGTGGCCAGGATGCGCCGGTGGTCATGGCGCATGGACGCGCCGGGCAGGCAGGCCGCGCGCGCGGCGGCATCGTCCGCCGCGCAGGCCTCGGCCACCAGGCCCAGCTCGTACAACAGTTCATAGCGCTGCAACACGCGGTCCTCGCTCCAGGCATAGCCGTCGAGCCCGAACGTGAGCGCCGTCCGCTGCGCGCGAGCCGCCCGCAGCTCAGCCGACCCCGCCGCCTCGGTCCAGCGCCGCAAGGCAGGCACGATGCGTTCGGACAGCAAGGCGGGCTCGCCTTCGCGATGATCTTCCCAGGGAAAATAGCGGTACCAGCTTTGCCACTGCGCGCTGGCGTCGGCGGGCGTGGCGGCCTCGCGCGTGAGCGCGAGATAGCTGATGGAAATGGCGTGGGCGGCGCCGCCAGGCTCGGCGTAGCGGCCGCTGTCGGCAAAGGTATAGAGCTGCTCGACGTAGCCCAGCGGATGGTGCGTCTGCTCTTCCACCCAGCTGCGCAGCCCGGATTGCAGCGAGCGGTGCCCCAGCTCGAACGGCCCCGACGGCAGGGCCCGTCCGTCTTCGGTCGTCAGGACGCGCGGTTCCCCGTGGGTGACGGCGGCCAGCACGGCGACGAGGTCGGCGACGACGGAGTGTTCAACGCTCACGGACAGGTTCCAGCACGGAGGGCTGGTCATTATAGGTGGGGGCCGCCATGCCCCCATCGCTCATGCCGCGCTTTTCTCCAGGACCGCATGCAGCAGCACGTTCGCGCCCGCCGTCGACCACGCCTGGCGAATATCCTCGGCTTCGTTGTGGCTGATGCCGTCCACGCAGGGCACGAACACCATGGCAGTGGGGGCAACGCGATTCACGTAGCAGGCGTCATGGCCCGCCCCCGACACGATGTCGCGATGGCTGTAGCCCAAGGCTGCCGCGGCACGCCGCACCGCGCCGACGCAGTCCGCGTCGAACACGATGGGCGCATAGGAAAAGATCTGCTTCAGCGACGAGCCCAGCGACAACTCGGCAGCGATCTCTTCCACGGCCGCCAGCAGCGCGGCGTTCATGTGATCCAGCACGGCGTCGTCGGGATGGCGGAACTCCACCGTGTAAGCGGCGCGCCCAGGCACGACATTGCGCGAATTCGGATGGAACGCCACCTGCCCCACCGTCGCGCAGGCCAGCGGGCCATGGTCCAGCCCGATACGATGCACGGCCGTGATGACGCGCGCCACGCCCAGGCCGGCATCCTTGCGGCGGTTCATGGGCGTCGTGCCTGCGTGCGCGGATTGTCCCGTCAACTCGCCTTCGTACCAGCGCTGTCCTTGCCCACCCGTTACCACGCCGATGTCCTTCTGCTCGGCCTCGAGCACCGGCCCCTGCTCGATGTGCAGCTCGAAGGCGGCATGCGGCAAGGGCGCCCCCAATGGCGCATCGCCCGCGTAGCCGATGCGCTCGAGCTCCGCACCGATGGTCCTGCCTTCGGCGTCCGTGCGTGACAGGCCATAGTCCAGGTCGAACACGCCCGCATAGACCCCCGAGGCGATCATGGCCGGCGCAAAGCGCGACCCCTCCTCGTTGGTCCAGTTCACCACCTCGATGGGCCGCTCGGTCTGGACGTCATGGTCGTTCAGCGCTCGCACGACCTCCAGCCCGCCCAGCACGCCATAGATTCCGTCGAAGCGCCCGCCGGTGGGTTGGGAGTCGCCATGCGAACCCATTTGCACCGGCGCCAGCCCATCGCGCTGGCCCGGCCGCCGGGCAAAGATATTGCCCATGGGATCGACGCGCACCGTGCAGCCCGCCTCGCGCGCCCAGCGCACGAAGAGATCGCGCCCTTCACGGTCCAGGTCTGTCAGCGCCAGGCGGCTGACGCCGCCCTTTTCCGTTGCGCCGATCCGTGCCATTTCCATGAGGCTGGCCCACAGGCGCTCGCCATCGACCCGCAATGCCTCGCGCGTCATGCCGGCTCCTTCGGGGCCGGGGGCGCATCCGCGGGACGGTGATAGCGGAAATCGCAACGCGCCGCGCCACTCATGATGGTGGTGCTGCGGGTCATGGTCACCGAGGGGTCGTAGCCGACGATGAACTCGGCGTCCCGATTACAGGACAGCAGGTGGCCGATGTCGCCCAGCCCCATCTCGTGATACATCTCGGCATAGCGGCAACGCTTCACGTCGTAGTCGAACTCGGTGTCGCTGGCGTTCAGCACCTCGATGCGCAGGGCATCGTCCTTGGTCCACAGGTGCTGGAGACCGGCGAACGTACGCAGGTTCGCCCCCTGGGGCTCCCGCGCGGCGAACTCCCGGCCGGCCTGCACGGCGGCATTCGACACGGCCTCACCGATCACGGCGCCGGCCTTCTCCTTGCCGAACTCGCGCACCAGGATCTCGTAGATCGGCTTGATGATTTCGGCCTCGATACGCCGGCGCGCGAGGATGCCAAGCTCATTGGCGGGGGCCGTGGCGGGCGGATTGCCCTGCTTGTCGACGGGGGTCATGCGAAAACTCCTTCACTTCGGGTGCACCTGCAACGGTGCACGAACAACGGCCGGCAACACGCCGGCCTGGATGGCGGCAGTATAGGAGCGCGGGATGCCGCCTCGCGCGCCCTTGCCGCCAGCCGAATGCGAAAGCGAGCCGTGTCCCGACAGGGCACGGCTCGCCGGTACGGCGACTGCCTGCGCGGTGCTTACTGGCTGGCAACGGCCTGCGCGGCCTTGCCACCCAGCACCGCGGCGGGCGCCCACTTGCCCTGCTCCACGCGGTAAACGGTATAGGCGGGTTGGCTCAGGTTGCCTTCGGCATCGAAGGCGACCGGCCCGGTAATGCCGGTGTACTGGATCTTGCGCAGGGCGGGCAGGAACACCGTCGGGTCGGTGGAATCGGCTTCGCGCATGGCGGCGATGATGACGGCCGCGGCGTCGTAGGCGAACGGGGCATGCAGTTCGATCGGCTGCTTGTAGACCTCGCGATAGCGCGTCTCGAACGCCTGGCCGCCAGGCATCTGGGCAATGGGCAGGCCCGGCTCCAGCGCAATGGTGCCCTCCCCGTCGCCCTTGGAAGTCGTCAGGAAAGTCTGGCTGACGATGCCGCCCGCGCCGATCAGGCGGGCCTTCAGGCCCAGCGGTTGCAGGCGGCGCACGATCAAGGCAGCTTGCGCATCCAGGCCGCCAAAGAACACCAGGTCGGCATCGCGGCTCTTGATGCGGGTCAGGATCGCATCGAAGTCGACCTGCTTGTCGTTCACGAACTCACGCGTGACGACCTCGCCGCCGGCTTCCTTCACGCCGCGCACGAACTGGTCGGCCAACCCTTGGCCGAAAGCCGTGCGGTCATCGATGACCGCAATGCGCTTGGCCTTGAGCGTTTCCACGGCATACCTGCCGGTGTAGGCGCCGCCCACGTCGTCGTGGCCCATGATGCGGAAGCTGGTGTCGAAGCCTTGCGAGGTATACGACTTGCCCGTTGCGGCGGGCGCCACCTGGGCAATGCCGGCGTCGTGGTAGACGCGTGCGGCAGGGATGCTGGTCCCGGTGTTCCAGTGGCCGATCACCCCCACCGCGCCCTGGTCCACCAGCGACTGTGCGACCGTCACGGCCACGCGCGGATCGGACTGGTCATCCACGGCCTGCAGGCGGAACGTGATGGTGTCGCCGCCGATCACGAGTTTCTGCTTGTTGGCATCCTCGATGGCAAGGCGGGCGCCGTTTTCCAGGTCCTTGCCGATCCGGGCCGACTGGCCCGTCAGCGGCGCGGCCAGGCCCAGTGTCACCGTCTTGTCCGCCCAGGCAGGAGAGACGCCGAGGGCGGCGGCACAGAAAGCGGCCAGGGCGAGCAGGCGTGGCAGCCGGGCAGGGGTTGCGGACGTGGACATGAAGGCTCCCAGAGAGAAAACATTGATGAGCTGAATTATGTTTTCTCTGCCAGCGTCAGGCCAATATTGAATTCAGATATCAATATTACCCAGTCGGCTTTATATATAAATCAATGAATTAGCTTATTCAAACGGCCGCATGGCAAGGCAGAAAGATTTTCACTACATTCAACATATGAATTATTTAGAACAATTGCAGCATGACCCGCCGCTGCGTGCCGTTCGCGCTTTCGAAGCGTATGCACGCCTGGGCACGCTTGCCGCCGCCGCCCGTGAACTGGCGATCACGCCCTCCGCCATCAGCCACCAGTTGCGGCTGCTCGACGCGTTCCTGGGCGCACCGCTGACCACCCGCCAGGGCCGCAATCTGGTGCTGACGGCACAGGGGCGCGAATACTACCGCTCGCTGCGCTCGGCATTCGCGGTGCTGCGTGGCGCCACCGGCCACCTGCGCGAAGGCGCCGCGCCACGCGAGGTGTCCCTGAGCGTCATTCCGATGTTCGGCATGGGCTGGTTCATTCCGCACCTGCAGGAGTTCCAGGCGCTGGCCCCCGGCCTGGACGTGCATGTGTCCTACGCCAACCATCGGCACTACCCCAGCGATGCGGCCGACCTGTCCATCCGTTTCGGCGTGGGCGAGTGGCCCGGCTACGACAGCATCAAGCTGCTGCCCGGCGCCGTGGTGCCCGTCTGCCATCCTGGCTTCCTGGCCACGCGCGGGCCCATCCCCTCGCCGGCCGCACTGGCGGGATTGCCGCTGCTGCACGACGAGGAGCGTGGCACCTGGAAACTGTGGCTGTCGGCGGCGGGCGTCGCCACGGCGCCACGGCTGGAGGGCGCCATGTTCGAGGACGGGCAACTGACCTTGTGCGCGGCACTGGCCGGACTGGGCTGCGCGCTGCTGCGTCCGCCGCTGATCCAGCGCGAGCTGGACAGCGGCCAACTGGTGCAGCTGTTCGACCTGGCGCTGGACGATGGCCGCGACTATTACCTGTGCCACCGCAGCGGCGTGGCGCTGTCGACGGACGAAATCGCGCTGCGCGATTGGCTGCACGCCCGCACGCAACCCTGGCGTCAACCAGGTTCGGCTTGAGTCGTAGAGAAGAAAGGCGGGCGCGGCGCCCCCACGCCATTCAATGCGTGGACGGCGAGCCCGCCGAGGGGCAGACGCTGGTGATGGTTTCGCGGATGCGATTGCAATCGCCGAAGACGCGCGTGCTGAGCATGCTGCCCTGCACGGCGGCAAAGAGCGCACGCGCAGAGGTTTCCGCGTCGCAGCGCAGCGTGACCGTGCCCTGCTCCACGCCTTCTCGCAGCACGGCGGCCAGCCAGGCCTCCATGGCAAGGAAGAAAGACTTCACGACGCAACGCACCGACTCGGGCAAGGAGTTCATGTCGGCCGCAAGCACCCCGCCGATGCACAGCTGCTTGCCGCTACAGACCACGCCTTCCAGCACGTCGGCATAGCGGCGCAGCTTTTCATCGGCAGGCAAGGAGGCGTCGATGGCATGCACGCGCGCGATGGCGTTCTGGCTGTAGGCCTCGATGGCCTCGCGCACCAGATCGTCCTTGCAGGGAAAGTAGTAATGGATGCTCGACGTCTTCACGCCCACATGGTCGGCCAGGTCGCGATAGCTGAATCCATTGCAGCCGCGCGCGCCGATCAGGCTCTGCGCGTAGTCGAGGAGTTGCTCTCTGGTATTGGCGGCGGTGGCGTTCATGGCGAAAGTTTACCTATGAATGGGTCGATAGGTCGAACCTGCCGGCGCCCGGATCGCGCCTTGTCACCTGCACGCAACCTCAGGGGCCTGGCGGCACGGCTTACACACAACGGTCATGCAGTCATGCGTGGGGGAACCGTGCCGCCTCCCGGTGGCTCAACCTTGGAAAACCAGCGCGGGATCCTGCTCGCCCGGCTGGACGTCGCCCGCGGCACGCGCCTGGCGCAGTTCAGCCTGGACCTGGGCACGCGTCAGCGAGGCGGGCGCGAAATGGGCGGTCTGGTCCTGCTCGCCGTCGAAGATTTCACCGGCCTGACGGGCGGCCACGGCTTCAGCGCGAACCTGCTCGGCGCTCACCTGGCTGGTCTGGGCCACTTCGGGCGGGTAGCCGAGCTCCTGGGCCTGGACGGCGGAGGCGCCCAGGAAGGACAGCGAGAGGATGGCGGCGGAGAAGAAGGTCTTGGTCATGATGGTTCCTTTGTTTGTCTTTGGCGCCCCGGCGTCAGCCAGCGGCAGTCCGTGTCGGTGAAAAGGTGTCTGTCGTGTGTGGCGTATCAGGTCTGGCGGGCTGGGACGGTCCCGCGTCATGCGGCGGGCGGGACCGTCTTCCTGCTTCAACCCGCGACCGGCGGGTAGTCCAGTTCGCCGCGGCTTTCCAGGCCGTGCGATTGGGCCTGGCGCAGCTCGGCGCGAACCTGGGCACGGCTGTGGGTGCTGTCACCACTGGGGGTCAGAGCTGCCACGTCCAGTTCGCCGGCGGGAATGCTGCCTTGGGCGATGGCGTCGCGCAGTTCGGCCCGCACTTGCTCACGGGTCACGCTGGCGGTGTGGTCGACGTCGGCGGGGTAGCCGATTTCCTGGGCCTGCACGGCGGCGGCACCCAGCATCGAGGCGGAAAGGATCAGGGCGGAAGCGAAGGTCTTGGTCATGATTGGCTCCTTGAGCACAGTGTTTAAATTTATCTACTGATAGATAGATGACTAGGGAAAATAAAAGGGCCTTGCGGCACCGGTGAATCTTTCGATTTGCGGGAGACTTTTTGTCTGCCCTGTTTGTCGATGGATGAATCTTATCTACCAGTAGATAGATAAACAAGCGGAATCTCCAGGAAAGATGAAACCAAGCGTAACCTCACTGTTGTCTTCCGCTCGCCGTCGCCGGACAAGCCATTGAAAACAAAAAGGAAAACCTAGCGCTCCCGGATCAGTGTCATCGAGAAACGATAGCGATCCGCGGGGTGATACGAGGTGGAGGCCAGCACCAACACCCCTGCCTGATCCCGGTAATGGCGCAGGATGAAGAGGCCTGGCGACCCCGCTGGCACCTCGAGCACGCGTGCGATCTCGGCGGGCACCGGCGCGGCGGAAATGGTCTGCTCCACCGTGGCGATACGGCGACCGAAGTGGCTTTCGATCAGGTCCGACACCAGGCGGTCGGGATGCGCCTGCACCAGCTTCTTCACCTTGCTGTAGTGGGCGTCCACGTACAGATCCGTCCAGCCCGCCGGCGGCTTGCCGGCTTCGCCCCGCGTGGAGCTGATGCGCAGCCAGCGCGTGCCGGGCGGACATCCCAACTCGGCAGCCTGGTCGATATCCAGCACCACTTCCTGCATCTTCTGCACGCTGCGCGGCGTGCGGGCGGCCAACTGCACCAGGTCTTCCAGCGAGGACAAGGATTGGCTGTAGCCGGAGCGAGGACGTTGCGCCTCGACCACGGTGCCGCTGCCGCGCCGGCGGGAAATCAGGCCCAGGTCCTGCAACTGGCGCAACGCCGAACGCACCGTGTGGCGGCTGGCGGAGAACGCATCGACCAGCTCGTGTTCGGTGGGCAGCGCCGACCCTACCGGGTAATCGCCATTCGCAATGCGGCGGGCGAGTTCCTCGGCGATCTGGCTGTAGAGCGAAATGGACGGCATCGGCGTATCGGGGCGTGGGACAAGAAGGTGGCACGCCATTCTATCTGCCACCCGCGCCGAGCCATCCGGCGACCGCGCAACACCCGATTGACGATTGAAAAATGCATGCTTAATATGTACGTACAAATTATCAAGAGCGTACATTTAACATGCCCATTTCCGTACTCGAATCCGCTTTGTTCAAGGACATGTTCGGCACGGCCGCCATGCGTGCCGTGTTCGATGACCGCGCCACTGTGCGCCGCTACGTGGAGACCGAAGTCGCGCTGGCGCGCGTGCAGGGCCGCCTGGGTGTCATCCCGGCCGCCGCCGCCCAGGCCATCGCCACCCGCGCCGATGCCGAGGCCATCGACCTGGCCCGACTGGCCCACGAGACCGAGATCGTCGGCTACCCCATCCTGCCGCTGGTGCACCAGTTGGCCCCGCAATGCGGGCCGGAAGGCGAGTACCTGCACTGGGGCGCCACCACCCAGGACATCATGGACACCGCCACGGTGCTGCAGGTGCGCGAGGCGCTGGCGATCATCGAGGCCGACCTGGCTGCCCTGGACGATATCCTGGACGGCCTGGCCGAGCGCTATCGCGACAGTCCGATGGCAGGCCGCACGCATCTGCAACATGCCTTGCCCATCACCTTCGGCTACAAGGCGGCCGTGTGGCTGCTGATGGTGCGCCGTCACCGCGAACGCCTGGCCCAGCTGAAGCCCCGGGTGCTGATCGGGCAATTTGGCGGCGCGGCCGGCACGCTGGCCTCGCTGGGCGACGAGGGCCTGGCCGTGCACGCGGCGCTGATGAAGGAACTGGGCCTGGCGGAAGCGCCCGTCACCTGGCACGTGGCGCGTGACGGCCTGGCCGAGACGGTGCAGTTCCTCGCGCTCATCACCGGCACGCTGGGCAAGATCGCCGTGGACGTGATGCTGATGATGACCAACGAACTGGCCGAGGCCTTCGAACCGTTCGTGAAGGGCCGCGGCGCCTCCAGCACCATGCCGCAGAAGCGCAACCCCATTTCCTGCGAACTGATGTGGGCGGCGTCCAAGACCGTGCGCCAGCACGCTGGCCTGGCGCTGGACGCCATGCTGCAGGACTTCGAACGCGCCACCGGTCCCTGGCACCTGGAGTGGTCGTGCATCCCCGAATCGTTCGTGCTGACCGCCGGCGCACTGAACCAGGCGCGCTTCATGCTGGCCGGCCTGGAAGTCGACACCGCGCGCATGCGCCGCAACCTCGATCTTTCCGGCGGCCTCATCGTCGCCGAGGCCGTGATGATGGGCCTCGCCCCGCACATCGGCCGCCAGACCGCGCACGACGTGGTCTATGACGCCTGCCGCCAGGCCGCCACCCGCGGCCTGCCGCTGGCAGACGTGCTGCACGCCGACCCGGCCGTTTCCAGCAAGCTCGACCGCCAGGCCATCGACCGCCTGTGCGATCCGGGCAACTACCTGGGCGCCGCCCCCCACATGGTGGATCGCCTGCGCCAGCAGGCACACGGCTGACCCGCCCTGCCCCAATCCAGACAACACAAACACAACGGAGAAGACAAATGAAGCAATGGATCGCTGGCGCCCTGGCGCTGGCCGCAATGGCCGCGGCCCCCTCGCACGCGCAGGACTATCCCACCCGCGCCATCACCTGGATCGTGCCCTTCGCCGCGGGCGGCCCCACCGACGCCATGGCGCGCAACATCGCCAACCGCGTCTCGCAGGAACTCAAGCAGACCATCCTGGTGGAGAACGTCGGTGGCGCGGGCGGCACCATCGGCGCGGCCAAGGCGGCGCGCTCGTCGCCCGACGGCTACACCTTCCTGGTCGGCCACATCGGCTACATGGCCGCGGCGCCCTCGCTCTATGCCAAGCTGCCCTATGACCCGGTCAAGGACTTCAAGGCCGTGTTCCGCTTCCCCGACACGCCGCTGGTGCTGCTGGTGGGCGCGAATTCGCCGCACACGTCGGTGGAGGAATTCATCGACTTCGGCCGCAAGAACCCCGGCAAGCTGAACTTCAGCAACGCTGGCGTGGGATCGACCTCGCACCTGGTCGCCGCCATGTTCGCCAGCCGCGCCAAGATGGAGGTCACGCCCATCGCCTACAAGGGCGCGGGGCCCGCCCTGAACGACCTGATGGGCGGCCAGGTGGATGCCATGTTCGACCAGACCAACACTGCCCTGCCCCAGACCCAGGGCGGCAAGGTGCGCGCGCTGGCGCTGACCTCGGCGGCGCCCATGCCGCAGTTCCCCAACGTGCCCACCGCCGGCGAGAAGGCCTTGCCGGGCTTCCAGGTCTCGACCTGGTATGGCCTGTATGCGCCGAAGGACGTGCCCGACAACGTCGTGCGCGTCATGCATGAAGCGTATTCGCGCGCGCTGAAGGACGCCGACTTCACCGGCAAGATGACCGCGCAGGGCATCCTGGTGCTGCCCGCCGACCAGGTCGACCCGCAAGCCTTCCAGGCCTTCACCGCCTCGGAGGTCACGAAGTGGGCCGAGGTGATCAAGCAGGCAGGCATCACGCTGCAGTAAGCGGGAGCGTCCGCATGACCGCCATCCAGGCCGAGCATATCGTCGACGGCATCGCCCGCGCACTGCAGGCGGTCAGCCACACGCATCCGCCGGACTTCGTGCGCGCGCTGGCCGCCGCGCACGCGCGCGAGACCGGCACGGCGGCGCGCCACGCCATGCTGCAGTTGCTGGTGAACAGCAAGCTGGCGCACCGGGCCAAACGGCCCGTGTGCCAGGATACCGGCGTGGTGCACGTGTATTTCACGCTGGGCATGGACGCGCGCATCACCGCAGCCGGCCTGGCGGCCACGCCCAGCCTGCAGGCGCTGGCCGACGAGGCGGTGGCGCGCGCGTATCTTTGCCCCAGCAATCCCCTGCGCGCCTCCATGGTGCGCGACCCGCTGGGCGAGCGCGCCAACACGGGCGACAACACCCCGGCCGTCGTGCACATCGACATGGTCGAGGGCTGTACGCTGGACGTGCTGGTCGTCGCCAAGGGCGGCGGCGGCGACGTGAAGGCGCGCTACGGCATGCTCAACGCCAGCGACTCCGTCGCCGACTGGGTGCTGGCCCAACTGCCCGGCATGGGCGCGGGCTGGTGTCCGCCCGGCGTGCTGGGCGTGGGCGTGGGCGGCAGCCCCGAACAGGCGCTGCACCTGGCCAAGCGCGCGCTCTTCTCGCCCATCGACATCGACGCCCTGCGCGCGCGCGGCGCCGCCAACGCCGCGGAGCGCCTGCGGCTGACGCTGATGGACCGCATCAACGCGCTGGGCATCGGCGCGCAAGGCCTGGGCGGCGACACGACGGTGCTGGACGTGAAGGTGGCCACCGCCCCCTCGCACGCCGCGCTGCTGCCCGTGGCCCTGATGCCCAACTGCGCCGCCACGCGCTACACCGCCTTCACGCTGGACGGTAGCGGGCCTGCCGCATTGGAAGTCCCGGACGAGCGCGTGTGGGACGGCATCCCCGACGCCCTGCCCGGCCAGGACGGCCTGGCGGTGGACCTGGACACCCTGCGCCGGGAAGAGGCCACGCGATGGCGCGCCGGCGACCTGCTGCGCCTGTCCGGCACGCTGTACACGGCACGCGACGCCGCGCACAAACGACTGGTGGACAGGCTGGCGCGCGGCGAGCCGCTACCGGTGGACCTGAATGGGCGCGCGCTGTACTACGTCGGCCCGGTGGACCCGATCGAAGGCGAAGCAGTGGGCCCCGCAGGCCCGACGACGGCCACCCGCATGGACAAGTTCATGGAGACGGTGCTGGCGCAGACCGGCCTGCTGCTGACCATCGGCAAGGCGGAACGCGGCCCGGCAGCCATCGCCGCGATCAAGCGGCACGGTGCGCCATACCTGATGGCGACGGGCGGCGCGGCATACCTGGTGTCGCAGGCGATCAAGTCAGCCCGGGTCGTTGCCTTCGAGGACCTGGGCATGGAGGCGATCTACGCTTTCGACGTTGAAGACATGCCGGTGACGGTTGCCGTGGATGCGTCGGGGCGGTCGGTGCATGAGGTGTTTCGGCTGGCTGTTGAGTGACTGCGCGGGTGTGGGGTGCTGCAGTGACTGTCATGCGTTGCTTGGTTGGTGGCTTGTGCACTGCTGGGTTTTGATGGCTTGTGCACCGCTAGGTTGACGGTTTGTGCACCGCTTCGTTGACGGCCGCCGAGGGTGGTCGTGCCGTCGGCCGCCTGCCGCGTGGTGGGGCGCCCACAGCGCCCCGCCCCCCGCAGAAGGCGCCCGCCGTCCCGCCCACCCTCGACGTCCTGCAATGTTGTGTTCTGGACCTTGGGTAGCCACCTTGGTCCTGCTCGCATGCTTGCCTGCCGCTCGCTGCCTGCCCGAAGATCTCGGCTTGCCGCTGACCGGAGGGCGCCCACAGCGCCCACCGGTCAGCATTCGGGAAAGCAATAGGGCAGCTTTTGGGAGAGTGGGGGCGAGAGGTGGAGGGGGGAAGCAGCGCGCTTCGGGCTACGGGCGCCGCTTGGCCGTGTTGCCTGCTTGGCAGCTGCTCCACCACCGTCAACAATTTGCCGAAGCCGCCAGGCTCATCAATTTCTCGGTGCCTCTGCCCGCGCAAGACTCCCACCATTCAGTCACGACAATGGAACAACGCCTCCAAGCAGACAACGCAGCCTGACGGGGGCCCCCGCCCGAAGCGCGATGCCCCCCACCTCCACTCCCCTTCCCCCCTCTCTCAAAAGCTGCCCCTTTTGCTTTTCCGAATGCTCAGCAATGGGCGCTGTGGGCGCCCATTGCTGAGCGGCAAGCCGAGATCTTCGGGCAGGCAGCGAGCAGACGACAAGAATGCGAGCAGGACTCGGGTGGCTGACTCCGATCCAGAACCCCTAAACGCAGGACGTCGAGGGTGGGCGGGACGGCGGGCGCCTTCTGCGGGGGGCGGGGCGCTGTGGGCGCCCCACCACGCGGCAGGCGACCGACGGCACGACCACACTCGGCGGCCGTCAACCTAGCGGTGCACAAGCCGTCAACCCAGCGGTGCACAAACCGTCAACCCAGCGGTCCACCCCACAAAAAAGAAGCTGACCACGCAAACAACGCAGTCAGCTCCACAGAGGCAAGGCAGTCGCTCGAAAAATCTCAAGCACCACCCCGGCGGCAATCAAGCAAAAAAATCAAAATGGAAGAAGCCCCCTCAGCAGCACCCGATCCGCCCTTTCCCGCCGTAGCGCGCGTCCTGCCGGTTGCGGAAGAAGGCGTCGTAGGACAGCGGCTCCTGGTCCGGGTGGTTCAGCCGCATGTGCTCGCAGTAGGTCTCGTAATCGGGCACCCCGACCATCAGCCGCAGCGTCTGGCCCAGGTAGCCGCCGACACGGCCGGCCTGGCGGGCGGCGCCGCTCAAGTTCAAACGCATCATCTGGCGTCTCCGGGTCGATTCGGTTGCCGGGCGGCGTGAACCGCCCGGGTCTTGCCCTTAATGCGCGCCCTTGACCGCGACCGCGTCGGCGGGCAGCAGTTCAAACGGCGTTTCCTTCACCGTCGGCTGGCTGTTGCGGCGGGCCAGGATCACGGTGCGGGCGGCGAAGCTCACGATGCTGACCACCACCGCCATGAAGATCACGCACAGGCCGGCGTTCACGTAGTCGTTGAACACGATGCGGCTCATCTGCTCCAGCGACTTCGCGGGGGCCAGCACGGTGCCGTCGGCAATCGCCTGCTTGTAGCGAGCGGCGTGCGCCAGGAAGCTGACCTTGGGGTCCGGATGGAACAGCTTCTGCCAGCCCGCGGTCAGCGTGCAGATCAGCAGCCAGAGGGTCGGCACGACCGTCACCCATGCATAGCGGTCACGCTTCATCTTGAACAGCACCACGGTGCCCAGCGTCAGCGCGATGGCGGCCAGCATCTGGTTGGCGATGCCGAAGAGCGGCCACAGCGTGTTGATGCCGCCCAGCGGATCGACCACGCCCTGGTACAGGAAGTAGCCCCAGGCCGAGACGCAGAGCGCGGTGGCGATCAGGTTGGCGGGCAGCGACTCGGTGCGGCGCAGCGCCGGCGAGAACGTGCCCAGCAGGTCCTGCAGCATGAAGCGGCCGGCGCGGGTGCCCGCGTCCACGGCGGTCAGGATGAAGAGCGCCTCGAACAGGATGGCGAAGTGATACCAGAAGGCCATCATGCCTTCGCCGCCGGTGAACTGGTGCAGGATGTAGGCCATGCCCACGGCCAGCGTCGGCGCGCCGCCGGCACGCGACAGGATGGTGCTCTCGCCCACGTCCGTGGCCATCTGCGTGAGCTGGTCAGGGGTGATCAGGAAGCCCCAGCTGGAAACCGTCTGCGCCACCTGCTCGGGCGTGGTGCCGATCAGGGCGGCCGGACTGTTCATGGCGTAGTAGATGCCGGGCTCGATCACGCAAGCGGCGACCAGGGCCATGATGGCGACGAAGGACTCCATCAGCATGCCGCCGTAGCCGATGTAGCGGGCCTGGGTTTCGTTCTCGATCAGCTTGGGCGTGGTGCCCGAGGAGATCAGCGCGTGGAAGCCCGAGACGGCGCCGCAGGCGATGGTGATGAAGAGGAAGGGGAACAGATTGCCCGACCACACCGGGCCCGAGCCATCGACGAATTTCGTGACCGCGGGCATCTTCAGGTCGGGCGCGACGAAGACGATGCCCAGGGCCAGGCCGACGATGGTGCCGATCTTCAGGAAGGTCGACAGGTAGTCGCGCGGGGCCAGCAGCAGCCACACGGGCAGCACGGCGGCAATGAAGCCATAGATGATCAGCACCCAGGTCAGGCCGCGGCCGTCCATGTCGAAGATGGGCGCCCAGGTGGCGCTGGCGGCCACGTCCTGGCCGAAGAGGATGGCGGCCATGAGGCCGATGAAGCCGATGATGGAGACCTCGCCGATGCGGCCCGGCCGGATGTAGCGCAGGTACACGCCCATGAAGAGCGCGATGGGCACGGTGGCGGCAACGGTGAAGAGACCCCAGGGCGAGTGCGTGAGCGCCTTGACGACGATCAGCGCGAGGACCGCCAGGATGATGACCATGATCATGAAGGCGCCGAACAGCGCGATCACGCCAGGCACCACGCCGAGCTCGGCCTTGATCAGGTCGCCCAGCGAACGGCCGTCGCGGCGCGTCGAGACGAACAGCACGATGAAGTCCTGGACGGCGCCGGCAAAGACCACGCCTGCCAGGATCCACAGCACGCCGGGCAGGTAGCCCATCTGCGCGGCCAGCACCGGGCCGACCAGCGGACCCGCACCCGCGATGGCGGCGAAGTGGTGGCCGAACAGCACGTGCTTGTTGGTGGGCACGTAGTCCAGGCCGTCGTTGTGCTTCCAGGCTGGGGTCATGCGCGTGGCGTCCAGCTGCAGCACCGTCTTGGCGATGTAGCGGCTGTAATAGCGATACGCGATCAGGTAGACGCAGACCGCCGCGACGACGATCCACAGGGCATTGATGGTTTCGCCCCGGGACAGGGCGACTGTCCCAAGCGCGAACGCGCCTATCAGGGCGACCCCGATCCAGACCAGGTGACGACCTAGCCAGCTTTGACTGCTTTGCATGACGGCTCCTCGCACGCTTTGTTGTTGTTTCTGCGCACCATGTCGGCGCACGCGGTAGTATTTCGACGCTCCCGCAACGCAACAAGCGCGAAACCACGCGAGTTATCTACGCAGGACCACGTAGTGCAGTGCAACACGCCTACGTAGCTCAGGGTTTCCCCCAGGAGCACTGCACGCGCCCTGACGGCCCCTCTCATCGCCATGAAGCTCCGACTCAAGATCCTGCTGCTTGCCGTTGTCCCCCTGCTGCTGGCCCTCGCCTTCCTGGCCTATGCCGTCTATCACCACGGGACGACGCTGAGCCGCCAGGAAAAGCACGCGGTCGAGCAGGCCTGGCTGGACAGCAAGCAGGCCGAGCTGCGCCACTATGTGAAGCTGGCGCAGAGCGTGATCCAGCCGCTGGTGGGCGCGCAAGACAGCGCCGCCGCCCAGCGCGAGGCGCTGTCGCTGCTGTCCAAGATGGAGTTCGGCCGTGACGGCTACTTCTTCGTCTACGACCTGAACGGCCTGAGCCTCATGCATCCGCGCCAGCCGGAACTGGTGGGCCGCGACGTCAGCGTGATGCGCGACGCGCTTGGCCAACTGGTGCTGCAACCGCTGCTGGCCGCCGCGCGGCGCAGCGGCGCGCAAGGCGAACTGGTGCGCTATCTCTGGCACAAGCCCTCGGCGCAACGCGAAATGCAGAAGCTGGGTTACGTCGTCGCCGTGCCCGAGTGGAACTGGATGCTGGGCACCGGCATCTACCTGGACGACATCGAGACGACGCTGGCCGACCTGGATGCCGCCGCGCAAGGCAACATCCGCAACATGCTGGCCTGGGTGGCCGCCATCGCCTTCTTCGGCACGCTGGGCGTGGCCTTGTGCGGCCTGGCGCTGAACATCAGCGACCACAAGCAATCCGACGCCAAGCTGCGCCTGCTGGCACGGCAGGTGGTGCAATCGCAGGAAGAAGAGCGCGCGCGGCTGTCGCGCGAGTTGCACGATGGCGTGAGCCAATGGCTGATTTCCACCAAGCTGCTGCTGGAAGCGGCGCTGGCGCGCCTGCGCGGGCTGCCCGGCCAGGACGACCCTGCGCTGCAGAAGGTGGAGCAGCCGCTCAGCGGCGCGCTGGACAGGCTGCATGCCACGGTCGGCGAAATCCGCCGCATCTCGCACAACCTGCGTCCCTCTTTGCTCGACGACCTGGGGCTGCCCGCGGCGCTCAGCCACCTGGCGCGCGAGGTCACGGAAGCAACCGGCGAGCCGCCGGTGCTGCGTTCAGAGGTGGTGGTGCACGGCCAGGAAGTGAAGCTGCCCGATGCGCACAACACCGTGCTGTTCCGCATTGCCCAGGAAGCCCTGACCAACGCGGTGCGCCACGCGCAGGCCAGCACCGTGCAACTTGCGCTGGACTATCTGCCGCGCCACGTGCAGCTTTCCATCCGCGACAATGGCCAGGGCTTCGACTACGAAGACGTCCAGCGCGCCCCCGAGGGCGGCATCGGCCTGCGCAACATGCGCGAACGCGTGGCGCCGCTGGGCGGCACGATGACGCTGGATTCGAGCCCCGCCGGCACGCGCATCATCGCGCGCCTGCCCCTGCCCGCCTGATGCCCTCCTTCAAACCGACCTGCTTCGCCTCGACACCATGACCCTCGCCTTCCCGCAACCCGTCCGGCTGCTTCTCGTCGATGACCATCCGCTGGTGCGCGACGGCCTGCGCCTGCGCCTGGAGGCCGTGCCCACCCTGGAAGTGCTGGGCGAGGCGGACGATGGCCGCGCCGCGCTGGCCTGGCTGCAGGCCCGCGACGAGCGCGGCGATGCGCTGCCCGACCTGCTGCTGATGGACCTGAACATGCCCGGCATGGGCGGACTGGAACTGGCCGGCATCGTCCACGAGCGCTGGCCGCAGATCGCGATGATCGTGCTGTCGATGCACGACAACGTCGAATACACGATGCAGGCGATCCGCGCCGGCGCACGCGGCTATCTGCTGAAGGACGAACCCGCCGGGGAAATCCTGTCGGCCATCGAACACATCATGAACGGGCGCAACTATTTCAGCCCCGCCGTGGCGCTGCGCCTGTCGCAGGGCTCGCTGCCCACCGCGCTGCTGAGTCCGCGCGAACAGGACATCCTGCGCCACATCGCGCAGGGCAGCGCGAACAAGCAGATTGCCCAGGCGCTGCACCTGTCGGTGCGCACGGTGGAAACCCACCGCCAGAACATCAAGCGCAAGCTGGGCATCGAAGGACAGGCCGAACTGGTGAAGTTCGCGGTGGAGCACCGCGGCTTCTAAGGCGGCAGACGCGCCGCCCCAGGCGTCGGTTTTTCAGTTGGCCTGTATCTTCGCGTCCTGCGCGATCCTGCGCAGGCGCGGCAGCTCTTCGGCCACCCGCTCGCGATACTGCGCGGGCGTGCCGTACTCGGGCTCGTAGCCGTTGGCCAACAGGCTGTCCTGCACCGCCTTGTCCGCCATCATGCCGGCAATCGCCTGCTCCAGTTTCGCGCTGACCGGCGCGGGCAGGCCTGCCGGCGCCACGAAGGCGAACCAGGTGCTGAACTGCACCGAGGGATAGCCGCTTTCGGTGGCGGTGGGCACATCGGGCAGCATCTGCGAGCGCTGCGCGCTGGTCACCGCCAGCGCCTTGACCTTGCCAGCCGACACTTGCGGCGCGGCGGCCACCACGGTGTCCACGGTCAAGGGCACCTGGCCGCCGATCAGGTCCGTCATGGCTGGCGCACTGCCGCGATACGGCACGTGCACGGGTTGGATGCCCAGGGCGGTGTTCAGCATCTCGCCCGCGAAATGCGAGGTGCTGCCGCTGCCGAAGGAGCCATAGGCCAGGTCGGCATGGCCGGCCGCCTCGGCCGCCAGTTCCTTCAAGGTGTTCGCCTTGATCCTGCCCGGGTTGGCCAGCAGCACCAGCGGGGTGGAAGCGACGATGCCCAGCGGCTGGAAGGCCTTTTCATGGTCATAGGGCAAGGAGGCGTACACCACGGGATTGACCGTATAGGTGGACGCCGCGCTCAGCAGCAGCGTGTAGCCGTCGGCAGGCGAACGCGCCACCAGGTCGGCGCCCAGCACCGTGCCCGCGCCCGGCTTGTTCTCGACCACGATGGTCTGGCCCAGGCGCTGCCCGAGCACGGGCGCAAGCAGGCGGGCCATCACGTCGGTGGAGCCGCCGGGCGTGAACGGCACGATCAGCTTCACGGGGCGATTGGGATAGTCCTGGGCCTGGGCGGCCAGGGCGGGGACCATGCCCACGCAGGCCACCACGGCCATCCGGCAAAGCATTGCTACGCTGCGCATCGACTTCTCCTGAAACGTTGAGGAAATACCGGTACGCGCCGCGTCTGCCGCGCGGCATCAGGACCGAAGGAAGAAAACGGAAAACCGCCTGGCCGCGCTACAGCCCCGGCCGCACGCGCGCCGCGGGGCACGCTTCCTCGAAGGCACGGGCGAACGCCAGCAGCTCGCGTTCGCGGCGATAGCGGCCGACGATCTGCAAGCCCACCGGCAGGCCGTCAGGCGTGAAGGCGCAAGGCACCGAGATGGCGGGGTGGCCCGTCATCGTCAGGCGCGAGCATGAGCGCATCCAGGCGATGTAGTGGGGCATGTCCACGTCCGCGATGCGGGTGGGATATTCGGACTCGACATCGAAGGGCACCACCTGCGAGACGGGCGCCACCAGGAAATCGTAGGTTTCCAGCAGCGTGCGCATGCGGGCATGCATGGCGGAGCGGATGCGCTCCGCGCGCGCCACGTCGGCGCCGGTCTGCGTCAGGCCCACATCGATGTTCCAGCGCACGGTTTCCTTCACCTGCGCCATCCGCGCGGGCTCCAGCGTGCCGAAGTTCGTTGCGAAGGCCAGCGCGCGCAGGATCTCGAACGCCTCGTCGGCCTCGGTGAAATCGGGCTCGGCCTCCTCCACGATGCAGCCCATGTCGCGCAGATACGCCACGCCCTCTTCCAGCGCGGCCAGCACCGCCGGCTCGACTGGCAGGCCGCCCAGGTCGCGGCTGACCGCGATGCGCAGGCCCTTGGGATCGCGCCGCGGCAGGCGCTCCGCATCCTGCGGGTCGGCCGGCAGCGCGAGGGGGTCGCCCGGATCGCTGCCCGCCAGCACGCCGAAGAGCAGCGCCACATCATCGACGCAACGGCCCATCGGGCCGCCCACCGTCACGCCATTCCATCCGTAGCTGGAAGGCGACATCGGCACGCGGGCCAGCGACGGCCGCAGGCCCACCACGTTGCAGAAGCTGGCCGGGTTGCGCAGCGAGCCGCCCATGTCCGAACCGTCGGCCAAGGCCACCATGCCCGCCGCCAGCGCGGCCGCCGCCCCGCCGCTGCTGCCGCCCGCCGAGACGTCCAGCCGGTAGGGATTGCGCGTCGGGCCGAAGAGGGTGTTGAAGGTGTGCGAGCCCGCGCCGAACTCCGGCATGTTGCTCTTGCCCAGCACGATGGCTCCTGCCGCGCGCTGGCGCGCCACCACGGCGCTGTCCTGGGTGGGCACGAAGTCACGGAAGGCTTCCGAGCCGAAGGTGGTGCGCACGCCGCGTACCAGATAGGAGTCCTTGTGCGCCACCGGCAGGCCGAACAACGGGCCCTGCCGCACGCCGGCCTGGCGCTGCGCATCCGCGCGGCCGGCCTCTTCCAGCGCCTGGTCCAGGCAGGTGCTGACCAGCGCGTTCACGCGCGGGTTGACCGCCTGCACGCGTTGCACATAGGCCTCCATGAGCTCGCGCACACAGACCTCGCCACGTTCGATGGCGGCACGGGCCTGCACGGCGGTGAGCTGGGTGAGTGCATTCATGATCGGGGGGTGTCTCCTCGTCTGCGGGTGGCGCCATCGTCGCGGCGCATGGCTGCACGATACGCCGCGAGACGCGACAGGAGAATCCCTGCCCCGGCACGCACCCGCGCGCCGCGCGGCCCGCCGCGGCAGGCAGGCGGCACTTTGGTGGTGCCCGCGCGCCGGGGTTTTCCCTGTCCTGGCGCATGCCTGCCGCGACGCAGCATCACGGCCTTTCCTGGCGCGAAAAGCGGCACTGCGCCATGCACGGCCGCAGCGCATCACAAGAGAAAATTGCTTTCGAAAAAAAGCAAGGCAAAAAACACTTATATTCCTTCCAGGCAAGCCACCCCTTCCTTACCGTGCCTCCTTCCCGATGAAACCCGCCTCGCTGCACGCCACGCCCCTGGCCTATTTCCTGGAAGTCGCCCAGCGCGGGTCGCTGAGCGCCGCCTCGCAGACCCTGCACGTCGCGGTTTCCGCCATCAGCCGGCAGATCGCAAGGCTGGAATCGGACATGGGCACGCCGCTGTTCCACCGCGACCCACGGGGCATGCGCCTGACCGAAGCCGGCCTGGCGGTCCAGCATTACGCGCGCCGCACGCTGCTCGATGCCCAGGCATTGCAAGATGCGCTGCACGGCCTGGCCAGCCTGGCGCACACCGCCGTGCGTCTGGCCTGCACCGATGGTTTTGCGCACGACTACATGCCGTCCGTCATCGCGCGCTTCCAGCAAAGCTATCCGGGCGTGACCTTCTCGATGATCAACTGCGAGCCCGCGCAGGTGACGCGCCACGTGCGCGAAGGCATCGTGGACCTGGGCCTGACGTTTGCCACGGCGGCGCAGGAAGGCATCCGCGTCGAGCACTCCGAGGTGGCGCCCGTCTATGCCCACGTGTCGCGCCACCACCCGCTGGCGCGCCTGAAGTCGGTCACCCTGCGCGAGGTGCTGCGGCATCCGCTGGTCCTGCCCACGCCGCCCAACACCATCCGGCAATTGTTCGACCTGGTCTGCAGCCTGGAAGACCTGCGTCCGCAGGTCCTGATGACCAGCAATTCGATCAGCGGCCTGGCGGCCTATCTGCGCCACGGCAGCGCGGTCAACCTGATCGGCTCGCTGGCGGTGCGCAACCGCCTGCGACCGGACCGGCAGGTGCTGGTGCCCATCAGCAATCCGGAAATGAGCCAGCGTGTGCTGCAGGTGCAATCGATGGCCGGCAGGCAGTTGTCGGCGGGCGTGCGCGCCTTCTGCGATGCGCTGCTGGCGGACATCCGGCGCCGCCGGCCGCGCGTGCCCAAGCTGGCCGGTTCGCCGCTGCGCGAACGATAGGGCGCGCGGGCGGCGGCCGGAAGGTCACGCCCGGCCGATCGCGGGAAAGCCTGCTGCGCGCGCCAGCCAGGCCGCGAACCAGGCGCCCAGCACGGCCAGCAGCGCCGCCCACGGCAAGGCCGCCGCGCCCGGGCCGTCCAGCACCAGCCCGCCCAGCACGCCGCCACCGGCAATGCCCAGGTTCCACACCGTCACGATGAAGGATTGCGCCACGTCGGCCGAGTCCCCCGCCGCGTTGGCGGATGCCGTCTGGAAGAGCGTGGGCGCGCCGCCAAACGCCAGGCCCCACAAGGCCACCCCGGCATAGACGCACCACGCCGCGCCCCCCGCCAGCCCCAGCATCAGGATTGCCGCGCCGAAAGCCAGGATGCTGCCCAGCACCAGTGTCCGCATCCACCGGTCCACCAGCCAGCCTGCCAGCGCGATGCCCGGAATGCTGGCCAGTCCGAAGGCGAGCAGGGCCACGTCGACGCGCGCGCCCAGTCCCACACCGATCAGATACGGCGCGATATAGGTGTAGAGGATGTTGTGGCCCAGCACGAAGAGCAGCGTGGTCATGAGCACGGCGGCCACGCCCGGCATGGCCCAGACCTCCCGCAGGCCCGCCTGGCGGCGGCCTTCGCGGCTGCCAGGCACCGGCGGCACTTTCCACATCACCCAGGCGATCAGCACCAGCGTCATCAGGGTCATCAGGCCGAAAGCATGGCGCCAGCCCACCAGCGCGCCCAGCAGGGTGCCGCCCGGAATGCCCAGCGAGAAAGCCAGCGGCGCGCCGATCATGGCGACCGCAATGGCCCGTCCCCGTTGCGACGGCGCCACCATGCGGCTGGCGTAACCCGCCACCAGCGCCCACAGCAGGCCCGCGAAGACGCCGGCCAGCATGCGCGCCACCAGCGTCAGCGCATAGCTGTCCGACAAGGCCGTGATGGTGTTCACCACCGCGAAGCCGCTGATCGCGCACAGCAGCAGGGTCTTGCGCGGCCAGTCGCGCGTGGCGATGACCAGCGGCACGGCGGCCAGCAGCGAGCCCAGCGCATAGAACGACACCAGTTGGCCCGCCATGGATTCCGAGACGCCCAGGCCCGCCGCCATCTGCGGCAGCAGGCCCGCGGGCAGGGCCTCGGTCAGGATGGTGATGAAGCCGGCGGTGGCCAGGGCGAGCAGCCCTGCCCAGGGCAGCGGCGGCGCGGCGGAAGCCGGCATCTGGCCGGCGAGATCGCTTGCATGCATGAGGTGTGTGTCCTGTTCCGTCATCGAACCCGCCCTGCGGCGGGAAGAGACAGGCAGGATAGGAATCGGCGCTGAAAAGAAAAACAGGCTGCAATTCCGCTGATATCGGACTTAGAATTCCCTAATCATGTTTCTGGACGGCGTTTCATCATGGACAGCCTGAGCGGCATCGCCGTTTTCGTGCAGGTGGCCGAGACCCGCAGCTTCACCCAGGCGGCCCGGGTGCTGGGCGTGTCGGCATCGGCCATCGGCAAGAGCATCGCCCGCATGGAGGCCCGCCTGGGCGTGCGGCTGTTTCACCGCAGCACGCGCAGCATCGCGCTCACCCCCGAAGGCGCCCTCTTTCGCGAACGCTGCCGCCGCATCCTGTGCGAGGCCGAGGCCGCCGAACACGAGCTGCGCCACCACACCGGCACCCCCAGCGGCAAGCTGCGCGTGAGCATGCCGCTCATCTGCGGCCTGGTCATGCCCATCCTGACCGACTTCCTGCGCGCCTATCCGGACATCGAGCTGGAGCTGGACCTGACCGACAGGCTGGTGGACGTGATCGACGAAGGCTTCGACGTGGTGGTGCGCGGCGGCGCGCTGCGCGACTCGCGGCTGATGTCGCGCTCGCTGGGCAGCTTCGGCTATGTGCTGGTCGGTTCACCCGAGTATTTCGCGCGCCATGGCACGCCCGCCACGCCCGCAGCATTGGCGGGCCACGCCTGCCTGTTGCACCGCTACGCCGAAACCGGCAAGATCGCGCGCTGGCCGCTGGGCGATGCCGACATTCCCCCGATGCGCGAGACGCTGATTTCCACCACCGCCGAATCCTTGCTGCACACCGCGCGCGCGGGCCTGGGCATCGCGTGCCTGCCTGAATTCCTGACACGCGACGCGCTGGCCCGCGGTGAACTGGTGTCGGTGCTGGACATGCACGTCGACCGGCCCGGCTCCTTCCATCTGCTGTGGCCCGCCAGCCGCCATGCCTCGCGCAAGCTGCGCGTCTTCATCGACTACATGGTCGAACACCTCGTCGCCGGCGGCAACGCCAATCCGCCGGCTCCCACGCCAACCCGCCCCATTCTGCCGGAGGCCGCATGAGCACCGCCACGATCTACCACAACCCCAAATGCGGCACCTCGCGCAACGTGCTGGCCATGCTGCGCGAGGCCGGCATCGAGCCTGTCGTCGTCGAGTACCTGAAGTCGCCGCCGTCGCACGCCACGCTGGCCGCCCTGATCCGCGCGGCCGGCCTGACGGTGCGCGAGGCCGTCCGCACCAAGGAACCGATTTACACCGAGCTGGGCCTGGACGATCCGGCCGCCAGCGGCGAAGACCTGTTGTCAGCCATGCTGGAACACCCTATCCTCATCAACCGCCCTTTCGTTGTGACCACGCAGGGCACCCGGCTGTGCCGCCCGGCCGACGTCGTGAAGGAAATCCTGCCCGCCTGACGCCTGTCCGGACGCGCGCAGGCTGCGGCTTGCGCGCCACACGGACCAGTCCGCATTGACACCTCCCCCAGCCAGCAGTCTGATGGGGCCAGCTGCGGCACTTCCAGCCGCGCCACTCTCCTGCAGCGATCACGTACACATGAATGCACCCATAGCGCCCCGCCCGAGCCTCGATGAAGCGCTCAACGGCGACCAGCGCTTCCAGCTGCTGGTCGATGCCATCCGGGACTACGCCATCTACCTGCTCGACCTCCAGGGGAATGTCAGCAGTTGGAACACCGGCGCCCAGCGTTTCAAGGGGTATTCGGCCGAGGAAATCATCGGCCAGCATTTTTCCCGCTTCTACACGGCGCAGGACCGCGAGCGCGGCGAACCGCAACGCGCGCTGTCCACCGCATTGCAATACGGTCACTTCGAAAGCGAGGCCTGGCGCGTGCGCAAGGACGGCTCGCCGTTCTGGGCCAACGTCGTCATCGACATCATCCGCAATGAAAAAGGCGAGCCCATCGGCTTCGCCAAGATCACGCGCGACATCACCGAGCGCCGCCGCGCCCAGGAAGAGATCGAGCGCGCGCGAGATACCCTGGCCCAATCCCAGAAGATGGAGGCCATCGGCCGCCTGACCGGCGGCGTGGCGCACGACTTCAACAACCTGCTAACGGTCATCCGCTCCTCGGCCGAGCTGCTGCGCCGCCCCGGCATCCCGGATACGCGGCGCGCGCACTACGTCAACGCCATCGCGGAAACCGCGGAGCGCGCGGCGGGCCTCACCCGCCAGCTGCTGGCCTTCGCGCGACGCCAGTCGCTGCGGCCCGAGGCCTTCTTCGTGTCGCAGCGACTGGACGGCCTGGCGCAGATCATCGACACGACGTTGGGCGGGCGCATCGTCAAGCGCCAGACCCTGGCGGTCGACACCTCGGCCGTGCTGGCCGACCCCGCGCAATTCGACACGGCGCTGCTGAACATCGTCATCAATGCGCGCGACGCGATGCCCAATGGCGGACAGCTGTCCATCTCCAGCCGCAATGTCGACCACGTGCCGCCGCTGCGCCGCCATGCGCGCGTCGATGGCGCCTTCGTGGCCGTTTCCGTCGAGGACACCGGCAGCGGCATCGCGCCCGACACGCTGGGCCGCATCTTCGAACCCTTCTTCACGACCAAGCCCACCGGCAAGGGCACCGGCCTGGGCCTGAGCCAGGTTTATGGCTTCGTAAAGCAGTCGGGCGGCGAGATCGCCGTCACCAGCACGGTGAGCGTGGGCACCTGCTTCACGCTCTACCTGCCGCGGGCGGCCAACGTCCCCGTGCCGATGGCGGCAGCCTGTGTGCAGGACATCGACAACACCCTGGCGCCACGCAAGGTGCTGCTGGTGGAAGACAATGAAACCGTGGGCCGCTTCGCGCACGGCCTGCTGGCCGAGCTGGGCCTGTCGGTCACCTGGGCAACCGGCGCACAGGCGGCCCTGGCCGTGCTGGAAGCCGGCCGCGACCGCTACGACATGGTCTTCTCGGACGTCGTGATGCCCGGCATGAGCGGCATCGAGCTGGGGCACGAGATCCGCCGCCGCTGGCCCGACCTGCCCGTCGTCCTGACCAGCGGCTACAGCCACGTGCTGGCCGAGGAAGGCACGCACGGATTCGAACTGCTGCACAAGCCTTATTCGCTGGAAGGCCTGCTCAAGGCGCTGAAGCTGCCTTCGCGCGGCCAGTAAACCGGGGGGCGCTCAGGTCTGCACGTAGCCCACGGGCGCGGGCGGGCTCGGCAGGTCGCGCTCGCCCATCGTTTCACGCAGGGTCGCTTCCACGTTGATGGCCAGCGCGTCCAGCGCGAGGTCGTTCGGCTCGCGGCCGAAAGGATCCTCGATCTCGGCGCCCAGCGCCTCCAGCGCGAAGAAGGTATAGCTGATGAACGCCACGATGATCGGCGTCATCGGGCCGATGGAATCCACCAGCGCGAAAGGCAGCAGGAGGCAGTACAGATAGATGGTGCGATGGATGATCACGGCATAGGTGAACGGGATGGGCGTGTTGGCGATGCGCTCGCAGCCAGCCAGCGCCTCGCCGATCTTGCACAGCGGGGCTTCCATCGCCAGGGCCATCGTCTGCGACAGCGTGCCCTCGCGGCGGCGTGCGGCCATCCATTCGCTTGCCATCAGCAGCAGCATGGCCGGCTTGAACTGCGCCGACGACAGGCGTTCGCACTCGGCGGGCGTGAGCAAGCGCGCGAAATCGGCCTTAGGATCCGTGCCCCGCAACTGGTGCCGCAAGGCATGCGTGAAGGCGATCAGCAGGCGCACGAAAGGCGGCGCCTGCCGCGTATCGTCCACCAGCGTCATGGCCTGCCTCGACAGGTTGCGCGCCTCGATCATCAGGGTGCCCCACAGCACCCGCGCCTCCCAATAGCGCGCATAGCTGGTGTTGTTGCGAAAGCCCAGGAAGATCGCCAGCGTCAGGCCGATGAGCGAGAACGGCACGAAGGTCAGCGTGACCTTCCACTCATAGACCACGCCGTGCCACGCCGTCACCAGGATGGCGATGGCGGTGGTGAAAATGAGTTGCGGGGCGATGTGGGGCAGTACCGAACCGCGCACCACGAACAGCATGGGGAACCAGTGCGGGCGGGGACGGACGATCATGGCGGCGGGAGCGGGGAACGACGTGAAGCTGGGGACTATAGCGCCGGGAAGCCCGTTTCCCCAAATAACCTCGCGGCACGATATTCATGCCTGGGCGGCCGCCGCCGCGCGGCGGCGGGTTTTCTGGCGTCTAGAATGCCTGCTTTCGCCGGGCGTGTTGCTTGCAGACGCCACTGCACACGACCTTCTCCAAGAGTCCTTTCCTCATGCGTGCCTTCCTCAAGGGCCTGGCCACCAGCCTCTCCATCGCCGCCGGCTACCTGCCCATCGCGTTTTCCTTCGGCATCGCGGCCGTGGAAGCGGGCCTGTCGCCAGGCATGGCGCTGCTGGTGTCCGTCCTGGTGTACGCGGGCGCCAGCCAGTTCATCCTGATCGCGCTGCTGACCTCGGGCGCCGGGCTCGTCACCGCGGTGGCGACGGTCTGGCTGATGAATGCCCGCCACGTGTTCTACGGCCCGGCGCTGGCCACCCGGCTGACCGCGCCGGGCCGTCTGCCCACGCCGCTGCTGGCTTTCGGCCTGACCGACGAGGTCTTCGCCACCGCCATGAGCCGCATCGATGCGCAACCCGCGCAAGCGCGGGAATCGTGGCACCTGGGCCTGCAGGTGGGGGCCTATGGCGCATGGGTGCTGGGCACGGCGCTGGGTACCTCGCTGGTCGGCGGCATCGCCCACTGGCCGGTATTCGTGCAGCAAGGGCTCACCTTCGTGCTGCCCGCCCTCTTCCTGGCCCTGCTGCTGGACATGGACGTGGCACGCTACCGTGTGCCGATTGCCGCCGCCGCCATCGCTGCCGTGCTGCTGTCTTTCGTGCTGCCCAGCTACAACGCGCTGGCGCTGGCGATCCTGGTCGGTGCGCTGAGCCATGCGGCAAGGGTGCGCGCATGAAGGATCACCTGATGCTCATCGTGGCGCTGTGTGGCGCCGGCACGTTCCTGCTGCGCCTGCTGCCCCTGTGGCAGGCCCGCCGCCGCCGCGACGTTGCCGCCACGGACACGCTGCGCCAGCGCCGCCTGGCAGGCATCGGTCCGGCCGCCATCGCAGCCTTGCTGGCCGTGTCGGTATGGGGCGAAGTGGGCGACGCGCCATCGTGGACGGCCGGCCTGCGCCTGGCTGCCGCCTTCCTGGTGGTGTGGGCGGTGAAGCGCTGGCGCGGCGGCACGGCGCTGCCCACGCTGATGGGCGCGCTGGCCTATGGCCTGATGGCGCAGTGGCTGGGCTAGGCTGGCGCCAGGCCGGCTTGCCAGGCCTCAGCCCGCGTAGTCTCGCGCCAGGCGCACGACCGTGACGCCGGGACGCAACTGCCGCAAGGAGGGCATGATGAGCGTGCAACGGTCATAAGGCGTCAGTATCGGTTCGCCATCGGCCCAACCGATGACGGCGCCCGCTTTCTCCAACGTCTCCAAGCCCTGCCAGGCCTGTGCAAAACGCACATCCATCGACGGCGCCACCACCGCTTGCGTCACCTCCAGGACACGCTGTGCGGCAGGCAAGGGCCGCAGCCAGCCGGCCGGCACATCCTGCTCGTCCACGCAGTCCGCTGCCAGCAGAAAGCGCGCCACCTGATCACGCGCCACGTCCGCCGCCGCGGGCTCGCCGTGGAAGCCGCACTCCAGCAGCACGGCGCAGGCGTCCTCGCAGGCGGGGTCGCCGAAACGCCCGAAGTCGCGCATGCGCACCCCATCGCGGTGGCCGGCATCGACAATGACGTGTTCCGGCGTCCCCAGGCGGCGCGCCAGCGCCACGTTGCGGGCAAGCAGGCCCGTCAACTGCAAGGGCAGGCCCGGTTCGTGCATGGAATGCAGGTCAAGCAGCCAGTCCGCCTGGGCCACCCACGGCCGCAAGGCCTGGGCGCGGCGGCCCTCGCGAGTTGCCGGGTCAGCCAGCTTGTCCGCATGCCAGACACGGTTCATGTCCTCGTCGATGAAGCGCGAGGCATCATGCTGGCTGGCATCGAAACGATCGAAGGCGTCCAGGTTGCAGAAGGCCAGCGTCAGGCTGCCCCGGCGCGGGCGCAACCCCGCGGCCAGCACGTCCTTCAGCGCCCAGGCGCCGCACAGCTCGTTGCCATGGACCAGCGCCGAGATCATGACGGCGCGCCCCGGCACGCCGCTGCCGAAGTGCCAGACGCCAGGTGTTCCGGTATTGCCCTGGCGCTCCGCCGCCAGGTCGGGAACGGGAAGCGTGAATGCCATGCGTGCAGCAGTGTGCGAGGACATCATTGCGCCTCGATCTTCGCGCCCTTGACCAGGGCATCGAACTTGCGCGTTTCCTCAGCCAGGAAGACGGCCGGGTCCAGGTCAGCCCGCGCAGGCACGCCGCCGGCCTGGGCCAGCTTGTCGCGGAAGGACGGCGCGGCCAGCACATTCCTGACCGCGCCGCGCAAGGCATCCGCCACGGCGTCAGGCAGGCCGGCCGGACCATACAGGCCGAACCACACGCCGATATCCACGTCCTCGAAACCCGGCGTCTCGGCCAGGGCGGGGATGTCGGGCGCCACGGGCGAACGCGTCTTCTCGGTGACGCCCAGGGCCACGATCTTGTCGGACTGCACCTGCGGCAGACCGGACGACAGCACCAGCACGCCGAAGGTCAGCTGCCCGCTCATCAGGTCGGTGACCAGCGGCGCCACGCCGCGATAGGGCACGTGCTCGGCCTGCGTGCCCGTGGAGGCGTTGATCATCTCGCCCGCCAGGTGCAGCGACGTGCCGACGCCGGACGAGCCGTAGTAATACTGGCCGGGCTGGCCCGCGCGCAAGGCCTGCAGGTATTGCGCGGCGCTCGTCACGCCGGAGGCCTTGGAAGCGGCCAGCAGCAAGGGCTGCGAGCCGATCACGCCCAGCGAGCTCAGGTCCTTGGCCGAGTCGTACTGCACCGCGGTGTTGATCATGCGGGCAATGACGATCTCGTTGGTGGAGCCCAGCAGCAGCGTGTAGCCATCGGGCGCGGCACGCGCCACGCGCTGGGCGCCGATGGTGCCGCCCGCGCCGCCCACGTTTTCGATCACGACGTTCTGCCCCAGGTGCCTGGACAGTTCCTCGCCGAACAGCCGGGCAGTCAGGTCGACGCTGCCGCCGGCCGGATAGCCGACGACCAGCGTCACGGGACGGGCAGGATAGGATTGCGCGACGGCCTGCGAAGGCGCGACCGCCCCCAGCAGGAGTGCGGCGCCACAGGCGGCCAGCACGTGCCGCGCCGACAGGCGAGCGTGGTTCATGGAATTCCCCTTGATTATGTTGATTCTGTGCGCCCGGCGAAAAGCCGATGCGCAGGGGGAATTGTGGAATCACGGACGGCGGTGGGTGGTGCCATATCGACACGATCAGGTGCTTTTCCAGCACATCATCCCGTGCCTTCCCGCGGCCCTAGAAGACGTGGTCTCGCCCGACAACCACACCGTGCAACGCTTCCGCCCACGCCAGCAGGGCGGCGTCTTCATCCGACCGGCCTACCCATTGCACCCCCACAGGCAGGCCCCCCGCCCCGCGTCCGGTGGGCAAGTGCAAGCAGGGCCATCCCAGCAAGGACCATGGACGGTTCATGACTGACGTACCCGTCGTCGAGAGACCCGCCGGCGCCTCGCCAGGACAACTGGGCGTCAGGATGAAGTCGGCCGTGGACATCCTTTCCCGCCACCCCTGCACGAGCGCGTCGCGCTCGTGCTGCGCGCGCGTGTATTCGGCGTAGCCGATGGCCAGCCCATCCTGGATGGCCTTGCGCAACACCGGGCTGAGCACGGCCTCGTGCGCACGCGCCACCGGCAGCATGGCACGCGCCAATTCCGCCGTCATGATGCAGGCGTGCACGGCCAGCATCCGCTGCAGCATGCCATCCTCCTCCAGCGTGGTGACGGTTGCGCCGTGTTCACGCAACTCCCGCGCGCATTGGCGCAATGCATGGCTGGCCGCGGGGCTGATCCGGGACACACCGCCCGCGGGCAGCAGCAACACACGCGGTGCGCGGCAGCCTTGTCCAGGGATGCCGCCCTGCCCGGCTCCGAGCAGCACCTGCGCGACCCGCCTGACATGCCCGACGGTGGCGCCAAACCAGCCGATGGTATCCAGCGAATCGCACAGTACGTCCATGCCGTGCCTGTGCACGCGCCCGAAAGTCGGCTTGAATCCGATCACCCCGCAGTAGGCGGCGGGACGGATCATGGAGCCTCCCGTCTGCGTACCCAGCGCAATCGGCACCATGCCCGCCGCCACGGCGGCAGCCGAACCACTGGAAGAGCCGCCCGGCGTATGGCCGGCATGGTGAGGATTGCGCGTGGGCCCCGGGTGCGCATAGGCATATTCCGCCGTGACCGTCTTGCCGACCGCCACCGCGCCGGCCTCCCGCAACTGCGCGACGCACGCCGCATCGAACTGCCTGGGCTGTGGATCGCTGGCGCGGGAGCCGGAACGCGTCGGCATGCCTGCGACATCGATCACGTCCTTCACGCCAAAGCACACCCCTGACAACGGGCCGTGGGAAGGGGGAGCCGCCCGCAACGCTGCCGGATCAGCCAGGCATGCCCAGGCATGCAGGGCCGAATCCCTGGCGCGCAGGTGCTCGATGCGTCCTGGCCAGTCGCAAGGCGTGGCCGCGTGGTCCGGCACATCCTGGTCGATCAGGGGTAGGCTGGGCAAGGTAGGCAAGCTCACTGCACGCTGATGTTCTGTTGGCGGATCAGCGTGTCCCAACGCTGGCGTTCACTGCCGATGAATGCCTTGAAATCGTCGGCCGAACCGCCCGCGACCTCGCCTCCCTGGGACTCCACGACCTGCCGGTAATCGGGTTCCTGAAGCGCCCGGTTGACGTGCTGGTTCAGCGTCTCGATGATGTCCGCTGGCACTCCCGCCGGCGCCACGACGCCGAACCAGTTCGACATCACCATCTCCGGCAGGCCCAACTCCTTGAAGGTGGGCACTTGCGGCAAACCAGGCGCGCGCGACTCCGCCGCGACCGCCAGCATCCTGATGCGCGGCGCATCGCCAGTGGCGTGAGGCAGGAACAGGCTGGGCAGCTCGACATAGAAGTCCACGTTGCCGCCGATCAAGTCATTCACAGCCGGCGCGCCGCCCCGATAAGGCACGTGGGTGGCCTTGAAACCACCGATCTGCTTGAAAAGCTCGGTGCCCAGGTGCGATGCGCTGCCGGCACCGGTGGATGCGTAATTCAGCTTTTCAGGGTTTGCGCGGGCATCCGCGATCAGCGCCGCGGGGTCCTTGTAGGGGGACTTCGCGTTGACGCCAAGCGCCAGCGGGCCAAGTTCTATCAATGCAATCGGCGCGAGATCCTTGGCCGGGTCGAAATTCAAGGTGTACAGCGACGCATTGACCGACAGCGGCGCGAAATTTCCCAGCCCGATCGTGTAGCCGTCAGGCTTAGCATTGGCAATCTGGGCCGTGCCGATATTGCCACTGGCGCCGGGCTTGTTGTCGACGATCACGGACACGCCCAGCGAGGCGCTGAGCCGCTGCGCAAGTTGGCGCGATCGCGTGTCCGAACTGCCGCCCGCGGCATACGGCACGATGAAGGTGATGGTCTGGGACGGGTAGGCAGGCTGGGCGGCGAAGCTTGGACCTGGCACCCCGAGGCAGGCGGCCAGCGCGAGGGCTTGGGCACCGGCGAAGCGACTGAAGAGCATGGCGAATTCCCCTGTTTGGAAGACACCGGCGTCGGATACGCGCCGGTTGCAGCCATCTTAGGAATCACCCATTGTGCTGTCTAATACCTTATTTTCTTCTTATTTATTTTTCTGGCGACATAATCATGATCGACAGCCGCCTTCTCGAGGTCTTCGCGGTCACGGCCGAGGAACTGCATTTTGGACGCGCCGCCCAGCGCCTGCACCTGAGCCAACCGCCGCTGAGCCAGAGCATCAAGCGGCTGGAAGAGGTGCTGGGCGCCAGGCTTTTCGAGCGCAGCACACGCTCGGTCAGGCTGACGCCTGCCGGAGCGGAACTGCACCGGCGCACCAAGCTGTTGGCGGCCGACCATGATGCGATGTTGCGGGCCGTGCAACAGACGGCCAAGGGGGAAACCGGCCAGCTGCTGATCGGCCTGACACCCAGCTCCGCCTATTCCAACCTGCCGCAGGCCCTGCTCGCCTATCGGGAGCGCTTCCCCGGCGTCATGCTGGACCTGCAGGAAATGAACTCCAGCGAGATGCCGGAGGCGCTTCATCAACGGCGGCTCGACCTCGCACTCCTGCGCCCGCCGTTCGCGGATGCCGACCTGGCACCGGAGGCGGTGTATGACGAGCCGATGGTGCTGGCCGTGCGCCATGACCATGCGCTTGCCGGCAGGCAATGGGTGACGATGCGGCAAGCGTTGGCCTATCCCCTGGTGGGCTATTCCCGTAGCCGTTCGCGCTATTTCAGCCAGGTCCTGCGGCTGATGATCGAACGCGCGGGCGTGCCTGCGAAGATCGTGCAGGAAAGCATGATCCCCACGATCCTGCTGCTGGTCGAGGCAGGCATGGGGGCCGCCGTCGTTCCCGCCTCGCTGGCAAGGATGCGCATGGACATCCTCACCTATATCGGTATTCGGGGAGCCGGCGCCATGCGGGCAGCACTGGTCGCGGCCCGGCACCCGGACAACGCCAACCCCGCCATCGATCCCTTCCTGCAGTGCATCCGCCGCGCGGGCAAGCCAGCGTAAGGAGGCTCAGCGCCCGCGCTGCGTGGCATCCCAGGCCGTCTCAGCCAGCGCCGACAGGGCCGCCTGCGAGCGATACAGGCGCACCTCGAAAGGAATCTCGTCGCTGCGTCCACCCAGGGCGGCCAAGGCGCCGCGCCGGCAATCGCCGGCCACCATCGACCACGGCAGCCAGGCCACCCCCAGGCCGCGCAGGGCGGCGCCATGCGCGGCGTCCAGCGAGTCGCAGCGCAGGAACGGCGACAAGGCATAGAGACGCGTGTCGAGCCGGTCCTCCAGGATGCGCGCCATCGACAGGCCACCGGAATACGAGATGAGCGGCGCGCAGGCGCCGTCTTCGGCCAGGGGATGACGCGGCTTGCCGCGCCGGTCCATCTGGCAGACCGGCACGAGCTTGTCGGTGCCCAGCGTCATGAAGTGATAGCGCGCCGGCGATAGCGGCACCGCCAGGGAGGGATGCGCGTAACCGCAAAGCAGATCGGCCTTGCCCTGCTCCAGCAAGGTGACCATGTCCTGCATCCTGCCGGTCACGATCTCCACCCGGCTGGTGTCTCCCAGCACCGGCCGGGGCCTGGCGCGCAGGCGCGCGATCCAGTCGGCCACCAGCGTGCTGGCCAGCGTGCGCCCGGTGGCGATGCGCAGCACCGCCTCCGCGCCCGGTCCGGACTGGTGCATGCGGTGGCGCAGCTGTCCCAGTTGCTCGACCATCTGGCCCGCCGTCTTCAGCAGGGCTTCGCCCTGCGTCGTCAGGCGCACCGGCACGCGATCGCGCTCGACCAGCGGCACGCCCGCCCAGGCCTCCAGCGCCCGGATGCGGCGGCCGAAAGCCGGGTGCGTCACGTGCCGCAACTCGGCGGCGCGCACGAAGCTGCCCGTGCGGGCCAGCGCGATCAGGTCTTCGAAATGCTTGAGCTCGGCCACGGCGCAGGCCCTAGACGCCTTCCAGGTACTGCGCCAGGTCCAGGCTGCCGCGCCGGCCGATGTCCCCGCGATGTGCGGCCAGGAAATCCTCCGCCGCCCGCCGTCCTTCGTCGCGCAGCAGGCACAGGAACGCCCATTCGGCATTGAGCTTGGACGAAGCGCCCAGTTCGTCCATCGCGGCACTGCCCACGCGATGCATGCGCATGCAGGCCCAGCGGCGGGCTTCGCCCTGCCCGGGGTCGGTGGCCTGGCTCATCAAGGCGATCAGGCGCAGTTCCTTCAGCAGGCAGGCATTGAAGGATACTTCGTTCAGGCGGTTCTGGATCTCGCGGGCCGAGTGCGGCACGCCCTCGCGTTCGACCGGGTTGATCTGCACCAGCACCACGTCGCTGCAACCGCACTCGCGCACCAGCGGCGTGATCGTCGGGTTGCCGGAATAGCCGCCATCCCAATACGGCTCGCCATCGATCTCCACGGCCTGGAACAGGGTCGGCAGGCAGGCCGAGGCCAGCAGGGCGTCCGGCGTGATCTCGCCATTGCGGAACACCCGGCCCCGCCCCGTGCGCACGTTGGTGGCGGTGACGAAAAGGCGGATGGCGCTGTGCGACAGCCTGTCGAAATCCACGACCTCGTCCAGGATGTCGGACAGCGGATTGAAGGCGCCTGGATTCAGGTCATAGGGCGAGACCAGGCGGGCGGCCAGGTCCATCGCCAGGTAGACAGGCGAGTTGTCCAGCGTCCAGGTGCCCAGCAGCACGTCCATCGGGGTGCGCCGCAAGGGGCTCAGCAGCGCGGCCTGCGAGACGCGCTGCCAGAAGGTCTCCAGCGCCTGGCGCGCGCCTTCGGCGCCGCCCGCCATATAGCCATCGGCCAGCACCACCGCGTTCATCGCGCCGGCGGAGGTGCCGGAAATGCCATCGATCTCCAGCGCGGGCTCCTCCAGGAAGCGATCCAGGACACCCCAGGTGAAGGCGCCGTGCGCGCCCCCTCCCTGCAAGGCGAAGTCCAGCAGCATGGGGGACTGGCGGGTGGCGCGGGCAGCGGTCTTGGCGGGCATGGCGTCTCCACGTGGCGGCCGGCCAGGGAGGCCGGCACGGCCTGGCCATTGTATCGGCCAGCTCCGCCGCGGGCCTGCACCGGACATCCCTGCGCGCAGCAGGTGCTTTGCCGCGCCACCAGGAAGGCGGCACTATCATGGTCCGGCCGGGCCGCCCCTGGCCCCTCCCCTCATCCGCTGCAAAGGATCCGCCTTGACCCAAGCCGCCAACGCCCTCTCGGACTTCCCCATCACGCGCAAATGGCCCGCCCAGCATCCCGACCGCATCCAGCTGTATTCGCTGCCCACGCCCAACGGCGTGAAGGTGTCGATCCTGCTGGAAGAGATCGGCCTGCCTTATGAGCCGCACCGTGTCGGCTTCGAGAACAATGACCAGCTCACGCCGGCGTTCCTGTCGCTGAACCCGAACAACAAGATCCCGGCCATCATCGACCCGCAAGGCCCGGGCGGCAAGCCGCTGCCGCTGTTCGAGTCTGGCGCGATCCTGGTCTACCTGGCCGACAAGAGCGGCAAGTTCCTGCCGCGCGACCCTGCCCTGCGCTACCAGACCCTGCAATGGGTGATGTTCCAGATGGGCGGCGTGGGCCCGATGTTCGGCCAGCTGGGCTTCTTCCACAAGTTCGCCGGCAAGGACTACGAGGACAAGCGCCCGCGCGACCGCTACGTGGCCGAGAGCAAGCGGCTGCTGGGCGTGCTGGACAAGCACCTGGCAGGCAAGGACTGGATCATGGGCGAGGAATACACCATCGCCGATATCGCCATCTGGCCGTGGGTGCGCAATCTGGTCGGTTTCTACGAGGCAGGCGAGCTGGTCGGCTTCCAGGACTTTCCGAACGTGAAGCGCGTGCTGGATGCCTTCGTGGCCCGCCCCGCCGTGGCGCGAGGCCTGGATATCCCGAAGGCGCCGTCGGCCTGAAGATTCGCCCTGCGCGTGCTATAGCACCTTCACGGCCCGGCCGATGAACTGGATCGGGCCCGTCGGCTTGCCGGTGGGCGATCCGGTCGAGGGTTCCAACGTCAGCTCGAAGAGCTGGTTGGCCTCCAGCGGCGGCAGGCGATCCAGGGGAATGCGCACGGGTTCGCCGGGCTTCACGAGCCCCAGCGACACCGGTCCCTGCCAGTCGTCGGCCTTGGTCCAGAATTCCAGTGCCTTGTCCGGCGGCACGGTGAACGCGGCCAGCGGAATGAGGTTGACCTCGCGGTCGGTCCGCGCCTGCACCATCCAGCCCGGGGCCTGGTTCTGCGGCGCGGCCAGGACCACGATGTATTGCGGCGTGATGGGCGGCATGCTGCGCAACATCAGCGCCGAGCCCATGACGAGCACCGCCGCCACGCCGGCACCGGCCAGGCCGCGCCAGAACACCAGGCTGTGCCAGACCTGATGCCAGAAACCGGGACGCGCGGCCGTGGCGCGGCGCGTCAGCGCATCGACGCTGCCGGCGATACGCTGCCACAAGGCCGACTGCGGCGGCACGGGCTCGGCCAGCACGGCCAGCGGCAACAGGCGCGCCTCCCATTCACGCACCGCCGCGGCCAGCGCGGGCTCGTGCGGCAGGCGTGCCTGCACCGATTGGCGCTGCACCGCGTCCAGCGTGCCCAGCACATATTCCCCGGCAAGCAGATGCAGGTCTTCGGGTTCGTGGGTGCCAGGGGACGTGGTGCCGTTCGTGTTCATGCCAGGCACTCCCGCAAGGCCTGCAGGCTGCGCTTGATCCAGGCCTTGACCGTGCCCAGCGGCGTGCCGAGCCGGCGGGCGATCTCGCCATGCGAGAGACCGTCCACATAGGCATGCAGGATGCAATGCCGGCGTTCCGGGTCCAGCTTTTCCAGGCAGAAGCCGATGCGGCTCGCGCCGTCCTTCAAGGTCTGCAAGGCAGCATCGTCGCGCCAGGCCGCCAGGGCCTCGCGCGCTTCCAGGGCCTGTGTCGCGTCGTCATCCAGGGCCTGCTCGCGGCGGTCGCGCACGGCGTTCAGGGCAAGATTGCGCGTGATGCTGTAGACCCAGCCGCGCGCGGAACCGAGCGCAGGATCGAAACTGCCTGCGCGCGTCCATACCTGGAGAAAGGCGTCATGCACGATGTCCTCGGCCTGTCCGGTGTCCCGCACGATGCGTTGCGCAACGCCCAGCAGGCGCGCGCCCTCTTGTTCGTAGAGCTGCCGCAGAGACTCGCGCCGACCCGCGGCGCAGCCCGCCAGGGCAGCGTCGTAGTCGAACGATGAAGGGGTCCTCTGGGGCATGGCGTACACGGGAAGCAGGGTGGCGAGCTGCCGGACGGCGCCCCGTCGGCATCCTAACCCATGCCTCGGCTGCCCGCCACTGCGGCCGGCGCCCGTCTGGACGCCGGCCGGCGGGTCCCCCGCCTTCGGCGGTGCGCGGCCTGGCGGCTCGATCCGCCGTGGCTCAGTTGGCTTTCCAGAAGATGTAGTCGGCCTGGTAGGTCACCTGGGTCTTGGCGCCCAGCGTGCTGGGGGTGCAAGGCGTCTTGGGCGCAACGCCGCCCTTGAGCGCGACACGCTGGATGTAGGTCACGCCTTCCAGCGCGCCTTTGCCCATCACCGGATTGGCCTTGACCAACTGGTACGGCAGGTTGCCGTCGCCAGCAGGCGCCACGGCCAGCTGGGTAGCGGTGAGCTTGGAACCATCGCTGGCTTCCCAGGTGGCGGGCGGGCCGTAATACGTGCCGACCTGCTTGCCGGCACGATCCTTCAGCACCGCCTTGGGACCGGCGAACACCCACTCGGCCTGGTTCGGCATGTCCTTCTTGGCACGGCATTCATACGTGATCTCGCCCGTGCCCACGGTTTCCCAGGCCACCTTGTTGCCGGCGGGCACCTTGATGCTGTCGGGCAGGCTGTCCTGCTTGTAGCCGCTGGCCATCGCGCCGCAGGCGGCGAGCATGCTCGCGGCGAAAGCGCCGGCGATGACGGGAAGACGAACAATGCGTTGGGTGTTCATGTTGTGCTCCTGGTGGTTGAGAACTGAGCAGGCGAAATGTCGCCGCCACAGGTACTACCCGCCAGGCCTGGATTTGGATGCAGGGCGCGCCGGGGAATTTGTATCGAAACGTACTTCCCCCATGGCGACCCTCCTGCGACGCGCCTGCCGGCAGGAATCGTCGCAAGGCCACGAAGACCGCATTCGTTCTAAGATCAGGTCATCTCACGGGCTCCTGGATCCTCATGGCTCCTGCCTTACGCACCGGCCCTGCCCTACGCGAACGCGGCTGGCCGCTCCTGTTGGCGGCCGGCGCCTTTCCGCTGCTGCTCGGGCTGGCGCTGACGTTCCTCGAATCGCGCCGCGACGTGCAGCGCGAGCTGGATGCCACCGCCCGCATCATCCTGCGGCACGCCGAGAACATCTCCGAACATGCCTGGCGCACCGTCGACACACTCAAGCGCCTCGACCACCAGGGCGGCGGTTGCGAATCCCTGGAACGCGACCTGCAGCGCATCGGCTCGATCCGCGCCTATTTCCGTTCCATCGGCCTCACCCACGGCCCGGACGTGTTCTGTTCATCGGCTTTCGGGCCGATGACGGAACCGCTGGCCGACGTCATCCAGCGCGAACTGCCCAGCCTGGGCCGCTGGCCCCTGTCGGTGGCGGGCACCACCGCCGTGCGCGAGCGGCCCGCGGTGGTCTTCGCCGACCTCGCGCACGAAGTCGGCGCCTACACCATCGTCGATGGGCAGTACCTGACCGACTTCATGCGCGCCATCGGCGAACCACGCGGCTACTACATGACCATCGTGATCGGCGACGGCCACCCGGTGAGCCAGGGCGCCCCCCCGCAAGACACGCACCCGCTTTTCTCGCCGCTGTCGGACGGCGCCAGCTCGCCGCAGATCAGCGTGGGCGTCACCGCGCCTGAATCGGAATCCGTGCGCGCCTGGTGGCGCGTCTTCACCGCCTTCCTGCCGCTGGCCGCCATCCTGTCGGCGCTGTGCATGATGGCCGCGGCCTATTGGCTGCGGCGCAAGATGTCCTATCGCGATGAAATCCGCCGCGGTATCGCGCGCCGGGAATTCTCGGTGCAATACCAGCCGATCTATGACATCCAGGCGGGCCGCTGCGGCGGCGTGGAGGCGCTGCTGCGCTGGCGGCGCGCAGACGGCCGCTGGGAGCGTCCCGACGTATTCATTGCCGCGGCGGAAGCCGAGCACATGATCATCCCGCTGACACGCCACCTCTTCGAACTGGTGGCCGCCGACATGGCGCAATGGCAGGCGCCGCGCGGCTTTCACGTCGCGGTGAACGTCGCGGCGGAACACCTGCAGGGCCCCACCTTCGTGGCCGACGTCCGGCGCCTCGCGGCGCAGATCGCCACGCAGGGTCCACGCATCACGCTGGAACTCACCGAGCGCAGCCTGATCAGCGACCGCAAGGAAGTGGTGAGAGCCCTGCAGACCCTGCGCGCCGAAGGCGTGGACATCGCGCTGGACGACTTCGGCACCGGCCACTGCGCCATGTCCTATCTGCAAGCCTTCCCGCTGGATTTCCTGAAGATAGACAGGGGCTTCGTCAACGCGATCGAAAGCCTGGACGGCGACGCGCCGGTCCTGGACGCGATCATCGCGCTCAGCAAGCGGCTGGCCTTGCGCACCGTGGCCGAAGGCGTGGAGACCGCCGTCCAGTTCGCCTACCTGAAACGCCAGGGCGTGCTTCACGTGCAGGGCTACCTGTACGCCCGCCCGATGAGCAGCGACGCGCTGGCGCGCTGGCTGCCCACGCGCGGCTGCGAGCCGCTGTCATCGACAGGCCACCTCGCTTGAGGCGCGCGGGCCGTCAGTACATCGGCCGCACGACGGTGCTGTCGATTTCAGGCAGCGTCGCCACCCCCAGCAGGCCCATGTCGCGCTTGATCTCTTCCGTGATCAGCGTGAGCCCGTGCGCCACGCCGGCCTGGCCGCCCACGGTGGCGGCATAGTTGAAGGGCCTGCCGACGAAGGCGCATTTCGCGCCCAATGCCAGCGCCTTCAGGACGTCGGTGCCGCGGCGCACGCCGCTGTCCAGCATGATCTCCAGGCCCGGCGCGGCCTCGGCCACCTGCGGCAAGGCCGTCAGGGGCGTGATGCTGCCGTCGAGCTGGCGGCCGCCGTGGTTGGAGACGATGATGCCGTCCATGCCGCGCGCCTTCGCAATGGCGGCGTCGCGCGGATTGAGAATGCCCTTGAGCACCATCGGCCCTTGCCAGCGCTTGCGGATGGCCGAGACGTGTTCCCAGTTCAGGTGGCCGCGGTCCGAGAAGTCACGCAGCACGTTGGCCGACAGGATGGGCGCGCCACGCGTGGCGTAGTTGTTCTCGAAGTGCGGCATGCCGTGGCGCAGGAGGGTGCGCGCGAAGGTGCCGAACAGCCAGCGCGGATGCGTGATGCCCTGCCAGGCAAGGCCCACGCTGGGCCGCAGGGGCGTGGAGAACCCCGCCCGCACATTGTTCTCGCGATTCGCCGCCACCGGCGTGTCCACGGTCAGCACCAGTGTTCGCACGCCAGCCGCCGCCACGCGGTCGATCAACGCCTCGATCTGCGCGGGATCGCCGGGCAGATAGGCCTGGAACCAGGTGCCGGGCGCTTCCTGCATGACCTCTTCCAGGCGGATCAGCGACGAACCGCTCATGATGCACGGCACGTTGGCGGCGCGGGCCGCGCGGGCCAGCACGATGTCACCGCGGTAGCTGGACAAGGCCGAAATGCCCATGGGCGCGATGCCCACCGGCGCGCGGTATTCCTCGCCGAACAGCGTCACCTTGGTGTCGCGATGCGACACGTTCACCAGCACATTGGGCTGGAAGCCATACCGCTCGAAGACCTCGCGGTTCGCGCGCTCGGACAGGCCGTCCTCGACGGCGCCCGACACATAGGCATAGACGGGCTTGGGCAGGATGCGCCGGGCGGCGGCCTCGAAGTCTTGCAGGCTCAGGATATGGCGCAGGGATGGGGTCACGCTCTCGGCTCCTCGCAACGGATGGGCAGGTTATGGCCGAGAAATATAGGATCGAACCCAATTAGAATAAAGCGAATTTATCGACACTTTTCAGTTCTCTTTTATTCATCATCCCGGACGCCGCCATGACCCTCAAGCAACTCGAGGCCTTTTATTGGGCCGCCAACTGCAAGAGCTTCGCGGTGGCGGCCAACCGCTTGAATATCTCGGTGTCCTCGCTGTCCAAGCGGATCGCGGAGCTGGAGACCTCCATCGGTTCCGAGCTCTTCAGCCGCAATGCCCGCAGCGCCACGCTGACGCCGCTGGGCGAGCAATTGATTCCGCACGCCAAGGACCTGCTGCGCAACGCCGACCAGTTCATGAAGCGGGCCAGCAACAGCCGCGCGCTGTCCGGCCGCTGCCGCTTCGGCGTGGGCGAGCTGACCTCGCTGACCTGGATGCCGCGGCTGATCGAGGAAATCCAGCGCACGCACCCCAAGCTGTCCATCGAACCCTTCGTGGGCGTCGGCGAACTGATCGAGTGCCGGCTGGTGGAGGGCGAGCTGGATTTCGCCATCATCGCGGGACCGTCCACGCGCCCCTTCATCACGTCCAGCCTCATCGGCAACACCGAATTCATCTGGGTGGCGTCGAAAAAAGCCGTGCCCAATCCCGCGACCTTGCCGCCGCAGGCCCTGGCCGACCACACGCTGATCATCCTGCCGCAAAGCGCAGGCACCGTGCGCATGCTGGACGACTGGATGGCGGAGCTGAACGTCTCGCCAGGCCGCAACCTGAACTGCAACAGCTGGGGCGCCATCGCCGGGCTGATCCGCCAGGGCCTGGGCCTGGGCTTCCTGCCCAGCGCCTGGGCGCAGATCATGATCGAGCGCGGCGACGTGCACCTGCTGTCGGCCTTCCCGGCGCTGCGACCGCTGCAATACACCATCCAGTGGCGGCGCGACGACACCCGCCCGCTGCTGCAGCACATGCGCGAACTGGCCCTGCGCACCATCGACTTCCACGCGCCCAGCTGCCTGCTGTAGGCTGCTGACCACGTTCGCCCGCGCACGCGGACCTGCGGACAGTTTCCAAAAAGCGGATCATCACGAAGAAAATTATTCGCTTTATCTCCACTGAGGGCGGGCGTAGAGTCGCTTCCTACAACAAGCCGACCTATAACCAGGAGACACGCCCGCCATGGCCGATTTCGGATTCAAGATCAACCCCTGCCCCGCCGGCCCCAGCCAGGCCACCCTGGACGCCTACCGCGATTTCGCGGTCGCCAACATCAGCGATGCGATGAGCCGCACCACCGGCACCTCGGCCCTGCGTCCCGTGCATCCCTCGCGCCGCATCCTGGGCCGCGCCTTCACGGTTCGCACGCGTCCCGGCGACAACCTGCTGGTGCACAAGGCGATCGACATGGCCGAACCCGGCGACGTGATCGTGGTGGACGCGGGCGGCGACATGCGCAACGCGATCATCGGTGAAATCATGGTGGGCTGGGCCACGCATCGCGGCCTGGCCGGCTTCGTCATCGACGGCGCCATCCGCGACACCGGGACGCTGGCCGCCGGCCCGCTGCCCGTCTACGCGCGCGGCTCCGCCCATCGCGGCCCCTACAAGGACGGCCCCGGCGAACTGAACGTGCCCATCACCATCGACGGCATGGTCGTGCTGCCCGGCGACCTGCTGATCGGCGACGACGACGGCCTGCTGGCCATCCGCGTCGGCGAGGCCGATGCCATCGCCGAGAAGGTGCGCAACATCGAGGCCTCGGAGGCCAAGATCCTGGCGCAGATCGCCGCCGGCACGCTGGATCGCTCGTGGGTGGATGCCTCGCTGAAGGCCAAGGGCGCGCTCTGATCGCGCCGGGCCCGTGCGGCATGCGTCACATGATGCGTGCCGCAAGGGCCTTCGAAGAACAAAGAACGGAGACGATGCATGCAGCAGCAAGCAGCCCGGGTGTGCCGGCTGGATTTGTGGGTGAATCCGATATTCGACCAGATGATGTCGCAGGCGCCCGGCGTCGCGCTGACCGTCCTGCCCGCCCACGGCGATGACACGCGCACGCTGGCAGGCTTGCGCGGCGCGCACGCCTATCACGTGTCGGCCGCCAAGGACGAACTGCCGCGCCAATGGTTCGTCGGCGCCGACCTCATCGCCCAATGCCCGGACCTGCTCATCGTATCCTCGGGCGGCGCGGGCTACGACACCGTGGACGTCCCCGCCTGCACCGCCGCCGGCATCGCCGTGGTGAACCAGGCCGGCGGCAACGCGGAGTCGGTCGCCGAACACACCTACGCCCTGCTGCTGGCGGTCAAGCGCCGCATCGTCGAGGCCCACAACCGCCTGCGCCACGAGAACGGCTTCTCGCGCGAAGACGTGATGGGCCACGAAATCCACGGCCTGACCATCGGCCTGGTCGGCCTGGGCCAGATCGGCAGGCGGGTCGCTCGCATCGCACACGGTTTCGGCCTGCGCGTGCTGGCGCATGATCCCTTCCTGGACGACGCCACCCTTCGGGAACGCGGCGCCGAGCCCGTCGCGCTGGACACGCTTCTGCGCGACTCGGACATCGTCTCGCTGCACTGCCCGCTGGACGACACCACGCGCGGCCGCTTCGGCGCGCAGGCCTTCGCGGCCATGAAGCCGGGCGCGGTCTTCATCTCGACCGCGCGCGGCGGCATCCATGACGAGGCGGCGCTGCATGACGCCCTGCAAAGCGGCCATCTGTCCGGCGCCGGCCTGGATGTGTGGAAGACCGAGCCGCCCGGCAACGATGCGCCGCTGCTGCAACTGCCCAACGTGGTCGGCGCCTTCCACACCGGCGGCGTCACGCATGAAGGCCGCCGCAACGTGGCGCGCTCCTCCGCAGAACAGATCCTGGCCATGCTGCGCGGCGAACGTCCGCCGCAGTTGCTGAACCCGCAGGCGTGGCCCGCATTCACGGCACGCCTGGCGCGCCTGGCCCAGGCAGCCTGACGACACGCACAGCACGGCGCACGTGGCGACACGGGGGCCGCGGAAGAATTCCCACGGCGGCCTGCCGTCGCGGGCGTACGACCTCATCACTGAGGACCTCATCGAGGAGACAATAATGCACACCCTGAAAAAACTGGCGGGCGCAGCCGCCCTCATGCTCGGCGCGGCCGGCCTTGCGGCCCCCGCGGCCGCCGCGTATCCCGAACACCCCATCAACCTGATCGTGTCCTACGGCCCCGGCGGCGGCACCGACCTGGTGGCGCGCATGATGGCGCCCTTCCTGCAGAAATACCTGGGCAGCGACAGCCGCATCGTCGTGCTGAACCGCCCCGGCGCGGGCGGCGCCATCGGCTTCGGCGAACTGGCGCGCGCGCAGCCCGATGGCTACACCATCGGTTTCATCAACACGCCCAACCTGTTGACCATTCCCATCGAGCGCAAGACGGCCTTCACGTGGAAGAGCTACGACCTGCTCGGCAACCTGATCGATGATCCCGGCGCCTTCGCCGTGCTGAACAGCAGCCCGGTCAAGAACCTGAAGGAACTGTCCGAGTACGCCAAGGCGAATCCGGGCAAGGTCACGGTGGGCACGACCGGCAACGGTTCCGACGACCACCTGGCGATGCTGCGTTTCGCGCGCACGGCCGGCGTGGAGCTGACCCACGTGCCCTACAAGGGCGCGGGCGAAGTGCGCGGCGCGGTGTCGAGCGGCGAGATCATGATCGGTGCCATCAACGTGGGCGAAGTGCTGCAATACCAGAAGGGCGGCACCCCCATCCGCTTCCTGGGCCAGATGGCCAACACCCGTTCGCCCATCCTGCCCGACCAGCCCACCTTCAAGGAACAGGGCTACGACTTCGAACTGGCCTCGCTGCGCGGCCTGGCCGCGCCCAAGGGCCTGCCCGAGGACATCCGCAAGAAGCTGGTGAGCGCGGTGAAGCAGACCGTGGACGATCCCGAGTTCCAGGCCAAGGCCCGCGAACTGTTCGCCCCGCTGCGCTACCTGCCGCCGGACGCCTACGCCCAGGAACTGGCGCAAGGCGAAGCGCAATTCCGCAAGCTGTGGGATGAGGCGCCTTGGCTGGATAAATAGGCCCCCCCCGAGGCGCTGCGCGCCTCCCCCCAGGGGGCGGCTTCGGGGGACCGGCGGAGCCGGCTCCCCCGTGCCTGGACGCTTGCTGAGCTTTTTCTGGGGCGTTGCGCTTGGGGTGCTTTTTTGGGAACTTCGGGGTCGGATCTTGTATCCGACCCTTTTGTTTTCTTGTCATCCGGGTCGGCTACACTGCGCCGCGCCGGCCCCCGGGGCTGTGCCGCATCGCGCCTTTGCGCCCGGATCATTTCCATGCCCGCAGATTTCCCGCTGCCCGATGTCCTGGCCGGCCCCATCCTTCGTCGCCTGACGCCTGAGCGCCTGTTGATCTGGCTGGTCGGCAGCCGGCCGCTGCCTTTGTCTCTCAGCCTGCACGCCGAGGGCGATGCCGAGGCGCAGACGATCGCGTTGTCGGAACGGCATTGCCGCGCGGTGGCCGTGGGCAAGTTTGCGTGGATCCACTATCTGGACGTGCGGCTGGACACGCCGCTGCCGCAGGACACGCGCATCGCCTATGACCTGCGGGTGCGCGACGCCAGCGACGGCGAACAGGGCATCGCCCACTGGGCGCCCCACCTGCTGGCCGATGACGGCGCGCTGCCGCATTTCGTCCTGCGCCCGCGCCTGGACAACCTGCTGTACGGCTCGTGCCGCAAGCCCCACACCGCCTGCCCCGACGCGCTGGCTCACGTGGACGGCCTGCTGGCCGCGCAGGCCAGGCCGGAGGACATGCCGGCGATGATGATGCTGTGCGGCGACCAGGTCTATGCCGATGACGTGGCGGGCCCCTCTCTGGTCGCCATCCACGCGCTGATCGGGAAACTGGCGCTGTACGGCGAATGCCTGGAAGGCGGCGTCGTGAAGGACAGCGCCCAGCTTTATACGCACCCCGACACCTATTACCGCCGCGAAGCGCTGCTGCCGGACATCCGCGCCAACGAGGCCTTGCGCGAGCGCTTCTTCGGCGGCGTGCGCAAGCCCGTCTTCACGACCAACAGCGCGCACAACCACCTGATCACGCTGGCGGAAGTGCTGGCCATGTACCTGCTGGCCTGGTCACCCACGGCCTGGGAGATTGCCGGGGAACTGGCCCCGCCCGCGCTGTCGCCCGAGCACGCGAATCGCTGGGCGAAGGAAAAGCAATCGCTGGCGGCATTCGTCGCGACGCTGCCGCGCGCCGCACGCGCCATGGCGCACGTGCAGACCTTGATGATCTTCGACGACCACGACGTCACCGACGACTGGAACCTGTCCGCGCAATGGGAAACCTGTGCCTACGGCCATCCGTTCTCGCGCCGCATCGTGGGCAATGCGTTGGCGGCCTATGCGCTGTGCCAGGGCTGGGGCAACCGGCCCGATGCCTTCGGGCACCTGCTGGACGCGGCGCAAGCCCTGACCGACACGGTCGACGACCAGGGGCGCATTGCCTTGTCGGCGCATGATCATTGGGTCGACACGCTGCTCGCCTTCGACGAGTGGCACTACGTGCTGGACACGCAACCCAAGCTCGTCGTGCTGAACACGCGCACGCAGCGCTGGCACAACCGCCGCCTGCCAGGCCGGCCCTCGGGCCTGATGGACTGGGAGTCCTTGAGCGCCCTGCAGCAGGACCTGCTGGGCGAGGAGTCCGCCATCGTCGTCTCGCCCGCGCCCATGTTCGGCGTGAAGCTGATCGAAGTGGTCCAGCGCCTGTTCACCTGGGCCGGCCACCCGCTGATGGTGGATGCCGAAAACTGGATGGCGCACCGCGGCGCCGCCCAGGTCATGATGAATATCTTCCGGCACACCCGCACGCCGGGCAACTACGTGATCCTGTCCGGCGACGTGCACTACAGCTTCGTCTACGACATCCACATCCGCGACCGCGAAGACGGTCCGCGCCTCTGGCAGATCACCAGCAGCGGCATGAAGAACGAGTTCCCGCGCCGCCTGCTCGACTGGCTGGACCGCGCCAACCGCTGGCTGTATTCCCCGCGCTCGCCGCTGAACTGGCTGACCAAGCGGCGCCACCTGGACATCGATCCGCGCGTGCCCGACCGCGCGCGCGCCGGCGAGCGGCTGTGGAACGGCGCGGGCATCGGCCAGGTCTGGCTGGACGCGCAGGGACGTCCCTCGCGCATCGTCCAGCACAACGCCGACGGCAGCCCATCCACCTGCTTCGTGCCCCGCGGCACGGAAAGCCTGCACACAACTGTCACGGAACCCGAAGCACGCGCCTAAGTCACAGTCCGTTCCGGCAAACAAAACAGGGATCGAACGGAATGATCAAACTCGCACGCATCGGCCTGCTGGGCCTCTCCACGCTGGGCCTCGCGGCTGGCGCCCTGGCACAGGCACCCAAGCCCGGCACCTCGCCCGCCTACGGCCCGCAACTGGAAGGCTTTGACTACCCCCACTCCATCCAGCGCCACGCGTTCAGCTCGCAAGGCCAGCAGCTGGAAATGGCCTATATGGACGTGGCGCCGCAAGGCCAGGCCAACGGCCGCACCGTGGTGTTGCTGCACGGCAAGAATTTCTGCGGCGCCACCTGGCAGGACACCATCGCCGCGCTGTCGCAGGCGGGCTACCGCGTGGTGGCGCCCGACCAGGTCGGCTTCTGCGCCTCCAGCAAGCCCGCGTCCTATCAGTTCAGCTTCCATCAGCTGGCCGCCAACACGGCCGGCCTGCTCGACGCGCTGAAGATCCAACGCGCCACCGTCATCGGCCATTCGATGGGCGGCATGCTGGCCACGCGCTTCGCGCTGATGCATCCCGAACGCACCGAGAAGCTCGTCATGGTGAATCCCATCGGGCTGGAGGACTACCAGGCCGAGGGCGTGCCCTATGCCACGCTGGATTCGGCCTACGAGGGCGAGCTGAAGACCCGCTACGAAACGCTGCGCGGCTACCAACAGAAGTTCTATTACGACAACCAGTGGAAGCCGGAGTACGACCGCTGGGTGCACATGCTGGCCGGCCTGTATGCCGGCCCCGGCAAGGAGATCGTCTCGCGCAACGCCGCCCAGACCGGCGACATGATCTTCACGCAGCCCGTGGTGCACGAGTTCGGCAACATCCGCGTGCCCACCACGCTCATCATCGGACAGACAGACCGCAGCGCGCCAGGCGCCAACCGGGCCACGAAGGAGATTGCCGCGCGCCTGGGCAACTATCCCGAACTGGGCCGCAAGACGGCGCAGGCCATTCCAGGCGCCACGCTGATCGAATTCCAGGAATTGGGACACTCGCCACAAGTGGAGGCACCGGCCCGCTTCAATGGTGCCTTGCTGAAGGACCTGGCCGGCTGATGTCGTTGCCAGCGTGCCAAGGCACGGGCCGGGCGTTGCCCGGCCTTCTTCCTGACGGGGAAATTCCAGGCCGCCGGTGAATGTGCGTCAATGTTTAACAGCCGGGGCATTGCCGTTGCCGAACCCGCGGACGTCAGCAACCTCGCGCGCCGCGTCCGCGCCAGCCCCGAGGCCGTGCCGGGAACGCGCCCCCCCGCTTACCGCGGCGCGTGCTTCGCCAGCCACGCCTTCAGGAAGGCGATCTCCTTTTCCTGCGCATCGATGACTTCCTGGGCCAGCTTGCGCAGCTCGGGATCCTTGCCGTGCGCCAGCTGCACCTTCGCCATGTCGATCGCGCCTTCGTGGTGCGGGATCATGCCGCGCGCGAAATCCACGTCGGCGTCGCCTGTGTAGGGGATGTCCATGCCCTGGTGCATGCGCGCCGCGCCGGCCTGATAGGCCTGCGTGCTGGGGGAGGCCGCGGCCTGGCCGCCAGCGCCGTGGCCAGCATGGCCGCCATCGGCCGGAGCGCCCTGCGCCAGGCCGGCCACCGCCACCAGGCCACAGGCCAGCATCGAACGAATTGCAATCATCCTTCCTCTCCTTGATCCTTGCGCGAGCCCGGCGCCCGCCATGGAGGCACCTTCCAGGTTGCCATGCTGGGAAGGTCAAGCGCGGCCCTGCTTTTGGAATATCGTTGCAAGAAGATTTCATTTGGTTGCATCGCGCCAAAACCCGACACAGCCTTGGCGGGACCGCGTTGTTACATTTCAGCCCGGATACAGGCGGGGCCGATAACTCGCCGGCCTTGCGTGCCATACGTCATTCATCACGTCCACTTCGGGAAAGAGGAAAAAGCAATGAAGAAAACCGCCCTGACCGCCGCCCTGCTGGCTGCCTCCGCCGTGCTCGCCGGTTGCGCCAACATGAACACCGACGGACTGCTGTCCGCCGGCTCCAACATGGTCCAGGCCGTGAGCCTGTCGGACGCCGAAGTCATCCAGCTGTCGGATGCCGCTTGCACCGAAAGCGACCAGCAAGAGAAGGTTGCCGGCGCCAAGAGCAAGTACACGGTCCGCCTGAACAAGATCATGAAGGGCTTCGGCAACGAAACCCTGAACGGCCAGACCCCGAACTACAAGGTCTACCTGACCCCCGATGTGAACGCCTGGGCCATGGCCAATGGTTGCATCCGCGTCTACAGCGGCCTGATGGACCTGATGAACGACGACGAAGTGCGCGGCGTGATCGGCCACGAAATGGGCCACGTCGCCCTGGGCCACTCGAAGAGCGCCATGCAGACGGCCTACGCCGTCAGCGCCGCCCGCGGCGCCGCTGCCTCGGCCGGGAACAGCGCCGTTGCCGCCCTGACCCAGTCGCAACTGGGCGACCTGACCGAGAAGTTCATCAACGCGCAATTCTCACAATCGCAGGAACTGGCCGCCGATGACTACTCCTTCGACCTGCTGACGCAGAAGAAGATGAACCGCAAGGGCCTGGTCACGGCGTTCCAGAAGCTGGCCAAGCTGGAAGGCGGCAGCGGCGACGGCCACAGCATGCTCAGCTCGCACCCGGCGTCGCCCGAGCGCGCCTCGCGCCTGGAGTCGCGCCTGAAGGGCGGCAAGTAAGCCCTGGGAAAGAACAAACCCGCCATCAGGCGGGTTTGCGGGCCTGTCGGCCCGAAGACCGCGCCCCGAGGGGCGCGGTTTGCATTGGTGGCTTCAGCTCAGAACAAGCCGCCCAGCAGATCCTGCGAATCCAGCAGTGCCCAGGCGATCTCGGGCCGGCGGTCCAGCCCGCGGCGGATGGCGGCGGGCACCGTCTGGCGGGTCTTGCTGCAAAGGCCGGGGCGGTCTTCGATCTCGATGTTGAAGCCGCGCACGGTGCGCACCTCGCCGGCCCCCGGGGTGATGGTGACGACCATGCCCAGTTGCGCAGCCATGCGCGATTGCATGCGCTGCAGGTCTTCCAGGCTTTCGATGTTTTCCAGGCGCGCCACCAGCTTCTTTTCTTCGGCCTTGGTCAGCATCAGGATGCGCGTGTCGCCCTGCGGGTCGCCCAGCAAGACGTCACGGCCGCACTGACAGGCGCCCGGCGGGCATTCTTCGCGGATGGGAAAGCTCGTGCTCATGGATGTCGGTCCGTGCCCGCGCGGCAACGGCGCGCGGGCGTAATCCATGATTGTGCCGCAAGCCAGCCTGGCACGCAGCCGCGCGGCGGATGCGAGGCGGTGCGCGGGTTGCGTGTTTACATCAGGTCGCGGGGGTGCCGTCGTCCTTGGCGATGCCATCCGCCTGGCCGCTGGCGGCCTGACGGATGTGCACCATGATGTCGTGCATCTCTTCGACCGAGCGCCGCAACTCCTGCATGACGCCGTCCATGTCGCGCGCGCGCTGCGTCACGTCGGACGCCACCTTGATGACCTTGAAGGCCCGCCCGTTCTCGTCCAGCACCGGGTTGTAGCTGGCCTGGATCCAGACCTCGCGGCCGTCCTTGCCTATCCGGCGATACTGCCCGGCGTCGTAGGCGCCCTGCCCCAGCTTGTCCCAGAAGGCGCGATATTCCGGCGTCTCGTGCAGGGCCGGGTCGACGAAGAGACGGTGGTGCCTGCCCACGACCTCGTGGTCGCGGTAACCCATCACGTCCAGGAAGTTCTCGTTGGCGCGCAGCACCGTGCCATCCAGGTCGAACTCGACCACGCCTTGCGACTTGCCGATGGCCGCAAGCCGGCCTTCCAGGTCATTCTGGCGGCGGCGCTGTTCCGTGATGTCCATCAGGTAACCCACCACGCGCACGACCTTGCCGCGGCGGTCGGTGACGGGAACGTAGCCGCCCTGCACCCAGCACTCGCCGCCGCCATGCGTCATCAAGGCGTAGTGGCCGGAGTCGCCCCGGCCTTCGGCCAGGCCCTGCCAGAAGGCGTCATAGGCCGGGTTCTCACGCAGGGCCGGCGGCACCAGCATGCGGTGGTGCTGGCCCGCCAGCTCGGTCAGGCCATAGCCCGCCATGTGCAGCATGGCATCGTTGGCGCCCACGATCATGCCGTCGGGCAACAGCTCGATGACGGCCTGCACCTGGGAATGGGTACCCGGGCCCGAGGGCACGAAACGGGACTTCGAGGAACGCTGGAATACGTCGAAGGGATTGAACATGGTGATGCAGTGGTCCAACTGTAAGACGGCTGCTCCGCGCCAAGTCCTACCTTTCGCACCATGAATTCCACACTTCAGGACAGCATGGGTGATCGCAAGGCACGAACGCGCCCCCGTCGGCGCGGCGGGCAAATGGGGTGTGTCGAAGGGATGTCAGGGACGCGCCAATGGGGCGCGCACGCTGGAGATGCCAGGAGGAGAAGAGGACTCACGCGCGAGGCCTTGCGGCAATCGCGGATTCGCTCCGGATGTTATCACCGGGCAAGGACGAGGTGTCCACAGGACGCATCAGGACACGCCGCAATGTGGGGCCGAGGCCACACATTGCATTTTGTGTCATGTTGTCCGACGTTTTATGGCGTATGCGTCGCCATCACCGACGATCAGGGCAATTTGCGCAAGGCCAGGATCAAGCGGTCCATCTCTGCCTGGGTCGTCAGGTAGCTCACCGAAGCGCGGTTCAACTGGCCCAGGCCGCGGGCCTGCATGTCCAGGGGCGTGTAGGGCACGCCGTTCGCCCCGATGACGATGCCCTCGGCCGCCAGGCTGCGTTGCACATCCGCGGGCTGCCGGCCTTCCACCAGGAAAGACACCAGGCCGGATTGCTCGCGGCCCTGGTCCATGACACGCACGCCCGCCACGGCGCCCAACTGCTCGCGCAGGGCACGCGCCGTCGCGTCGATGGTGGCGCGGATCCGTGCCGGTCCGATGTCCAGCGCATCCTGCAGGGCCTGGCCCAGGCCGCAACGCAAGGCCATCGGCGTTTCCGCGGGCTCGAAGCGCGCCGCGTCGCCACGCAGGACAGGACGGCCGTCCGCATCCAGCGGCGCCGAATGCGTATCGACCACCGCCGGCACCAGACGAGGCAGGAAGTCCTGGCGGACATACAGCAGGCCCGTGCCGCGCGGGCCGCGCAAGGCCTTGCGCCCCGCGCCGCTCAGCACGTCGCAGCCCAGCGCGCGCACGTCCACCGGAACCTGTCCCACGGCTTGCGCGGCATCGATGAAATAGGGAATGCCGTGACGGCGGGCCACCTGGCCCACGGCCGCCGCCGGATTGATGAGCCCGCCATTGGCAGGCAGCCAGGTCAGCGAGATGAGCTTCACGCGCGCGTCCAGCATGGCCTCCAGCGCGGCGGGATCCACCGCGCCGCTGCCGTCCGAAGGAATCGTTTCCACCGACAGCCCATGACGCTGCGCAGCCAGGCGCATGCCTGCCAGGTTGCCGCCCCACTCGTGGCGAGCCACCAGGATCCGGTCCCCTGCGCGCCAGCCGTCCAGCGCAGCGAACGCCGCGCCCCAGCCGGGCGAGTTGCCCGCGGTCAGCGCGATTTCCCCGGGATCGGCGTTGAGCAGTTGGGCCGCCAGGTGGCGGGCACGCTCGGACTGCTCGCGCGCGGCCACGCCAGCCTCCATCGGGCCTGACGCCTCGCGCTGCCACTGTGCCTGCACGGCATCCAGGGTGGCGGCGGAAGGCAGCGAGGCGCCGCCGTGATTGAAATGCACGGTATGCGCGATGCCGGGCGTGGCGGCGCGCAGGCGTGCGATCTCGTCATGCGAAAGCGGCGTGACCATGATGCGCCGGCCTCAGGGATGCAGCGCCACGATGGCGTCGACTTCCACCGACACGCCAAAGGGCAGCGAGGCCACGCCCACGGCGCTGCGGGCATGGCGGCCGGCATCGCCGAAGACGTTCACGAAGAGATCGGACGCGCCATTGGCAATGGCGGGATGGCGGCCGAAGTCGGGCGTGCTGGCGACATAGACGCACAGGCGCACGATGCGCGACACGCGATCCAGCCGATCATCGGTGGCCGCGGCGATCTGCGAGATCACGCCCAGCCCGGCAAGCTGCGCGGCGCGCAGGCCTTCCTCGTCGCTGAGATTGCCGCCCAGCAGGCCAAGGCAAGCGGGCTTGCCGCCCTGGCGGGACGTCTGGCCGGAGATGTAGAGCAGGTTGCCTTCCTGCACGAACGTGACGTAGTTGGCAGCAGGGGTATTGGGCTTTTCAAGGGCCAGGCCCAGTTCGGCCACGCGTTCGGAAATGCGCTTGCTCATGCTTCTGTCTCCGGGAAAAAGCCTCATCCTATCGGGTGTCGCGGCCCGCGGGCAATCGCGGCGACTCAACGCTGCGTCAGCCTGCGGTCCAATTCCAGGATGGCCTGGTACAGCACGCGTGTGCCGTCCAGCAGTTGCGACGGCGCCAGCCACTCTTCCGGACAGTGGCTGCGGCCGCCCTTGCAAGGCACGAAGATCATGCCGATGGGACCGGTACGCGACACATACACGCCATCGTGTCCCGCCCCGCTGGGCAGGCGCAGCGAGGGATAGGCCAAGGCGCTTGCCGCCGCCTCGATGGCGTCCATGACGAAAGGATCGCAATCGGTGGGCGCCGCCTGGCTGACAGGTTCACCCGCGGCCGACACGCGCAGCGCGGCCAGGCCTGGCGCCACCGCCTCCAGCACCGCCGCGGCGAAGGTGTCCAGCACTCCCTGGCTGTCGCTGCGCACCTCCAGCATCAGCTCCACCGAGCCGGGCACGGCGTTCGGCACATTGGGCGTCATGGCGATGCGCCCCACCGTGGCCACCACGTAATGCGGCTGGCCGCTGAGCGCGCTGGCGCGGGCATGCGCGGCCTCGATCACGCGTGCCGCACCCACCAGGGCGTCGCGGCGCAGGTCCATCGGCGTCGTGCCCGCGTGGTCGGGTTGGCCCGTCACCGTGATCAAGGTACGGCGGATGCCGACGATGTTCGTGACCACGCCGATGGGCACTTGCCGTGTTTCCAGCACGGGCCCCTGTTCGATATGCAGCTCGACAAACGCTGCCGTGCCGCCGGGCTGGCGCAAGGGCCGGGCCAGGGCGTCCGGGTCGGCGCCGATGCGCGCCATGCCTTGCGCCAGCGTCTCGCCGTCGGCGCGGCGCGCGGCCAGCATGCCCGCATCCAGCAGCCCCGCCAGGGCGCGGCTGCCCACGCAGGAGATGCCGTAGTCGCTGGGTTCCTCGGACAGGAAATCGATGACCTCGAAGGGGTGTTCCAGCACGATGCCCTGTTCCTGCAGCGTCTGCGCCACCTCGATGCCCGCCAGCACGCCGATGATGCCGTCGAAGCGCCCGCCCCCCACGACCGTGTCGCAGTGTGAGCCGGTGACGATGGGCGCGGCCTCCGCGCGCCGGCCTGCGCGACGCCCGATCAGGTTGCCGCCCGCGTCCAGGCGGGGCGACAGGCCCGCGGCCAGGTATTCCTCGCGCAGCCACGCGCGGGCGCGCAGGAACAGATCCGAGAACGCGCGCCGCGTCCAGGGCTGGTCCGGCAGGGTGAAGGTGGAAAGCGTCTCGACGCGCTGCCACAGGCGCTGGGCATTGATGGGCGGAAAGTCTGTCGTCATGCGCATCAGGATACGCCGTCGGCCAGGGTACGCTGCGCCAGCATCAGGTCCAGGTTCTGCACGGCCGCGCCCGCGGCACCCTTGCCCAGGTTGTCGAACACCGCCGCCAGCACCACCTGTCCCTGCGCCGCGTTGGAGAAGACGCTGAGCCGCAGATCGTTGCTGCCATTGAGCGTCTGCGGATCCAGCCGCGCGGCGTCATCGGCCTCGGCAAGGGGCGCCACCTGCACGTGGCGCTGGCCGGCGTAACAGGCTGCCAGGCTGGCATGCAGCGCCGCGGCATCCACCCCGGCCGGCAACAGGCGCAGATGCAAAGGCACGGTCAGCACGATGCCCTGCCGGAACGCGCCATAGGACGGCAGGAAAACAGGACGCTGCGAGAGCCCCGCGTGCGCGGCGATCTCGGGCACGTGCTTGTGGGCGAGCCCCAGGCCATATGCCTGGAACGCCGCCGCGCCGGCAGCGTCCGGCCCTTCGTACACGTCGACGCCGGCCCGCCCCATGCCGGAATAACCCGACACGGCATGGATGTTCAGGGGATAGTCCGCAGGCACGAGACCCGCCGCGACCAGCGGCCGCAGCAAGGCGATGGCGCCGGTGGGATAGCAGCCGGGATTGCTGACGCGCTTGGCCCGCGCGATGCGCTGGTCCTGGCCGGGTGCCATCTCGGGAAAACCGTAGACCCACTCCGGCGACACGCGGTGCGCCGAACTGGCGTCGATGAGCCGCGTGGCGGGATTCGACACCAGCGCAGCCGCCTCGCGCGCCGCCGCATCGGGCAGGCACAGGATGGCCACGTCGCTGGCGTCCAGCGCCTGGGCGCGGCGTTGGGGGTTCTTGCGCTCGGCATCGGGCAAGGTCAACACGCGGATGTCCACCCGCCCGCGCAGGCGGTCGTGGATCTGCAGGCCGGTGGTGCCCTGGTCGCCGTCGATGAAGACTGTCGCGGGTCTCATGATGTTTTCCGTATGGGTGGAACCGGCAGGCGCCGGTGTTGATGACGTCATCTTGCGCCTGCCCTACACTTCGGAAAAATTGAATTTCATAACCGTGAAATTCATTTTTACTGAATGAAGGAAGATGCCATGCGTGAGATCAGCCTGGACCGACTGCGCACCCTGGTGGCCATCGCCGACCTGGGCTCGTTCACGCGCGCCGCGCAGGCCTTGCACCTGGCGCCGCCCACCGTCAGCCTGCACGTCAGCGACCTGGAAACACGCGTGGGCGCGCCGCTGCTGCACCGCCAGCGCGGACAGGTCCGGCCCACGCCCGTGGGAGAAACGCTGCTGGCGCGCGCGCGCCAGTTGCTGGCCGACGCGGACCGGGCCTTGGAAGACGTGGCGCGCGAAGTGCGCGGCGACAGCGGCCGGGTTCGCCTGGCGGCATCCACCAGCGCGCTGGCGCACCTGCTGCCCCAGGCGCTGGAACGGCTGGGCCAGGCGCATCCGGGCATCGACGTGCAGGTGGCCGTGCTGACCACGCAGGAAACGCTGGCCAAGCTGGCCGATGGACGGCTGGACGTGGGCCTGGTCGCCCTGCCCCAGGCGCCCGTGCGCGGACTGGTGCTGCGTCCCTGGCGGCGCGACCCGGTCATGGCCTTCCTGCCCGCCGCGTGGCCCGCGCCCGCGCGCGTCAGCCCGGCGTGGCTGGCCGAGCGTCCGCTCATCCAGAACGACGCCAGCACCCGCTTGTCCCGGCAGACCACGGAGTGGTTTGCGGCAGCGGGCCTGGAGGCCGCGCCGCGCATCGAGCTGAACTACAACGAGGCCATCAAGAGCCTGGTGGCCGCCGGCTACGGCGCGGCGCTCCTGCCTCACGAGGCCAGCGCCCCCGCCCCGGACGCCCGCATCGCCATGCGGCCGCTGCGTCCCGCCTTGTGGCGGCCGCTGGGCATCGCGCATCGCGCCAAGGGCATCGAGGCCGCCACGCAACGCGTGCTGGAGGTGTTGTGGGCCTTGCGCCAGGGCGTGGGACGGGGCTAGGGCAGCCGGACAACACCCCCCATGCAAACGGGCGACGCTTTCGCGTCGCCCGGCAGTCAGCGCAAATCAGGCCACGCAGGTGGCTTACACCAGGCGCGTCATCCAGCCATGCGGATCGGCGCGGCGGCCGTACTGGATGTCGGTGAGTTCCTGGCGCAGCGACATCGTCAGCTTGCCGGCCGGCGCGTTTTCATCGCCCGCCACGAAACCCGGGCCCTTCAGCGCGGCGATCGGCGTCACCACCGCGGCGGTGCCGCAGGCGAAGGCTTCGACCACGTCGCCCGAGGCCATGCCGTCGCGCCATTCCTGCGCGGTGACCTTGCGTTCCTCGACGGTGATGCCGCGGTCGCGGGCAAGCTGGATGATGCTGGCGCGGGTGACGCCTTCCAGGATGCTGCCGGACAGCTCGGGGGTGACCAGCGTGCCGTCCTTTTTCACCAGGAAGACGTTCATGCCGCCCAGCTCTTCCAGGTATTTGCCTTCCAGCGGGTCGAGGAACAGCACCTGGGCGCAGCCATTGTCATAGGCTTCCTTCTGCGGCAGCAGCGACGCGGCGTAGTTGCCGCCGCACTTGGCCGCGCCCGTGCCGCCCTTGGCGGCGCGCGCGTATTCCGTGGACAGCCAGATGCTCACCGGCGCCACGCCCTTGGCGAAGTAGGGGCCTGCGGGGCTGGCGATGACGTAATAGGCCGCGCGCTGGGCCGAGCGCACGCCCAGGAAACTTTCGTTGGCGATCGTGAAGGGGCGCAGGTACAGGCTGGTTTCCGGCGCGCTGGGCACCCAGGCGGCGTCGGCATTCACCAGTTGGCGGATCGATTCGACGAAGAGTTCGGTGGGCAGCTCGGGCAGGGCCAGGCGGCGCGCGGAACGCTGCATGCGCTCGGCGTTGGCCTGCGGACGGAAGGTCCAGATGGAGCCGTCGGCGTGGCGGTAGGCCTTCAGGCCTTCGAAGATTTCCTGCGCGTAGTGCAGCACCGACGCGGCCGGGTCCAGCATCAGCGGACCATAGGCGCGGACCTCGGCATCGTGCCAACCGCGCTCGGTGGTCCAGTCGATGGAGATCATGTGGTCGGTGAAGTGCTTGCCGAAGCCGGGATCGGCCAGGATGACCTCGCGGTCGGCGGCCGCGCGGGCCTTCTCGGAAGGCTTCGTGCGGAAGGAGGAAGTGATGTCGGCCAGGGTGCTCATCGCGTGCTCGAAGAAGTCGGTACTGCGGTTCAGGGCGTAGGCGTCATCCGGTGCGCAGGTCGCCGGCGGCGTCTTGGTGTCTTGTGTCGTGGAAATCGAGTTTAGCTGATTGGCCGAGGCGCCCCGGACCGGCGGCGGACGGGGAATCCCGGGTGGCCACGGGCGGCGTGACCTCAGCCGGCCTTGCGCAACGTCAGGTTGATCCGTAACGGTCCCAACCGCGGATGCGGCGCATCCTTCAGCGGCGCGATCCCGTGGAAGCGCAGCCGGTCCTCGCCGCCCCACACGGCCACATCGCCGTGATAAAGCGGCACGCGTCTCGGACGGTCGGCACGGACGTGGCCGCCGAAGAGGAACACCGCCTCCATGCCCAGCGACACCGACACGATGGGCGCGCCCAGGTCATGCTCGTCGCGATCCTGGTGCAGGGACATCTTCGCGCCCGGCGCATAGTGGTTGATGAGACAGGCATCGGGCGTGAAGCCGGGAAAGCCCGCCTCCCGCGCGGCGTCGCGCGCCAGGCCGAGAAACACCGCGGGCATGGCCGGCCAGGGCTGGTCGCGGCCTGGGTCCCGCGCCGCGTAGCGGTAGCCGCGCGCATCCGACACCCAGCCCAGCGCGCCGCAATTGGACAGCGCCGCCGACATCGTGAAACCGCCGGGCGTCACCATGTGGCGTGGCGGGGCAACGGCGGTCACCTGCGCGATGGCCGCCAGCAACGCGTCCTGCCTGTCCAGCGCAAAGCCGCGCAGGATGCAGGCCTCGCGGCCCAGCGGCTCGCGGTCACCGACGCGGGCCTGCGCGAAGAGATCCAGGGTGCTCATGAGGAAGAATCGTACTGCCAGCGCGCTGCCGTCAGGGCATGGCAGGCACGGTCGCCCGCAAGGACGCCTGGATGCGCGCCACCAGCGCGCGATGCCCGGCCTCGTCGCGATAGCCCGTGTAGACCTGCACCTCGGCCTGCCGGCCGTGCGCACGGGCGAAGAACACCGTCACGCGCGAAGGCAGGTCCATGACGGCGCCCACCCATTCCAGGCGATGCAGGGGGAGGCCCCCGACGGTGAAAGCTTCATTGGCGACCGTGCGCAAGCCCGACACCGTGCCGCGCTGGTCGGCCATGTAGGCCTGGGCGGCGCGGGACAGGTCGGCGGGCGTCTCGCCCGCCTGCGCCGGCGCCACCTTGCGTTCCAGCACCGCCACGCCGATGCGGCGGTCCGTGTCGGCGAACATGCGGCCGTCCAGGATGCCCAGCGCGGTGTCCGACTGATTCAGCCCGATGTCCTCCTCGGGAATATCCGCCGGAACGGCCAGGTGCAGGACGCCATCCAGCAGGCGGACCTGGACAGCCTCGGCCGGGTGGACCGGCGCCATCAGGCCGGCGGACAGGCCGAGGGCGGCGAGGGCTGTTGCGAAAATGCGCATGAAGGAATGCCACCATGGAGGAACGTCGCGCGACCTTAGCCCACGGCGACGGGCGAGGACAAGCAGAGGCGGAAGACTGCGCGCTATTGCCTGGCGATGGATTCTTCAAGATAATCGAAACCTATTCTCATTAACATCCCGCCCCTCCCCCATGCCCCCGCTCTCTTCCGCGCCTGCCATCGAAGCGCTTTATGCCGATCATCATGGCTGGCTTCGCGGGTGGCTGCGCAAGCGCCTGGGCGACGCGGCGGACGCGGCGGACCTGACGCACGATACCTACGTGCGCATCCTGGTCACCGGCCGCACGCCGTCGGAGGCGGACTCCCGCTGCCACCTGGCGCGCATCGCGAACGGCCTGGTGGTGGATCTCCATCGCCGCCGCCGCATCGAAGCCGCCTATCTGGATGCCGTGAGCCTGCTGCCGGCCGCGCATGCCCCTTCGGAGGAAGACCGTGCGCTGGCCATCGAGGCGCTGGTGGAACTCGACACGATCCTGCATGGCCTGGCGCCCAAGGCGCGTGCCGCCCTGCTGCTGTGCAAACTGGAAGGCTTGGGCTATCGCGAGATCGCCGTCCGGCTGAACGTGTCGCTCTCGTCGGTGGAGAAATACATCGCCACCGCCCTGCGTGCCTGCTATCAGGCGCTGTATGACGCCCGCGGCTGACGCTGGCGCCGGCGCGCCGGACGCCGCCGTGGTGGACCAGGCGGTGCAATGGATGGCACGCCTGTGGTCGGAAGACGCAGCGGATGCCGATCGCGCGGCCTGCGCCCGTTGGCGCGCCGCCCATCCCGACCACGAGCAGGCCTGGCGCCGCTTGCAGGCCATGCACGAGAAATTCGACGGCGTGCCACGCGGCATCGCCCAACACGCACTGCGCGTGCCCACCCCCGATCCCGCCGCCAGGCGCCGGGTATTGGCGGCGCTGGGCCTTGCCGGTACCGCCGCACTCGCCTATCCGCTGGCACGCCAGGCGCCCGCCCTGCAGGCAATGGCAGCGGACGCCCGCAGCGCCACGGGGGAAATCCGCGACCTCACGCTGCCTGACGGCACCCGGCTGGTGCTGGATACCGCCTCCGCCGTCAATCTGCGCTATGACGAACACGAGCGCCGCATCCTGCTGCTGCGCGGGCGCGTCCTGGTCGAGACCGCAAGCGATCCCGCCGGCCGCCCCCTGCGCGTGGAAAGCGCGCAGGGCACGGTCCAGGCGCTGGGCACGATCTTCAGCGTGCAGCAGGAGGACGATGCCTCCCTGGCGGCAGTCCACGCAGGCGCCGTGGATATCCGGCCGGCCCGGGCCCACGGCGTGGCGGTCCGCGTCGAGGCGGGCCAACGCGCCCGCTACACCACCCGCGCGGCCCACGCCCCCACCGTGCTGGACTTGCGGCAGGACGTTTGGCGGCAGGGCCAGTTGGTGGCGCAGGACATGCGGCTGGCCGACCTGCTGGCGGAACTCTCGCGCTATCGCCCCGGCCTCTTGCGCCATGACCCGGCCCTCTCCGAGTTGCGGGTGACGGGCGTTTTCTCCTTGACGGACACCGACCGCACGCTGGCCAACCTGGCAGAGGGACTGGGCTTGCAACTGATCCGCCGCACGCGGTATTGGGTCACGCTTCAGCCAGGATGACGGCAGGCGGGCAGGCAGGAAATTACAAAAAGAAACAACCTCTGGTGAGGAAGCTTTACGGGTTCCCCGCCCCTCGTTCGGGAAACAGACAGAACCGCTGTTTCCACGAGGATCTTCCGACCATGGCACCCTGCCTGCCCTCCCTCCCCGGCCGCCGCCTGAGCGCCGCACTTGCCGCCGCCCTCGCCCTGTCCTTGGCGTGCAGCCTCCCCGCGCAGGCGCAGGCCGATCCGCCCGCACTGACTGCCGCCCGGCAATTCGACGTTGCCCCGGGATCGCTGGGCGCCGTCCTGACGCAATACGCCAGCCAGGCCGGGATCGAGCTGACCGCTCCCAGCGCCTTGCTGCAAGGCAAGACCAGCGCGGGGCTGGCAGGCAGGTACGGCGTTGCCGAAGGATTCGACGTCCTGCTGCGCGGCCAGGGATTGCAGGCGACACGCAGCGTCTCGGGCGCCTATACGCTGCGCGCCGTGCCCGCTGCCGGCCCGGGCGCCGCCACCACGCTGACGCCGGTGACCGTCGTGGGGTCCGTGCGCGAAGACCCCACCGCGGCGACGACCGGCTACCTGGCGCGACGCGGCCTGACGGGCAGCAAGACGGACACGCCCAATATCGAGATCCCGCAGGCCATCAGCGTCATCACCCGCGACCAGATGCAGGACCAGGGCGTGGCGCCCGCCTTGCAGGATGCGCTGCGCTACACACCCGGCCTCATCGGCACGCGCGGCGTGAACCTGACCGATGATTCGTTCAATATGCGCGGCTTCGCCGCAGGCCTTGCCACCACATCCAATACGCCGGTGTTCCGGGACGGCATGCGGCAATCCCCGGCCATGTACGCCTCGACCGTCGAACCCTACGGCATCGAGCGCATCGAGGTCATGCGCGGCCCTGGCTCGGTGCTGTTCGGCCAGGTGACGCCCGGCGGCCTGATCAACGTGACGACCAAGCGGCCCACGGACACGCCGCTGCGGGAGATCGAACTGCAGGGCGGCAGCCACGATCACAAACAGGTGGGCATCGACCTGGGCGGACCGTTGGACGACGACGGGGTTTGGAGCTATCGCGTGACCGCCATGGCGCGCGATGCCGACACGCAGACCGACTACATCCCGAACGACCGCCAGTACCTCGCGCCCGCGCTGACCTGGCGCCCTGCCGCGCATACCTCGCTGACGCTGCTGGCCAGCTATCAGCACACGCGCACCATGTACAACTGGGGGCTGCCGGTGGCCGGCACGCTGCGCGACAACCCCAATGGCCGGCTGCCCCGCGATCGTTTCACCGGTGAACCCGATTTCGACGACTACGACACCAAGACCTGGACCGTCGGCTACCTGTTCGAACACAAGTTCAACGACACCCTGACGTTTCGGCAGAACGCGCGCTACTACCGGTCCGACATGACCTGGAACTCCGCCTATGGCGCCGCCATGCAACCCAACCAGCGGCTGCTGAACCGCTTCGGCTTCATCCGCTCGGACGAATACAAGTCCTTCAGCGTGGACACCCAGATGCAGGCCAACTGGCGCCACGGCAATATCGCGCACACGACCCTGGCCGGCATCGATTATTCCCATACCCCCTGGGTGCGCGACGAACGACGGGGCCAGGTGGCGGCACTGGATCTCTACAACCCGGTCTATGGCGCACCCGTCATTCCCAACGCGCGCTCCAGCCGCGTGCTGGATACCGATGCCTCGCAAATGGGCTTCTACCTGCAGGAGCAGATGAAGATCGCGCAGCGCTGGATCGTGATGGCGGGCGTGCGGCACGACCGCAGCCGCAGCACGATCGATGGCGTCCTGACCACCGGCGCGGCCAACAGCCCGGAAAGCCGCCTCAAGCTGCGCGACCGCAACAGCGCCACCACGGGCCGCGCGGGCCTGGTGTATCTCTTCGACAACGGCTGGGCGCCCTACGTCAGCGCCGCCACCTCCTTCGAGCCCGAGTCCGGCGCGGTGGACTTCAACGGAGACACCTTCGAACCCACCAAGGGCAGGCAGTACGAAGTGGGCGTGAAGTTCGAATCACCGTCCAGTCCCTACATGTTCGGCGCCTCGGTCTATGACCTGCGCCGCAGCAATGTGCTGACCGCGGATCCTTTGCATCCGGGCTATTCGGTGCAGACGGGCGCCATCCGGTCACGGGGCCTGGAGCTGGAAGCGAAGGCCGACATCGCCAGGCAGTGGCAGTTGATCGGCGCCTATACCTATACCAATGCCAAGATCCTGCGCAGCAACGCAGGCGATGCGGGCACCGCGCCACCCGGCGTGCCGCGCCACACGATCGCGCTGTGGGGGGTCTATCGCTTCAGCGATGCAGTGGCCCCCGGCCTGAAGGCGGGCGCGGGCGCGCGCCACATCATCGGCACCAGCGGCTACGTGCTCGGCACCACGCCCACCGACGCCAGGTTGCCCTCCTATACCGTGGTCGACGCCATGCTGGGCTACGAGACCGGGCCATGGACGCTGACGGTGAACGTCAACAACCTGCTCGACAAGCGCTACGTGCAGTCCTGCTATTACGCCACCACCACGTGCTTCTATGGCGAAGGCCGCAGCGCCATCGCTCGCGCAGCCTACCGCTGGTAAAGACGCAGCGGGCGCACACCGTGGGACGGCAAGCCGAATCCGGCGCGGGCCTTGCGCTGCCGCGCCTGCAACGGCAGCACTTCGTGCTGCTGCATCGCTATGTCGGCCTGCTCATGGCGGCATTCCTGCTGATTGCCGCGGTCACCGGCGCGTTGCTGGCCTTTCGCGAGGAACTGGACCAGGCATTGGCGCCCGAGCTGTTCATCGCCGACAGCGATGCAAGGACGCCATTGCTGGATCCCTACACCTTGCGCGAACGCGTCTCTGCCCAGCTGGGACCGCTCGCCAGGGTCGATGCCGTCGTGCTGGCCTTGCGGCCTGGCCGGACCGTCCGCTTTCCGGTGGCCCCCAACCCCGACCCCGCCACGGGTACGTTCGCCGTGCTGGGCCATGACGAGATCTACGCCGACCCGCACACCGGCAAGATCCAGGGCAGGCGGTATCGGGAAAGACTGGGCGTATCCGCCGCGCAGGTCGTGCCCTCGCTCTTCGTCATCCACCATTCGCTGGCACTGCCCGGCAGATGGGGCACGCTGCTGCTGGGCGTGATCTCGTTGCTCTGGACCCTCGATTGCTTCGCAGGCGCGTGGCTGACCTTGCCCAGGGGCCGGCCCTTCATGCAGAAATGGCGACCGGCCTGGCAACTGAAGTGGGGGGCGGGCGCCTACCGCGCCACCCTGGACCTGCATCGCGCGGGCGGCCTGTGGGGCTGGGCCGTGTTGCTGCTCTTCGCCTGGTCCAGCGTGATGTTCAACCTGCGCGAGCCGGTGTTCCGACCCGTCATGGGCCTGTTCCTCGACTTCGACGACTCCTGGCGCAGCGTGCCCATGCGTTCGTCGCCCGTCCTGCGACCCGGCCTGGACTGGCCTGCCGCGCACGCGGCGGCACGCAAGGCCATGCAGGAACTGGCGCGCGAGACAGGCATGCGCGTCAACGCCGAGGAACGCCTGCAACTGGACAGGCGCCGGGGCGTGTACGCCTATCTCGTCCACTCCACCCTGGACCTGCGGCCCACCGTCGGCAACACGGCGATCCTGATCGACGCCGACACGGGTCAGGCGCTGGGACGCTGGCTGCCCACCGGCGGACTGGCGGGCAACACCGTCAGCAACTGGCTGGGCGCCCTGCACATGGCCCATGTCTTCGGGCGCCCCTACCAGGTGTTCGTCGCGCTGACCGGCCTGCTCACTGCGCTGCTTACCGTCACCGGCGTGCTGATATGGCTGCGCAAGCGCCGCGCGCGGCATGCCAGGCCCCCCGGCGGCCCCTCAGGCCAGTACCGGTAGGCCAGGCAGCCGACACGCTCAGCGGTCCCGTGCCCGGCCTCCCAGCGTGGCAAAGAAACTTGCCACGAAGGCGCCGACCAGCATCGACACGAACGCCCAGAAGGAAAACGCCGCCGCGGCCTTGCGCGCGGTATCGGCGGCCTCGCGGGCCTTCTGTTCGGCCTCCTGGGCCACCTGCCTGGCCTGGTCCTCGACCTGCTTCAGGCGTTGCTGCGCGCTGGCCTCGTCCACGCCCGCTTCCCGGGCGATCAACTTCACCAGGTACGCGCGATCCGCCTCGGAGAGCTGGCCGGTGGACAGGCTGCGTCCCAGGATGCGCGACGCCTCCTGGCGAGTGTCGCCCGGCGCGCCCGTGGCGGCGGGATCGTCGGCGCGGAACAACGCATCGGTGAAGTAGTCCAGCGAAAGACCCTCGCCTTCCCCTTGCGCGGCTTGCCCCGCCGCCGCCGTGACCGCGCTGGCGCCCGCGCCGGCCACCGCCCCGCCCACCTTGGCAGCGCCCGAGACGGCGGACGAGAGTGCCGAACCGACCAGGATCAAACCCACCAGGGCGCTCAGCGCCCAGACGAGAAACCCGTGCGCGGTATCCCGGAAATAGGCTTCGTCATTATTGACATCCGTCCATTTCGTGCGCAGGCGGCCCGTCACATAACCTGCAATGCCATAGGCGATGACCTGCGTCGCGAACAGCCATGCAATCGACCCGACCGCCAGCGTGGTGCCCGATGCGCCTTCGCCACGCCACGGCGAAACCGAGAGGAATCCGAAACCGGAGCCGCCGGTCAGGAGCAATGCCGATACCGCGGCGGCAATGACCGCCCCGGCGACGACTGCCCCCCACGACACGGCGGATCGGGAGGACTCCAGGCCGCCGTGGCCATAGGGGGAGGAGGAGATGGATGTCTGGGTGTTTTGCATGACGATTCCTTTGTTGGAGGCACAGAAAATCGGCACTACGAAAAACTCATCCGGATATGAAAACGTGTGGCAGGCAACACCAGCGCGCCAGCAAAAGATACCAGCGATGGTTTTTTTCGCAAGGACCCGCTTTAAACAAAAGCCTTCTGAAATAATGTTTGGAAATAAATAAGCGCTTGGGCCGCGCAAAATGAATACTGGCATCACCCTTGCGGCCAATCCTGCAGGCGCGGGCCGGCGGCGGCACGCCGTCCGCGATCAGTAGCGGTAACGCAGATTCAGCATCACGCTGCGCGGCTGGCCGTAGTAGTTCTGCCGCGTCGCGCCGCCCAGCTTCTCGTAGTACTTCCGGTCGAACAGGTTCTCCACCGTCAGCGTGCCGTCCAGATGCCTGTCGAAGGCATAGCCCAGTTGCGCCGTCACCAGGGTGACGCCGCCCTGCTCCCAGCGCACGTTGCCCGCCTGGTGATGGAAGCCGCTGTGGTAGCGCACCCCGCCGCCCACGCTGAAACCTTGCAGCGCCTCATCCTGGAAGGCGTAGCGCGTCCAAAGGTGCATGGCGTGGCGCGGCGTCAGCGTGTTGAAGGCCAGGCCCTTCTGCGTGACCGGCGCCTCCAGGTATTTGGTCTGGGTATAGGCGTAGCCCGCCGTCACATCCCAGCCCGGCATCAGCGACCCGCTGATCTCCGTCTCGAAGCCCTGGCTGCGCACCCGGCCCGCCGCAATCGAGAACATGGGATTGTCGGGATCTGCCATGGCGCGGTTGCGGTCCACGATCTGGAACACCGCCGCGTGGGCGTTCAGGCGGCCATCCAGGAACGCGCCCTTCAGGCCGGTCTCCCACTGCCGTCCCTGGCGCGGCTTCAGCGTATTGCCCTGCGCGTCGGTGCTGGTCTGCGGCTGGAAGATGCTGGTGTAGCTGACATAGGCCGAGACAGTCGGGGTCAGGTCGGCGACGATGCCCGCATAGGGCGCCGGGCGGCCCTTGATCCGGTCGACGGATTGGTTGAACTCGCCGAAGTACACGTTGTTGTTGCGCGCGTCGTTCTTCCACCACGTCAGCCGCGCGCCGCCGATCACCTTCAGCCAGTCGGTCACGGCGATGTTGGCGCGCGAGTGCAGCCCGACCTGGCTGACACGCCCTTCGTTGCCGTTCACGCGGACCATCTCCGGCTCGGCAGGGTTGCGCACCGGCGCGTGGATGTTCGTCGGGAACACGCTGCCGCCGCCGTAGCTGAAGTTCTTCAGCGTATAGGTATAGTCCGCGCCGACCAGCAGGGAATGCTCACGGCCGAACAGCGTGAAGGGCTGGTTCAGGTTCAGGTCGGCGCCCGTGGTCTGCCAGTGGTTGCGATAGGACCACGCGATGATGTTCGTGTCGCCATTGGCCGGATTGACCGCCGCGTTGGGCCACGTGAAGATCCGCGCGGGCGTGTCCGTGTCGCGATGGAACACGCTGGCCTTGATGCGGCCGCCCTGCGCCAGCCGGTGTTCCAGATCGGCGAAGAGTTCGGTGGTGTCCTCTTCCAGCCGCGTCCAGTCCGCGCTGACATTGGTGCTGCGCTTCACGTCCAGCAGGTCGCCATTGGCATAGGCAGGCAAGCCGAAGGCCGGCCGGCCGCGCGCCTGTTGGTGCGTGATGCCCGCGGCCACGGTCGTGTCCACACCCAGATCGGCCTCGATGATGCCGTACAGCGTCGGCCGGCGCGAATCGACGCGGTCGACGAATGAACCGCGGTCCTCGTAGGCCGCGATGAAACGCCCACGCACCTTGCCCGCCTCGTCGAAGGGCGTGCTGAGATCCGCCACGGCGCGGTAATAGTCCCAGGTGCCCACGCTGGCCTGCGCCTCGAAGCCGAAGGTTTCCAGCGGGCGCTTGCGCACCAGGTTCACGCTGCCGCCGGGCTCGCCGCTGCCCTGGTACAAGCCCGCGGGTCCGCGCAGCACTTCGATGCGGTCATAGATGGCCAGGTCGAACCCCGTGGACAGGTTGCCGCTGCCCGCGGGCGCCGACAGGCCATCGACCTGGATGGCGTCCAGCGAGTAGCCGCGCGAAATGAAGCCGGACATGTCCATGCCCGTGCTCAGCGTCTCGACCGTGATGCCGGTGACGTTGCGCATGGCATCGGACAGGCTGTTCAGGTTCTGGTCGTCCATCTGCTTGCGCGTCACCACCGATACCGACTGCGGAATCTCACGCAAGGTCTGGCCGCCCTTGCCGATCGTGACCACGCGGCTGGCATAGCTGCCCGAGCCTTCGCTGGTGGCGATGGGCGCCACGCCCAGCACCGTGACCGGCGCCAACTCCGACGCCGACGAGGCCGGCACCGGCTCCAGTCCATAACGACCGGCCCCGCGCGGCACGGCGCGGTAGCCGCTGCCGCGCAACAGGCGGTCGAATCCCTCCTGTACGCCATGGTCGCCACGCAGGCCGGCGCTTTGGCGGCCTGCCAGCAGGGTCGGATCGAAAACCAGTTGCACGCCCGCGCCGGCCGCGAACTGTGCCAGGACGTCGCCCAGGGCACCCGCCGCGATCTGCTGCGCCGGGGCCGGCGACGTCTGCGACCAGGCGGCGCCAGGCAACGCGGCGCCCAAGGCGGCACACAGCGCCAGCATGGGCAGGCCGGAGACACGGCGGGAATTGACGGAAGAAGCAGCCGGGTGGGAAGCGCTGGCGGCGAGCGCGCGTTGGCGAGCCATGAAGGGAACGTCCTTAGGTCGGGAAAGTGGAGGGATGCGCATTGCCTGGCAACGCGCCTTCCTCTCTCTCTCCGGACGAGAAGGAAAAAGTGATCACTGTCTGGCGAAGTTATTTCAGGCCGGGCCGACCGATACCCAGTAGCGGCTGAAGCGCCTCACCCGCAAGGGCAATTGGCCTTGCAGCGTGTCCAGCGCCGCGTCGGTGTCGGACAGGGACAAGGCGCCGGACACGGGCAGGTCGGCCACCGCCGGATCACAGCGCAGCACGCCGGGGCGGTAGCGGCCCAGCTCGGCCAACAGGTCCGCCAGGCGCATGTTGCGCGCCACCAGCATGCCCTGGCGCCACAGCAGCGCAGACGCGTCCACCACGGACTGGACGGGCTCGGCCCCGGGCAGGAAGCGCGCCTGCTCGCCCGCGCCCAAGCGGATGGCATCCCCCGTGGCGGGTCGCCACAGCACGGCATGCTGAAACACCGCCACTTGCACGCCCGGCGCCAGGCGACGCACCGTGAAGCGGGTGCCTTGCGGCTCGACCTCACCCCACGGCGTTTCCACCCGCAAGGGACGGCCCGCCGGGTCGGCGTGACCCGTCTCGACGAAGACTTCCCCGGCATGCAGCACCAGCCGCCGCTCCGTGGGGGTAAATCTCACGCTCACCGCGCTGGCGGTGTTCAGCACGAGTTGCGTGCCGTCAGCCAGGGTCAGCGACCGGCGCTCTCCCGTGCCGGTGGATAGGTCGGCCGTCCATACCTGCCAGGGCTGTTCGCGCCACGCCAACCAGGCCACCGGTGCGGCCAGCACCAGGCCCGCGCCGGCGCGCAGGACCGCGCGGCGGTTTGCCGTGCGCCTGGCGCCCCGACGCTGCGCCAGGCGCACGGCTTGCGGGCCGATGCCCGCGGGCAATGCGTCGAATGCGCCCAGCACCTTTTCTGCCCGCGCCCAGGCACGCGCCTGGGCCTCGCCCTGTCCCAGCCAAGCCTCGAAGGCCTGGTGGTCAGCCGCGCCGGGGCGCTCATAACGCAGGCGCAACACCCACTCCGCGGCCTCCTCCAGCAATGCCGGGTCTACCGGCAGCGCCGCCCCGGCATCCGTCACGAGGGTGCTCATTCCGCCGCCAGCATGCAGGCCATCAGTGCGCGGTGGATATGGCGGCGCACCGTGATGGCGGGCTTGCCCGTCTGTTCCGCGATCTCCCGCAGCGTCATGCCGTCCAGTTGCGCCATCAGGAAGACGTCACGCGTGAAGACGGGCAGGCTGTCCAGCAGCGCATCCACGCGCAGCAGGGCCTCGACGATCAGCAACCCCGCCTCGGGCGACGGCGCCACCGCCTCCGGCACCCGCGCCAGCGCGTCCAGGTAGGCCTGCTCGACGTCACGGCGACGCCAGTGATCGACGAGCAATCCCTTGGCGATATGCGTGATCAGCGCGCGCGGCTCGTCCCGCAGGGCATGCACGCGCCGCGAGGTCATCAGCCGCAGGAAGGTGTCGTGCGCCAGATCGGCGGACGCGAATGCGTCCCCAAGGCGCCGGCGGAACCATCCCCTGAGCCAGCCGTGATGGGCGAGATACAGCGCCTCCACCGTCTGGCGCGCGGATAGGTCGGTCATTGAATGGGGAGCGGGAAAGGACTGGGGAAGAAAATAATGAGAATTCTTATCAATTATGAAGTAAAGCCCCGCGCAGCACAAAATCTTTAGGTTGTCCCCATTTCCAACCTGACGGTCATGCACAACGCCCCCGCGTGTAAACTTCAGGCTTTTTGATTCCCGCTGTATGGCAGAAGCCTCCCGACGCGCGCGCTTCAGCGGCCCCGCACTGGTTCGCCTGCTGGCTCGCCTGGCGGACATCGACGCAGCTGAAAGCAAACAGGCGCTTCCAGACCGCCTGAGCCAGTGGCTGGGCTGGTCCGACGCCATCACGCTGTCAGCCGCGCACAACGGCGAACCGCCACCCGTCCCTCCCGGCGCGCCCGTCTTCGATGACGAGCAAGGCCTGGAGGTGCAACGCTTGCGCGCCACGCTTGCCGGCGCCATCGATGACGACAGTCCGTTCAGGGGCAGGCCGGGCGCCCCGGCGCCGGCCCCCGCGCTCGACTACGTGGCCTATCGCCAGCACTACGTCTTCCTGCAGAAGACGATGGACACGGCGATCTCGCCGCTGCGCGTCCGCCTGCGCGCCATGCTGGCCGCCCGTGCCGGAGAGATGACCCGGCTGGCCGTCGTCGATGCGCTGATGGAACGCACCCTGAGCCCGCGCGAACGCGTGCTGTTCGGCAAGATTCCCACCGTGCTGGAACGGCGCTTCCGCCAGTTGCGCGACGACGATATCGCGGCGCGCACCGATGGCGAGGACGACAGCGCGCCGATCGCTGCCGGCCCCTGGCTGGACGTGTTCCGCCAGGACATGCGCGGCGTGCTGCGTGCCGAGCTCGACGTCCGCCTGCAGCCCGTGGAAGGACTGCTGGCCGCGTTGCGCGGCAGCTGACAACAACATAGACAAGACAGACCCCATGACCCGAACGCTTTTCCGATGTGCCGTTTTCCTGGCGGGCCTTGCCGTCGTGGGCTGGATCGCCGCCGGTTACGTAGGCAGCAACCCGCTTGCGCTGGCCGTCACCCTGCTGATCGGCGTCTGCTACCTGGCAGGCACGCTGGAATTGCTGCAGTACCAGCGCCACACCAGCGCCCTTTCGCAGGCGCTGGCCGGCCTGACCGCGCCGCCCGCCAGCTTGAATGACTGGCTGGACGCGCTGCCCGCCAGCCTGCGCCCCGCCACGCGCCTGCGCGTGGACGGCGAACGCGTGGGCCTGCCCGGCCCGGCGCTCACGCCCTATCTGGTCGGCCTGCTGGTGCTGCTGGGCATGCTCGGCACCTTCCTCGGCATGGTCGCCACGCTGCGCGGCACCGGCGCCGCGCTGGAAAGCGCCGCCGACCTGCAGGCCATCCGCGCCTCGCTGGCCACGCCCATCAAGGGCCTGGGCTTTGCCTTCGGCACCTCGGTCGCGGGCGTCGCCACCTCGGCCATGCTGGGTCTGCTGGCCGCCCTCGCCCGTCGCGAACGCGCCGAGGTGTCCCGCAGCCTGGACGCCAGCGTGAGCACCACGCTGCGTCCCTTTACCGCCGCGCACCGGCGCGACGAAGCCCTGGCGCTGTCCCAGCGCCAGGCCGACATCCTGCCCGCGCTGGTCGAGCAGTTGCGCGGCCTGACCGCCGCGCTGCAGCAACAGCACCAGGACCTGGGCCAGCGCCTGTCCACCAGCCAGGACGCCTTCCACGGCAAGACCGAGACGCTGTACACCCGCCTGGCCGACACGCTGGGCCAGGCCCTGAAGGACAGCGCGGCGGAAAGCGCGCGCGCCGCCGGCGCCGCCATCCAGCCCGCCGCCGAGGCCACGCTGGCGGGCCTGACCCGCGAAACCGCCACCTGGCAGGCCTCGGTGTCGCAGACGCTGCAACAGCAGGTGGACGCCATCGCCACGCGCCTGGGCACGACCACCGACACTATCGCCACCCGCCTGGACACCGCCACCGGCGCCATTGCCCAGCAACTGGCGCACAGCACCCAGGCCATCGCCGCGAACCTGGAAGGCAGCACCGCCAGCATCGCCACGAACCTGAAGGACACCACGGCGTCCATCGCCACGCGCCTAGAAAGCGCCACCACCGCCATCGCCGGCAACCTGAGCGGCACCAGCACCGACATCGCCACGCGCCTGGATACCAGCACCCGCGCCATCGCGGACAACCTGGCTGCCAGCACCGCCTCGATCTCGGACAGCCTGGACCAGAACACCCGCGCAATCGCCACTAGCCTGGACACCACCACGCGCGCCATCGCCGCGAATCTCGAAACCAGCACCGGCGCCATCACCCGCAACCTGGAAACCAGCACCGCGGGCATCCGTGCCAGCCTGGATGCCGGCACCGACTCCACAGCGGAAAAGCTGGCCGCCGTGGCCGAGATCGCCTCGGTGCAGCTCGAAGCCACCACCCAGGCCGTCACCGAGACCTGGCGTCAGGCATTGGCCGATCACCAGCAGGCCAGCGACACGCTGATGCACACGCAGCGCTATGCGCTGGAACGCTCGGCTGGCACGCTGGAGAAGAGCGTCGGCGCCCTGCTGACCGGCATGGACACGCGCATGACCGAGGTCACGACGCAGCTCTCGCAAGCCTGGACCGAGGCCCTGGCCCGCCACGAAAGCGCCAACGGCAAGCTGGCCGAGCAGAACCAGGCCATGCTGGATGCGGCCGCCGCCCAATTGGCGCAGCAGTCCGCCGACACCGTGCGCGCGGCGGAGGCCGCCCGCCAGACCCTGCAGGACACACTGGCCGCACGCGACGAAGAGCGCCTGGCCGCATGGACCGGCGAGCTGCGCACCATCGCCGCGTCGCTGCGCGACACCTGGCAGCAAGCCGGTGAACACGCCGCCGCGCAACAGCGCGAGGTCAGCGCGTCGCTGTCCCGCAGCGCCGATGACATTGCCGAGCGCGCGCGCGAACACGCCACCACCACGCTGGCCGAGATCGCCCGCCTGATGCAGGCCGCGGCCGAGGCGCCCAAGGCCGCGGCGGACGTCATCGCCGAACTGCGCGACCGCCTGTCGGACAGCATGGCCCGCGACAACGCCATGCTGGACGAGCGCGCGCGCCTGATGGAAAGCCTGCGCACCCTGCACGACGCGGTGAACCAGGCCTGCACCGAACAACGCGGCGCCATCGACGCGCTCATCAGCACCTCGTCCGACCTCATGGAACGCGTGGGCAGCCAGTTCCGTGACACCGTGCTGTCCGAGACCGACAAGCTGTCGCAGGCCGTGCAATCGGAAACCGGCAAGCTGTCCGAAGCCGCCGACCAGGTGGCCGGCAGCGCCACGCAGGTCAGCAGCCTGGGCGATGCCTTCGGCGCCTCGGTCCAGGCCTTCGACTCGGCCAACGAAAAGCTGGTGTCCCACCTGGCGCGCGTCGAAGCCGCGCTGGACAAGTCGCTGGCGCGCAGCGACGAGCAGCTTGCCTATTACGTGGCGCAGGCCCGCGAGGTCGTGGACCTGAGCCTGCTGTCGCAGAAGCAGATCATCGCCGAGCTCAAGCGCGCCGCTGAAAGCAGGAATCCGGACGGCGCCGAGGCGGCATGAGAGACGATCTCGACGCGGGCGTGGAGCCCGGCGCCCCCGCCTGGGCCGTCTTCGGCGACCTGATGTCGGTGCTGCTGGGCGCCTTCGTGCTCATCCTGGTGGGCGTGATCGGCTTCCAGCTGGAACTCTCGGCCCGGTTGCAGGAAGAAGTGGCGCAACGTGAAGCCGAGACCCAGCGCCGCCAGACCCTGGAAGAAGCGCTGGCCGGCCCCCTGCTGGCGGGCCGCGTGACGCTGGTGGACGGGCGCATCGGCATCAGCGGCAACGTCCTGTTCGCGTTGAATTCCGACCAGTTGCAGGCCGAAGGCCTGGACGTGCTGAAAAGCCTGGCCGCGCCGCTGGGCGAATACCTGCGCAGCCGCGACGAAATCCTGATGGTCAGCGGCTTCACCGATGACCGGCCCGTGCACGGCAACAACCGCCGCTTCGCGGACAACTGGGAACTGTCCGCGCAGCGTGCGCTGACGGTCACGCGCGCCCTCATCGATGAAGGCCTGCCCGCCAGCTCGGTGTTCGCCGCGGCTTTCGGTTCGGAGCAGCCCGTGGCGTCGAACGACGACGAGGCCGGCCGCGCGCGCAACCGCCGCGTGGAGATCGCCCCGCTGCCCCGCCCCGCCGCCACCGAGGCGCCCGCGCCATGACGGCGCCAGACGTGTCCCGCGCACGCGGCCCCCTGGGCCTGCTGTGCGACGACATCGTGCGCCAACGCGAGGACAGCCCTTTCCACGCGGCCTACCCCGAGCTGCCGCTGCTGGATGAGTTGCGCGAGCTCTGGGCCAGCCTGGGCGCCGACCAGCAGCTGCGCCAATCGGAAGAACAGGTGCCCGACAATGCCGGGCCGCTGAACTCCAGCCATCTCATCCACCGTTCGCTGTCGCTGATGCGCGCGCAGTCGCCGGACTATCTGCGGCAGTTCCTGGCTTACGCCGAAACGTTGTCGTGGATGGAGGAATTGGTGGAAAGCAGCGTGGCGCCGAGGAATCCGGCCATGGCGGGCGCCCGCAAGAGCACGCGGGGCGCGAAGGCCCGTTGAAGGACGGCGGCGCCAGCGTCTACCACGCCACGCCCTCGTCCCCCGGCGCGCGCAGATGCCTGGCAAACCGCTGGGCCAGGAACTCCACGAAGGCCACGGTCTTGGCCGGCAGGTTCAGGCGCTCCGGGTACAGCACATGGACGTCCGCCGCGGGCGGATGCCACTCCGGCAGCACCACGGCCAGCCGCCCCGCGCGAACCAGTTCAGCCGTTTCCCAATCCGAGCGCAACACGATGCCGTGCCCGTCCAACGCCCATTGCGTGGCGGCCTGTCCATCGTTTGCGCTGAGCGGCCCGCGCACCTTGATGGTTTCATGGCGCTGGCCTGATTGCAGTTGCCAGGTGCCATAGGCCAGCTCGTTTTCCCGCACCACGATGCAACGATGTCCCAGCAGATCGCGCGGCGTGGCTGGTTCGCCGTGCGTGGCCAGGTAACGCGGCGCGGCGCACAGCCTGCGCCGGTTCGAGGCAATGCGGCGGCCGGTCAGGCGCGCATCGGGCAGATCTCCCACCCGCACGCCCACGTCCAGGCCTGACTCGATCAGGTTCATCGGCCTGTCGGTCAGCTGCAGTTGCACGTCCACGTCGGGGTACTGCCGCACGAAGTCCGACACCGCCGGCACGATGTGCACGCGGCCGAAGCCGAAGGTGGCGTTCACGCGCAGCAGGCCCTGGGGCCGCGCGCGGGCGCTGGTGACGCTGCGCTCCAGGGCATCCAGTTCGGCCAGGATGAGCCGCCCGCCCGCCAGATAGACCTCGCCCTCCTGCGTCACGCTGATACGCCGCGTGCTGCGGTTCAGCAGGCGCACGCCCAGCCTGCGCTCCAGGTTGGCCAGGCGCGTGCTGACGGCGGGCGGCGTCAGTCCGAGTTCGCGCGCGGCGGCCGACAGGTTGCCGTGGCGCACGACCAACGCGAAGAAAGCCAGATCGGAGAGTCCGTCCATGGGTGCTCCTGCCGCCAATTATTAAATTAAATTTACCAACAGTGTATTTTTAACTTAATTATAAGAAGCAACTTGGGCCATACACTCGTTGGACAAACAAGGAGCCGGCATCCGCCAGGACTCCAACAACGAGGAGACCCACCATGAACCCGACCCGACGCCTGACCCGTCTTGCGCTGTCCGCCACGCTGGCCTGTGCCGCGCTGGCCCCGGCCCTGGCCAGCGCCGCTCAGGATTTCCCCCAACGCCCCATCACGCTCGTCGTGCCCTTCGCGCCCGGCGGCAGCGTGGACATCGCCGCGCGCCTGATCGCCGACGCCTGGGGCAAGACCCTGGGCCAGAGCATCGTCGTGGAAAACCGCGCCGGCGCCTCCGGCAACATCGGCATGGCCTCGGTGGCGCGCGCGCGGCCCGACGGCTACACGCTGGCCATCAACACCATGTCGCTGGCGATCAACCCGTCGCTCTTCAAGGACATGAGCTTCGACACGCAGAAGGACCTGCGCGCGGTGGGGGCCGTGGCCACCTCGCAGCACGTGCTGACCGTGACATCCAGCCTGCCCGTCGACAACGTGCAGGCGCTGCTCGACCATGTGCGCGCGCAACCCGCCAACGCGCTGAGCTTCGGTTCGGCGGGCACCGGCAGCACCTTCCACATGGCGGCGGAGCTCTTCAAGTCGGTATCGAACACGCAGATCCTGCACGTGCCCTATCGCGGCGGCGGCCCGGCCATGCTCGACACCATCAGCGGCCAGGTGCAGATGAGCTTTCCCGTGCTGTCGGCGGCCAAGCCCCAGGTGGACGGCGGCAAGCTGAAGGCGCTGGGCGTCACCGGCACGACCCGCTCGCCGTTGCTGCCCGACGTGCCCACCATCGCCGAATCGGGCTTGCCCGGCTACGAATTCAACACCTGGTTCGTGGTGAGCGCGCCCGCCGGCACGCCGCAGCCCGTGATCGATGCCTTGAACGGCAAGCTGGCCGAGGCGCTGCGCACGCAAGCCGTGTCGCAACGCATGCAGCGCGAAGGCTTCGAACCGCTGATCAAGTCGCCGGCCGACACCGACGCCCTGGTGAACGAGGAGCTCGTCCGCTGGGCCGGCATCATTGAACAGGCCGGCATCGTGGCCACGCCCTGATCCCTTTCCGCGCCGGGCCACGGGGGACCGGCGCCTCTCTGCTGAAAAAAGGAAATCCCATGCCCGGGATGACGCTCTACGACAAGCTGGTGGCAAGCCACACGGTCAGCCGCCTGGACGCCGAGCACGTGCTGCTCTATGCGGACCTGCACATCATGAACGAGTACACCAGCCCGCAGGCCTTCAGCGGCCTGGCCGCACGGGGCGCATCCGTGCGCAGGCCCGGCCAGCAGCTGGCCGTGGTGGACCACGTGATTCCCACGCATCCGGTCCCGGTGCCGGTGCGCGTGATCCACGACGACCTGTCGGCCAGGCAGGCCGATAACCTGGGCGTGAATTGCGACAGGCACGGCATCACGCTCTTCGACACCAACAGCCCGCTGCAAGGCATCGAGCACGTGGTGGCGCCCGAGTTCGGCATGATCCTGCCCGGCATGGTGGTGCTCTGCGGCGACAGCCACACCACCACGTATGGCGCGCTGGGCGCCTTGGGCTTCGGCATCGGCACGTCCGAGGTGGAGCACGTGCTGGCCACGCAGGCGCTGGTCTATCGGGTGGCCCGCAACCTGCGGGTGCGCGTCGACGGGCGACTGCCCGAGGGCGTGACGGCGAAGGATCTCGTCATCCATGTGGTTCATCGCCTTGGCGCGCAAGGCGCGCGTGGGCACGCCGTGGAATATGCCGGCAGCGCCATCGACGCCCTGAGCGCCGAGGCCCGCATGACCCTGTGCAACATGACGGTGGAAGCCGGCGCGCGCGCCGCGCTGATCGCCCCCGACGCCACCACGCTGGCCTACGTGCGCCAGCGGGCGCCGGATCTCGTGACCGACGCGGCCTGTGCCTACTGGCGCATGCTGCACAGCGACACGGACGCCGTCTTCGACATCGAGCATGTCTTCGACGCCGCCACCTTGGCGCCCTATGTCACCTGGGGCACCAGCCCCGACCAGGCGCTGCCCGTGGACGGCCGCGTGCCCGATCCCGCCAGCGAACCCGACGCCCTGGCGCGGCTGGCGCTGCAGAAGGCCGTCGACTACATCGGCCTGCCGCCCGGCACGCCCATCGCCGGCGTGCCCGTGGAACGCGTCTTCATCGGCTCGTGCACCAATGCGCGCATCGAGGACCTGCGCAGCGTGGCGGAGGTCGTGCGTGGCCGGAAAGTGTCGCCGACCGTGCGCGCCATGGTCGTGCCCGGCTCCGGCGCCGTGCGCCGGCAGGCCGAAGCCGAAGGCATCGCGGCCCTGCTGATCGAGGCGGGCTTCGAATGGCGCCAGCCCGGCTGTTCGATGTGCCTGGCCATGAACGACGACGTGCTGCGCGACGGCGAACGCTGCGCCTCCACCACCAACCGCAATTTCGAAGGCCGCCAGGGACGCGGCGGCCGCACGCACCTGATGAGTCCCGCCATGGCCGCCGCGGCCGCGCTGGCCGGCCGCATCGTCGATATCCGCCAGAAGGACTCACAGTCATGAGCACCGCCAGCATCGCCGCCATTGCCGCCCCGCTGCCGTTCAGCAACCTGGACACCGACCAGATCATGCCCAAGCAATTCCTGCGCATCATCGACAAGGCCGGCCTGGATCGCGGCCTGCTGTACGACCTGCGCTTCGACGCGCAAGGGGCGCCGCGCCCGGACTTCGTCCTGAACCAGGACGCCTACCAGGGCGCGGGCGTGCTGGTGGCCGGCCCCAACTTCGGCTGCGGTTCCAGCCGCGAACACGCCGTGTGGGGCCTGCAGCAGTTCGGCATCCGCGCCATCATCGCGCCCAGCTTCGGCGAGATCTTCTATTTCAACGCGCTGAACAACGGCCTGCTGCTGGTCACGCTGGCGCCGGCCGAGGTCGAGTCCCTGATCACGCGCGTGGCAACACCCGCCACGAATCGCGTGGAGATCAACCTTTCCGCGGGCACGGTCACGGCCGGCGATTGGCAGGCCGGCTTTACACTCGGCGAACGCCACCGCCGCATGTTCGCCGACGGGCAGGACATGGTCGGCGCGACCCTGGCGCAGCAGCAGGACATCGATCGCTTCGAGGCCGCGCACTGGCAACGCCAGCCCTGGACCCGCGACATCGTGCTGCGCGCCCGGCAACGCCTGGACGCCGAGGAGCTCTCCGCATGAGCCATGCCCTGTTCGACCTGCCCGTGCAACGCATCACGGCCAACGGCATCACGCTGGCCGCGCGCATCGCGGGCGATGGCCCGCCTTTGCTGCTGCTGCACGGCCACCCGCAGACCCACGTCATGTGGCACCGTGTCTGGCCGGCACTGGCCAGGCGCCACACTTGCGTCGCCGTTGACCTGCGGGGCTATGGCGACAGCGACAAGCCGCCCGCCACGCCCGACCACGCGCACTATGCCAAGCGCGTCATGGCGCAGGACATGGCCGCGCTGATGCAGGGGCTTGGGCACGCACGGTTCGCCGTGCTGGCCCACGACCGCGGCGCGCGCGTCGCCCACAGGCTGGCGCTGGATCATGCCGGCCAGGTCACGCGGCTGATGCTGCTGGACATTGCGCCCACGCTGGACATGTATGAAGGCACCACGCAGGCCTTCGCGCGCGCCTATTACCACTGGTTCTGGCTGATCCAGCCCGCGCCGTCGCCCGAGACACTGATCGAGCGCGACGGCGGGTTCTATGTGCGCGGCATCATGGGCGGGCGGCCGGGCGGCCTGGCTCATTTCTCGCCTGAAGCGCTGGCCGAGTATCAACGGTGCGCGCAACTGCCCGGCTGGGCCACGGGTGTGTGCGAGGACTACCGCGCCTCGGCCTTCATCGACCTGGACCACGACAGGGCCGGCCGCGCGGCCGGTGAGCGGCTGACGCAGCCGCTGCGCGTGCTGTGGGGCGCGCGCGGCGCGGTGGGCGCGAACTTCGACGTGCTGGCGTTGTGGCGCGCGATCGCGGACGATGTGTCGGGCGAGGCATTGCCCGCGGCGCATTACCTGGCGGAGGAAGTGCCTGACCTTGTATTGGCCCAGGCCAGGGACTTTCTGGGCTGAGCAGCGGACCGGCGCTGCTGGTCCGGCAGCATTACGCGCCAGGCCGCGCCGCCTTCTGCAACACCCCATCCAGCGCATTGCCGAACGCCCGCCGGTCGGCCTGGCTGAAGGCCGAGGGTCCGCCGGTTTCCACGCCCACGCTGCGTAGCTCTTCCATCATGTCGCGCATTGCCAGGCGTTCACGAATGGTGTCCAGCGTGTAGCGCTCGCCGCGCGGGTTGATCACCATGGCCTGCTTGTCCAGCACTTCGGACGCCAGCGGAATGTCGTTGGTGATGACCAGGTCGCCGGCCTGGACGTGTTCGACGATGTAGCTGTCGGCCACGTCGAAGCCGCGCGGCACCTGTATCGCGCGCAGCCAGGGCGAGGGCGGCGTGCGCAGCATCTGGTTGGCGACCAGCGTCACGTGGCGCTCCCAGCGCTGCGCCGCGCGGAACAGGATTTCCTTGATGACGACGGGACAGGCGTCCGCGTCCACCCAGATCTGCATGGAGGTCAGGCCTTCAACGCATCGGCCAGCAGCGTGTTGACCAGGTCGTTGACGGGCACGCCGTCCGCGTCGGCACGCGCGCGCAGCGCGTCGATCAGGGGCTGGCGCAGCTTCACCGGAAAGGAAACCAGCCCAGCGGCCTGGTCCAGCTTGCGCTGCTCGCGGCGGTCGGGCGCGGCGGCGGCGCCCGGCACGCGGCCGGGCGGCACGGCGGCGTTCATCCTGCCCACGATCTTCAGGGCTTTGTTCTTTTCGAGGTCGGTCTTTTTCATGGCGGATCCGGAAAACGCGGCCGGACGGATGCCCGGCGCGTGGTGCGTGCTTGTACCACAGGCCAGGCCGCGCGCGCTCAGCCGCCTTGCCCCTTGACCAGCGCCACCAGCGGCGCCACCGCCGGATTGCCCGACGCCGCCTGCACGGCCAGCACCACCAGCAGTTCCGGCGCGCCCTGCAGCGGCAGTGACGTCACGCCCGGCGCCAGCTCACTGCACAAGGACGCAGGCACCAGCGCGATGCCCAAGCCTTCCGCCACCAGGCTGATGATGGTGTGCTGCAAACGTGGCTCCAGGATGATGCGTGGCGGGACCCCGCCCGACTGGCAATACGCCAGGATCGCCGCGCGCAGCGTCGGCACCGCCGCCGCCGGCGCGGCGATCAGGTCCTCTCCCGCCAGATCCTTCGGCCCGACGCGCTTGCGCCCCGCCAGGGCGTGTCCGGACGGCACGATGAGCCGCAGCCGGTCCCGCAGCAGGGGCAAGGCCGCCAGCCCGGGCGGCAGGGGCGCGTCGAAAGTGATGGCGGCATCCAGCTTGCCCTCGCGCAGCATCCCGTCGATGTCGGCCGGCGTATTTTCCTCCAGCACCAGCCGCACGTCAGGCCGTAGCGCCACATACCGCCGCACCAGCTTCGGTACCACACCCTGCGCCGCGTGCATCATGAAGCCCAGCCGCAGCTCGCCGGTCTTGCCCTCGGCCACCAACCGGGCATCGCGGCAGGCGGCATCGAATTTCGCCAGCACCGCCCGCGCATCCGCCAGGAAACGTTGCCCCGCCGGCGTCAGCGCCACGTTGCGCGAATTGCGCGCCACCAGTGTTGCGCCCAGCTCACGCTCCAGCGCCGCGATCTGCCGGCTGAAAGGGGGCTGGCTCATGTTCACGCGCGCCGCGGCGCGTCCGAAATGCAGCGTTTCGGCCAGCGCAACGAAATAGCCCATCTGGCGGCTGTCCATTCAATGCTCCTGAAGTATCGATCGCATCCAAAATAGCATTGGATGGTATCGATGCGGGAATGCTAGCGTTGCGCCTTCGTTTTCCGCGCCCCCGTTTTCGTCATCCTGCTGCAAATGCTTGCCAATCTGCTTGTCGTCCTGCCGGTATTCGCCCTGATTCTCACCGGCTGGATCGCGCGCCGCAGCGGCGCGCTCGGCCCCGCGGCCACGCGCGAGGTCAACCGCCTGGTGGTCTACCTGGCCCTGCCCGCCCTGCTTTTCGACATCATGGCCAATGCCAGCCTGGAACAGGTCTGGCAGCCGCGTTTCATCCTGGCTTTCGCGCTGGGGTGCGCGCTGGTCTTCTGCCTGACGCTATGGTTGCGTATCCACCAGGGCGCCAGGCTGGCCGACGCGGCCATCGACGGGCTGAACGCCAGCTATGCGAACACGGGTTTCGTCGGCTTCCCGCTGGTGCTGGCGCTCATCGGAGAAAGCGGCATGGGGCCGACGCTGGTCGCCACCATCCTGACGGCCTGCGTGCTGTTCGCCATCGCCATCATCCTGATCGAGGCCACCAGGCAAAGCGGCGCCCGGCGACGCGACATCGTGCGCAAGACGCTGTTCTCGCTGGCGCGCAATCCGCTGCTGGTTGCTCCGGTGGCAGGCGCCGTGGTGCTGCTGTCGGGCTGGACGCTGCCCACGCAGGTCAACGCCTTCCTGTCGCTGCTGGGCGGCGCGGCCTCTCCCTGCGCACTGATCGCACTGGGTCTTTTCCTGGCCGGCACCGCCCCGCAGGCCTCGGCCCCGCAGGCGCGCACGGCCAGCATGCTGATCGGCATGAAGCTGGTGGCGCAGCCCGCCGCCACGTGGGTCATTGCCGGGCCGTTGCTGGGCCTGCCGGCCGTGGCCACGCACACCGCGGTGCTGCTGGCGGCGCTGCCCACCGGGACGGGTCCGTTCATGATCGCCGAGCTGTACCAGCGCGAGGCGCTGCTGACGAGCCGCGTGGTGCTGGTCACCACGGCCTTGTCGGTGGCGACACTGCCGCTGGTGCTGGCGCTGGTGGGCAGCTAAGGGGCTGGCCGGCGTGCGTGCCGGCGGCTAGGCCGGCAGGCGCTGCACCTCGACGGTCAGGTGCGCCAATTGCGGCAGATGCGCCAGCCTGGACTTGTATTGTGCCGGCTCGGCATCACCCTGCACCGCCAGCGCCAGGATGGCGGCGTAGCGTCCCGGCCCCACCTGCCACACGTGCAGGTCGGTGATGTGGCCCGCTTCGGCAGCCATGACATGGAGGATATCGCGCTGCACCGCCACGCCGCCCCGGCCGGCATCGAGCAGCACCGCGCCTGCATCGCGGATCAGCCCCCACGACCAGCGCGCGATCACCAGCGCGCCGACCACGCCCATCACCGGGTCAGCCCAGGTCCAGCCAAAGGAACGCCCCAGCAGCAAGGCCGCGATCGCCAGGATGGAAGTCAGCGCATCGGCCAGCACGTGCAGATAGGCGGCGCGCAGATTGTTGTCGCCGCCGTGGGCATGCCCATGTGCGTGCGGGTGATCCTCTTCGTGCGCAGGATGTGCATGGTGATCATCATGCCCGTGATCGTGGCCCGAGCCATGAGGGTGATGCGCGTGATCGTCCTTCAGCAGCCAGGCGCAGACCAGGTTGACCACCAAGCCCGCGACGGCCACCGCGATGGCCTGGCCGAAGTCGATGGACACGGGGTTGGCCAGCCTTACCAGGCTTTCCCAGCCGATCAGCAGCGAGATCAGCGCCAGCACCACCGCGCTGGCGAATCCCGCGAGGTCGCCCAGCTTGCCGGTGCCGAAGGTGTAGCGCGGGTCGTGCGCATGACGCCGCGCATAGCGATAGGCCAGCGCCGTGATCAGCATGGCGCCCGCGTGGGTGGACATGTGCCATCCATCCGCCACCAGCGCCATCGACCCGAAGACCGTGCCTGCCGCGATCTCGATCACCATCATTGCGGTGGTCAGCACGATGACGGCCCAGACCTTGCGCTCGTTGCGGCGATGGTTGTCGCCCAGGAAGACGTGATCGTGCCCCAGGGCAGCCGCCTGCGCCTGGGCGGGCGCGTCACTTGAGATAGGCACGGATCACCTCGATCATCTCCTCGCCCGCCTCGCGGCGCGCGGCCTCCGCCGGTTCGGCCAGCACGTGCTCCTGCAGATGGTCCTCCATGACCTCGGCCGTCAGCCCGCTGACCGCGCCGCGCACGGCAGCGATCTGCCTGAGCACTTCGGCGCAGCCGGCTTCGGCCTCCAGGGCGCGTTCAATGCCCTCCAGCTGTCCTTTCAGGCGGCGGACACGGGCGATGAGCTTGTCTTTCTGGCGGGTGGTATGGGACATGGCAGGGACTGAATATAGTATAGGGGGGTATATTACCCAGCATTTGCCTCGCCCCCCCGCACAGCCACGTGCGCGCCAGGGTCTTTCCTGTCCGGTCAGCGTTCCAGGCGGCGCAACACCGGCGACAGGAACCCCAGCAGCATCACCAGGCCACCCACGGTGCCCAGCACGACGAACAGCCAGCGCGCGCCCAGCACATCGCCCAGCGGCGTCGCGATGGCCAGTCCCACCGGCGCGGCGAACCCCATCAAGGTCGTCAGCAGCGACAGCACCCTGCCCTGCAGTTGATTCGGCACCGTCGACTGCAGCAGCGCCATGAAGGGCGCGTTGCCCATCACATATGCCACCGAGCTTGCCACCCACCAGCACACCGCCAGCCAGAACATGTCGCGGGGCGCGGCCGCCGTCAGCGCAAGGGTGAAGCACGACAGTGCGAAGCCCCACAGCACCCAGCGCACGCGACGCCTCGGCGCCAGCGCCGCCATCGCCAGCCCGCCGGCGATCATGCCTGCGCCGCCCAGGCTTTCGACCAGCGCCACCTGCGGCGCGCCGCCGCCGAAATGCGTCTTCACCAGCAGGGGCAGCAGCGTGAACAAGGGCATGATGACCAGCACAGCCGCCGTCAACAGGCCATACAGGCGGCGCAGCGCCGGATCATGCCAGACCGTGTCCACGCCTTCCTTGAATTCGCGCCACAGGCTGCGCCGCTGCCCGCGGTCGACCTGGGGCTGAGGAATGGCGAAGAAGAACAGCGGCAGGATGCCCAGCAGCGCGGTCATCACGTCGATGCTCAAGGCCCAGCCGATGGGCATGACGCTGATGGCCAGCGCACCCAGCGGCGCGGCGCCCACGGTCATGATGCCGAAGAGGGATTGGTTCAGCCCCGCCGCGCGCGCGAGGAAGCTGCCTGGCACCAGCATGGCGGTGCTGGCCGCGGCGGCCGGCTGCTGGAAGGCCTGCATGGCGCTGCGGATGGCCATCATCACGTACAGATGCCACAACTGCACGCTGTCGGTCAGGAAGAGCACGATCAGCACGGCCATGCACGCGGCGCTGATCACGTCCGCCACGACGAGGATCAGGCGGCGGCTGTAGCGGTCGGCGAACGTGCCGCCCAGCGGCCCCAGCACCGCCTGCGGCAGCAGCGCGGCCAGGCCCGCCGTGCCCAGCGCGCCCACGCTGCCGGTCGTATCGGTGATCCACCACAGCAGCACGAACTGCGTCAATGCCGACCCGATCAGCGACAGGGCCTGGCCGATGAAGATGCTCCAGTAGCGCAGTTGCCACGGAGAATTCGGCGCAATGATGGGCGTGCTCGTCAACGTCGTCTCTGGGTCCACAAGGGGTTGCGGCGCAGTGTATCAACGTGGCGTGGCACGCCCGCGAAATCCCCTACGCGCCAGCGGCGCAGCGCAGACCGATCTGACGGTGCCCCTGCGAGGGCTCGTTGGAGAAGCCATTGCGATGGCTGGCGGTCAGCGTCTCGGGACGGTTGTCGTACTGGTAATCGCCGCCGCGGGTCACGCGCTCGCCCGTCGCGGCCGGATCCTCGCGGCCATCGTGGGCATCGTAGGGATAGGGCCGCTTCAAGGTGGACGTCCACTCGGCCAGCGAGCCCGACATGTCCAGCACGCCGAACGGCGAAGCCCCGGCAGGCAGGGACCCGACCGGCGCGGTCGCGTCGGGATCGCTGTTCACGTGAGCGCGCGTGGCATCGGGCGCCGCCTCTCCCCATGGATACCGCAAGCCCTTGGCTCCTCGCGCGGCGGCCTCCCACTCGGCCTCGGTGGGAAGGCGCCCGCCTCGCCACTGGCAATAGGCCCGCGCGCCGGCCCAGGTCACCTCGGCCGCGGGATGCTCCTCGAAGCCTTGCGCGACGACGAAACGCTTGCCGTCGTGGCCGATACGGGCGTTCTCGTCATTCAGGGCGATGAAGGGGTATTGCGTGTGGCCACTGCCCCGGCGCTCGCGCAGCAAGACGGCATCCTCGCCCCCCTCTTGCGGCAGTTGGCCGGCGGGAAAGGGTCCGCGCACACGCAAGTCCATCCGGTTGAGAAACTCCGCATACGCCGCGTTGCTGACCTCGGTCCGGTCGATGCGATAGGCCGGCAGCGTCACCGTGTGCGCCGGCCGCTGGTCGGCGGCGGCATCATCGCGGCCGATCGGATAGCTGCCAGCCGGAATGACGATCATGTCCGCCTGCTGCCGATACGACACGGGCGCGTCCCGCGGCGTCATGGCGGCGGCCGGACGCAGTGCCGCGAAATCGGGCGGGGGAATCTCGCCGATGGCCCATGCCGGCGCGTTCGCGCCGACGGACAGCGCCAGGCTGGCCGCCACACGGCGCAACAAGGAAAACGGGACATCCCGGGCAGCAGGCATCAACATGCCGGACCTCTCCTTGTCAGGGCGACGGGGCGCGTCGCAGCAACGTTTCGGCGGATGCGCGCGCACGCGCCAGCACGGCGGGCAGATCCACGTCCACCAGACGGCCGCCCAGCTTGACGAAGCGACCATCGACCATCACGGCATCGACGTTGTCGGGGCGCGCCGAATACACGAGCAGCGCAGCCGGATCGCCACCGCCAAAGCCGCTCAGGTTCAAGGCATCCAGGTCGACCACCTGCAGGTCCGCCCGCTTGCCGGGCGACAGCGTGCCGATCTCCTTCTCCAGGCCCACCGTCATCGCGCCGCGGCGCGTCGCCAGGTCCAGCAGCGCGCGCGGATCCGGCGCGGCCTCGTCGCGCGCGCCCCCGCTCCAGGTCAACGCGGCCAGCCGCAACGTGGCATACATGTCCGCCATGCCCGCCAGCGAATTGCCATCGATGCCCAGGCCTTGGCGCGTGATCGATGCAAAGTGATCCAGGCGGGTCAGCCCATAGGCCACCCGGTGTTCGCTCAGCGGGGTCAGCGCCAGGCCGGCCCCGGCGCGCTCCAGCGCGGCCTGTTGCGCGGGTGTCGCGTCGGTGGCGTGCACCACGGTCAAGCCCGGATACAGATAGCCGCGGGAGATCAGCGCATCGAACATCGGCCCGGGCTCGCCGCTCACGTGCACCTGGATGGGCAGGCCCAATGCCAGCGCCGTGTCGTACTCGCGCTGGCGCATCGCCCAATTGGCCTCGTCGTCACGGTCGCGCGGCAGGCGCCAGGCCAAACCCAGCGTGACCCGGTCGCCGGGCTGCCGCGCGGACGCCAGTGCCTTCAGGTGATCCAGGTCTATCTGCGTCCGGGTCGTCTTGTCGGGACCGCCATAGAACAACACCGCGCGGCCGCCCGCGTCCTGCAAGGCCTTCAGGCCGGCATCGCCATGCGCGGCATCGCGCACGTTGTCGAAGAAATCCGCCGTGGTGGTGATGCCGCCATGCAGTTGCTCCAGCACGCCCAGGTGCATGGCCGTATAGGTGTCTTCCGGCGTCATCGCCTGCGCCAGGCGGGAACTGACCGGAAAGAATTTTCCGCCGGCGTTGCGGAACTGGCCGCGCATCGTCGTCACCCAAAGATGGGAATGCACGTCCACGAAACCCGGCAGCACCACCTTGCCGCGCGCGTCGACGCGGCGCGCCCCCGGCGCCTCCAGGCCCTGCCCCACGGCCACGATGCGGCCGTCGCGCACCAGCACATCGGCGCCGGGCAAGTCGCCCACGGCGGGATCCATGGTCATGACGTACCCGCCTTGCAGCAGCACGGCATCCGAGGCCGGCTGGGCGCTGGCGCCACCGGCCAGGCAGGCCAGCAGCAGCATGGAAAACAGTGTCTTCATCGCGCGATCCCTTCCTATGCTTGCGGGGCAGCCCCCGCGGCCCCGCCCGGCGCGCTGCCGGGCAGGGAAAGTCTATAGTTGTTTTCGCCGACAATCGTTGACGGCAAAACCAATAGACTCTTGCCCTGATACGGAACAATCATGCCGCTCAATGACATCGGCCTGCTGCGATTCTTCGTCGGCGTCGTCACGGCCGGCTCGCTGTCAGGCGCCGCGCGCGCGCAACACATCACCCTGCCCTCGGCCAGCCGCAAGCTGCGGCAACTGGAGAATGACTGCGGCGTCCGCCTGCTGCACCGGACCACGCGGCGCCAGTCCCTGACCGACGAAGGCCAGTTGCTGTACGCGCGCGCCGTCCGCATCCTGGACGACCTGGAACATGTCGAGCAACTGCTGCAGCACAAGAACGAGAACGTCACCGGCCAACTGCGCGTCACCACGCCCATCTCGCTGGGCCGGCGCCGCATCGCGCCATTGCTGGCCCGCTTCGGCGCCCTGCACCCCGAACTGCAGATCCAGGTGGCGCTGACCGACACCGTGCTGGACCTGGTCGACGCAGGCGTGGACGTGGCCATCCGCCTGGGCGGCATGGACGACTCTTCCTACATCTCGCGGCCGCTGGCGCCCAACCATCGCGTCCTGTGCGCCTCGCCCGACTACCTGCGCCGACATGGCGAGCCCGGGCAGATCACCGACCTGAACCGCCACCAATGCCTGCACATCGGCCTGCTGCCGCAGGCGGAATGGCGCCTGGACGACCAGGTCGTGCGGATCCAGGCGCACCTCGCCGCCAATGACGGCGAGGTGGTACAGCAGTGGGCGCTGGACGGCTACGGCATCGCACTGAAATCGATCTGGGACGTCGCGCAGGACCTGAAGGCCGGCCGCCTGAAGCAGGTCTTGCCCGGACACCGTTCGCCTGCCGCGCCGCTGCACGCGGTGTATCCGCACAAGCATCATGTGGCGCCGCGCGTGCATGCGTGCATCGATTACCTGGCCGCGCATTTGCAGCGGCCGGATGAGGAATCCTGGTGAGGCGCCCGGCGTCGTGGCATAATTGAAAACGATTCCCATTTAAATCCATACGCCCTCTTCCGCCGTGGACCCGCAACTCGCCAGGAACACCCGGTTCACCAGCATCTATCGCGCAGACCAGCCCTGGCTGGAGCTGCGCCTGCGCGACGGGTTGCGCAACCGCGAAGACGCCCAGGACATCGCCAGCGAAACCTTCACCCAGCTGCTGCAGGCGCCCGCGCTGCTGCAGTTGCAGGAGCCGCGCGCGATGTTGCTGACCATCGCACGCCGCATCACCTGGCGGCTGTGGCGCAGGCGAGAGCTGGAGCAGGCCTGGCTCGACACGCTGCGCCTGCAGCCCGAGCCCACCGCGCCTTCGGCCGAAAGCCGCTGCCAGACCCTGCAGGCGCTGCAGACCCTGGATACCGTCCTGGACGGCCTTTCCGGCAAGGCTCGCATGGCGTTCCTGTACAGCCAGCTCGACGGCATGACGCACGCCGACATCGCCGCGCGGATCAAGGTATCGCCCACGATGGTACGCAAGTACATCGCCCAGGCCTTGCGCCGCTGCTGCGAGGCCTTCGAGGCATGAGCCCCACCGCGGTTGCCGCGCGGGAAGCCGCGATCGCCTGGCAGATATGCCTGTCGAGTGGCGACGCCACCGATGCGGACCGCCGCGCGTTCGAGCGCTGGCTGGCGGCCGCCCCGCTGAACCAGCAGGCCTGGCGGCATCTGGAAGCCGCGCTGGGCAAGGCTTTGCTCGGCCTGGAGCCCGGGCTGCTGTCGGCCACCGCCCCGCTGCGCCAATCGCTGGTCGGGCCACGCAACGCCATGCGGCGCAAGCTGGGACGCCTGCTGCTCTTCGCGGGTGTCATCGGTGGCGCGGGCGTGGGGACGGACAGGCTGGTGCCCTTGCGCTACGTGGCATCAGGCATCGTGACCCGTACAGGGGAACGCCGGCGCATCGTCCTGCCCGACGGCAGCCTCATGGAGCTGGATGCCCGCAGCGCCGCCACGCCAGCCTTCTCGGACCGGCAGCGCGTCGTGAAACTGGAGGCGGGCGCCGGCGTGTTCTCGCCCGCCGACCTGGCCGGCGCGCCCGCCCTGCGTGTCCAGACCGTGCACGGCGAAGCACGCGTCCTGTCAGGCAGCGCCATGGTGCGTTGCGACGATGCGCGCGCCCTGTGCGTCGCCTTGGCAGGGACCACCGAGATCGTTCTGCCTTCGGGCCGGACGCACAGGCTCCAGGCGGGCGGGAGCGCCTGGTTCGGCCAGCACGGCCTTGCCGTCGGCGCCGCCCAGTCCCACGCCGCCGCCTGGCGCAACGGGCAGCTCGAGGTTTACGACGAACCCCTTGCGCAGGTCGTGGCAGCGCTGTCGCGCTACCGTGCCGGCTGGCTCCGGGTCTCGCCCGAAGCCGGCGCGCTGCGGGTCACCGGGCTCTACGCGCTGGACGACACGGACCGCGCCCTGGAGTCCCTGCGCCACACCCTGCCGATCACGGTGACGCGCTATGGCGGACTGGTCGTCATGATCGACCGTGCCACCCGCCAGGCATAGACGCGCAATTATTTTCCTCGGACGGTGTTTTTTTCCCGGCCTCGTGACACATACATGGGAAGCGTCTTCACGCACGCATAGACGCACCAACGGAGTCTTCCCATGCATTCGCCCCTGGCCCCCGGCGTGGCCATCCTCGCCACCACGATCGCCGCCGCGCTCTCCCTCTCACCCACCTCCGTCCATGCCCAGGCCAGCCCGGCCGTCCGGCAGTACGACCTGCCCGCAGGCCCGCTGGCCGTCACGCTGACCCAGATCGCCCGGCTGAGCGACGCCTACATTTCCTATCCGCCCGATCTGGTCGCAGGCAAGGACGCGCCCGCCATCACCGGCCTGTTGACCCTGGAAGAAGCGGCCCGCCGGGCGCTGGCTGGCAACGGGCTGGCACTTGCCGTGGCGGGCGACGGCACGCTTACCCTGCGCCGCCTGCCTGACCAGGGCGCGGCCACGACCCTGGCACCCGTGCAGGTCGAGGGCAATCTCCCAGGCAGCATCACCGAAGGCACCGGCGCATACACGACCGGCCCCATGGGCACCGCCACCAAGCTCCCGCTGACGGCGCGCGAAACCCCGCAGTCCGTCAGCGTGGTGACGCGCCAGCAGATCGAGGACCGCGGATTCCAGACCCTGGACGATGTCGCGCGCGACGCCACGGGACTGACCACGCGGCAGTTCGGCGGCGGCGAGCGCACCCAGTTCTTCACGCGCGGCTTCGAGATCACCTCGTTCCTGGCCGATGGCGTTCCGCTGGCCTACGACTACGATTCCCAGGGCGTGGCCACCATGGCCATGTACGACCACATCGAGATCCTGCGCGGGCCCGCGGGCCTGATGACCGGCGCCGGCAATCCCTCCGGCACCCTCAACCTGGTGCGCAAGCGCCCCGGTGCAACGCCGCAGTTCTCCGTCACGACCAGCCTGGGCAGCTGGGACAACTACCGCGGAGAGATCGATGGTGGCGGCGCCCTGAACCAGAGCGGGACCGTGCGCGCGCGCGGGGTGGTGGCCTACCAGGACAGCGACACCTTCAAGAAGGCCTACGAACACCAGCGCCAGCTGTACTACGGCACCCTGGAGTGGGACCTGGGCACGCGTACCACGCTGAGCGTCGGCGGCTACTACAACCGCGAGGACAATCCCGGCGCGGACTGGAACGGCCTGCCCACGCGGCGCGACGGCAGCTTCTATCGTTTCCACCGATCGACGCGGCTGACACCCGACTGGGCCTACTGGGACAAGGAAAGCACCAGCCTCTTCGCCGAAATCGACCATCGCTTCGCCAACGGCTGGACCGGCAGGCTGACCGGCCGCACGCTGAAAGCGCGCATGGACATGCTGGGCACGTATCTCTATCCGCTGGAGGATTCCGAGAACTTCGGCCAGGGCGGCGGCAAGTACCTGTACGAGAAAACCCAGTACAGCCTGGATGGCTACCTGAGCGGCCCCTTCACGTTGCTGGGCCGCCAGCATGAGCTGGTGCTGGGAGGAAGCCTGCGCAAGAACCGGGATGACGACGGCCCGGGCGGCTGGCCCACCGATTACAACGAGATAGTCGACCCGCTTGCCTGGGACTCCAGCGCGGTGCCGATGCCGGCGTTCACGATGCCGTGGTCCCGCAAGGGCCACCAGAAGCAGGCCAGCGGCTATGCCACCACGCGGCTCAGCCTGGCCGACCCGCTCACGCTGATGCTGGGCGCGCGCGTGGACACCTATGAATACGAGATGACGCTGCGCTCGGGCGCCTTCGTAGGCCACGACAGCTACAAGGTCAGCAACGAGATCACGCCGTACGCAGGCATCGTCTATGACCTGGACGGCCGTCACTCGGTCTACGCCAGCTGGTCCAGCATCTTCCAGCCCCAGGAATACCTGTCCGCGACGGGCGCGCTGCTCGACCCGGTCAAGGGCCGCAACCTGGAGGCAGGCGTCAAGGGCGAATACTACGACGGCCGGCTGACGGCCAGCGCCGCCGTCTTCCAGATCAACCAGCGCAACCTGCCCAACGCCCTGGAACGCGCCCTGTGCGCCAATCCTTCGATGGATTGCTACGCGCAAGCCGGCGAAGTGCGCAGCCGGGGCGTCGAGTTCGAGCTGGCTGGCGCGCTGATGCCCAACTGGCAGATCATGGCGGGCTATACCTACAACGTCTCGAAGTACCTCAAGGACTCGGACGCCGGCCAGGCAGGCCAGCCCTATGATACGCAGACGCCCCGCCACCTGTTCAAGGTGTCGACGATGGTGACGCTGCCCGGCGACTGGAACGCCTGGCGTATCGGTGGCGCGGCACGCACCCAGAGCCCGATCAGCCGCCCCCAGTATCGCGTCCGCCAGCCCGGCTACACCGTGTTCGATGCCGTGGTCGCCTACCAGGCCAGTGCCAACCTGGACCTGCGCCTGAACGTCTACAACCTGTTCGACAAGTACTACTACCAGGCCATCGGCAGCACGCAGGACAACAACCACTTCGGCGCGCCGCGGTCTTTCCTGCTGACGGCGAAGTACACGTTCTGAGCGGAACGCCCCGGGGCCGGCGATTGCAATCCCGCCAGCCCCGCCGCATAATCCCGCCTCAACCCTGATCGAGAATCGTTTGCTTTTACCCGGACAAACGATGCTGCGTCGGCAGGGCCAAGGAGGCTGGGACCATGAGCGCGGGCAAGACCGCATGCGCGCCTGACATCGCAGGTGTCTATCGCGACAACCATCGCTGGCTGCAGGACTGGCTGCGCCGCCGCCTGGGCAATGCCTGGGAGGCGGCCGACCTGGCGCAGGAAGCCTTCGTGCGCCTGCTGGCAGCCCCCCGGACGTTCTCGGACACGGGCCATGCGCGCGCCTACCTGCGCGGCATGGCCAACCATCTCTGCGTCGACCTGTGGCGCCGCCGGGAGATCGAACAGGCGTGGCTGGAGATGTTGGCCGCCCAGCCCCCCGCCACCCTGCCCTCGGCGGAAGACCAGGTCATCGTCCTGCGTGCGCTGCAGGATATCGACGCCATGCTGCGCGCCCTGCCGGAAAACACCGCGCGCGCCTTCATCCTGACGGCCGCCTGCGGCATGACCCAGCAGGAGGCCGCGCAGGACATGGGCATCTCGGAACGCATGGTCCGCAAGCACGTTGCGCGCGCTGCCTTGCACTGCATGCTGATCGAAGCGCGCCATCCCGCGCCTCCTGCGCCGGCGGAATGAGCGCGAAGGGCCATGCACCGGCCAACCTGCCGCCGCACGCGGTACTGGAAGAGGCCGCCGACTGGTTCGCGCTGCTCGCATCGGGCCATGCCACCGACGCGGATCGCGCCGGCTGGCGCGCCTGGCTGGATGCCGAGCCCTCGCATCGGCAGGCCTGGGGTTACCTGGACCGCCTCAGCCAGCGCTTCGAACCGCTGCAGCGCCATGCCGATCCTGCCCAGATTGCCCAGGCCCTGGGCCGTCCCGCTGCCTTGCGCAAAACGCGGCGGCGCACCATCGCCGCCATGGTCCTGCTGGGCGTGGGCGGATGGGCGGCATGGCGGCAGCCCTTGCTGCGAGAGGGCGTCCTGGCGCTGGCCGCCGACTACCGCGGCCAGCCGGGCGGCACGCGACAGGCGACACTGCCGGATGGCACCCGTGTCTGGCTGAACGCGGGCAGCGCGATGAACCTGGACTACGGCACCGGACTGCGGCGCCTGATCCTGCTGAAAGGCGAGATCCTGGTGGACACTGCCCACGAGGCCCGCCCCCTCGTCGTCGACACGGCGCATGGCCGGCTGCGCGCGCTGGGGACGCGATTCACGGTCTGGTCCCGTCCCGAGTCGACCCTGCTCGCGGTGCACCAGGGCGCGGTCGAGGTCAGCCCGGCCCTGGGCAGCGCGCCAAGCGTCGTCGAAGCCGGGCACCAACTGCGCTTCACCGCCAGCCAGATCGGCGCAACGGAACCTGCGGACCCGGCACGCGAAGCCTGGCACCGCGGCATCCTGCTGGCGCGGGACATCCCGTTGTCGGACGTGGTGGAGACCCTGTCGCTCCACTGGCACGGCCATCTCAGCCTGTCGCCCGCAGTGGCCGACTTGCGGGTCGTCGGCGGCTTCCCGCTGCATGATCTGGACCGGACACTGGCGCTGCTGGGCGACGTCGTCCCCATCCAGACGCGCCGTCCTTTCCCCTGGTGGGTCAGCATCGAGGCGAAGCACTGATCCGTCCCGACGGTGCATGCCGCTTTTTTTCTTCTTGCCCGGTTCCGGTTTTTTCGGCCTTGCCCGACTTACAGGGAAAGCCTTTCCTTTCCCATCGATCCATCGCCGGAATCCATGCACGCCTACGCCCCCCGCCCCGCCGCGCACGCCCTGCCGCACCTTGCCCCCGCCAGCCTGTTGCGCCATGCCGCGCTGGCCACCGCGCTCGCCCTGGCCCACCTGCCTGCGGCCCTGGCCCAACCGGCAGGCGCGGCCAGTACCGCGGCCCGTACGTTCACCATCCCTGCCGGCCCGCTGTCGGCGGCGCTGACCCGATATGTCGACCAGTCCGGCGTCTACGTGGCGGGCGCCAGCGAACTGGCCCGGAATCGCCAGAGCCCCGGCCTGCAGGGGTCGTACACGCCCCGGCAGGCGCTGGATGCGCTGCTGTCCGGCACCGGCCTGGAAGCCGTGCCGCGCCCCGACGGCTTCATCCTGCGCCCGGCGCCCGCCGCCTCGCAGCCCTCGCAGCTGGCGCCCGTCACCGTCCAGGGCACGGCGCCCGACTTCGCCGTGACCGAAGGCTCCGGCTCCTACACCACGCCCGTCATGGGCACGGCGACCAAGCTTGCGCTGTCGCCCCGCGAAACGCCGCAGACGGTTTCCGTCATCACCCAGCAGCGCCTGCGCGACCAGGGGTTATCGACACTGGGCGCGGCCGTCGCCGCCACGCCCGGCCTGACCATGACCAAATGGGGTGGCGAGCGCGAACGCTACACCTCGCGCGGCTTCCAGCTGAACAACGTCATGGTCGATGGCCTGCCGCTGGAATACGAGGAAGCGGCGCTGTCCACCGGGCTCATGTCCATGTACGACCGTGTCGAGTTCGTGCGAGGCGCCTCGGGCCTGATGGAAGGGACGGGCACGCCGGGCGGCTCGATCAACCTGGTGCGCAAGCGCCCCACGCGCGAATTCCGCGGCAGCGCCACGGCCTCGGCCGGCAGTTGGGACAACCACGTCGGCGAACTCGATGCGGGCGGGTCCCTCAACGCGTCGGGCACCCTGCGCGCGCGCGGCGTGGCCGCCCACCAGGAAAAGCGCTCCTTCATCGACGACTACCGGAACAAGCGCTCGCTGCTGTATGGCGTGCTGGAAGCCGACATCCGCGACGACACGCAAGTCACCCTGGGCGCCTCGTACAGCAAGGAAGACAATCCGGGGGTCGATTGGAACGGCATGGGCACGTATCCGGACGGCTCCTTCCTGCCGATCTCCCGCTCCACCCGCATGTCGCCCACCTGGTCGTTCTGGGACAAGGAAAGCGTCACCCTGTTCGGGGCACTGGACCATCAGTTGGGCGGTGGCTGGAAAGCCAAGCTGGCCGCAACGTCGATCCAAAGCCAGATGCACATGCTGGGTACCTATGTGGGCGCGTCGAGCCTGGACGCACAAGGCAACCCCTCCATGACGCTGCGCGGCGGCGGATACGACTACGACCGCGACCAGCAAAGCTATGACCTGTCGCTATCCGGGCCATTCCGGCTGCTGGGCCGCGAGCACGACCTGGTGCTGGGCGCCAGCCATCGGCGCACGACGTGGCATGACCAGGGCGGCGGCGCGACGATCAACGGCGACTTCACGCTGGCCACGTTCAACCCGCTGGACTGGGACCCCGCCTCCGTCCCGCTTCCGACCGTCGCCGAATTCGGCACCTGGCAACGCAAGCAGGAAACGAAACAGACCGGCGTCTACGCCATGACCCGCCTGCGCCCCACGGACGCGCTCTCGGTCGTGCTGGGCAGCCGGCTGGACTGGTACGCCTTGGACACCATCCAATACGATGGCGACTGGCCCTATGGCGAATCGAACTACAAGGTCACGCGCAAGGTCACGCCCTATGCAGGCGTGGTCTACGACCTGGACGGCCGGCACAGTGTCTATGCCAGCTGGACCCGCGTCTTCAATCCGCAGAACTACAGCGGCCCGGGCGGCGACCTGCTTGCCCCCCAGGTGGGCAGCAACTACGAGGCCGGCATCAAGGGCGAATACCTGGAAGGCCGCCTGAACGCCAGCGTCGCCGTGTTCCGCATCGACCTGGAGAACCTGCCCGACCAGTTGCCCAGCGACCAGTGCCGCAACGGCTTGAGCAGCTGCTACAGCGCGGCGGGCCTGGTGCGCAGCCAGGGGTTCGAAACCGAGCTCTCGGGCGAGATCCTGCCCGGCTGGCAATTGGCGGCGGGCTATACCTATGCCTCGGCCAAGCGCCGCAGCGACGCCTCGGGCTACGACCCGATTGGCAGCTTTTCCAGCGGCAAGCGCTACGCCACCAACATTCCCCGCCACCTCTTCAAGCTCTTCACCACCTACCGGCTGCCGGTCGATGACGGCCGGTGGCGCGTTGGCGGATCGCTGCACCTGCAGAACCGCATCGAAACGCCCTGGGGCGTGAAACAGGGCGGCTATGCCGTGGTGGGCTTGAACGCCGGCTTCGCGGCCACCAGGCAGCTGGACTTCAACCTGAACCTGAACAATGTCTTCGACCGCCGTTACTACGCCAGCATCGGCTCGATGACCGATGCGAACTTCTTCGGCGAGCCGCGCAACGTGATGCTGACCGCACGCTACGCGTTCTAGGCGCAGGGTCTGCTGCCGGCGGCGACCCGCCGGCAGCAGACCCGCGGCAGGGCGCACGGCTTTCGCCTATCATCCCGCGCACCATGCAGCCCAGCGCCCCCTCTTCCCCGCCCCTTTTCTCCCTCAGCCGCCAGGAACTCGCCCTGATCGGCGTGACCATGATCTGGGGCACCACCTTCCTCGTCGTCCACCTGGCCATGCGGCACAGCGGCCCGCTCTTCTTCGTGGGTGTGCGCTTCGTGGCGGCGGGCCTGCTCAGCATGCTGGTGTTCCGGCGCGTGCTGAAAGGGCTGACGCGCCAGGAGCTTTGGGCGGGGACGGCCATCGGCGCCAGCATCTGCGTGGGCTATGGCTTGCAGACCTATGGCCTGCAGACGCTCAGCAGCAGCAAATCGGCCTTCATCACCGCCATGTACGTGCCGCTGGTGCCGCTGCTGCAGTGGCTGGTGCTGCGCCGCCCGCCCGGCCTCATGAGCCTGCTGGGCATCGCCTTCGCGTTCGCGGGCCTGCTGCTCCTGGCCGGTCCCGAGGCGGGCAGCCTCACCCTGAGCCCCGGCGAATGGGCCACGCTGCTGGGCGCGCTGGCCATTGCCGCCGAGATCATCCTCATCAGCCATTTCGCCCGCAAGGTCGACACGCGCCGCGTCACCGTCGTGCAACTGCTTGCCGCAGGGCTGCTGTCGCTGCTGTGCATGCCCATCGCGGGCGAATCCGTGCCGGCTTTCTCCTGGGTGTGGGTGCTGGCGGCATTGGGCCTGGGCGTGGCCAGCGTGCTGATCCAGCTGACCATGAACTGGGCGCAGCGGGCGGTATCGCCCACGCGTGCCACCGTGATCTATGCCAGCGAACCGGTATGGGGTGGCATCGTGGGACGGATCGCGGGGGATCGCCTGCCGGCCGCGGCGCTGCTGGGGGGTGCATTGATCGTGGTGGGGGTGCTGGTCAGCGAGATCAGGCTGCCGACACGCAAGCGCAGGACGCAGATGTCTTCCTGAGATTGCCACAGGCTGCGTCCTTTGGCATTACAGCGCACTCGGCCCGGCCACCGACGCCCCCTGTATCCCATGCCGCGCCAGCGCCTCGGCCACGAAGCCGGACGCCTTCATATCCTCCACGAACGCAGCCAGTTCGCGCGCCGCGTCTTCGCCGCGATCCCGCCGCAGCCCCATCGCCTGCTGGATCACCATGAAGCGCCCGGGCAGCAGCCGCAACCCCGGCGCCTGGGCAACCCCCGCCTCCAGTTGTTGCCGCACGCCGGCCGCCACGTCATGGCCATGGGCCAGGAAATGCGCCACGACGGCAGGCGATGAAGGCGCGCGCTCGATGGTGGCGTGCTTCAGTTCGCGCGTCAGGAAGAGGTCATAGGCGCTGCCCTTGCCCACGGTCACCACCGTGCCGGGCCGGTCCACCTGATCGTTGCCCTGTAGCGGTGAGTCGGCTTTCACCAGGTAGCTGCCCTCGATCAACACATAGGGCGCAGTGAACGCGATATGCTCACCGCGCTGGGGATCGACGGCGAAGAAACCGACATCCGCCTGTCCCTGTTCCACCGCCTCCACCGACTTGCCGGCGGTGTCCCACACCACCAGTTCCAGCGGCAGCGCCAGGCGCCGCGCCAGTTCGTGGGCAAGATCGATGGAGACACCGCGCGGCTCGCCGGTCGCCGGGTCGGTGCCGGCCAGGATGGGATTGCCCAGATTGATGGAGGCGCGCAAGGTGCCGGTGGGGGCAAAGGCGTTCAACAGCGTGGGGGAATGGCTCATGATCGTCTCGCAACACGAAGGGGATGAGGACTGGCGGGCGTGTCCTGCAGCATAACGGGAATGCGCCGGCCCGTGATCCGCATGCTCATCCCGGCAGGCCAGGCAGCGGCACGACCGTGCCTTCCACGCAGGCTGCCAGCGCGTCGCCTGCCCCGACGTCCACCATCCATCCCCCCGTGAAATCGGAAAATGCCGGCAATACGGTCTCGGCCGGCCGCAGCCAGAATACCGGCCAGGCGCGCTTCACCCCAGGCACGCGCGCCTTGGGATGCACGTGGCCCGCGATGACGTGCCGGCCTTGCGGGTCGGGACCTGGCGCGTGACGGAACAGGAAGGGTCCGTCCGCGCAGGCGCTGCCCAATTGCCGCACGCCCAGCGCCTCGGGATCCAGTGCACGGTCATGGTTGCCTGCGATCACCGCGACATCCAGGCTGCCCTGCCCCTGCCGCCAGGCCATCCAGGCATCGCGCCAAGCTGCCCGCTCGGCCGGACCGTGCAGCAGGTCGCCGACGATCCATACTGCACGCGCCTGTGTCAGGCCGACCAGGCTGTCCAGGCGGCGCAGGTCCTCCTGCGTCGCGCCGCTGGGCACGGCGATACCCGCCTGCCGGAACACATGGCTCTTGCCCAGGTGCAGGTCGGCAATGACGAGGCGCTGCCGCGCTGGCCAGTACAGGGCACGCTCGCCCAGCAGCACCACGGCCTCGCCCGCGAGCACGACGCTCAGCGCGTGGTCAGGCGAGGCGTGCATAACGTTTCTGCAGTTGCGCCGCCGCGCGTGCCACGCGGGTCTGCCAGGTCTCGGTGCTGAGCTGCCCGCGCAGGCTTTCCGTCCACAAGGGGAAGGACAAGGGCGTCAAGGCCTTCGGTTCGCACAGCGCCAGGCTGCGACCCTGGCAATCCCGCAAGGCGGCCAGCAGCCGTGGCGCTTCCAGCTGGAATTCGAAGACCTCGCGCTCGGCTTGCGCCAGCAGCAGGTGGCCGGGGTCATAGCGGCGCAGCACGTCATAGAGCAGGCCGCTGGACGCCTGCACCTGCCGCAGCGACTTCGCCGCGCGGCCCGGCAGCGAGGGCACCAGCAGTCCCGCCACCCTGGCGATCTCGCGGAACTGGCGGCGCGCCAGCTCGCCCAGGTTGACGCCCTCGCGCAGGTCGTCCATGACCCCGGCAGGATCCATCAGTCGGCGCAACAGCGCCTCATCCAGCTCGGCGGTCTCGGCCAAGGTCAGCATGAAGCCATAGTCGTTGACGGTGTATGAAAAAGTATTGGCGTGGACCCTGCCCCAGCGCAAGGCCATCAGGGCGGCGAGGGCCTCGTGCACGGCCCGTCCCGCGAAGGGAAACAGGAACAGATGCATGCCCTTGCGCGTGACGATGCGCTCCGCCACCAGCCGGCCGCTGTCGGGCAAGGCGCTGGCGTCTGCCTGGATGCGCAGCAGCGACGCCACGGCGCGCATCTCGGGATGCGTGCCCGGATGCGCATACAGCCGCTCCACCTCGCGCGCCAATTGCGTGGACAAGGGCATGCGGCCGCCCTGCCACGTGGCCACCGGCCCATCGCCATCCTTGGCGCGGCGCACATACGCCGTCATGCCTTCCAGGCGGACCAGCTGCAGCGTCCGGCCCGCGAACTGGAAACGGTCGCCGGGCCGCAAGCGCGCCAGGAATCCTTCCTCGACCGAGCCCAGGCCTCCGCCGCGCAGGTATTTCACCGACACGGCACCGTCGGACGTGATGGTGCCGATCGACAGGCGGTGCCGCAGCGCGATGCGCCGGTCGGGCACGCGATAGCAACCCTCTTCGTCGATCTCGACACGCCGGAACTCCGGATAGTTGGACAGCGCCTGGCCGCCTTGCACGATGAAGTCCAGCACCGCCTGCCAGGTGGCGCGGTCCAGCCCGGCATAGGCATGCGTGCCACGCACTTCCTCATACAAGGCATCCGCCTGGAAACCGCCGCCCAGCGCCAGGGTCACGGCATGCTGGGCCAGCACGTCCAGGCTGCCACGCGGCGGCGGACGGGACTCGATGGCGCCATGCACGATGGCCTCGCGGGCCGCCGCGTACTCAATGAGTTCCAGCGCCTGCGCGGGCACGCAGATGACGTGGCCCGATTCACCGGGCCGATGCTTCGCCCGCCCCGCGCGCTGCAACAGCCTGCCCACGCCCTTGGGGCTGCCCACCTGCAACACCTGGTCCACGGCGGGAAAATCCACGCCCAGGTCCAGGCTGGAAGTGGCGACGACGCAGCGCATGCTGCCATCGCGCAAGCCCTGCTCGGCCAATGCCCGCAACTTGGGGTCCAGCGAACCATGATGCAGCGCCAGCGTGGCGGGGTTCTCCGGCCAGATGGACGCCAGCGCCCGGTGCCACAGTTCCGCCTGCGCCCGTGTATTGGTGAACAGCAGGCTGGCGCGCACGTCGAACAGGCGCTTGAAGACGCGTGGCAACTGGGACAGGCCCAGGTGCCCGGCCCACGGCAGCCTGCCGTCGCGCTCGGGCATCAGGGTCGAGATCGTGACCTTGCGCGGCTTGGCGCCCGAGACGCTCACGCTGTCCGGCGCTTGCGGCAGCAATACTTCGCGCGCCTCGTCCAGGTTGCCCAGCGTGGCCGACAGGCCCCAGGTCCGATGCCCGGGCGACAGGCGCCGCAACCTTGCCAGGCCCAGCTGCAGCAGCACGCCCCGCTTGTTGCCCAGCAATTCGTGCCATTCGTCCACCACCACGCAACGCAGGGCGCGGAAGCGCGACGATGCGTCCGCATAGGACAGCAGCAAGGCCAGCGACTCCGGCGTGATGACCAGCACATCGGCCTTGCCCTGGCGCGCCAGCCGCTTGTCGCGCGCGGACGCATCGCCCGTGCGCAACGCCACCGTCCATGGCAGGCCCAAACCTTGCACGGTCTGCCCCAGCGCACGCGCCGTGTCCACCGCCAAGGCGCGCAAGGGCGTCACCCACAGCACGCGAGGCCCTTCGCCCGTGGCAGGGCGCTGCGCCGCCGGATCCGACAAGGCCTCCAGCAGGGGGCCGCCGAAAGCCGCCAGCGTCTTGCCGCTGCCGGTGGGCGTGTGCAGCAGCCCCGACTCGCCATCCAGATAGCGGCGCCAGGTTTCGCGCTGGAACGCAGCGGGCTTCCAACCCTGCGCGGCGAACCAGGCGACCAGCGGGGCGTCCCGGCCTTTGGCCGTCGTCCTGCGCGGGGCGCGCGCGGCAACCGTCATCGCGCCAGCGCCTTCAGCGTGTCGAGTCGATCGGCCTCGGCGGCAGGCTTGTCGCGGCGCCAGCGCAGGATGCGCGGAAAACGCACCGCCACGCCGGACTTGTGCCGCTTGGACAGGTTCACGCCCTCGAATCCCAGCTCGAACACCTGCACGGGCTCCACCGAGCGCACCGGCCCGAAGCGCTCGCGCGTGTGGGCCCGCAGCCAGCGGTCCAGTTCCAGGATTTCCTTGTCGTCCAGGCCGGAATACGCCTTGGCCACGGGGACCAGCGCATCGCCCTGCCACACGCCGAAGGTGTAGTCGGTGTACAGCGTGCTGCGCCGGCCATGGCCTGATTGCGCATACAGCAGCACCGCGTCGATGGTGAGCGGGTCCACTTTCCACTTCCACCAGTCGCCGCGCTTGCGACCGCTTTGGTACGGCGCACTGGCACGCTTGAGCATGAAGCCTTCCACGCCCCGCTCGCGCGAGGCCTCGCGCAGCGTGGCCGCCGCCGCCCAGCTGGGCACCGACACCAGGGGCGACATCACGATCCGGGTATCGGGATGCGCACGCAGCAGCGCTTCCAGCCGCCTCCTGCGCTCGGCCTGGGGCAGCTCGCGCAGGTCCTCGCCCTCCAGTTCCAGCAGGTCATATGCCAACATCCGGACCGGCGCCTCGGCCAGCCATTTCGGCCCGGGTTTCAGCCGCTGGATGCGCGTCTGCAAGGCAGCGAACGGCATGGGGTCGGCGGCGTCTTCCTGCCAGGCCAGCAGCTCGCCGTCCAGCACGCAATCCACGTCCAGCGCCAGCGCCGCCGTCTCGACTTCGGGGAACCGTCCGTCCAGGCGCTCCTCGCCACGCGACCACAACGCCACCTCGCCGTGCCGGCGGATCAACTGCGCGCGGATGCCGTCCCACTTCCACTCGATCTGCCAATCCTCGATCGGCCCCAGCGGCGCAGGCCCGTTCTCCAACGGCGACGCCAGGAAGAAGGGATAGGGCTGCTGGCGGTCTCCCGGCAATTCCTCTTCGCTCAACAGATCGCGCAGGAAATCCGGACTGGGCTGCCAGGTGCCCAGCATCCGCTGGGCGATGCGCGCAATCGGCACGCCGGAATGCTCGGCCAGGGCCTGCTGCACCATGCGCTGCGAGACCCCCACGCGCAACGCGCCAGTCAGCAGCTTGTTGAAGACCAGGCGCTCATCGAAGGGCAGGCCGAGCCAGGCCGACACGATCACCGCCTGGCGCTCGGGCTCGTCGCGGTTGGCAACAGGCAGCAGCACCTCCTCGATCCAGTCGGCCAGCCCGCGCTCGGGCGCCGCCGTCTCGGGATCGGGCACCAGCAGCGCCAGAGTCTCGGCCAGGTCGCCCACCTGGTCGTAGCTGGCGTCCACCAGCCAGTCTGGCGTGGCCGACGCCTGCGCCACCCAGGCGCGCAGTTCCCCCGTGCCGGCGATCTTGCGGCGGGCGCCGCCCACCTTGCCGCCCGCCAGCAGATACAAGGCCCAGGCCGCATCGCGCGGCGGCGCGTCGCGGAAATAGGCCACCAGCGCCGCCCGCTTGTCCAGCGTGGCCGTGCTGCGGTCCAGTGCCTGGAAGAGCGCCGCGAATCGTTTCATGGCTGGGGGCGCTCCTCAATCATCTTCGCCGTATTGCGTGCGCAGCGTCTCCGCCGCCACGCCGGATTCGTTCAGCACGCGCACCAGTGCCTCGGTATCGCCATGCGTGGCGATCACCCTGCGCGCGCCGGTCTCGCGGATCGTTTGCAACAGGCCCGGCCAGTCGGCGTGATCGGACACCACGAACCCCCGGTCCATGTTGCGCCGCCTGCGATTGCCGCGCAGCCGCATCCAGCCGGACGCGAAGCCGTGCTGTGCGTGACGGAAGCGCCGCAGCCACGCACTGCCGGCGGCGGACGGCGGCGCGATGACCAGCTCGCCCGCGAAGTCCGTGGTCTTGCGCGCCGCCTTGCCCTCGGGATCGATGACCGGCAGGGTGTCGGACAACGCAATCCCCGCGCTGCGATACACGTCCACGCCCGCGGCGATGGCGCCATGCAGCAGCACCGGCCGGTCCATGAAAGGCTGCAGCTCCGCCAGCACACGCTGCGCCTTGCCCAGCGCATAGCAATACAGGATCGCCGTTACCCCACGCGCGGCGCAGTGCTCGCGCCATTGCGCGATGTCTTGCGCGACGTCGCGCGTGCTCGGCCAGCGGTAGATGGGCAGGCCAAAGGTGGCTTCGGTGATGAAGGTGTCGCAACGCACGACCTCGAAGGGCGCGCAGGTGGGATCGGCTTGCCGCTTGTAGTCGCCGGATACCACCCACACCTCGCCGCCGGCCTCGATGCGCACCTGGGCAGAGCCCAGCACGTGACCCGCGGGATGCAGGGACACGCGCGTGCCGCCCAGCGTGAAGACCTCGCCATAGTCATGGACATGGTATTCCTGCTCGCCCAGCCGCCATTGCAGGATGGGCAGGCCCGCCGCGCTGGTGTGATAGCGGCCCATGCCCACGCGGGCGTGGTCGCCGTGGCCGTGCGTGAGCACCGCGGTCTCCACGGGACGCCAGGGATCGATATAAAAACGCCCGGCCGGGCAATACAGGCCTTCCGGGCGTAGCTGCACGAGATCGGGCAAGACGGACTCCGGCTTGCTGCGCGGCGCGACGTGCGCCGCTGACAGGGTCAGACGGTTATACCGCGAGCCGCCGGTACGGAAGGCATGCAGACGCTACCAGTCGTAATGCCTGGCAGTCACCCCGCCCGCACGTGCGCCAGCAGTGCCTGCATCGGGTGCCGCAGGCTGCGCCCCGACAGCCGCCTGGCCTGGCTGCGGCAGGAATAACCGGTAGCCAGCGCCTCGCCCTGCTCGTCGCCCGCGTTCACCTGGGCCTCCCAGGACTGCGCATAGATCTCGCGCGAGGTCTCCTGGTTGCGCGTTTCATGGCCATAGGTGCCCGACATCCCGCAACAACCGGTGGCCTGCACCTTCAATTCCAGCCCGAAACGCTGGAACACCCGCGTCCACTGGCTGCTGCTGTCCGTCGCGTTGGTCTTCTCGGTGCAATGCGCCAACAGCCGGTAACGCTTGCCGGTGGCCGCCCGGCCCAGGTCGGCGGGCAGGCGGTCCAGCAGCCACTCCTGCGGCAAGGCCACTTGCGGCACCTCGCCGATGCCGTCCACCTTCAGGTACTCCTGGCGATAGACCAGCGTCATGGCGGGATCCAGCCCGACCAGCGGCACGTTCGTATCGGCCAGGGCCTTCAGGCCGCGCGCATTGCGGATGGCAGCCTTGGCGAAGGCATGCAGGAAGCCTTGCACATGCAAGGGCTTGCCGTTGGGCATCAGCGGCGCCAGCCAGACGCGGAAGCCCAGCCGCGAGGCCAGCTCCACGAACTCGGCCAGTTGCGCCGTTTCGAAATAACGGGTGAAGCTGTCCTGCACCAGCACGACACTGCGTGCGCGCTCGGGAACAGGCAATGCGGCCAAGGCCTCGGGGGTCGCCGGCTGGACCTCCCAGGCCTTCAACACGGCGGCCAGGTCGGCACGGTCGATCATCGGGCTGTCGACCATGCCCACGCGCTCGGCCAGCAGCTTGCGCGCCCAGCCGCTGCCCATGACGCCGTTGTACAGCGCAGGCACTTTCGCGAACCAGGGAATGGTGAACTCCAGCGACCCGATCAGGTAGTCGCGCGCAGAACGGCGGTAGCGCTGGTGATACAGCTGCAGGAAGCGCGAGCGGAAATCGGGCACGTTGACCTTGATGGGGCACTGTCCCGCACAGGACTTGCAGGCCAGGCAGCCCGCCATGGCGTCATAGACCTCGTGGGAAAAGTCCTCGCTGGCCGGCGCGGGCGCCGCGCCGCCACGGCCCTTGCGCCACGGACCGCGCCAGAACGGCGTGCGTTGCGCGGCCGCCTGCAGCACGTCGACGCCCGCCTCGCCCTGCAGGCGCAGCCATTCGCGCATCAGCGACGCGCGCCCCTTGGGCGAATGCACGCGCTGGCGCGTGGCCTTCCACGACGGACACATGGCATCGTCGGGATCGAAGTTGTAGCAGGCGCCATTGCCGTTGCAATGCATGGCCGCGCCATAGTGCTGCCACACCCGCTCGTCGATCTGGCGGTCCTGCTCGCCGCGCGTGGGCACCTCGTCCACCTTCAGCAGCAGGGTCCGGGCATGCTCGGGCGTGGCGATCTTGCCAGGATTGAACTGGTTGCGCGGATCGAAGGCCGCCTTCAGCTGCTGCAGAGAGGGATACAGTTCGCCGAAGAAGGCCGGCGCATATTCCGAGCGCACGCCCTTGCCATGCTCGCCCCACAGCAAGCCGCCATAGCGCTGCGTGAGCGCCGCCACGCCATCGCTGATGGGCCGCACCAGCGCGGCCTGCCTGGGATCCTTCATGTCCAGCGCCGGCCGCACGTGCAGCACGCCGGCATCGACGTGGCCGAACATGCCGTATTGCAGGCCGTAGGAGTCCAGCAGCGCGCGGAACTCGGCGATGAAATCAGCCAGGTGCTCGGGCGGCACGGCGGTGTCTTCCACGAAAGGCTGCGGCCGGGCTTCGCCCTGGACATTGCCCAGCAGGCCCACGGCGCGCTTGCGCATGGCATACACCCGCTTGACCGCGGGCGTGCCCACGGCCAGCGTGTGGCCCAGGCGCTCCACCGTCAGGTCTTCGCGCAGGTGGGTAATGAAACCCTGCACCTTGGCATCGACCGCCTCGCGGTCATCGCCGCTGAACTCGATCAGGTTGATGCCCAGCGTCTGGCGCTCGGCGTCCTGCGGAAAATACTCCGCCACGCTGCTCCAGACGAAGTCGTTCATGGCCAGCATCAGCACCTTGGAATCCACCGTCTCGATGGAGAGCGGCTGGTGCGCGATCAGCGCGCGCGCATCACGCAAGGCGTCCATGAAGCTGGCATAGCGCACGTTCACCAGCACCGAATACTTGGGAATGCGCAGCACGTTCAGGCGCGCCTCCACCACGAAGCCCAGTGAGCCTTCGGCCCCGCACAGCACGCTGTTCAGGTTCAGGCGGCCTTCATCGTCGCGCAGATGGGCCAGGTCGTAGCCGGTCAGGCAGCGGTTCAGCTTCGGGAACTTGGCCTCGATGAGCGCGCCCTGGGTGTCGATGATCTGGCGCGCCTTGCGGGTGACCTGGCCGATACGGCCCGGCTGCTCGCACTGGCGAGCCAGCGCGTCTTCGGACAACGGCTCGCTGAGCAGCCGTTCGCCGCCCAGCAGCACGAAGTCCAGCGCCAGCACGTGATCGCGGGTCTTGCCGTAGGTACAGCTGCCCTGCCCGCTGGCATCGGTGTTGATCATGCCGCCCAGCGTGGCGCGATTGGACGTGGACAGTTCGGGCGCGAAGAAAAGGCCGTGCGGCAGCAGCGCCGCGTTCAGCTGGTCCTTCACCACGCCCGCCTGCGCGCGCACCCAGCCTTCCTCGACGTTGATCTCCAGGATGCCGTTCATGTGGCGCGACAGATCGACCACCAGGCCGTCGGTCAGCGACTGGCCGTTGGTGCCCGTGCCGCCGCCGCGCGGCGTCACCGCCACCTCGCGGTGCGCGGGATCGTCCAGCAACCTGGCCAGCACCTGTACGTCCTCTGCGTGCTTCGGGTACAGCACGGCCTGCGGCAGGCGCTGGTAGATGGAGTTGTCGGTCGCCAGTACCGTGCGGTTGGCGTAGTCGGCGCAGATGTCCCCCTCGAACCCCGCCGCGGCGACGGCGGCCAGGAAGGCCTTGTACTGAGGCAGGAGGGCATGGGTGGGCGACGGTAGCGATTCGATCATGATGGACAAGGCGGGCAGGAAGGGAAGCAGGGTAGCGCCCCGGAAAAACCTTGCATGGCATACATGGATCAGGGATTCCCAGGCTAGACTGGAAGTATCCCGCTACCGCAGGGACAGCACAAACGGATATTTCCCCACGGAATAGTGCATAAAACTCATGAATTACCGCCGCCTGACGCCTTCCATGTCCCTGCTGCTGGTCTTCGAGGCCGCCGCGCGCCACGAAAGCTACACCCGCGCGGCCGAAGAGCTGTCGCTGAGCCAGAGCGCCGTGAGCCGCCAGGTGCAGACACTGGAAACGCAGCTGGGCATCAGCCTGTTCCGCCGTGAAGGCCGTTCCGTGCGGCTGACCGGCAGCGGGCGGCGTTATTTCCTGGAACTGAGCGCCGCGCTGGGCCGCATCCGCAGCGCCACGCTGCAGGCCATGTCGCACCAGGCCGGCGTGGGCGCCCTGCAACTGGCGACCTTGCCCACCTTCGGGTCCAAATGGCTGCTGCCCCGGCTGCACGGCTTCTATGAGGCCCACCCCGGCGCCACCGTGCACCTGCACTCACGCATCGGCCCCATCGATTTCAACTCGGGCGAGATCGATGCCGCCATCACGGTGGGCACCGACGACTGGCCTGGCTTGGCGTCGCACCGGCTCTACAACGAGTTCCTGATCGCCATCGCCAGCCCGGCCGCCACGCCCGCCGGGCTGGCGCCCGAGCCCGCCTGGGCAGCCAGCCAGACGCTGCTGACCGTGGCCAGCAATCCGCAGGCGTGGGCGGAGTGGTTTTCCGTGCACGGCCTGGACCACCGCCAGATGCGGGTGGGCCCCAGCTTCGAACTGACCTCCCATCTCATCCAGGCGGTGCGCGCCGGCATGGGCGTCGGGCTGGTCCCCAAGGCGCTGGTGGAAGACGAGCTGCAGCGCGGCGACCTGGTCGCGGTCAGCGAGGCCATCGCCAGCCAGCGGGGGTATTACCTGGTCTATCCGCCGCGCAACGAAAGCCTGCCCGCGCTGGCGGCGTTCAAGGAATGGCTGCTGGCGGCGTGCTGAGCCCGGCCGCAATCAACCGTACCAGACACCATCGAAATGCGGCAGCTCCTGGAAAGCCAGCAACGCCCTGCTTGCATCGTGGTAGTCCTGCAGAATACCGTCCATCGGATCGGCAAGCCCTGGGTAATGCTGCGCCGCCGCCTGGTGGTCGACCCGGGTCACGTCGGGAATGAAGGTCTCATGGAAGCGCAGTCCCAGGTCGCCGGGCTCGTACCCTTCGACGATGATGTCGAAGCTTGCGGTCCCGAACTGTTCGTTCGCGTCCTCGGCATGAAACTTGATGCGCAGATCGCTGCCGGCCAAGCTGAAGTTCACGAATATCTGGTTTTCCAAAGCGCTGTCCAGTACCAGCTTGCCCGGCATGAACGGCCCGCCGACAGGATAGGCTTGGCCATCCAGGAATGACGGGTAGAACGACGCCGAATACTGGATGTCCACTTCGGCCCCCACGGCGGATGGTGCGGCAAGCAGTACCAGTCCGCCTTTTATTTCCAGCGCCATATTGGGCCTCGTCGTGGCGGGGTTGATGGCGCTGAAGGGAATGTAGAGACGATCATCCGCGTCGGCATCCTTGATGGTCGTCTCGCTGCGGCCCACCACGAAGATGTCCGCCCCGCCATTGCCGAACACCACGTTGACCCCGCCGCCTGGGGCAAGCAGGTTCCCTTCCCCGTTCCCGTGCAGGATATCGTTGCCGCTGCCGGTGATGATGTTCTGGACGCTGTCGATGAGCAGGCTATGCGTGGCGCTGAGCGGGATCCAGACATCCTGGCCGGTATAGCCCAGGGCGGCCTGATCATCGGCCGTGCCCCCATGGGTTGCGGCGACGTCGGCGCCCCACATTGACCGGTCGAACGAGATCGACCACGACGAGAGGTCGAGGGTGTTACCCATGTCTCCCGCGCCATGGAGGTCGATGAAGTAATGTGGAGTGGCTTCAGAGGTCGGCAGCAGATCGAGGTCGTGAATGGACAAGATATCCGACTGAGACGAGCCATCCAGACCTTCTATCGAGAACGCATAATCTCTCGCATATTCGCTGCCGCCTGCGTCATGCTTGCCGATGATGTACTTACCCGACCGCTCGTAAAGATCGCCGACGGCTACGCTTTCCAGCTGGATATGCAGCGACGCATCGACGCTGGCATAGGAAAGCGTATCCATCCCCTCCCCGCCGTCGACCAGCAGGTTCAGCGTCTGCCGCGAAAGCAACTGGTTGGGATCTGCGTGAATGATGTCATCGCCCAGCCCGCCATGAATAATGAAATTGTCGAATTTCGTCCTGTCCGGATCGCGATAGAACAGGTCAGGTCCGTCTGATTTCATCGTCCCGACGATGACACCCGTCGTCGACGTCAACCAGCTGGCGGGCGAGGCATACGGCAACACGTCGCCAATCGCGAAGGAATGCGTCGCGGGTAACCCATAGGTGTCGGCAAGGAACGACGCCGTCAACGCGATCAGGTCATCATGCGACGTATCGATGATGTCCGAATAGGCCAATCCCAACTGCGCCATGTCCGCAGGCGTCAATCGCTCCGCAGTCCTGATGTGCGCGGCCACGGCAGCCATGAGATCGTAGGTCCCCTCGTATTGCTTGATCATGACGGTTTCCTGGGTGCCGTCAAGACGATCGATCGTTGCCTGGACCGCCTCAGTCGTCAGCAGCCAATCCTTGTAGAAACTGTCATACCCGAGATAAGGAAACAGCATGACGCCGGACCAGCCGGTGTAGTCTCCATTGGGGTAATAGATGGGGTCAACGAAAAGCCGGCTCACGGCAGCCGCCCCATCGATAAGCCCCAAGGTTTCCAGCGTAGGGAGCTGCCCCCCATTCGCCTGGAGATGTGCGGCAAAGTCCGCCCCGATCGTATTGGAGGCCAGATTCATCGTCGCATTGGTATGGATTCCCGTCCCATACTTGAGATCGATCTGAGACCCGGTGTAACTACGGATGTACTTGGAAAACACCCCGACTCCCGCATTCACGTCCTGCGCTCCTTCTATCCACGCGTGCAAACCGGCATACGGCCCATCGGTCAGCACCGGCTCGGGCAACTCATCAAGCAAGGAGCGATAGACGCCACCCGCAGCTCCCGTCAGTTGACTGAAGCTGATGAAGTCCAGCATCTGCGAGGTCACGTCGTCCCTGAAGCGTGCAAGGGAATCCTGACTCATACTGCCGAGATACGAATAGTCGTATGAAAGTGTCTTCACACTTCCTCCCGATCAACATGCCTGCGACAGCCAGTCACCAGGCCAAACAAGAATCCTCATTGCAAGGCACGCAAGGCCAGCCTGGCCCGAACCGCACGGCTGATATCGGCCAGATCTGCAAGCACTTTCAATGCGTCATCGCCCTGCGGAAAAGTGAAAGTCATGTTGACGCCCAGGTCGGTGCGATAACTGACCTCACATGTCTCCCCTACTGGAACCGCCATGCGGCAGTACCCAGCCGGACTGCTGATCAGTCCCTCAACACCAACCGCAGGATCGAGCCCGAATGGCCCAGCCCACAACATGGGAACCTCTTTTCCGGGCGCGTTGTAGAGATATTTGGGACGCTGCGTCATGCAATGCAGCAATTGGCCGGGCGCAGAGGCACACGCAGCATTCGAGTCCTGATATGGCGCGGACGCGCCTGACGCCGGCGCCCAGCGGATAGCCACGCTGCCGCCATCAGACAGGGGAAAATTGAAGTCACCTCCGAATATCCCGCGCAAGAAGCGCTCGCTTTCCAGCCTGAAGGGAAGCTGCGGGCAACCCAAACGCTGGCGCGTGGGCAGGTCGGAGATATCCACGCCGTACAGTTCCTGCAAGCGACGAACATTTGTGTAGCGCAATGCCTGGGAGACATCCACGCGATAGACCTGAGGATCGTTTACCACTTGGATGTGGAACGCATCAGCAACGTCCTGCGCCGAACACTGCGGCGTGTCGACCTGCATATGTATGCCGGGCGCGGTTTGCGCGCCCGCCTCGGCAAAAAACGCCAGCCCGGCCCAAACCGAATGCGCGACCCCACGCCTCAGGGAATAAAGAAGGCGGTAGATTGGCTTAAACATGGCGCTGCTCTGTCGTGAAACCCCTGAGAATGTATACATCCAGAATAGGAAATACCAATAAGCATCAACTTTGATACAACTCTTAATGATTCACCTATCGCCAAGCGTGACTCACCAATGCGCAACGCCAAAAACAAAGGGCGCCCAGGCGCCCTTTGTTCGATGACAGGCGAACCCGATCAATTCGCCGAGATATTCGCCGCCTTCACCACCTTGCCCCAGCGGTCCAGCTCTTCCTTCGTGTACGCGCCGAGTTGCGCGGGATCCATGTACAGGGCTTCCGCGCCCTGCTCCGCCGCCTTCTTGCGGAACGCTTCGGTGCGCATGATCTTGGCGATCTCGCCGCTGATCTTGTCGACCACGGGTTGGGGCGTGCCAGCCGGGGCGTACATCGCGAACCACGACGACACCAGCAGGTCGGGATAGCCGGCTTCCGCGGCGGTCGGCACGTCAGGCAGCGTGGACAGGCGCTTGTCGCCCGTGACCGCCAGCGCGCGCAGCTTGCCCGCGGCGATCTGGCCCAGCAGCGGCGGGGGCGTCGTGATCGTCATGTCCACCGCGCCGCCCAGCAGGTCGTTCAGCGCCGGGCCGGTGCCCTTGTAGGGGATGTGCGTGGTCTTGATGCCCGCCATCTGGTTCAGCAGCTCGGTGGCCACCTGTTGCAGCGAGCCATTGCCCGACGAGGCGTAGTTCAGCTTGCCGGGATTCTTCTTCGCATACTCCACCAGTTCCTTGAGCGACTTGATGGGCAGGTCCGGCCGCACCACGACGACCTGCGGGGCCGACAGGATGTTCGCCACCGGCGCGAAGTCCTTGATGGGGTCCCAGTTCAGGTTGGGCGTGACGTGCGGCGTGATGGCCTGGAAGCCCGAGTACTGCAGCAGCAGCGTGTAGCCATCGGGGTTGGCACGGACCACGGCCTGGGCCGCAATGCCGCCCGACGCGCCGGGTTTGTTGTCCACCACCACCGTCTGCCCCAGGGCCTGGCCCAGCGGCTGTGCGATCAGGCGCGCCGCGATGTCGGTCGTGCCGCCAGGCGCGGCGGACACGATCAGGGAAATCGGCTTGGACGGGAAGTTGTCCTGCGCCTGCGCGGCGCCCATGCCCACGCCCGCCAGCGTCAGCGTGAACAGGGCCTTGCGGAAAATGCTGCGGTGAGCCTGCATGTGATGTCTCCTCTTGGATTCTTTTATCTGGATGTGTAAGGCGGGCCGGAATGTCGCGCCGGTCAGGCGGACGGGAAGCGCTCCGCCAGCCAGGCTGGCGGCGCATGCGTTGCCAGCCGCGGCCCGGCGGCAAGCAAGGGATTGCTGAATTCACGCTGGACCAGCGACGGCAGCCCACGCACCACGTCCAGCAGCGGGGCCAGCGACACGCCGGTTTCCACGCCCATGCACGCGAACATGTGCACCAGTTCCTCGGTGGCCACGTTGCCGCTCGCACCCGGCGCGAAGGGGCATCCGCCCAGGCCGCCGGCGGCGGCATCGAAACGCGTGATGCCCACCTGCCACGCCGCCACCGCGTTGGCCAGCGCCATGCCGCGGGTGTTGTGCAGATGGATGGTGATCGGCGTGCCGGGCAGCAGGGCCTGCGCGTCGGCGCTCAGGCTGGCCACCTGCGAGGGATAGGCCATGCCGGTGGTGTCGCACAGCGTGATGCCCGAGGCGCCCGCGTCGACGAGACGACGCGCCAGCGCCAGCACGGCGTCCGCCTGCACGTCACCGTCGAAAGGACAGCCGAATGCCGTGGACAGCGAGACATTGCACGGCAGCCCGTGCGTGGCCGCCACGCCCAGGATGTTGCTCAATTCCGCGAAGGACTGCTCGCGGGTCATGCGCAGGTTGGCGCGGTTGTGCGTCTCGCTGCTGGACATGACCAGGTTCAGTTCCTGGACGCCAACCTCCAGCGCGCGCTCCAGCCCCCGGACATTGGGCACCAGCGCGGTGTAGATCACGCCGGGCCGGCGGCGGATGCCGCGCATGACGTCCTGTGCATCGGCCAGCGCCGGGATGGCCTTGGGCGACGTGAAGCTGGTGACCTCGATACGGGCAAAGCCGCAATCCGACAAGGCATCGACCAGCGCGATCTTGTCTTCCGTGGGCACGAGCGCGCGCTCGATCTGCAGGCCGTCGCGCGGCCCGACCTCGTTGATCTCGATGCGCGGCGCGCCCGAAGGCATCGTCGTGGATGACGTCATCTCGTTTCCTTCGATCTCGTGACGGTTCAGGCGATCACGCCGCGCTTGCGCAGGTCCGCGCGGCGGGCGTCGTCCAGGCCAGCCTGCTTCAGCACCTCGTCGGTGTGCTCGCCCAGGCGGGGTGCGCGCGCGCGAATCTCGCCCGGTGTTTCCGACAGCAGCGGAAAGATGGCGGGAATTTCCACATCGAGCCCGCTGGCGGATTGCACCGAGGTGATGGCGCCGCGTGCGCGGTAATGCGGGTCGGCAGCAATGTCGGCAACGTTGTAGATACGGCCGGCGGGCACGTCGGCTTCGCGCATGGCGGCCAGCACCGTGTCGATCGTCTGCTCGGCGGTCCACGCGCCAATGGCGGCGTCCAGCTCATGGGCGCGGCGCGCGCGGCCGTCGTTGTGCGCCAGATCGGGATCGTCGCGCAGATCGTGGCGACCGATCTTCCCCATCAGGCGGGCATAGATCGCATCGCCATTGCCGGCGATCAGCACGAAGCCGTCGCGGCAGGGATAGGCGTTCGACGGGGCGATGCCGGGCAAGGCTGCGCCGGCCGGCTCGCGCACCGCGCCAAACGCCGAGTATTCCGGCAGCAGGCTTTCGCTCAGGTTGAACACGCTTTCGTACAGCGCCGCATCGATCACCTGCCCCTGGCCGCCGCGCGCGTCGCGCTGGTACAGCGCCAACAGCACGCCCAGCGCGCCATGCAGGCCGGCGATGGTGTCTCCCAGCGACAGGCCGGCGCGCACCGGGGCGCGGCCCGGCTCGCCATTCAGGTAGCGCAGGCCCGCCATGGCCTCGCCGATGGCGGCGAAACCCGGCTCGGTGGCCTTGGGCCCCGTTTGGCCATAGCCCGACACGCGCAGCATGATCAGACGCGGGTTGGCCGCATGCAGCGCCTCCCACGACAGGCCCCATTTCTCCATGGTGCCTGGACGGAAATTCTCGATCAGCACGTCGGCCTGCTCCGCCAGCTCGCGCACCAGCGCCTGGCCTTCCGGCTGGCGCAGGTCGACGCAGACGGACTGCTTGCTGCGCGACTGCGCCTCCCACCACACCGACGTGCCTTCGTGCAGCAGGCGCCATTTACGCAGCGGGTCCCCCTGCCCGGGCGGCTCGATCTTGATGACCTGTGCGCCGAAATCGGCAAGGGTCTTGGCCGCGAAGGGGCCCGCGATCAGTTGGCCCAGTTCCAGCACGCGGATGCCGGCAAGGATCTGCCCAGCCATGGTGTCTCCAGCTCGATGAATGTTCTTATGCTGGCGGCATTGTGCGCGTGCGTCGGCGCGGGCCGGAATGACCAATGCGTGAAGGGGGGGTTCCGGAATCGGGAAACCCTGGGGAAACCCCAGGTCCGCGCGGACAGCGGCCTAGCCGTCCTGGCGCAGGTGCGCGAAGAGCAGCCGCGCGGGCACGGGCAGGGTCTCGGGGTCCCGCACGCCCATCAGCAGGTCGCGCCGCGCCCATTCGTCGGACAGGCCGATCAGCTTCACCTGCATCGATCTTGCATGCGGCTCGGCCGCGATGCGGGGCAGGATGCCGATGCCGCCCGTGGCCACCACCATGCGGCAGATGGCATCGAAGCTGCGGACCTGGATACGCAGGCGGATCGCCTTGGCCAGGCGCTGGCTTTCCTCTTCCAGCCGGCTGGCCAGCGAGGTGGCGGGCGACAGGCCCACGTAGTCGAAGTCCAGGGTCTCGGCAAAGGACACCGAGGCATGCACCGCCAGCGGGTGGCGCGGCGGCGTGATGAGCACCAGTTCGTCGTGGCGGTATCGCACCGACACCAGTCCCTCGGCGGGGGTGCGCTCCGCGAACAGACCCAGGTCGGCGCGTTTTTCCAGCACGGCGGTCACGACGTCGCTGCTGTTCATTTCCTCGAGCTGTATCCGCACGGCGGGATGCTGCGCCATGAAACGCGCCAGGTCTTCGGGCAGGAACTGCGTGATGACGGAGGTGTTGGCCGCGATACGCACCTGGCCCCGCACGCCTTCGGCGTAGTCCGACAGCAGGCTGGCCATCTGCTCCACTTCCTGCAGCACGCGCTGCGCATGCGCCAGGCAGGCCTGGCCCGCGTCCGTCAGCTCGACGCCCGCTGCGTTGCGAAAGAGCAGCGGCGTGCCCAGCGCGGCCTCCAGGTCGGAGATGCGCTTGCTGGCAGCGCCCACGGCCAGGTGCGACTGGCGGGCCCCGGCCGAGATGCTGCCCTGGCGCGCAACGGCAACGAACAGCGCCAGGGTGACCAGATCGAAACGAGCGAGATTCATCGCTGCAATATACCGGGCGGGACCGGGCGCTAGCCAGCGCGCGCCGCGGGAGGCGCTTGCCCGGCCATCAGGGCCACGACCCAATCGATGAACACCCGCAGCTTGGCGCTCACGTGGCGGTTCGGCGGGAAGGCCACGTACAGCGGCATCGGCTCCTGCTGCCAATCCTCGAAGATGCGGACCAGTTCGCCACGCGACAGCGGTCCGCGCGCCATGTACTCGGGCAGCCAGAGCATGCCCAGGCCCGCCAGGCCTGCCTCCAGGTAGGCATTGCCGTCATCGACCGCCAGCGCATAGCGTCCCTGCACATGCACGCTTTCGTCGCCGCGGTGCATGGCATAGGGCAGGGCCTTGCCGGTGCGCGCCCACAGGAAACCCACGACCCGATGGTGCGTGCCTTCCAGGTCCCTGGGGTGCGCGGGCCGCCCGGCGTGCGCCAGGTAAGCGGGCGCCGCATAGACGCCCAGTTCCAGATCCGCCACGCGCCGCGCCATCAGGGAAAGATCGGCCAGCTCGCCGCCGCGCACGACGCAATCGACGTTCTCGCCGATGATGTCCACGGGCCGGTCGCTGACGCCCAGGTGCAGCTGGATGTCGGGATAACGCGCCAGGAAGTCCGGCAGGGCCGGCACGATGATGTGCCGCGCCAATGGGCTCGGCACGTCCACGCGCAAGCGGCCGCGCGGCGCCGCCGATGCGCTGGACAGGCTGGTCTCGGCATCGTCCAGGTCGGCCAGCAGGCGCAGCGCGCGCTCGTAATAGGCCAGGCCGTCGGCGGTCACGTTGACCTTGCGGGTCGTGCGGTTCAGCAGCTTCACGCGCAGGCGCGTCTCCAGCTGCTGCACCAGTTGCGTCACGGTGGTCTTGCTCATGTGCAAGGTTTCCGCCGCCTTGGTGAAGCTGCCGGTTTCCACCACGCGCACGAAGGCTTGCATTGCATCGAAACGATCCATGTCCGCTCCGTTTCCGAGTGAGATTGTTTGGATTTTACAAACAGTCCTGGGTGGACGTGCGGGTTTATCCGGAACTGGGCTGACCGTAGAGTAGGCACATCCCCCATCAACGGGCCGCGTGGCCCCCGGAGATTCCCATGCCCCAGAAACGTGACGTCGTCTTCCCCGCCGGCCGCCAGGCCCTGTACGAACGCAACCGCTATTCGCCCGCCATCCGTTCGAATGGTTTCCTGTTCGTGTCGGGCCAGGTGGGCAGCCGGGAAGACGGCACGCCGGAGCCGGACCTGGAAGCGCAGGTGCGCCGCGCCTTCGCCAACCTGAACGCCATCCTGGCCGAAGCGGGCTGCACCTTCGACGACGTCGTCGATGTCACCGTCTTCCTGGTCGACCCGGCGTCGACCTTCGAGAAAGCCTGGCCCGTGGTGATGGAATATTGGGGCGACGCCCCGCACCCAACCCTGACCGGCATCGGCGTGACCTGGCTGTATGGCTTTGATTTCGAGATCAAGGTGATCGCGAAGCTGCCCGAGTCCGCCGGCAGGCAATTGGCCTGAGCAAGCTGCCTAACGCCGTTTCATCTTGCACCAATGAAGAAAGGAAATTGAAGGGCGAGGCTGGCATCCTGTCCTGCCTGCATGAGCCGAGAGCATGGCGGTTTGCCAGGCCTTGAGGCGCAAGGCCAGAAGAAACGCCATTACAGTCGATGTCGCGACGCTTCATTCGTTTGCGACACCCGGCAGGCAAACAACGCCGCCCCTGCCCTGTCCTCTTCGCCTGACGGCTCCACCGCGCCGCTCCCGCCCGTGCCAACCCGCCAAGGAACGTTACAGACTGCCGCATCCGCGCGGGGATGAGGCTTTACAACGTTTCCTGGAAAAAACATCTCCACGGGACACGACATGGCCGACCACACTTCCACCGCTGACGCCCGAAGCGCCGCCTCGCCAGGCAGCGAAGCGCCGCCACCGCCGCCGACGACGACGTCAAAACCTGAAAAACCCGTCGTCAAGCCGATTCCCGTCTGTGTGGGCTTCGCCCTCTTCGCGGCCCTGCTCATCCTGCCCGCCCCCGCCGACATGTCGCCCGAGGCCTGGCGCCTGGTGGCGGTGGCCGCGCTGATGATCGCGTGGTGGATCACCGAAGCCGTCCCCGTGGCCGTCACGGCGCTGCTGCCCGTGGCGCTGTTCCCCCTGGTCGGCGCGACCAGCGCGGGCGATGCCGCCAATCCCTATGGCGACCCGATCATCTTCCTCTTCATGGGCGGCTTCTTCCTGGCCATGGCGATGGAGCGCTGGCACCTGCACCGCCGCATCGCGCTGAACATCGTGTCGCGCACGGGCTCGCAGCAGCATCGCATCGTCGGCGGCTTCATGCTGGCCACGGCGTTCTGCGGCCTGTGGGTGTCGAACACGGCCACTGCCGTCATGATGCTGCCGGTCGCCCTGTCGGTGGCCGGACTCATTTCCCAGAAAGGCGGGTCCTCGAAGTTTCCACTGGCCCTCATGCTGTCGGTTGCCTATGCAGCGTCCATTGGCGGCATCGGCACGCTGATCGGCACGCCGCCCAATGCACTGCTGGCCGGCGCGCTGAACCAGACCTATGGCTACGACATCGGCTTCGCCCAATGGATGATCTTCGGCATGCCCATCATGCTGGTCATGCTGTTCGGCGCCTGGCTGCTGCTCACGCGCGTCTCCATCCGCCTGGGCCGCGAGCCCATCGAAGGCGCCGATGAACTGTTCCAGTCGCAGTTGACCGAACTGGGCGGTTGGTCGACCGCCGAACGCCGCGTGGCCATGGTCTTCGTCGTCACGGCCAGTCTGTGGATCCTGCGCAGCCCGCTGCAAAGCTTCATCCCCGGCCTGTCCGATGCGTCCATCGCCATCCTGGCCGCCATTGCGCTCTTCATCATTCCGTCGGGCGACAAGGAAGGCGGCGCCCTGGTCAACTGGACCATGACCAAGAACCTGCCCTGGAACATCCTGGTGCTCTTCGGCGGTGGCCTCAGCCTGTCCGCCGCCGTCGTCGCCACGGGCCTGGACGGCTGGATTGGCGATCAACTGGGCGGCTATGCCAGCGCCCTGCCCACCATCGGCGTCGTGGCACTGGTGGTGCTGGCCGTGCTCATCATGACCGAATTCATGTCCAACACCGCCACGGCCGCCACCTTCATTCCCATCATGTCGGGCCTGGCGATGAGCCTGGGCGAGAACCCGCTGCTGCTGATGGTGCCCGCCACCCTGGCGGCCTCGATGACCTTCATGCTGCCGGTGGCCACGCCACCCAACGCGCTGGTGTTCAGTTCGGGCCACATCACCATCCCGCAGATGGCCAAGCACGGCTTCCTGATGAACATCCTGTCGATGATCGTCATCACCGGCCTGGGTTACTGGCTGCTGATCACCTTCTTCGGCGCGGTGGCGGGCGAGCTGCCCTCGTGGGCGGAGCGCGGCGCGAAATAAGCGGCAGGCCCGGCCAGCAGGCGCGCTGGCCGGCCTATTGATTGATGGTCTGCTCCACCACGCCGACGATATCGGCCACGGTGAGGGTGAAGACACCTGCCTCGCCCTTGTCGAAGGCCGCCTTCCATATCTCGTAGCCCTCGAGGTAATCGGGGTTCGGCGCCTGGCTGCCTTCGACCTCCAGCAGGCTGTCCTTCAAGGTTTGCGCCGACACGGGGAAATGCGGCAGCGCCGTGGAGATGACACCTTCACTGCGCGGGTTCTTCACCTGCACGGCCAGCACACTGATGTGGAAGATCCAGCCCAGCGTGTCGTGCCTTTCCGCCTTGTTGATCAATACGCGGGACTGTTCCTCGCCCGGGCGGGTCTGGTAGCGCCAGACCTGGCCTGCTTCATAGGGCGGGGCCGTGGCGGCGCCGGCAGCGGTAATCAGTGACATGGGATCAATGCTCGCTTCATGGCCTGGAAGAATCGTCGCTCACCTGGCGGTCAGGCCGTTTCCACCCGGTTGCCGCCCTGCGACTTCGCACGATACAGCGCCCGGTCAGCCGCGGCCAGCCCGTCGCCCAACGAAGGGAGTTGGCCTTCGTAGTGTGCCAGGCCGATACTGACCGTCACGGTGATCTCGCTGTTGCCCACCCGGCTGGCGATGGTGCCGGCGAAAGCCTGGGCCACCGCCTCGCCCAGCGCCTGGGCGTGCCGCGCCTCCTCGCCCGTCAACAGGCCTGCGAACTCCTCGCCGCCGATCCGCGCCAGCATCGCGCCTGGCCCCATCACGCTGCGCGCGATCTCCGCGAAGGACTGCAGGACCTCGTCGCCCGTCTGGTGGCCGTGCCGGTCGTTCACCAACTTGAAATGGTCGAGGTCGAACGCCAGGAAAGCCACCGGCCCCCGTCCCGCGCCCTGCAACTGGCGGGCGCCTTCCTCGAAGAACCGCTTGCGGTTGCCCAGCCGGGTCAGGTAGTCCGTCATCGACTCCTTCAACAGCTGGCCGTGCGCCTCTTCGCGGAAAACCTTGAGCAGCGCCATCGGCAACAGCATCGAATAGAGCACGCCTGCATAGATGGTGATCATGCTGGCGAAGGCCTGCATCGGCGGTCCCTCGGCAGTCACGAGCCAGGGCAGGATCGCGGCGCGCGCGCCATAGAGGAAGGCATGGATGAACGTCACGCCCACCACGATGTGGCGGGTGGGGAAGGACTTCATGGCTGCGCAGCGCCACATCTCCCACGCAGTCAGCGCACTGACCAGCGCAATGGGGATCGCGCTGATGTAGTTCCACATGACCTCCTGCCAGGCGGCCCCCGCGATCAGCCAGGCACTGACGGTAGAGGCCAGCAGGCCCGCGCCGAACAGGCCGTAGCGCCGGCCGTTCAGGCTGGCGACGCCATTCAGGACGAGCAGGTAGCCGGTGACGATGATGAAGTTGGCAAGGGTGGCGCCGTAGGGCGAGGGCAAGTCGCGCCGGTACAAGGCCCCGACACAGCCGATGGCCAGTACCGCGAAGCCGGCGGCCAGCGTCCTCAGGGCACTGCTGCGCGCCGGGTTGCTCCGGTGTTCCCAGAACATCATCGCCGCGCCGGCGAACAGCGTTCCGATCACAAGAAGGTAAAGCGTACGAAGATCCACTCACTTCCCAGGATGCAGGGGCATTGCGCCGTCGCGACGCGGCGGCATGCGGAATTTTAGATTCGGAATTCGACAGGTCATGGGAGGCGCGGACGGAAGGTTGGGCCCGTATTCCATCGCGCGCCACGCAACCCGATAACGTAACGCGATTATTCCAAAAAACCCATATTGTTACGTTTTTGAGGAAGAGGCCGTGTCAGCCGCAAGCCACACACCCCGCGTCATGGGATGTTCGACGATGGAACGCCCCTGCGCCTGGCGGCACGGATTTGCAGATTCCATTCCGGTTTCTTATACTCCCCCTCAGTATCCAACGACCATCGGTCCGCCATGCCCCACTCCCCCGAGGAAAAGAAACGCGTCCTGACGCGCGTGCGCCGCATCCGCGGCCAATGCGACGCCCTGGAGCGCGCCCTGGAAGCGGGCGCGGACTGCGCGCCGGTGCTGCAGCAGATTGCCGCCATCCGCGGCGCCATCAACGGGCTGATGTCCGAAGTGCTGGAATCCCACATCCGCGAAGACTTCAGCCTGCCGGCCGACTCGGCCACCCAGCACGACACCCGGGTGCAGGATCTCCTCACCCTCGTGCGAACCTATTTGAAGTAGCACTGCCCCAGAACATCGCCGCCCAGGCCGGGCGGCAGCAGCCCACCCTTACGGAGCCCGCCATGAAATCACGCGCCGCTGTCGCCTTTGCAGCCGGAGAACCGCTGAAGATCGTCGAGATCGACGTCGAACCTCCCCGCAAGGGAGAAGTGCTCATCCGCATTACCCACACGGGCGTCTGCCACACCGACGCCTTCACGCTCTCGGGCGACGATCCCGAAGGCCTCTTCCCCGTCGTGCTGGGCCATGAAGGCGCCGGCATCGTGGTGGAAGTCGGCGAAGGCGTGACCAGCGTGAAGCCGGGCGACCACGTGATCCCGCTCTACACCGCCGAATGCGGCGAGTGTCTCTTCTGCAAGTCGGGCAAGACCAACCTGTGCGTCTCGGTGCGCGCCACGCAAGGCAAGGGCGTCATGCCCGACGGCACCACCCGCTTCTCGTACAACGGCCAGCCCATCTATCACTACATGGGCTGCTCGACCTTCAGCGAATACACCGTGGTGGCTGAAGTGTCGCTGGCCAAGATCAACCCCGAGGCCAACCCCGAGCACGTCTGCCTGCTGGGCTGCGGCGTGACCACCGGCATCGGCGCCGTGCACAACACGGCCAAGGTCCAGGAAGGCGACACGGTCGCCGTGTTCGGCCTGGGCGGCATCGGCCTGGCCGTGCTCCAGGGTGCGCGCCAGGCCAAGGCCGGCCGCATCATCGCCGTCGACACCAACCCCGAGAAGTTCGGCCTGGCCAAAGTATTCGGCGCCACCGACTGCCTGAACCCCAAGGACTTCGACAAGCCCATCCAGCAGGTCATCGTGGAAATGACGGGCTGGGGCGTGGATCACTCGTTCGAGTGCATCGGCAACGTCAACGTCATGCGCGCCGCGCTGGAATGCGCGCATCGCGGCTGGGGACAGTCGGTCATCATCGGCGTGGCCGGCGCGGGCCAGGAAATCTCCACCCGCCCCTTCCAGTTGGTGACCGGCCGCCGCTGGCTCGGCTCGGCCTTCGGTGGCGTGAAGGGCCGCTCGGAGCTGCCCGGCATGGTGGAAGACGCCATGCGCGGCAAGATCGAACTCGCCCCCTTCGTCACGCACACCATGGGCCTGGAAGGCATCAACGACGCCTTCGACCTGATGCACGACGGCAAGTCGATCCGCAGCGTGGTGCGCTACGCGGAAGCCGCGGCGGCCTGATAGACACCGCCATTGAAAATGGGCGCGGCATTATCTGCCGCGCCCTTTTTTCATGCTGGCGGAATATTGATTCCGCGGGACGATTTACTGGATCACGCGGATCTCATCCACCTCGAACTCGACGCCGCGGCGGCCCTTGTCCAGTTCACCGTGCAACTCCACCTGGGTCTTGTCATCGATCTTCACGCCGACGGGGAAATCGTCATCGTCGATGTCGACGCGGATCTGGCCCGTGCCATCATCGAAGGTGTAGTGATCGTCGCCATCATGCGAGACGATGCGCCCGCGCAGGATCGCCTTCTGGTCGTCGCGGCCCGTGGCGGTCAGCTCCTTCACCGAAATGACCTTGATCGAGCTGGGTCCCGCGTAGCCCTGCTGCTGCGTGGCCGTGGCCGGGTTGGTGCTGGGGCCGCTATAGCCCTGGGCGGCGGCGCCCCCGGCGGCAAGCGCGCCAGCCAGCGCGGCGCTGGCGAGCAGGGTGCGGAGGAAAGCGGGACGTTGGATGGTCTGGGTCATGGCAGGGCTCCTTGCGCAACAGCGCGATAACGTTGAACACAGTGCCATTTGACGCCCCGAAGATGAAGCGGACCTGAAGCGGAGCGCCTGGCTTGGTGCCACCGGCGTGCCTGGCGCTTTCGGTCAGCGCACCGTGTCACACCCTGCGCCGGGCCGGCAGCGCCAGCACCACGCCCAGTCCTCGGCCATCCAATCCCGTCTCGACACGCAGCGCTGCCCGGTGCAACTCCGCCACCCTGGCCACGATGGACAGCCCCAGGCCGCTGCCTTGCACCGCGGTGCCCAGCACCCGGAAGAAACGCTGGGTGAGACGATCCCGGTCCGCGTCCGAGACGCCGTCCCCGTCGTCGCGCACGGCCAGGAGGATCGCATCGCCTTCGCGCACGGCCGACAACACCACCCGGCCGCCTTCCCTGCCATAGCTGATGGCGTTGTGCAGCAGGTTGCGCAGCGCCGTCGCCAATCCGTCCCGGTTGCCGCGAAGTGATTCCACGCGGCAATCCACCGCGATCGTGACTGCCCTGGCGGCCGCCGCGGACGCGCAAAGGCGTACCACCTCCTCCAGCAGGGCAGGCACGGCAATGGCCTCGGTCCGCAAGGCGTCGGGCGACTCCGGATCGAGCCGCGCCAGGTGCAGCAGGTTTTCCACCAGCGCCGTGCTGCGCGCCACGTCTTCGCGCAGGCGTTGCAGATGCGCGGCAGCGGGGCTGTCGGCGGCCAGCGTGCGCTGCATCACCTGGATGCGCGAGGCCAGCGCGGCAAGCGGCGTGCGCAACTCGTGCGCGGCATCCGCCGTGAAGCGGCGCTCGCCTTCCAGCGCATGATCCAGCCTGCCCAACAGGCGATTGAGCGCGGTCACCACCGTCTGCACTTCGCGCGCGCGGCCGTCGTACGCCAGGGGTGACAGGTCCGACGGCGATTTGTCCTCCATGCCGCGCGCCATGTTCTCCAGCGGCGCCAGCAGACGCCTGATCAACCACCAGTTCATCACCCCCAACAGCAGCCACAGGCCCACCAGGGGCCAGGCCAGCGACGCCAGCATATCGACGATGAGATCGCTGCGGTCATCCCATTCCTGGCCGATCTGCACGGAGAAATCCAACGCATCGTGCTTGCGCACGTAAACGCGCCAGCGCTCGCCATCCACGCGCACGTCGTAGAAACGATCGTCCTTGCGCCCGGGATCCACGAAAGGCCGCCTGGGCGCATCCTCGCCGCGGCGCAGCACCACGCCATCGCGCGAGACGATCTGGTAGTCCAGGCGCAACGACGGCTGCGCCGCCTCCCGGTCACGCGCGGGCATCCCGCCCACCGACGTGCCCTCGCCCAACGCCAGCACCAGACGCGCGCCCTCCTCCAATGAGTCGTCGAAGGTGTCGCTGACCTCCTTCCACGCCAGCGCCAGCACGATGATCGTGCTGATGAGCCCCACCGCGATGCTGGAGCCCAGCGTGGTGGAGATCAGCCGGCGGCGCAGCGAATAGCTGTCGTCCGCGCCCGCCGGCCGGGTCCGACGCCACGGCAGCCTCACGCGCCCAGCTCCGCCAATCTGTAGCCCTGGCGGCGGATCGTCTTGATCGTGTCGGAAGACAGCTTGCGCCGCAGGTTGTAGATGTGCACCTCGATGGTGTTGCTCTCCACCTCGTCGCCCCAGCCGTACAGGGCCTCTTCCAACTGGGCGCGCGAGACCACATGGCCGGGGCGGCGGATCAGCGCATGCAGCACCGCGAACTCCAGGGCGGTCAGGTCCACGGGCTCGTCGTTGAAGGTCACCTGCTTGGCAGACGGGTCCAGCGCCAGGGCGCCATGCCGCAAGGCCGTGTCCGGGCGCCCGTCATGGCGGCGCATCGCGGCGCGGATGCGGGCAGACAGCTCTTCCAGGTCGAAGGGCTTGACCAGGTAATCATCCGCGCCGAGGTCCAGGCCCTCGATACGGTCGCGCACGGCATCGCGCGCCGTGATCATGATGACGGGCATGGTCTGGCGGCGCGCCCGCAAGGACTGCAGCAGGGCATCGCCCGTGAGCCCGGGCAGGCCGCGGTCGAGCAGCAGGCATTGATAGTCGTGCGTGGCCAGCGCCGTCTGGGCCAGGTCGCCGCGGGTGACACGGTCGACCACGTAACCGTCCAGCGTCAGCCACGATTCGATGGACTCGCCCAGGGAGATGTCGTCTTCGGCCAATAGGATGCGCATGGGAGGACTATACGGGGGAAGATGAAGGGAATCTTAAGCGGTGGCGGCAGAGGCCTCTTGGCGGGAAGATGAGAATAATTGTTATTATTCCGGCTTCCCCTTCTGCACGCCCTCTTCACGCATGTCCCCTCCCTCCAAGCCCAACAAAGGCTGGCTCGCGCATTATCGCGAGTTGATGGGGGCATGGCGGCGCAAGAACCCCCAGGACGGCGAAGATGCGCTGCAGGATGCCGTGGTCGGCCTGCTGGAGCGCGGACTGGGCAAGGTCGAAGACCCCAGGGCGTATCTTGCCCGCAGCACCACCAATGGGCTGATAGACCGGCACCGCCGGCGCGGCGTGCTGGATCTGCGGCCCCTGCATGAACTGGACGAGGACGAACACCCCTCTGTCCAGGACGGCCACGCCACCCATTATTCGGCCCAATTGCTGGACGCCCTGATGGCCGCCCTGCAAGACCTGCCTCTCGCCTGCCGGACCGTATTCGTCAGGCACCGCCTGGAAGGATGGAGCCATGCCGAGATCGCGGACGACATGGGCATTTCGCGCAGCATGGTGGAGAAGCACATGATCCGCGCGCTGGTGCACATCGACCAGCGGCTGCACGCGCACGCACCGCCCCATTGACCCTGAGGCCCCTTTGCTTCCCTTCGTCCTGCGTAGCAGGCAATGCGACAATCCACGCAACATCACGCCCGACTACCCGCCACTGCGCCCATGACCGCCGCTTCCGAGACTTCCACCGATGCGCTGCGCGACCACGCCGCGCGGTGGTTCGCGCGTGTGCACTCGGGCGAGGCCACGCACGCGGAGATCGACGCCTGCGCGGCCTGGCGGCGCAGCGATCCTGCCCACGAAGCGGCTTATCAGCGCGTTTCCTTCCTGTGGGAAGCATCGCGCCACCTGCCTGAAGACAAGCTGCGTGCCCTGGCGGCGCCCCCCGCGGCGCAGCCGGCCGTCAGGGCCCCCGGCAGGCGGCGTTTCGCGCTGGCCACGGCCGGACTGTGCGCGGCGGGCACTGCCGGGGTGGTCGCCTGGCCGTGGCTGCGGTCCGGCGCGCTTCAATACGAGGCCTCGCTGGACACGATGGATGGCACGCGGCGAGAGATACCGCTGCCCGATGGCTCCCTGCTGAACCTGAATGCGAATACGCGTCTGCGCGTCACGTTCCGGGAAAAGCGAAGGCACGTCGCACTCGAGACCGGCCAGGCATTCTTCACCATCCACGCCGACAGGGCTCGACCCTTCGTCGTGCAGGCAGGCGACGCCACCATTACCGTGACCGGCACCCGCTTCGACGTCTGGCACGACGCACTGGGCACGCGGATTGCAGTGGCTTCCGGCACGGTCCGGGTATGGACGGCTAGCTGGTGGCACGGCATCGACCAGGACCTGAGCGCCGACCAGGCCATCGACGTCGCGCCGGACGGCCGTTCGACGCCGGTACTGCCCGTGCAGGCCGAGAACCTTGCCGCGTGGCGCCTCGGCAAGGTGATCTTCGACGACACGCCTCTGCCCCTGGCCGTGCAGGAGATCAACCGTTACCTGCCGCAAGGCGTGACGCTGCGCGCGCCGCTGCTGCACGACTATCGCGTGGCGGCGGTGTTCAGCATCGACGACCCGCAATCGATGCTGTCGGCCTTGCCCGCCATCGCCCCTGTCAGGCTGCAGCGCCAGTCCGACGGCAGCACCGTCGTCCTGCCCCGCTGACCAGGCCCTGACGACCGCGCGACATGGGCGGTCCGCCGCCGTTACAAAATCGTTCTCGTTTTCATTGAGGTGCTTGCAGCCCGATACGTCTTCTCTAGGAGGACGCATGGCCGGCTCATCGGCATGCCTCCGGAAACCTTGGCCAAGGGTTGTGGCGCATGCGCGCCTGAGTCATTCGACCTGGATAACGGAAGACCGTGAAGAACGACGTTCTCTGCAAGACCGCCCCGCAAGGGCGCAACGATTCGCTGGCGCCTCCGCGCCAGGCATGCGGCAACACGTGGGTGGCCGGGAAGCTCCTGGCCGTGGCCCTTGCCATCGCGCTGGGCACCACGCCGCCCGCTGCTTCGGCGCAGGACACCGCGGTGCAGATCACCCTGGCCGCGCAGCCCCTGGGGCAAGCGCTACTGCAACTGGGTCGTGAAACCTCGCTGCAGATCTTCTATGCCCAGGATCTCGTCCGCGGCCTGCAAGCGCCGCCGGTATCCGGCACCCTGACGCCCGAGGCAGCCTTGAAGGCGCTGCTGCAAGGCTCCGGCATCGGCTACACGCGCAATGGCAACAACGTCACGCTGACCCGATCCTCGACCTCCCTACTGGCGCCTGTCACCGTACAGGGCCGCTACGAGGCCACCACGGAGGGCACGGGCTCCTATCTCGCGCGCCAGACCGCCGCGGCAACCGGCCTGCAACTGTCCCCACGCGAGACCCCGCAATCGGTCAGCGTGGTCACGCGCCAGCAGATGGAGGACCTCAACGTCACGACGCTCGGGGAAACGCTCAAGACCGTGACGGGCCTGGTCACCACGTCCTCCGACATCGACCGTACCGACATCCATTCGCGCGGGTTCTACGTCGACACCTACCAGTACGACGGCGTCCCCATCTCGACCCAGAACGACTTCTTCGGCACCTCGACCTTCGACCCCATCCTGTATGACCGGGTCGAGGTCGTGCGCGGCGCGACGGGCCTCATGACCGGCGCGGGCAATCCGGGCGCGTCCGTCAATGTGGTGCGCAAGCGCGCCACCAGCAAGACCTTCACCGGCGCCATCGGCCTGGGTGCGGGTTCATGGGATCATCATCGCGCCACGGTGGACCTCTCCACCCCGCTCAACGAGAGCGGCAGCCTGCGCGGCCGCGTCACGGGCATGGCCGAGGAACGCGACTCCTACCTGGACCGCTACGCTTCCCGCAACCGCGCGTTCCTTGCCACGGTCGAGGCCGACCTGTCCGCCGACACCACCTTGCGCGTCGGCGTCGAGCACCAGGCCAAGCGTCCCGACGCACTCACCTGGGGTGGCCTGCCCATGCTGTTCAGCGACGGCTCCAGCGCCAGCTGGCCGCGCCGTTTCAGCATCGCCGCGGACTGGACGCGCTGGGACACCACCAACGATACGGTCTATGCCTCGCTGGAACACAGATTCGAGAACGACTGGGCCATCACGGCCAACCTCAGCCGGCTGGATAGCGAATACGACTCCAGGCTGATATATCTCTACGGCACGCCGGATCGCCTGACGGGTAACGGGCTCAGCGCCCTGCAGAACCGCTCGCACCAGGAATTCGACCAGAACAGCGGCTCGCTGCAGGCCTCCGGCCCTTTCCAGCTGTTTGGCCGCCGGCACGAGGCGGTGCTGGGCGTGGTCGGCAACCACTCGAACTACCGCTACGGCAACCACGCGCCGCTCAGCACCGCCCCCGTCGGCAGCATTTACGATTGGGATGGCAGCTATCCCGAACCCGCCTGGGGGGATTTCAACTGGCTGGGCAAGCAGAAAACGCGCCAGACCGCCCTGTTCGGTGCCATGCGCCTGTCGCTGACGGACTCGCTGAAACTGGTCATCGGAGGCCGCCAGAATCGCTGGAAACGCGAAAGCGGCACCGACACGATGAAGCACGACGTCTTCACGCCCTACGCCGGCATCCTCTACGACATCGACGCGGTCTATTCCGTCTATGCCAGCTATACCGATATCTTCCAGCCCCAGTCCTATCGCGATGCCGGCGGCGATTTCCTCGACCCGGTGAAAGGCAAGAGCTACGAAGCCGGCGTCAAGGCCGACTATTTCGACGGGGGCTTGACCACCGCGCTGTCCGTATTCCGCATCGAGCAGGACAACGTGGCTGAACGAGACGGCGAGAACACCGTGCCGGGGACTACCGAGTTCGCCTATCGAGGCGCCAAGGGCATCACCAGCGAAGGCTTCGAACTGCAGGCATCCGGTGAGATCACGCCCGGCCTGCAAGTGTCCGCCGGCTTCTCGCGCGCGCTGGTGCGCGACGTGGACGGCAGCCGCTACAACCCCTACCGCCCGCAGAACCTGGCCCATCTCTTCACCACCTATCTGGTGCCGGGAACGTCGGGCAAGCTGACGGTGGGCGGCGGCGTCCAGTGGCGCAGCGGGGTCTATTACGCGCGGACGCTGAACGGCGCGCAGGCCCGGGTCGAACAGGGCTCGGTGCTATTGGCCAGCCTCATGGCCCACTATCGCTTCACGCCCAACCTGTCCACGCAACTCAACGTGAGCAATCTCTTCGACAAGCACTATGTCGACCTGAGCGGTGACGGCCAGGGCTTCTATGGCGCGCCGCGCAGGGTGATGATGACCGCCAGGTATACGTTCTGACGGTCTTCGAAGCCGGTTCAAAAGTCCGGCTTCATCACCATCAGGAAGTACACGGCGATCATCGCCACGAAAGCCGGATACCCCAGCCGCTCCCACCACATGGCATAGCGCCAGTAACGCGACGGCAAGGCATCCGCGCCGCTGGCATGCGCCAGCGCCGCCATCTTCGACATCTCGTATTGCAGCCACACCACCGGCAGCCAGCAGGCGCCGGTGATGGCGTACAGCACGAGGGTCGCGGCAATCCACGGGGTCTCCCAGGACCAGCCCACCGAATGCGCCAGCCACATTCCGGACAGGGGCTGGAAGATGACCGCCGGGGTGGTGAACCAGAGATCGGCCCGGACCACCAGCCGGGACACGGCGGCGATGGCCGGCACATTGCGCGTGCGATTGGTGAAGTACAGATAGAACGCGGTGCCGAAGCCGGTCCCCACCATCAGGACGGAGGACAGGATATGCAGGGTCTTCATGGTCAGGTAGGCATTCATGATCTTTCTTCCTCACTCAACAGCACCAACAACAAGGCAATGATCGGCACGTTCTTCAGGATCGGGCCGAAGGGATGCCACAGGAACTCGGGCAGGGCGATGGCGATGATCGCGGAGTAAGCCGCGATGAGCGCCATCTGCGCCACCCAGAGGCGGCGGCCCGGGCGTGCCAGCGTGGCGATCCCCAACATGACATCGAGCGCCACGGCAAGAGAGAGGGCGGTGATGGCCAAAGATCCATGCAGCCCCACGCGCGCCAGTAGCGCCAGGCTGTCGGCGATGGGGTGGACGCAGGCGCTGAAGAAGGCGGTGGCCAGCCAGGTGAGCGCCAGCGCGCCGCGCAGCAGCGCGGGACGCCATCCCGCCAGCGCCTGGGCGCGCAGCCGCGGCGCGTCGTCGGGGCGGATGAAGGTCTCGACACCTTCGGGCTCGCGCGCCAGCACCTCGGCGGTCCGTGCCGCGCTGGCGGTGTTGCCGGCCTGGAGCATGCGCCAGGTGTCGCGCGTCAGCAGCGCTCCCGGCAGGCGGTCCATCGCCGCGGCAGCCAGGCCGACCAGGCCTGCCGGGATGGACACGCGCCAGGCCGGCGCGAATCCCAGCGAGGCACGATAGGCCGCCAGCATCTGCCGGTACTCGACCTCCGTTCCTCCCACCAGGTCCAGTTCCTCGCGGCCTCCCGGCGCCTGCGCCAGAAGACGCACGACGATCTCCGCCAGCTCGTCCACCAGGATCGGCCGCAGGCGCTGACGCCCGCCGCCCGGCAGCGGGTGCACGGGGGAGGACGCCAGCGCGCGGAAGTGGCGGGAAGACGCGCCCGCCTCGCCGTACACCAGGGCGGGCCGCAGCACGTGATGGGCCACGGGCAGGCCAGACAGATGCGCATCGGCGGCATGCTTGCTTCGGAAATAGGCGGTGCCGCCCTGCTGCGCACCCAGTGCGGACACCTGCACGATGCGGGTGACGCCAGCCTGGCAGGCCGCATCGAACAAGGCGATGGGCGCGCGCCGATGCACGCGCTCGAAGCTGCGCTGGGCGGTTTCCGTCAGGATGCCGACGGCGTTCACGACTATGTCGATCCCGCGCAGGCGAGGCAGCCAGGCGGCAGGCTCGACATCCTGCATGTAATCGATGGCAAGTTCATCGGCCTGGCTGGCTTGCCGCACGCCCTTCACCACGCGATGCCCTGCCCGGCCGAGCGCCTCGCAGATCGCCTTTCCCACGAACCCATGCGCGCCGCAGACCAGGATGTTCATCGTTGCCTCACTTTTAATTCTGACATTTCTGTATAAACAGAAATTCATGTGCCGAAAAAAGGCGAACGCACCGTTCGCCCCGCTGGCGATCAGGACTTCGTCCGCCGCATGGTCTTGCTGATCTTCGCGCCCAGCCCCAGGGTCTTCATCAGGGTGTCGGGCTTCATCCGCAACATCTCGTCCGACCAGGTCGTGAGCGTTTCCAGGAATTCCAGGGTCTCGCGCACGCGCTGTTCGGTGGCACGGCTTTCGTTCTCGATCTCTGGGCTGGTCAGGCTGTCGCGCAGCATGGTCAGCGTCGGGTCGATCTCGCGCCGGCGCCGGCCCTCCACGATGAGCTTGAACAATTCCCAGATATCCGTGGAGGTCTCGAAATGATCCCGCCGGTCTTCCATGACGTGGAGCACCTTCGCCAGGCCCCAGGATTGCAGCTCCTTCAGGCTGGTGCTGACATTGGAGCGCGCCACGCCCAGGGTTTCCGCGATTTCCTCCGCGGGCACCGGACGGCCCAGGAGATAGAGCAGCGCATGGATCTGGGCCACGGTGCGGTTCACGCCCCAGCGGGAGCCCATTTCGCCCCAGTGGAGGATGAAGCGTTCGGAGATCGGTGTGAGTTTCATGCCTGGCAATTTATTCTCGTCAGTCATTTCTGTCAAGAAAGAAATGACTGACGAGAATGGACATGCAACTACCGCCCGCGTCCCGGCCGACGCGGCGTGTCATACGCGCTCAGGTCCACGCCCGCCGCCTTCAGCTTGTGGACCGTCGCCAGCAGGGCCTCCTCCCGGCCGGCCAAGTGATGCGTGGCCTTCACGGCCTCTGCGCAACGCGCCATGTCATCGGGACACCCGTGGTCCGCGGGCAGCAGGCTGGCCGAGATCAGGGCATTGATGGCCAGCGTCGACACGCGGATATTGGTGGGCTTGCCTTGATGGAAGCCGTCGAGCGAGGCGCGCAAGGCCGCCACCTTGCGGGCTGCGACGGCCGCGGCGTCCTGGCAGGACGTCATCGTGGGCACGCCTTGCACCACCTCCAGCTTGGCGCACACCAGGGCGATCTCGGCGCCGGGCCTGGCCGCGGCACGCTGCGCGGGCAGGCGCGCGCGCACGGCGGGCGGCATCACGCTGTCGAAGACGATCCACTGCCCGGCCTTCGCGTCGCCTTCCACCTTGGCCACCGTTCCCGACAGCAGCACCGGACGGTCCAGGGACATCGGCGCGGCGGCCGACGCGCCCGCGGCATAGGCTTCGGACAGCACGTCGGCCTGGACCGCGGGCGTGCCCATCCACTCGCCGATCAAGGTGCCGCCGCCTTCGGAGAAGGTCTCGATCTCGGCGCGCAGGATGGCTTCGAGCACCGCCTTCTCGGTGGGGTTCGGCACATAGGCCGCGGCGGCCAAGGCAGGCAGCAGCGCAAGGATCAGGGCACAGGTTTTCTTCATCAGGGGCAATCACGGAAAATCGGAAACGGGGCGGGCACGGCGGCGCGTCCGGAAAGAAATGCGCAAGGGTAACCCGCGGCACGGCCACACTTGCCCCGCCTTGCGGCCAGGCCGCCACAGCAGCGAGAATACCCCGGCCTCACCTGGAGATCCTGCATGCGAACCTTGAAGACTGCGGCCAGCGCCCTGCTGATTGCCTCCTGCGCCTTCGGCGCCCCCGCCCTTGCCCAGATCAAGCTGTCCGACGCCCTGCCCTATTCCCCCATGGTGGGCCAGGAAGGCAAGGACGTCATCTGGGTGCCAACGCCGCAGCCCCTGGTCGACCTCATGCTCGACACCGCCAAGCTCACGCCGGCGGACAAGCTGGTGGACCTGGGCTCGGGTGACGGCCGCCTGGTCATCACGGCCGCCAAGCGCGGCGCCAGTGCGCGCGGCATCGAATACAACCCCGACCTGGTCGGGCTGGCCAGGCGCCAGGCAGCCGCCCAGGGCGTCGGCGACAAGGCCGTCTTCGAGGAGGCCGACATCTTCGAGTCCGACTTCTCCGAAGCCAACGTGGTCACGCTGTTCCTGCTGCCGGCCCTGAACCTGCGCCTGCGCCCCACGCTGCTGGACATGGCGCCCGGCACGCGCATCGTCGCCAACTCGTTCACGATGGATGACTGGAAGCCCGACGAGATCGCCCAACTGGCCGGCGAGGCCTGCGAGGGCTGGTGCACCGCCTACAAGTGGGTCGTGCCCGCCAAGGTGGAAGGCGTCTGGCAACTGGGCGATGACAAGGTGCTGACCTTGAAGCAGGAATTCCAGATGCTGACGGGCACGCTGCGCGACCGCGGCGTCAGCGCGCCCATCCGCGACGCGCGCCTGTACGGCGACGAGATCCGTTACGCCGTTTACGGCGACACCTATGTGGGACGGGTGAAGGGCAGCCAGATGGCAGGCCTGCGCAACGATACCGAGGCCTGGCAAGCGAAAGCCGCCGCCCGATGAGCGCCACGAACCGGACGTCTGCGCCCGCCCCGGCGCCATGACGCGCGGGGCGCGCGCCAGGAAAATCCTGGCGCGCCCGGCTCACGCCGGCTGCACGCCCCGGGTCTCCTCGAACCAGGCCAGACGGCGCAACACCCACTTTTCGACCTCCAGCACCAGCATCAGCGCGGGTCCCACCAGCACGACCACCACGCCCTCGACCCAGCCCAGTGCGCGCGTGTCGAAGACCTGCTGCATCACGGGCAGGTAGGTGAACGCCAGCTGGGCCGCGACCACTGCCGCGATGGCGCCCAGCACCACCGGCGTGCCCTTCAGGCCTTGCCACGTGAATGACCCGCCGTGCATGTACCGCACGCTGAACAGGTAGAAGATCTCCATCACGCAGAAGGTATTGACCACCATGGTGCGCGCGGTCGCGGTATCGAGTCCTCGCGAACCTGCCCACCAGAAGATGCCGAAGGCAGCGATGGTGAACAGGGCCGACACCAGCAGGATGCGCCACAACATGAACGGCGAGATCAGCTGCGCATCGCGCCGGCGCGGCGGCCGCTGCATGATGCCGGGCTCCGGCGGCTCGAACGCCAGCGCCAGTCCGAGCGTCACCGTCAGGACCATGTTGATCCACAGGATCTGCGCCGGCGTCATGGGCAGCACCGTGCCCAGGGCCAGCGCCGCGAACACCGCCAACGCCTCGCCGCCGTTGGTCGGCAACGTCCATGCAACCACCTTGCGGATGTTGTCGTAGACGGCCCTGCCCTCGTGGACCGCCGCCGCGATCGACGAGAAATTGTCATCGGCCAGCACCATCTCGCTGGCCTGCTTGGCCGCCTCGGTTCCCTTGTGCCCCATCGCCACGCCCACATCCGCCTGCTTGAGCGCCGGCGCATCGTTCACGCCGTCGCCCGTCATGGCCACCGTATGCCCGCCAGCCTGCAGGGCGCGCACCAGGCGCAGCTTGTGCTCCGGATTGGTACGGGCAAACACGCTGACACGCTGTGCGACCTCGACCAGCCTGTCATCGGGCACTTCCTGCAGCTGCGCCCCGGTCATGACCTCGGGACGGTCGGCCAGGCGCAATTGCCGGGCGATGGTCAAGGCGGTCGCGGCATGATCGCCGGTGATCATCTTGACCGAGATTCCGGCCGCGCGGCATTGCGCCACGGCCTCGATGGCCTCGTCCCGCGGCGGGTCGATGAAGCCGACCAGGCCGAGGAAATCCAGTCCTTCGACATCCTGCATGGACAGGCGCTCAGGCGGGTGTGCCAGGCGCTTGGCGGCAAAGCCCAGCACCCGCTCGCCGCGCGCGCCTGCCTCGGCAATGGCGGCCTCCCAGCGCGCGCCACCGGCCACGACATCGCGGCTCAGGGCCAGCACCTGTTCGGGCGCCCCCTTGACGCAGAGCCACGCCGTGCCGTCGTCGTCCGCGTGCAGGGTCGCCATGTAGCGATGCGCGGCATCGAAGGGAATCTCGTCCAGGCGAGGATGGCGGGCGCGCGCCTCGGCCTCGGACAGCCCGGCCTTGGCGGCCAGCGCCAGCAAGGCGCCCTCCATGGGATCGCCCGCCACCTGCCAGCCAGCGTCCCGGTTGCGCAGTTGGGCATCGTTGCAAAGCAAGCCGACCCGCAGGATCTGCAGGGCCTGGTCGCGGCCGTCGGCCAGGCCCTCGACCACGGCAAGCTCCCCTTCCGGCGCATAGCCGGCGCCCGACGCCGTCCAACGGCTGTCTGGCGCGATCACGGTATGCGCGGTCATTTCGTTGCGCGTCAACGTGCCGGTCTTGTCCGAGCAGATGACCGTGGTGGCCCCCAAGGTCTCGACGGCGGGCAGGCGGCGCACGATGGCCTGGCGGGCGGCCATGCGCCGCACGCCGATGGCAAGCGTGATGGTGATGACGGCCGGCAGGCTTTCCGGCACGACGCCCACGGCAAGCGCCACCACGACCATCAGCGCGTCGAGCCAGCCATAATCTCGCACGGCGATCGCAAAGACGAACAGCGCCAGCGCCGCCAGCAACGCGCACAGCGTGAACCGGCGCCCGAAAGTCCGCATCTGGCGGATCAGCGGCGTCGTCAGGTCGCCCACGGCGCCCAGCAACTTGCCGATACGGCCGATCTGGGTGTGGGCCCCCGTGGCGACCACCACCGCGCTCGCCTGGCCGGTAGCCAGCAGCGTCCCCGAATGCACGATGGAAGCATGTTCGGCCAGCGGCGCGCCGGGGTCGACCGGCGCCTCGCCCTTGTGCGCCGGCACCGACTCGCCGGTCAGGATCGACTCGTCGACCTGAAGATTGCGCGCACGCAGGACCCGGGCGTCCGCCGGCACGCGGTCGCCTGCCTCGAGCAGGATCACGTCGCCCGGCACCAACTCGGCCACGTCGAGTTCGATGCGCTCGCCACCCCGCAGGGCATGGGCCCGCGGCGCGATCATCTGCCCCAGGGCCGCCAGGGCCTCTTCGGCGCGGCCCTCCTGCACGAAACCCACGACGGCATTCACGACCACCACGGCGATGATGATCATCCCATCGGTGGCATGGCCCAGCGCCAGCGACACCCCGGCCGCGCACAGCAGGAACAGGATCAGCGGATCGTTGAACTGCGCCAATACCCTGCGCCAGGCTGGCATGGACTTGCCGGCGGGCAATGTGTTCGGTCCGACGCGCGCCAGGCGATCGGCGGCCTGCTGCGGCGTCAATCCCTGTTCGCCGGCCTGCAGCCTTTGCAGCGCCTGCTCGGCGGACAAGGCGTGCCAGTCGACAGGGGGGGTGGATGGATCGGATGCTGGCGCTCGCGGCGCGATACCGGACATGGGCGACTCCCTTTTCTTGCGTGGCCGCCCTCGTTTCCCTGGCAAGCCCGCGCAAGCCGGGGGGAGCGGTCCATTGTTGGTGATGGGCTCTCCACGATAACTTGTGCCGCGGGCGTCGGGCTTTACATGGATCAAGAAAAGCCTGCACGCGCCATGCGCGCCTGGCCGGCGCGTGCTAGGCGTCCAAGGCCCGCTCGTACTCCTGCCTGAAGGTGCTCAACGAACTGGCGAGCACCGTCGCGGCCCCGTCGACCAGCCCACAGCGCCCCGAGCCCGGCAGCAGCCGCGCCAGGTTCTCGAGGGCCTGCAGGTCGGTGCGGCGTCCCGCGCCGCCATCGATCCGCTCCAGGATGCGCGAGATCTGGCGCGTGCCTATCTTGCACGACGAACACTGCCCACAGGAATTGTTCGCGAAGAACGCCACATACTCCGCCGTCTTGCGCAGGACGCTGGTGCCCTCGCCCACCACGATCATCGCGCCCGTTCCCAGCCGTGAGCCGCGTTCGCGCACGCTGTCGAAATCCAGGGCGACATCCAGGTCGCCCGCCGTCAGCAGGGTATTGGAGGGTCCGCCGGTGAACACCGCCTTGAATGCACGGCCGGCCAGCATGCCGCCGCCGTGCTGGAAGATCAGCTCGCGCAACGACGTGCCCATCGGCAGTTCGTGCAGGCCCGGACGCATGACGTCGCCCGACAGGGAATAGAGCTTGGTCCCCGCCGCCGCACCGCGCCCCAGCGCCTGGTACCAGGCCGCGCCATGGCGCAGGATGTGGGGCACATGGGCGAACGTCTCGATGTTGTTGACCAGCGTGGGCGCGCCATGCACGCCCTGTTCCGCCGGGAAGGGGGGCTTGAGCGAGGGAAAGGGAAACCCGCCCATCACGCTGGCGACGGCGGCGGTTTCCTCGCCCCCCACGTACAAGCCCGAGCCTGGCGTGACGTGCAACTGGAGCGGCGCGCCCATTGCCTGGCCGACCGCCGCCAGCAGCGGATGCCCCTGCCAGGCCTGGACCGCCTCGCGCACGACCCGCAGCGAGACGGGCTCGCCGGGATTCACGTACAGCGCGATCTGGTTGGCGCCGACCGCCAGGGCGCCGATCAGCGCCCCCTCGATGACCTGGTGCGGCGTATTCGACAACAGGTAGCGGTCCTTGAAGGTGCCCGGCTCGTCCTCGTTGCCGTTGCAGATGATCCATTTCCCCTGCCCCGCCAACGGCGGCTGCCCGGCCACCGCGCGCCACTTCCGGTGCGTGGGAAAACCGGCGCCGCCCAGCCCCCGCAGCCCCGCCTCTTCCAATATCGGGATGATGCGGTCCGGCGCCGCGATGGCACGCGCCAGGCCCTGGCCGCCGCCGGCACGCAGCCAGCCGTCCAGGTCGGCCCCGACCTGCGCCGCCTCGGCCGTCAAGACACGTGGGGATGGCGTCATGCCGCTCGCTCCCGGTCGGTGGCAATGTCGAAATTGCCGTAAGGGGGGAAAACCATGGGCGCCTTGCGCGTGGCGGAAAGGCCATGGTTGGCCAGCGCCCGCCGCCAATCGGCCAGGTGGGTCAGGCCCACGTTGCGCGGCCCTTCCCGGCGCGCCTGCGCCGCGGCCGACGCCCCCGCGCGCCGGCCGAAGACCACCAGTTCGAGCAGGGCATTGCCCATCATGCGGTTGCGGCCATGCAGCCCGCCCGTGACTTCGCCCGCGCACAACAGGCCGGGCACCGGCGTGCGGCCGTCGGTATCGATGCCTATCCCGCCATTCTGGTAATGCAAGGTGGGCCGCACCATGAAAGGCTCCCTTGCTGGATCGATGCCTGCCCGATGCGCCAGATGGCGCAGCGTCACCAGCCTGCCCGCGAGGATCCCGGGCTGGCTGCGCTCGAGCGTCGGGGTATCCAGGAAGACGCCCGCCTGGCCATCGCGCAGCACGCCTCTTCCCTCCTCGATCTCGCGCAGGATGGCCGCGGCCACGATATCGCGCGGCTGGAGCTCATCCACGAAACGTTCGCCGCGGCCATTGACCAGGAAGGCGCCGGAGGAACGCGCCGCTTCGCTGACCAGCGCGCCCTCCATGTGCGCCGGCCAGGCAATGCCCGTGGGATGGAACTGGAAGCTGTCCAGTTCGCGCAGCGGGGCGCCGAGACGATAGGCGAGCACCAACCCATCCGCGGTCGCGCCATAATGGTTGGAGGTCGGAAAACCCGACAGGTGCAGGCGGCCCGCGCCGCCGGTTGCCATGATCGTCGCGCTGGCCCGGGCCAGCGTGGCGCGGCCTCGTGCCAGATCGTGCATGACCGCGCCGGCGCATCGGCCCCGGTCGTCGCTGAGCAGTTCGAGCGCCGGATGCCGGTCCAGCACGGTGATGCCCGGCTGCAGCAGCACCGCTTCGCGCAGGCCACGCATGAGTTCCAGTCCCGTGAAATCGCGATACGACAGCAGGCGGGCCGCGGTCGCGCCGCCGGGCTTCTTGCGCAGCAGGGTCCCGCCCATGCGTTCCCCCTCCCGCGCCAGGTCGAAGCTCATGCCTTCGCGGATCAGCCAGCGGATCGCATCAGGCCCGTCCGATACCAGCGCCTTCACCAACGCCTTGTCCGCCGCGAAATGGCCGCTGCGCAGCGTGTCTTCGAAGTGCCTTTGCAGGCTGTCCTCGGGCCCGACCGCCGCCTGGATGCCGCCCTCGGCCATCACGGTATTGCTGTCCCCCAGGCGCAGCTTGGTCGCCAGCAGCACCCGGGCGCCGGCGCGCGCCGCTGTCAGCGCCGCCACGCAACCGGCGCCGCCGCCGCCGATGACGAGCACGTCGGCGTCGTGGCCCGGCGCGCCGGCGATATCCACGTCCTCGAGCAGGGCGTCGGCCTGCAGCAGCGCCGCCAACGCCGCCGGGCAGCGCTGCCCGGCGCTGACGCCGACGTCCAGCGCCACCATCGCGCCTGGCGCATGGTCGGGATGAAAGCGCGCCAACAACGCCTGCGGCGCGAGGTCCAGACCGCGCGCCTCGGCGGGGGCCGCCTCGCGCCAGGCCGCCAGCGCCGCGTCATGGGCGATCCCCTCGGCGGCCCGCCCCGCCCCCTCTTGCGGCGTCTGCGCGGCGCTCATCGGGCCGCCTCCGTGGCGATCCCGGGGGCAGGCGCCGGCGGATTGGCGCCCGGCGCGTCGGCATCGATGACCTGCGCCCCGGCCTCGATCTCGCGCAGCCGCGCGATCAAGTCCGACGGCCGCAGCGTCAGCGACGCATTCATGCGCCGCACGAACTGGCCCAGGTGGGCCGGGTCGATATGTTCCGGACAGGCCGCCACGCAGAGATTGCACAGCACGCAATGGTCGAACAGCGCCGCCGCCGCATCGGCCTGGCCGGAGGCGGCCAGATTGACCATGCGCTGCACCTCGATGCCCTTTGGACAGGCGCGGTCGCAGCCGCCGCAATGGCGGCAGTGCTTGGCCTCGGGGAACACCGTATCGATCTGGTCGATGGCGCCCCAGGTGTCGACGAGCGCATGCAGGTCATAGGAATGCGGACGGCGGGCCGGGAAATGGTCGATGAAGGCGACCTGCATCCCCTCCTGCGCCGTCGTCTCACAGGCAAGCGCGGTGCCGGCCAGGCGCTCTCCGTCGCGCCTGACCAGCACCCGACAGGCGCCGCACACGCCCTGGCCCATGCAGCCGACGTTCTCCGTCAGCGGGAGCCCGGCCTGGAGCCAGGCCTGCAGCAGCGAAACGCCCTGCCTGGCTCGCACGGCATGGCCGTCGAACATGACGAGGACCTCGTCCTCCGGCCTTTCCGTCACTGCCATGGCGCTTCCTCCTTTCGCTGCGGGATGGGCTTCCTTCACCAGAAGCCCAGCACTTTCCACCACATGATGCCCAGCGTCGCGTAGATCGCGAGTTCCACGACGCACATGACGAAGCCCACGCGCCACCAGGTTCCCAGCGGCACGTAGCCGCTGCCGAAGATGATCGGCGAGGTGCCGGTCGCGTAATGGGTCAGCGTCATCATGATGGTCGAGCCCGCCACCATCATCAACAGGAAAGGCACCACGTAATCAGGCGGCACCAGCGCCACGCCGACCGTCAGGAAGGCCAGCATCATCGCGCTGATGTGCGCGGTCGTACTGGCGAAGAAATAATGCGAGAAGACGAACAGCAGCACCAGCAGCGCCGCCGCCCACTCCCACCCCATGCCCGCCGAGGCGATGCCGCTCCTGAGCATATCGGAGAACCACCCGATCACGCCCGTCTTGTTGAGCTGCTCGGCCATCATGACCAGCGCGCCGAACCAGATCAGCGTATCCCATGCGCTTTTTTCGGAAAGCACGTCATCCCAGTTGATCGTGCCGGTGATGATCAGGATGAACAGGCCCAGGAACGCCACCACCGTCGGGTCCAGCGTGAACGCCGGGCCGAATAGCATCGCCGGCACGTTCGCCCACAGCAGCAACAGGATGGCGAAGGTGCCCATCATGACCTTTTCACCGCCCGAGACGGGCCCCATGTCCTTGAGCTCGCTGCGCGCATAGTCGATGGCGCCCGGCGTGGCCTTGACCTCGGGCGGCGCCAGCACGGCAAGCAGCAGCGGCATCAGCAGCAGGCAGACCAGCCCGGGGAGCAGCATGCACAGGGCCCAGGTCGTCCACGACAGATGAAATTCCTGGTTGGTGACGCGCGCCACGTAGTCGACCACCAGGGGGTTGGGCGCGGTGGCGGTGATGAACATGCCCGAGGTGATCGTGTTGGCATGCATGTTGACCAGGGACAGGTAGGTCCCCATCTTGCGCTCGGTGCCCTGGGCCGGGTCGGAGCCGAAGGCGCCGGCGATCGAACGCATGACCGGATGGACGATGCCGCCGCCGCGCGCGGTGTTGCTGGGCGTGAAGGGGGCGAGCACCAGTTCGCAGACCGCCAGTCCATAGCCGATGCCGAGCGTGCGGCGTCCCAGCACCGAGATGAAAAGCAGGCCGACGCGCTTGCCCAGGCCGGTCTTCTTGAGCCCCCGCGACACCAGGATCGCCACCACGATCAGCCAGATCAAGGGATTGGCCAGGCTCGACAGCGCATCGGCAATCGCCGCCTTGGACGAGGTCGCGGTGACTTGCGACAAGGCCACGATGGTCATCGCCATCATCGCCATCACGCCGATGGGCATGACCTTCAGGATGATGGCCAGGATCGTGGTGAGGAAGATCGCCAGCAGCGCCCAGGCCTTGGGTGCCAGGCCGTCCGGGACGGGCAGGAGCAGCATGACCACCAGGAAGACGGTGGTGACCACGGCCGGCACCAGCCGGAAAGGCACACTGCCCTGGAAATACTGGAGCATGGCCTTGAGCCGGTCGATCATCGCATGGGTCCTTGTCAGCGGAATGTCTGAAACGCTGGCGCAGCCCCGCGAAAACAGCCGGCGGCCAGCACAAACCTGAATTATGTTTCAGCCCGCCGAGCCAGCGCAAGGATCGCACCCGGCGGGAACCCCTGCCCGTTGCGGCATCGTCTTCAGAGCCAGGCCACCAGCGTGACGGGCAGCAGGACGAGGACCGTGACCCGGGCCGATAGCCGCGTCGACAACATTCCGCACCAGAGCAGCGCCAGGCACGCCAGGACGGGAGGAAAGCCGTCCTGCACGGCCCACAGGAACATGTCGGCCAACGCCAGGACGGCCAGTGCCACGCAGAGCAGCAGATCCAAGCCCTCCAGGCGGGCCACCCGTTTGCGCAGGGCAGCCGCCATGCGCCGCAACAGGGCGCCCGGAGACCGCGCGGCCACGGCATGGGCAGGCGCGGACACCACCTGGATCGAGTTGGGCAGGGGGGACTTCATCGGCAGGCTCGGCGGAGGGGAAAAGGTCATTTTTGAGCGACTGCTCAGGACTATAATTGAGCAATCGCTCAAAATTCAAGCCATGCCTGCCACGCCGCGGGCCATCCCAGACACGCAAGGAACGAGATTGGCCGAGAAAAACCGGAAGGAACAGATCCTGGACGCCGCGATCGCACTCCTGCAGGCCCGGGGATTCACCAACGTGTCCACCCGCGATCTGGCCGAACACGCCGGCCTGTCACGCAGCCACATCTATCACTACTTCAAGGACTGGCCCACGCTGCGGCGCGAGGCTTTCGCGCGCTATTCCGACCAGCAGCTGGCCGAAGCGCGCCAGGCTTTCGCCGGCATGCCCGCCAGGCTGGCCCTGGCCAGCTTCCTGCGGGAGTGCCTGCCCGAAGCGCCCGACGGCTGTTTCACCCTGTGGCTGGACGTCTGGGACGAAGCCCTGCACGATGAGATGCTGGCCTGCACCTACCGCGACGTGGATGCCCGCTGGCTGGCCTGGCTGGCGGAACTGCTGCAGCAAGGCGTCGCCCAGGGAGACTTCGTCTGCCCCGCGCCCTCGCGTGCGGCGCGCCAGATCTTCTCGATGACGGTGGGCTACGCGGAAGACCTGCTGCTGTCGCCCTCCAGGCAGGCCGCGGACAACGCCCTGGACGAAGTCCTGGAGGCCGCGGGCCTCATCCTGCGCGTGCGCGAGCCGCTGGCCGCGCCGCCCCCCTGACCCGACACGCAAGGAGTGCTCGCATGGCAACCCGACGCAGAACCGGCAACACCCTGGCCACCAAGACCGCGGAACTGGCATTCGCCGCCCCGCAGGTCATGGCGCATCGCCTGGCGCGCATGGCGCTGGCCGGTCCCACCCTCTCCGAGCGGGACCGCAAGGAGTTCCACCTGATGGGCATGGAAAAGCTGGGCGCCTTCAGCGCAGCCTGGCAGCAGATGGCGCTGGCCAGCGTCACCAGCAGCCAGACACTGGCCATCCAGATGTGGACGGCATGGTGGGCGCCCTGGCTGGGCGGCCGCCGCGCGCGCACCGTGAACCGCCAGTTGCAGCAGGCCGCCCTGGGGGTGCTGGGCAAGGGCCTGGGGCCCATCCACGCCAAGGCCACCGCCAACGCAAGACGCCTGGGCGGCACACCGCTGGTGGAGGCGCCGAAGCGACGGACAGCACACTAGGTAGCGCTTTCCAGCCGGAAACACCCCTTGCAGGATGTACGATACGGCCCTGGCTTGGCGCGGCGCCCGCCCGGGAGCGCCGCCCCGGCCCGCGGTCTTGCCTGATTTCACATCATCGATCACACAAACGATCACGCAATCCAAGGGGATTTCATGCGTCTTGCCCAACGACTCGCCGTTGCCGCGCTCGCCTGCCTGGCCGGTGCTGCCCACGCCCAATCCGCCTCGCCCATCAAGGTCGGCATTGCGCTGGACATCTCCGGCCCGTTCGCCTCGCTGGGCGCCGACGCGCGCGACGGCTTCGACCTGGCCATCGAGAAGCTGGGCGGCACGCTGGGCGGCCAACCCGCCGAATTCCTGAAGACGGACTTCGCCGGCAGCCCCGAGCAGGCCACGCAACTGGTCAACCGCTATCTGCAGCGCGACAAGATCCAGTTCTTCACCGGCCCCATCGCCTCGAACTCGGCGCTGGCCGTCGCGCCCCTGCTGTTCAAGGCCAAGGTGCCGTTCCTGTCGAACAACCCCGGCCCCAGCCAGTTCGCGGGCAAGCAGTGCAACGCCTATTTCTTCGGCCAGTACCAGAACGACACCTATGACGAGGCGGCGGGCAAGCTGGCCAACGAGAAGGGCTACAAGCACATGGTGATCCTGGCGCCGAACTACCCGGCAGGCAAGGATCACCTGAACGGCTTCAAGCGCCTCTACAAGGGCGACCTGAAGGACGAGATCTATACCAAGGTCGGCCAGATCGACTACGCCGCCGAGATCGCGCAGATCCGTGCCGCCAAGCCCGACGCCGTCTTCTTCTTCCTGCCGGGCGGCATGGGCATCAACTTCATCAAGCAATACGTGGCCGGCGGCCTGAAGGACATCCCGCTGATCGCCCCGGGCTTCTCGGCCGACCAGGACGTGATCAACGCCGTGGGCGAGGACATGATCGGCCTCCAGAACACGGCCCACTGGACCCACGACCTCGACCTGCCCGCCAACAAGGCGTTCGTGGCCGACTTCCGCAAGAAGTACGAGCGCTATCCCACGGTGTACGCCGCCATGGCCTACGACACCATCATGGCCATGGACGCGGCGGTGAAGGACGCCGGTGGCGCGTCGGACCCCGACAAGCTCGTCCAGGCGCTGGCCAAGCCCAGCTTCACCTCGCTGCGCGGCGACTTCACCTATGGCCCCAATCAGTACCCGATCCAGGACTACTACCTGCGCGTGGTGGCCAAGGACGCGGACGGCAAGGTCACCAACAAGCTGGTCGAACGCATCCTGACCAGGCACCAGGACGCCTACGTGGCCGATTGCAAGCGCTGAGACAGATGGCGCCTGCCTCATGAACGGCATCTTCGTACTGGAACAGCTGCTCAATGGTTTCGGCTATGGGCTGATGCTGTTCCTCATCGCGGCGGGGCTCACCCTGGTGTTCGGCATCATGGACACCATGAACCTCGCGCACGGTTCGCTGTTCATGGCGGGCGCCTACATCGCCTCGCGCGTGCATGCGTCCAGCGGTTCGTTCCTGCTCGCGGTCGCCGTGGCCATCGCGGCCACCATCGTCATCGCCGCGCTGCTTGAACTGCTGATCTTCCGCCACCTCTACACGCGCGACCACCTGGCGCAGGTGCTCGCCACCTTCGGCGTCATCCTGGTGGCCGACGACGCGGTGAAGTTCATCTGGGGCCCCTCGCCCGTCATGGCGCCCACGCCCGCGGCATTGACCGGCCCCCTCCACATCCTGCCCGACCTGCCCTATCCCTCCTACCGGCTGCTGCTGGTGGCCGTGGGCCTGCTGGTGGCCGTCGGCCTGTACTTTCTGGTCAACCGCACGCGCCTGGGCATGATCGTGCGCGCCGGCGCGTCCAATCGCGCCATGGCCGAGTTCATGGGGGTACGCGTCAACCGCGTGTTCTCCTTCGTGTTCGCGCTGGGCGCCGCGCTGGCGGCGCTGGCGGGCGCATTGATGGCCCCCATCAGCGCCGTGCAGATCGGCATGGGCAGCGCCATCCTGATCCCCACCCTCGTGGTCATCGTGATCGGCGGCATCGGCTCGGTGCGCGGCGCCTTCATCGCCGCGCTCATCGTGGGCATGGTCGACACGGCGGGCCGTGCCTTCCTGCCGCCGCTGCTGCGCGCCGTGCTGCCGCCCAGCGTGGCGGCCGACCTGGGGCCGGCGCTGGCCGGCATCTCCGTCTATGCGCTGATGGCCATCGTGCTGGCCATCAAGCCCACCGGCCTATTCCCCGCGCGCGCCTGATGCCTTCCAAAACAGACTCCCTGCCCGCCCCGCGCGGTGCGCTGATCGGCCAGTGGCTGCCCTGGGCGCTGCTGGCCGCGCTGGCGGCCTTCCCGCTGGTCGCCACCGCGCTGGGCCTGGACTATTACGTCGGCTTCGCGCGGCGCATGCTCATCATCATGATGGCCGCCGCCAGCCTGAACTTCATCCTCGGCTATGGCGGCCTGGTGGCGCTGGGCCATGCCGGCTTCATCGGCGTGGGCGCCTACACCGTGGTGGCCCTGTCCGACGGCGGCGCCGAGTCGGCCTGGCAGGTGTGGGCGATGGCCCTGGCCGTCTCGGCCGCCGTGTCGGCGCTCATCGGCCTGGTGGCGCTGCGCACGCGTGGCGTCTACTTCATCATGATCACGCTGGCCTTCGCCGAGATGCTGCATTACCTGGCCGTGTCCGTGCGCACCTATGGCGGCGACGACGGCTACAGCCTGTATTCCCCCTTGACGATGGGCGCCTGGCTGGATGGCCTGGCGCATGGCTTCTACTGGGTGGTGCTGGCGCTGGCGGCGCTGGTCTTCGCGCTGGGCAGCCGGCTGGCGAACTCGCGCTTCGGCCACGCCCTGGTGGGCGCCCGCGACAATGAAACGCGCATGGAAGCCATGGGCTTCCCCGTCTTCCGCCTGCGGCTGGTGGCCTTCGCCGGCGCGGGCGCCGTCGCCGGCCTGGCGGGTGCGCTGCTGGCGGTCAACAACAGTTTCGTCAGCCCATCGATCATGAGCTGGACGCAATCCGCCATCCTCATCGTCATGGTGGTCATCGGCGGCATCGGCAACCGCTGGGGCGGCGTCATCGGCGCGGGCCTGTGGCTGACGCTGGAAGAATTCCTGAAAGGCTGGACGGACTACTGGCATGCGCCCCTGGGCCTGCTGCTCATCCTGATCGTGTTCTTCGCGCCGCGGGGCATCGCGACGCTGTTCACGCCCAAGGGAGCGCGGCCATGAGCCTCTTCCAGGCCCGCGGCCTCACGAAGCGCTTCGGCGGCCTCACCGCCATCGACGACGTCAGCATTGCCGTCGAGGCACGCGAGATCCATGCGCTCATCGGCCCCAACGGCGCGGGCAAGTCGACATTGGTGAATCTGATCTCGGGCCTGCTGCCGCTGGACGCGGGCCACCTGTCGCTGGACGGCACGAACCTGACACCGATGAACGCGCACCAGCGCGTGCGCGCCGGGCTGTCGCGCTGCTTCCAGGTCACCAGCGTCTTCAGGCACCAGACCGTGCGGGGCAACCTGCTGCTGGCGGCGCAGGCGCACGACGGCAGCAGCTTCCGCTTCCTGTCGCGCCGCGCCAGCGAACGCCAGCTGGAAGACACCGCCATGGCGCTGGCCGAACGCGTGGGCCTCGCGCAAGAATTCGACCGCGTGGCCGGCGCCCTGCCGCATGGTGCGCAGCGCAAGCTCGACGTCGCCCTGGCGCTGGCCGCCAGGCCGAAGCTGCTGCTGCTGGACGAGCCGCTGGCAGGCATGGGCCCGGAAGACTCGCTCAAGATGGTCGAGCTGATCCACGCCCTGCGCGCCGAAGAGGCCATCCTGCTCATCGAGCACGACATGGATGCCGTGTTCCGGCTGGCCGACCGCCTGTCGGTGCTGGTCTATGGCCGCGTGCTGGTGACGGGCAGCCCCGCCGCCATCAAGGCCGACCCGCGCGTCCAGGAGGTCTACCTGGGCAGCGAGGAGGAAACGGCATGAGCGATGTGCTGCTCTCCTGCACCGGCATCCAGGCCGGCTATGGCGCCAGCCAGGTGCTCTTCGGCATTGACCTGGCCATTCGCGAAAAGGAAGTGGTGACGATCCTGGGCCGCAACGGCATGGGCAAGAGCACCACGCTCAAGACCATCATCGGCGCGCTCGCGCCGCAGGCCGGCCACATCCGCTTCGACGGCAAGCTGCTGAACGGCATGCGTCCGGACGCCATCGCGCGGCTGGGCATCGCCATCGTGCCGGAAGGCCGCCAGTGCTTCCCCAATCTCACGGTGGAAGAACACCTGCTCGCCTTCGCCGCGAACCGCAACGGCCAGGCCGACAGCTGGACGCTGGACCGCATCTATGCGGTGTTTCCGCGCCTGAAGGAACGCGCCCGCAACCTGGGCAACCAGTTGTCCGGCGGCGAGCAACAGATGCTGGCCATCGGCCGCGCGCTGTCCACCAATCCGCGCCTGCTGATCCTGGATGAGGCCACCGAAGGCCTGGCCCCCGTCATCCGCGAAGACATCTGGCGCTGCCTGGCCACCCTGCGCGACGCGGGCCAGACCATCCTGGTGGTGGACAAGTACGTGCACCGCCTGGTGGGCCTGGCGGACCGGCACGTCATCCTGGCGCGCGGACAAGTCGTGTGGCAAGGCACCTCGGCCCAGCTCGATGCAGACCGGGGACTCTGGCACGCCCACCTGGGCGTCTAGGGCCTGTCAACGCGCGCGTCTGCCCGCGCTGATGGCGGCCAGCAGCGCATGCGGCTGCAAGGGCTTGCCCAGATGACTGTCGAAGCCCGCGCCGCGCGCCTTCTCGCTGTCCTGCGGCCTGGCGAATGCCGTGTGCGCAATGGCAAAGAGGCGCGGACGCGCCTCGCGGGCCTCGGCGGCCCGAAGGGCCCGGATCAGGTCATAGCCATCATGGCCAGGCATGCCAATATCGCTGACCAGCACATCCGGCCAAGCCTGCTCCGCCAGTCTCAAGGCTTCCTCGTAATGCGATGCGTGACGCACGCACGCGCCGGCTTCCGACAGCACGACCACCATGATTTCACGGGCATCCGCGTTGTCCTCGACGACCAGGATGTCCAGGCCGTCCAGCACATAGTCCTTGTCGGCGGCATCAGGAGGTGTCTCGGGCGCCGCCGCTTGCAATTCGATCGAGGGCACGGCAAGCAGGGTCACTTTCATCGTCGTGCCCCTGCCCTCGCCTTCGCTTTCGGCCAAAATCGCGCCGTCATGCATTTCCGCCAGGTTCTTGGCGATGGACAGGCCCAGCCCCAGGCCGCCATGCACGCGGCTGTCGGGCGACTCGCTCTGCGTGAAGCGATCGAAGAGATACGGCAGGAAGTCCGGGCGGATGCCGCGGCCGCTGTCCTGAACCTCAAGATCCAGATGGTCGGCATCGCGCCGCAAACGGATGAAGACCTGGCTGTCCGGATTGGAAAACTTGATGGCGTTCGAGACCAGGTTCCACACGATCTGCTGGAAGCGTGTCGCATCCAGCCAGGCGGCGCCTTCCGCGCCGGCGCTTTCCACCACCAACGACACCCGCTTGGCCAAGGCCGGCGCGCTGAGCCCCTCGATGGCGTCGGACACCAGCGCGGCGGGACTCACCCACTCACGGTGCAGCCGCAGCTTGCCGGAGCCGATACGGGACACATCCAGGATGTCCGAGATCAGGCGGGCCTGCGCCTTCACGCCCCGGTCCATGGCGGCCAACCCTCTTTCCACCTGGGCAGGCGTGCGGGCATTGTTCGTCAGCAGATGCACCCAGCCCGCAATCGCATTGAGCGGATTGCGCAGTTCATGGGACAGCACGGCGACGAAATCGTCCTTGGTCCGGCTTTGCCGCTCCGCGCTCGCACGCGCGGCCTGCTCGCGCTCCAGCACCTCCTGGCGCCGTCGCTCCAGCTCGAACTGTTCGGACACGTCCACCGCGATACCGATGCGCAGGCCGGATTCGATGTGCGCCGACAGCGTCCACGCCAGGCGGACGGCCGTGCCATCTCCCCTGTACAGCGGAAAATCACCTTTCCACGGCGTGGCCAGGGACGTCGGGTTCGATGTCTCGTTCTCGATGAAGGCGATCCAGTCGGCGGGCGCCATCGCACTGACGGACTGCCCGATCATGGCGTCGCGCTCCCGCCGCAGCATGGTTTCCAGTGCAGGATTGACGTCGAAGAATCTGCCCTCATCGTCGATCAGCGCAATGCCGATCGGGGCCTGGTCGTAGATCGCGCGGAACCGGGCCTCGCTGCCTCGCAACCGCTCCTCGGCCAGGCGGGCACGGATCAGCGCCTGCAACGTGGCGATCAGGATGGCGGGCTCGACGGGATGCACCAGATAGGCATCGGCGCCCGCGTCCAGGCCCGTGACCTTGTCCTTGTTCTGCACGAACTCCGCCGACAGATGGACGACAGGCAAGGTCGCCGTCGCCGGATTGGCCCGCAAGGCGCCGCACACTTCGAAACCGTTCATGTCCGGCAGGTGCACGTCCAGCACCACGGCCGACGCGCCCGCCTGCACCAGCGCCAGCGCCTCTCCGCCCGATGCGGCCTCGGAGACCTGGAAACCCGCGGCACGCACGACACGTGCCGTCGCGTAGCGCGTGGCGGGATTGTCGTCCACCACCAGGATGGTGTGCGCAGCCCGGTCGATGCTCGCGCTGATGATGTTGTGCTCGGTCATGCCGGCTCCTGCGCGCGCGCCCCCGGCGACGGGTCCCAGCGGGTTGGCAACATCAACGAAAACACCGATCCCTTGCCCAACTCGCTCTCTACCGTCACGTGTCCGCCCAGCAATTCGGCCAACTGCTTGCTGAGCGACAGACCCAGCCCGGTGCCTCGCAAGCGCTTCTGCACCGGCGAGTCCACCTGGGAATAGTCATCGAATACCGCCGCGTGATGCTCGGCGGCGATGCCAATGCCCGTATCGCTGACGGAGAAACGCACGAAGCCGTCCTCCTGATGCGACACCGAGACGCGCACCTCGCCGGCCTGCGTGAATTTCAAGGCGTTGGAGATGAAATTCCGCAGGATCTGCGACAGCTTGCGGTTATCCGTGTACAGCTTGCCGATGCCCTCGGGCTCTTCGAAGACCAGGGTCGTCTCGGGGTTCACCAGCACCGGCTTGAACATGCCGCGCAGCGCGGAAAAAAGGTCCACCATCTCGAACCATGCCGGAGAGATATCCACTCTTCCGGCTTCGATCTTCGCAAGGTCAAGCAGGTCGTCCACCATCTCTCCCAACTCGGTGGAGATGCTCTCGATGAAATCGACCTGCTTTTCCTGCTCGGCGCTCAGCGGCCCATCGACCTTGTCCTTCAACAGCCGGGTAATGCTGCGGATGGCGCCGATGGGCGTGCGGAACTCGTGGCTCATATAGGCCAGGAACCGGCTCTTCAGCTCCGTGGCTCGCTTGAGCTGTTCAGCCTGCAGGTCCAGCTCGGCGTACAGCGCCACCACGCCGCGGTTGGTTTCCTCCAACTCTTCACGCAGGCTTTCCACCTCCTGGCGGCTGGCGGCCAGCAAGGCCTCCGGCGTGGTGTTGTCTGTCTGGTTTGCGCCACTCATGGCTTATTCCTCACGGCGCAGCACGACCACGGTCACGTCATCGCGATGACGCGTATGGTCGCGCCACAAGATTGCCGCCACCAGCGTCGGGTCCCGCTGCAGCACGGGCCGCAGCCGGTCCGGCTTCCAGCGGGACTCGATGCCGTCGCTATGCAGCACCACCAGCGCATACCGCGGCACGTCCGTCGTGGCCACGCCGGGACGGCGGATCTGCGCGCCCGCGGTCCCATGCTGGGTGACGATCGATTTGTCGAAGACGCCGGACAGCAGCCGGCCGTTGATGTTGCCCGCGCCTGCATAGGCCAGGGTGGCACCGGCCAGGTCCCAGTCCGTCACGCACACTGCCGCGCCACGCGTTGCCTGCAATGCCTGGTGCACGCACTGGACCACGTCGCCAGGATCCTCTCCGGCGTGGCGCGCGAATGCCTGCGTTGCAGCGCTCGACGCCTTGGCGGCTTCCGGGCCATGGCCCAGGCCGTCGGCCACGATCGCGCAGACGCGGTCCGGCGCCAGCGCGACCGCCCATGCGTCCCCGCACTCTCGCTCGCCTGGCGCGGGCACGCAGATCGCGCCCACATGCAGCGGCGCGGGACGCACGTACCGGAAGTCAGGGCGGCCACGTCGGATGCGCGCCACACAGACGGTGCCATCCGGCACCACGGTATGCACATCGAAGTCGTTGGCCAGCCGCTTGACCGCGCCCAGCCCGGTGCCGGGCGTGCTCCCCGAGGACACGCCATCCATCATGTAGCGAGGCAGGTTCTCGATGCCTGGGCCGTCGTCGACAGCCACGATCTCGATCTCGGCGGCTGCCGTCCTGGCAGCGATCAGCAGGCGGCCCTGTTGCGCGTGATGGAGAAGGTTCGTCCCCAGCTCGGTGACGACCAGGGCCAGCCGGCCCGCGTCGTCATCGTCCCATTCCATGCCGCCGATGGCCTGCGCGGCGTAGCGGCGGGCCTCTCCAATGCGGCTTGCGTCATTGATGGGAAAGACGGCGTGGGTCCACCCGGCGATCACTTCCACTTTGCGATGCTCACTCGGGTGCCCTTGCCGGGACTCGACTCGATATCAAAGTCATTGACCAGGCGCTTGCTGCCCGGCAGGCCCAGACCCATTCCTCCCCCGCTGGTCCAGCCGTCGGACATGGCCCGCGCGATGTCGGCGATACCGGGCCCCTCGTCCTCGAAATGCAGCATCAAACCCCGCTTTCCGAGGCGTTCGAGGTATTCCCAACGCATCCGCCCGCCACCGCCGTGAACCAGCGTGTTGCGCGACAGCTCGCTGGCCGCCGTCACCATCTTGGTCTGCTCCACCAGCGACAGCTTCAGTTCCTGGCACAAGGTGCGCACCATCTGGCGGCTGGCAACGATGTGCTGCTCGGATTCCAACGGCAATACCCCTGTCGGCTCAACTGCCAAGGCGGCTCTCCTGCCGAGACCGGTCGAGCATCGCCATGCCCCGCTCGACATTCAGTGCCGTCCTGACCCCTTCCAGGGACAAGCCCAGTTCCACCAGCGTGATCGCGACGGCCGGCCGCATGCCCACCACCACGGTATCGGCCGACAGGATGCGGGCAATGCCCGAGATATTGCTCAGCATGCGCCCCACGAAGGAATCGACGATTTCCAACGCCGAAATATCGATGACCACGCCCGTGGCCCCGGTCTTGGCAATCATCGTGGCGAGGTCGTCCTGCAAGGACACGGCTGTCTGGTCCTGCATGTCGACCTGGATGGTCACCAGCAGCGTGGCACCCATGCGAAGGATAGGAATGCGATCCATGTGCTCAGTCGCCCCGCGCCACACGCCAGCCGGTCTGGCGCAATGCCAGCGCCAGCGCATCCGCCAGGGTCGCCTTGGTGGAAATGCCGTTCAGTTCGATGCCCAGGTGCACGATGGTCTGGGCGATCTGGGGCCGGATGCCACTGATGATGCAGTCGGCGCCCATCAGCCGGATGGCGCTGACGGTTTTCAGCAGGTGCTGGGCAACCAGCGTGTCCACGGTCGGCACCCCGGTGATGTCGATGATGGCCAGCTCGGAACCCGTATCCACGATGCTTTGCAGCAAGGTCTCCATGACGATCTGGGTGCGGCTGCTGTCCAGCACACCGATCATCGGCACCGCCAGCACGCCTTCCCACAGCTTGACGACGGGCGTGGACAGCTCCAGCAGCTCTTCCTGCTGGCGGCGAATGACGTCCTCGCGCGCCAGTTGATAGGTATTGACCGTGTGCTGGGCCAGCTTGTCGACCGTCGTCGAAATGCTCCACAGCGACTTGGCCAGGGCGGCCGCGTCGCCACCCAGGCGGCGCTGGGCGGACTCGAACAGGGGCTTTTTCAAGGCAAGCACGAAACGGCTGGTCTCGCCGGCGGTTTGACCCTGGGCCGCGCGCGACTGTGACAGGTCGGCCAGGAAATCGCGCATGGGAGCCCATGCGGAGGCATGCTCGAAGCTTGCGGGATCGCTGCCGTGCCGTACTGCATCGGCAAACGCGCGCATCAGGTTTTCCGCTTCGGCTTGGGCGCCGCGCCGGGCGCCCGGATCCAACTGCAACTCCGACAACCAGGATTCAACAAGATCGGTATTCTCGTCGGACAATGCGTCCAACAGCGCCTTGGGGTCGCTCGTCATTCTCGCTCTCGAAAGGAACACCGGAGACAGCGTCACGAGGAAGGTGTGGCTGCTGCCCGCATCGGCGACACAGCACAGATGCTGCTTTCGCGGACTGTACCAGAACGCCATCGATACGCCGCGACTATGCGCGGCAGTGTCGCCAGTTCGCCACGAACCGCCAGGATGCTTGCTTGCAAAGGCAGAGACGGAAAACCGTCAGCACACTCCGCGGCGACGTCGCGCATCGCAAGAATGCGAAAGAATGTGTAGCGGAAACGGAAAAACTTCGACCTTCAGAGCTCGGTATAAGCGATCGGCCGAAATTTATCCTGGAGAAATTTCCCGTTGGCCACCACGGCCTCGGCGTCATGCCGATAGATGCTTTCCGCGATCTTCACCAACTGTCCGTCCAGCAGGTCCAGCTGCTCGATGAACAACTGCCTGGACGTCTTGCCGTCATGCACGATCAGCCGGCCTGCGTCACTGCTGCTGGATATTGGCCTTGCGCGCCACCTCGGCCCACTTCTCCACTTCCGCCTTCTGGAAGCGCCCCAACTCTTCCGGTCCGGCGCCGGACACCGTCAGGCCCAGGCCTTCCAGTTGCTTGCGCACCTCCGGCTGCTGCAAGGTCTGGTGCATGGCCTGGTACAGCTTCTGCACCACCGCATCGGGCGTACCCGCCGGCGCGAAGACCGCCTGCCACGACAGCACCTCGAAGCCGGGCAAGCCCAGCTTGTCCAGGGGCTGCACGTCCGGCAGCGTCCGGTCGGGCGTCTTGGAGGTCACGCCCAGCGCCCGCAACCTGCCCGCCTGGATCAAGGGCATCGCCGAAGTCAGGTTGTCGAAGATCAGGTCGACCTCGCCGCCCATCAAGGCCTGCAGCGACTGGCTGCTGCCCTTGTAGGGCACGTGCACCATGCTGACACCCGTCTGGTTCATGAAGAGCTCGCCCGTCAGGTGCTGCGAGCTGCCCACGCCCGAGGAGCCGTAGTTCAGCTTGCTGGCGGTCTTCTTCGCGGCCTCGATGATGTCCTTGACGGTCTTGTACGGGCTGTCCGCCCGCACCACCAGCACGTTGGGCAGGCTGCCGGTCAGGATGACCGGCGTGAAGGACTTCACCGGGTCATAGCCGGTGTCCTTGTAGATGCTGGCGTTGATCGCATGCGAACTGATCGTGCCACCCACGATGTTGTAGCCATCGGGCTTGGCCCGCGCCACTTTCGCGGTGCCCAGGCTGCCGCCCGTGCCGCCGACGTTCTCGACCACGATGGTGGTGCCCAGCAGCTTGGCGGCCTGCACGCTATAGATGCGCCCCACGACATCGGTGGCGCCGCCGGGCAGGAAAGGGACGGTATAGGTGATCGGCCGTTGCGGCCAGTCGGTGGAAGCGGCCGCCACTCCAGGCAATCCGCCTGCGGCCAGGGTGGCCGCCATGCCTGCAATCAAAAGCGAACGGCGGGTCGAACGAAGGGTCCGATGCATGGTCCTGTCTCCTTTGTTGAGGTGTTTTTTGCCGCCGGGCCGCCCCAAGGCAAAAGCGGCCCCCTTGGGGGGCAGCAAGCCGAAGGCGCGGCGTGGGGGCCTTTTCTACCGCCGGGCCGCCCCAAGGCAAAAGCGGCCCCCTTTGGGGGGCAGCAAGCCGAAGGCGCGGCGTGGGGGCCTTTTCTGTATTGGCCATTGCAGGATAGTGAAAAGCGCGGCGCGTGGATACGCATCCTCCCCTCTGCCCGCAGGCCGTCATTGCAGCGCCCCCGGGATATCCCCAATAATTCAGCCTGGTTTCCCCCCCCTCACGCATGCAATGAATCGAGACACCCTGGAACGACAGCAGGTCTGGGTCTACCTGGCCGCCATCCTGCTGGGCCTGGCACTGGGCGCTGCCGCGCCGGCCCTGGCGCCCACCTGGGAACTGCTGCTGTGGCCGGCCCTGGCCCTGCTGCTGTACGTGACATTCACCCAGATCCGGCTGGCGCACCTGCCGGCGGCGTTCAAGGACACGCGCTTCATCGCGGCGGCCCTGCTCGGCAATTTCCTGCTGCTGCCCTTGCTGGTCTACGGCGTCCTGTGGCTCGTGCCCGACGACGACGCGATCCGCCTGGGGCTCGTGCTGGTGCTGCTGGTGCCCTGCACCGACTGGTTCATCACCTTCGCGCACCAGGCCGGCGGCGACCTGCGCCGCGCCGTCGCGCTCACGCCCACGCTGCTGATCATGCAGATGGTGCTGCTGCCACTCTATCTCTGGCTGTTCATGGGCGCGGACTTCATGACGATCGTGTCCGCCGGCCACATGCTGGGCGTGTTCGCCGTCGTCATCATCCTGCCGATGGCGCTGGCCTACCTGACCGAAAGATGGGCCGAGGCGCGGCCGCCGCGTGCAGCGCTCATCGCCCGCCTGGGCTGGTTCCCCGTGCCCTTGCTGGCCATCGTGCTGGCATTGATCGCGGCGTCCCAGGTCGAAGCGGTGCTGGGATCACTGCCCGTGCTGGGCAGCATCCTGGCCGCCTGCCTGGTGTTCCTGCTGGGGGCGGCAGCCTGCGGGGTCGGCTTGAGCAAGGCGTTCCGCTTGCCCACGGCGCAGGGCCGCACGCTGCTGTTCTCGTTCGCCACGCGCAACTCCTTCGTGGTGCTGCCCTTCGCCCTGGCGTTGCCGTCTGGCTGGGAACTGGCGGCCATCGTCGTCGTGTTCCAGTCGCTGATCGAACTGTTCGGCATGCTGGCCTTCCTGTGGCTGGTGCCCAGGAAGCTGCTGCCGCAGCGTTGATCATTCGTCATCGAAGATCGTTTCGATCGCCAGCTCGAAGGTCCTGGCGATCAGGAAGGCCAGCGGCAGGCTGGGGTCGTAACGGCCGTTCTCGATGGCATTGACGGTCTGGCGCGACACGTTCAGGCGCTCGGCCAGGTCCGCCTGCGACCAGCCCCGCTCGGCCCTGAGGGCCTTCAGATGGTTCTTCACCGGTAACGCCGCGCCGAGATCTGGCCGCCGATCATCCACAGCACGGCCATCAGCGGCCAGACGAAGAACATCGACAGCCGCGGCAGGCCCACGTTTTCCAGGAAGCCATAGCTGAACGTCAGCAGCGCGGTGCCGGCGAACGCAAAACCGATGGCTTCGAACTGCACGCGCATCTGCAGTTCGTCCATGCGGCGCGTCTGCCGCACGACGACCCACAACGCCAGCACGCAGGGCAGCACGGGAAGCAGCGAGACCGGCCCCCGCCAGGCCGAATCGGGGGGCATGGCGTTCAGCGCCAGCAGGGATGCGACCAGCACCAGCGCATAGATGCCCAGGGCAGCCAGGAACTCGAAGGCGTAGCGGCGCGGTTGGGAACGGGTAGTCATGACAATCTCCTGTAAAGCAGGCTTTACATTCTGCGCGACAACACGCCAATAGTCAAGCTTGCTTTACATCGCTGCCCGGGAAAGCCCACCGCCCGCTTCCGGCTACACTTACGCGCCGTTCTGCTTACCTGCCTGCCCTGAATGACCACCCCCGCATGCGGCCTCGACTTCGGCACCTCCAACTCCACCGTCGGCTGGGTTCGTCCCGGCCAGCACGCCCTGCTCGCGCTGGAAGACGGCAAAGCCACCCTCCCCTCGGCCATCTTCTTCCATGACGAAGACGGTGACGTCAGCTACGGCCGCGCCGCGCTGGCCGATTACCTGGCGGGCTACGACGGGCGCCTGATGCGCGCCATGAAAAGCCTGCTGGGCAGCTCGCTGATCGACGGCCACACGGAAGTCCAAGGCCGCGCACTGCCTTTCCGCGTGCTGCTGACCCGCTACATCGCCGAGCTGAAGCGCCGCGCCGAGGAGACGGCCGGCCGCCCCTTCACCCAGGTGGTACTGGGCCGTCCGGTCTTCTTCGTCGACGAGAACGAGGCCGCGGACCAGCTGGCCCAGGACACCCTGGGCGAGATCGCGCGCAGCGTCGGCTTCACCGACATCGACTTCCAGTTCGAGCCGCTGGCGGCGGCATTCGACTACGAATCGCAGATCGACCGCGAAGAACTGGTGCTGGTCATCGACATCGGCGGCGGCACCTCCGACTTCTCATTGATCCGCCTGGGCCCGGGCCGCGCCGCCAAGCCCGACCGGCGCGACGACATCCTGGCGCACGGCGGCGTGCACATCGGCGGCGCCGATTTCGACATGCAGCTGAACCTGGCCTGCGTCATGCCCTTGCTGGGCCTGGGGTCACAACTGAAAAGCGGCAAGGACATGCCGTCGACGCCCTATCGCAACCTGGCCTGCTGGCACACCATCAACCAGGTCTATGCGCGCAAGTCGGTGGACCTGCTGTCCACCCTGCGCATGGAATCCGCCGAGCGCGACAAGCTGGACCTGCTGATGGAACTCGTGAAGCAGCGCGCCGGCCACTGGGTGGCCATGCAGGTGGAAGAAGCCAAGATCGCGCTCTCGGATGCCTCCGACACGCGGATCGACCTGTCACGCATCGCGCCGGGACGCCACGTGGACGTGGGCCGGCCGCTGTTCGACAGCGCCGTGGGCGGCCTGGTGGGCAAGGTGGAAATCAAGGTGGGTGAACTGCTGCGCGACGCGGGCGTGTCCACCGACGATGTCGACACCGTGTTCTTCACCGGCGGCTCCAGCCGCGTACCGCGCCTGCGCGAAAGCGTCTCGGCGCTGGTGCCCCGCGCACGCAGCGTCGAAGGCGACCTGTTCGGCAGCATCGGCGCGGGCCTCGCGCTGGATGCGGTGCGCAAGTTCGGCTGACGCCGACCAGGCGCACCTCGCCCGCTCAATAACGCAAGGCGTTTTCCTTGCTGGCCTGCACGGCCTGGGCGAACGCCCGGGTGACCAGGCTGGTCACGACGTTCGCGAAATACCGCGCGCCCAGCGCGCCGTACTTCGCCTCGTCCTGCGGCGTCAGGGCAATGGTGCCGGGACACTTGCCCGCCGCCGCGATGGTCTTCAGGCCGTGCACAATCGCCTGCTGCACCGGCTCGGCGCTCCAGTTGGCGCCATGTCCCATGGCGTGCGACAGGTCATTCGGCCCGATGAACACCGCGTCCACGCCGTCGACCCTCGCGATCTCGTCGATCTGTTCGATGGCCTGCGGCGTCTCGGCCATGGCAATGAAGGCCACGCCCGCGTTGCTGCGCTCGGCGTGCGCATTGCCGCCAAACGCCCCATACCCCGCAGCGCGCGTGCTGAAGGCGCTGCCGCGCGTGCCTTGCGGCGGATAGCGCATCTTGTCCGCCAGGCGGCGCGCATGGGCGGCGTCCTGCACCATCGGCACCTGGATGGCGCTGGCCCCCATGTCCAGCACCCGCGGAATGTCAGCCTCGAAACAACGCACCACCGGCGCGATGCCCGCGGCGCGCGCCGCCCGCAGCATGTGCTCGGTCACGCCCAGGTCGGCGCTGCCGTGCTCGTTGTCCAGGATGATGAAATCGAAACCGGCATAGCCGCACATCTCGACGATGGCGGGACTGGGCAGGCCATTGAAGATGCCGCGCAAGGGCTTGTCGCTGGCAAGCATGGCGGGCAGCCGGGTATCCAGGGGATGGAAAGCGGACGTCACGGGTTGCTCCTTTGTCGTTGTTGTTGCCCTTCGTTTTGCCTCTTCGCCCCCGTCTTCGCGGGTGGCGACTGGCTCACTGTAGGCTTTTCCGACAAAACCCGCTTGCGTATCCGTTGCGCTAGCCTCGCTGTTCCAGCGCGCGGCTGATGCGGTGCCTGGCCACCGTCGTGCGCGGCACCTTGAACGTGAACCAGCTGCGCACGTCCTCTTCCAGGCCGATGCCGTGCATGTAGTTGTAGATGGCCTTCTTCAGCGCCTTGCCCAGCGCATCGTGGTCCACGCCCGTGGGATCGTCGAAGCCGATATCGTTCTTGGCGAAAGTGACCGGCGGCAGCGGCCGCAGCGTCACCCCGTATTCCTCGGGGTTCTGGCCCACGGGCGAATGCACCGTACAGGCGAAACGGTGGAAGAAGCCGCTCTGGATGCAGCCGTTTTCGAACAACTGGCGCACGTACTCCAGCGCATCGACGGTGTCCTGGACGGTCTGCGTGGGGAAGCCGTACATCAGGTAGGCATGCACCAGCACGCCCGCATCGGTGAAGGCCCGCGTCACGCGCGCCACCTGGTCCACCGACACGCCCTTCTTCATCAGGTTCAGCAAGCGGTCCGACGCCACTTCCAGGCCGCCCGACACGGCGATGCAACCGCTGTCGGCCAGCAGCTCACAGAGCTCGGGCGTGAAGGTCTTCTCGAAGCGGATATTGCCCCACCACGAGATGCCGGCGTTGCGTTCGATCAGCTCGGCGGCCAGCGCCTTCAGCGACTTGGGCGGCGCGGCCTCGTCGACGAAATGGAAGCCCGTCTGCCCGGTTTCCTGCACGATCGCCTCGATGCGATCGGCCAGCACCTTGGCGGACGCGCCTTCGTAGCGGCCGATGTAATCCAGCCCCACATCGCAGAAGCTGCACTTCTTCCAATAACAGCCGTGCGCCACGGTCAGCTTGTTCCAGCGCCCGTCGCTCCACAGCCGATTCATCGGGTTCAGCATGTCCAGCAGCGACAGGTAGCGATCCAGCGGCAGGCCGTCCCAGGTGGGCGTGCCCACCTCGGCGAACGCCACGTCGGGCTCGACCATGTTCACGTAGCGGACCTCGCCGCTGTCGGCATCGCGCAGGAAGGTGCGCACCAGGCGCTGGCGCGAGCGCTTGCCCTGCACGTGCTCCAGCAGGGCAAGCAAGGGACGCTCGCCGGCGTCCAGCGACACGTAGTCGAAGTAATCGAAGACGCGCGGGTCTTTCAATTCACGCAATTCGGTGTTGACGAAGCCGCCGCCCAGCACCGTGACGATGGACGGATCCTTCGCCTTGATCGCCTGCGCGATGCGGAACGCCGCGTAGACCGCACCGGGAAACGGCACCGACAGCAGCACCATCGTGGGCGCGTGCCGCGCCAGCGCCTGCTCGGTCAGGTCCCGCAGCGTGTCGTCCACCAGCGTGGGCGGCGCGGCCAGCGCTTCGGCCAGGGGATCGAACGTGGGCTGGCTGCTGGCCAGGGATTCCGCATAGCGCACGAACTCGAAACGCGGATCCACGGCGTCGCGCAGCACGTCGGCCAGGTCGTTCAGGTACAGCGTGGCCAGGTGCTTGGCGCGGTCGTGCAGGCCCATCGCGCCGAAGGCCCAGCCCAACGGATCGCCGCCCTCTTCGTCCAGGTAGACGTCCAGGGACGCGAAGCGCGGTCCTTCCGGCAGGAAATGGCGGCCCACGATGCGATGCGCCAGGGTGGAATCGCGCCCTTGCAGGAACGCGATGACCGGGCCGATGGTGGACAGATAACGATCCTGCATGGCCACGAAAGCCCGCACCGACGCCGTGTGCCGCTTCACCGGCAGCTCGGCCACGCGCGCCGCCACGTCGCGCAAGCCCTCGGGCGAGAGCAGCCGCAGCGCCACGGCCAGCGCCAGGTCTTCCTGGAAGGCGGTGACGTCGCGCGAGCGCAGGAAGCCCGTCAGGTAGGCCGTGGACGGGTAAGGGGTGTTCAGCTGCGTCATCGGCGGGATGACGGACAGGACGCGGACAGGCGGCATGGATGGCAAGCGCGGCGCCGCCGGGCATGGGGCGGGCGCCCTGGCTCTGGCAGGAAGGCGGCCTGCCATTATAGGGAGGGCGGGCCGGACGCGCCGGCGCCCGGCATCGGCGGCCGGTGCCGCCCGCCCGGCACGCTACAGATAGCGCGTCGGGACATCGTGGCGCGTGTCCGCGGCCAGGTGCTCCACGACCCACTTGGCCGCCCAGAGATCCTGCTCGCAGCCGGTCGCCCGCTCCGTCTGCCACCAGAGCCACGGACCGTCGGCATGGCCCGACATCCTGTCCACGCGGCCGCGCAGGACACCCTGGCCGTCGATATACAGCCACGCCGTGTCGCGCTGACGCCAGGTGCAGCCGCGGCGCCTCGCCTGCGCGACGCCTGCCCGGTCCCTGCCCGGTCCCTGCCGGCCTCTTCCGAGGGTGGGGGATGCAGCATCGCGGACATGCTACTGGACACTGTAGTAACGGCCTTGCAGGCACGCCGACAGCGCCCTGCGGTACCTGTCGGCCGCCGGCTCCGCGGGCGCGCCCTGCGCGCGGGCAGGGTCGAAACCGCTTTGTTGCACCGCCCAGCCATGGCATTCGTAACGGTCGCGCGCCTGTTGCGCATCCGTCTGCCCCTGGGTGGGATAGGCGATCACGTCGTACGACGCGCCGACCGCCGGCTCGGGCGCAGGCTCGTAGCGGTCGCGCTCGGTGTTCCACAGGTAGTAGGTCCCCGCCGCGAAGAAATACAGCATGCTGCCGATCCACAGCTCCCGCGCGCCGTCGGGCAGGCCATGGCCGCGGCGCGGACCCGGTGCGGCATGCGGGCCGGGTCCGCCCCCGCCGGGGCCCATCCTTGCCGGGCCCGCCGGACCCGGCGCGCCATTCGCCTCGGTGGCGCCCACCCCGACCAGGCAAGACAGCACCCACCCCACCAGCACAAGCTTGAAGCTTTTCATCGGACATCCTCCAAATAAGACAACGCGAAAGTGAAAATCGATCCGGGCACTCACGGCGGCCCGGCCTGCGCCGCCTGCCCGGTATCCCCGCCCAGCGCCAGCTGGAGCGTGACATCGTTCAGGCGCTGGTCGCGCCTGATCTGCGCCAGGACCAGCTCCGCCTCGCGCAGCGTCTGCTGCGCCTCCAGCCAGACCCTGAGCCCGGCCCCGCCGGCGCGGTACTGCACGCCGTACATCCGCTCGACATCCGCCGCCGCATCGAAGGAACGCTGCGCCTCGGCCTCCTGGACCGCCAGTTGCCCGCGCGCGGCCAGCGCATCGCCCACCTCCTGGAGAGCGGCGTGGAAGGCGCCCCGAAAATCGCTGGCAGCGGTCTCGTAATCGGTCCGGGCGATGTCGGTATCCAGCCGCATCCGCCCCACGTTCAGGAAAGGCAGCGTCACGCCCGCGCCCAGGGCGGCGAAGGGATTGCTCAGGAATCCGGACAGGGCCGTGCTGCTCGTGCCCGCGCTGCCCGTCAGCGTCAAGGCCGGGTAATAGCTGCGTGTCGCCGCCTCGATGCTGGCCGAGGCCTTGCGCAGGCGCAGTTCCGCCGCGCGCAGGTCCGGCCGGCGGCCGAGCAGTTCGGCGGGCAGGCCCGGGGCCACAGCCAGGCCGAGCGCGCCCGCCAGGCCGCGTGGCTCCTCCTCCCGCGGCCAAGGCCGGCCATCGAGCAATGCCGTCATGGCGTTGCGCGCCTCGGTGCGCTGTTGCAGCAACGCGCTCTGCGCCACCCGCTGCGATGCCAGGTTCTGCTCGGCCTCCCGCAGTGCCAGCAACGACACCTCGCCAGCCTGGAACTGGGCCCCCACCAGTTCCAGCGTCCGTGCCAGTTGCGCGACATGCGCGTCGCCGGCATCGATGCTCTGGTTCAGGTAGGCCAGGTTCCAATACTGCCGGCAGGCCTCGCCCGCCAGCGCCAGGGCCACGCCATGCCTGTCCTCGGCGCTGGCCTCGGCCTCCCACTGCGCCACGTCGCGCGCCGCGCGCAGCCGTCCCCACAGGTCCACCTCCCAACTGAGCGACAGGGCGGCATCGCTGCCGTAGCGGGTGGCGCTTGCGCCATCCAGCGCGCGGCTGGCGCTGCTGCCAAGGCTGCCGCCGGGCTGGGGCCATTGGTCATTGCGGGCCAGGCCGGCCTGCAGCCTGGCTTTGCGCAAGGCCAGGCTGGCCGACACGAGGTCCGGATTCACGGCCATGACACGCTCGACCAGGCGTGCCAGCCGCACATCGCCAAAGCCGCGCCACCACGGCTGCACGGCAGCCGCCCGGCCTGTCGGCGCGGCGCTCGGAACCGCGACGTCTTGCGAGGCGCCGTCCTGCTCGTAGCGGTCCGGCACGCGCAGGGCCTGCAACGGCGGATCCGCCGCCGTGACGCAGCTGGCCAGCGACAGGCAGGCAAGCACGAGCGGGAACAGGCGCAGGCGGATGTGCTTCATTCGCGCGCCAATGCCTCGACAGGATCGAGCCGTGCCGCATTGCGGGCGGGCAGGAAGCCGAAGGCCACGCCGATCAGGCTGGCGCAGCCGAAGGCGACGCCGATGGACAGCGGCGAGAACGCCAGCGCATAGCCGGTGCCCAGCGACCGGATCAGCCACCCCGTGCCGAGTGCCCCAAGCACGCCCAGCACCCCGCCCAGCATGCACACCACGACCGCCTCGGTCAGGAACTGCTGCAGGATATCGGTCTGGCGGGCGCCGACCGCCATGCGCACGCCGATCTCCCGCGTGCGCTCCGTCACGGAAACCAGCATGATGTTCATCACCCCGATCCCGCCGACGACCAGCGATATCATCGCGATGGCGCCCACCATGAAGGTCATGGTCTGCGTGGCCTTCTCGATGGCCGCGCGTATCTCTGCCGTATTGTTGAGGAAGAAATCCTCCGTGCCATGCCGCAACGTCAGCACACGGCCGATCGCCTGCTCGGCGGCCTGCATGGGCGTACCGTCGCCGACCCGCACCGTGATGCTGGAAACATAGGACTGCCCCTGCATGCGGTGCATCACGGTGGTATACGGCGCCCATACCCGCAGGTCGCTGCTGCTGCCGAAACCGCCCGTCTGCTTCTGTGTGACGCCGATCACCACGCACGGCACGCGGCCCAGCAGGATGACCCGGCCGACCGGATTCTCGCCGTTCGGGAAGAAGCGGTCGCGCGTGTTCGGGTCGATCACCACGCTGCGATCCATCCGCGCGACCGCATCGGCATCGAAAAACGCGCCAAGCGCCAGCTTCAACCCCTTTACGCGGAAATAGCCCTCCCCCACGCCAAGGACCTGGGTGGTCACCGCCGTACTGCCCAGGCGCGCGGTCACCGAAGTGGACACGCTGGGGGTCACGCTGTCCACGTAGTCCTGGCCAGCCAGCGCCTCGGCATCGGAGGCGCGCAGCGTCTGGACGCGCGCCGAGCGCAAGTCGCCGAACCCGCTGCCGGGATAGATGTCGATGACATTGGTGCCCAAGGCGCTGATGTCGCTCAGCACCTGTTCCTGCGAGCCTTTCCCCAATGCCACCACCACGACGACGGAGGCGATGCCGATGACGATGCCCAGCATGGTCAGCAAGGTGCGCAGGCGATGCGCGGCCAGGGCGAGCGCCGCCATGCGGAATGCCTCTGCGTAGCGGTCCCACCCCGACAGCCAGCCGCGACGGCCCGAGGGCGACGCCGCCGGCGCATGGGGCATGGGCGCCAGGCTGGAAGGGGCCGGCAGGCGGGCGGGCGTGTTCGGCAGGTCGGAGAGTATCTCGCCGTCGTGCAGCGTGATGATCCGCTGCGCATGGCGCGCGACCGCCATGTCGTGCGTCACGAGCACGATGGTGTGGCCCTGCGCGTGCAGCCTGCGCAGGATGGCCATGACCTCCTCGCCAGCGCGGCTGTCCAGGGCGCCGGTGGGCTCGTCGGCCAGGATGACGTCGCCGCCGTTCATCAAGGCGCGGGCGATGCTCACCCTTTGCTGCTGGCCGCCGGACAGCTGCCCCGGACGATGGCCGCAACGGTCCCCCAATCCCAGCCCGGCAAGCAGGCCCCGCGCCCGGGCGCGCCGATCGGCGCGCGGCCGGCCGGCATAGATGGCGGGTACCTCGACATTGCCCAGCGCATCCAGGTCGCCCAGCAGGTGGTAGCGCTGGAAGATGAAGCCGAAATGCTCGCGCCGCAGGCGCGCCCGCTCGTCCGGCGCCATCGTGCCGGTATCGCGGCCGGCCACCTGGTACGTGCCGCGGCTGGGCCGGTCCAGGCACCCGAGGATGTTCATCAGCGTGGACTTGCCCGAGCCCGAGGCGCCGACAATGGCGATCATCTCTCCCGACCCGATATCCAGGTCGATACCCTTCAGGACGTCGAGCGTGCCCTCCCCCGCCGGGAAGGACTTGCCCAGCCCCCGCATCCTCAGCAAGACCGCGTCCATGTCAGAAGCCCATGGGCGGCGGGCCGCCGGCGCGCCGGTTCTTCGTCACGGCGGCCTCGGACGACGACGCTTGCCCGATGACCACGCGCTCGCCAGGCGCCAGGCCGGACAGCACCTGCGCCTCGGCGCGGTTGTTGATGCCGATCCGAAGACTGCGGGGCCGAGGCTGGCCATCCCGCTCCAGCACCGTCACCCCGTAGCTGCCGTCCGCGCCGCGCTCGCCCAGCGCGGCGGCCGGAATCACCAGCGCCTGCTCGGCCCGGTCCAGCACGATGTGGACCTGCGCCGTCATGTACGTGCGCAAGGCATCGTCGTGATTGTCGACGTCGAAGACACCGTTGTAGTAGATGGCCGTGCTGGTGGAGGACGAGGTGGACGAAGAGGCGGAGGCGGAAGAGGTGTCCTCGTCGGTGATGGACGCCGGCGCCGGCTCGATCCTGCGCAGCCTGCTGGCATGCCGCCTCTCGCCGTCCCCCAGGATGGTGAAGTACACGTCCTGCCCTTTCCTGGCATGCACCACGTCCGCCTCGGATATCTCCGCGTATACCGTCATGGTGCCGACGTCGCCGAGCATGACGATGGTGGGCGTGGTCTGGTTGGCGTTGACGGTCTGCCCCTGCCTGGCCACCACGGCCAGCACCGTGCCGTCGATGGGCGCGGTGATCCGGGTGTATTCCAGGTTGGTCCGCGCATTCGCCACATTGGTCTCCTGGACCCGGATGGCGGCCTCCAGCGACCGGACCTGCGCGCGCGCCGATTTCAGGTTCGCCAGGGCCACGTCGTAGTCGGCCTGGGCCGAGGCCCGCGCGGCCAGCATGGTTTGCTGGCGCCTGAATTCCTGCTGGTATTGCGCCAGCATCGCCTGCTGGGCGTCACGCGAGGCCTTCGCGCTCTCGAGATTGGCCAAGGCGCTTTGCAGGGCATTCGACTGTGTGCGCGAATCGATCTCGGCGATGAGGTCGCCCGCCTTGACCTTGTCGCCCAGCGACACCCTCAAGGATTCGATGCGCCCGGACGCCTGCGCACCCACGCTGACCAGTTTCGAGGGCTTGATGGTGCCCGTGGCCACCACTGCGTTCTCGATATCCGCCGACGCCGCCACGGCGGTGGCGAACTGGGGCGCTTCCTGCCTCGGCCACCACGCGGCGGCCAGCACGGCCACGACCGCCACCGCCACACCGGCTGCCACCCGCCAGGCTCGGCGGATTCGTTGGAATGCATTGCTCACGTCGATCAATCCAGGCGGCACGCCCGGCAAAACTGGGATGCGCCATTCTGGGTCTCCCTCCGCGATGCCGGCAACGCACCGAACATGTCGTTCCATGTCGGCTGGACGGCTCTTCGTATCGTCACGTATCAATCACCGGCCACGACAAGGCACGACATGAAAGCGGGCAGTTGCGGGCCTAAAATGCGGGCTTCCCCCTCACGAACCAGGACGCCAGCATGCACCGCCTACTCGTCGTCGATGACGATGTGGATATCCGTACCCTGCTGGCCGAGCAGCTCGGGCGCGCCGGCTACCGGGTCAGCACGGCGAGCCAGGGCAGCGACATGCGCGCGGTCCTGGAACGCGAGCACATCGACCTGATCGTGCTCGACCTGAACCTGCCCGGCGAAGACGGCCTGACGCTGTGCCGCAACCTGCGGGCCCGGTCGCAGACGCCGATCATCATGCTGACGGCGCGCGGCGAGGCTTTCGACCGTGTGCTGGGCCTGGAAATGGGCGCCGACGATTACCTGGCCAAGCCCTTCGAACCTCGCGAACTGCTCGTGCGCATCCGCAACATCCTGCGCCGCACCGAAGCCCTGCCGGTGAACATGGCCCCGCTCGCCATCCGGCGCGCGCGCTTCCTCGGCTGGGTCTTCGACCTGGAACGGCGGCATCTGGTCGATCCGGACGGCCGCGTGGTCATGCTGTCGGGCGCGGAGTTCCGGTTGCTGCGGGTGTTCGTCAGCCACGCGAACAAGACACTTTCGCGCGAGCAGCTGGCGGCCCTGACCTCGCGGCGCGACTACGACGGGCAAGACCGGGCGATCGACCTGCAGATCAGCCGCCTGCGCCACAAGTTCGGTCCGGCCGGCGGCAGCGATGGGCTGATCAAGACGGTGCGCAACGAAGGCTACGTGCTGGCGACCGCGGTGACGCTGGAATGAACCGCGCGCGCAGGTACTTCGCGACGATGGCGGGCAGGCTGTTCCTGGTCCTGCTGCTGGGCATGTCGGCGGCGGCGATGCTGGCAACCGTGCTGGCGGAAGCCAAGCGCCGGCAGGACGCCGAGCACCAGGAGATGCTGCGCTCGGCCGACCGCCTGATCGGCTATGTCAACCTGCTGGAGGAAAGCCCGGCCGAACTGCGCGCCCGCCTTGTCGAACTGGGTGGGCCAGGCATACGACCCGCCGCGCCCGATACGCCCACGCTTGCGACGGACGAGGCGTTCGCCGCCATGCTCGCCCGCCAGGACGCGCGGTTTGCCGGCGCCACCGTGCGCATCGTGGCCGACCCCCACTGCCGGCCGCGCCCGCCTGATTTCCTGCCCCCGTCCGGCCCGCCCGGCCCGGAGGGCCCCGAGGACGATGCGCGGGTGTGCCGGCTGGTGGAGGTGCCCATGCATGACGCTCCCCCCCTGACGCTGGCGCTGGGCGCGCCGCCCGTCGCGCACGTCAAGCCGCTGGCCGCCGATCCGGTCTACCTTGCACTGCTGCTGGCCAGCATCGGCCTGCTGGCCTATGGCGTGGGCCGCCTGGCCAGCCAGCCGCTGCGGCAGTTGGCCGACGCGGCGGACGAGCTGGGGCGGGACCTGGAACGCCCCCCCCTGGCCTTGCGCGGCCCCGTCGAAGTGCGGCGCGCGGCCCATGCCTTCAATGCCATGCAGGACAGGTTGCGACGCCACCTTGCGGAGCGCACCCACATGCTGGCGGCCATCACCCACGATCTGCAGACGCCGCTCACGCGCCTGCGGCTGCGCGTGGAGACCGTCGCCGACGCGTCGATGCGCGAACGCCTCATCGCGGACATCACGGCGATGAAGGCCCTGGTGCGCGAAGGGCTCGACCTGGCGCGCAGCGCCGCGAGCACCGAGCAGGCCGTCGCGCTGGATCTCGATTCGCTGCTGGACAGCATCGTCGACGACGCCGTCGACGCGGGCGGCGATGCCGTATTCGAACAGGGCTGCGGTGCGGTCCTGACACTGCGTCCGCTGTCCACCCATCGGCTCTTCACGAACCTGCTGGACAATGCCTTGAAGTATGGCGGCAAGGCGCGGCTCTCTGCCCGCGTCGATGGCGGCGGCGTGACCGTCAGCATCCGCGATGAAGGGCCGGGCTTGCGCGACGAGGACCTGGACAAGGTTTTCGAGCCCTTCGTCCGGCTGGAAACGTCGCGCTCTCGGCAGACCGGCGGCGTGGGCCTGGGGCTGACCATCGCCCGGGTGTTGGCCACGAACAACCACGCCACGCTGACGCTGCGCAATCGCCAGGAAGGCGGCCTGGAAGCGATCGTGCACTGGCCCAGGCAGGACGTCCCGGACTGAGCGCGGGCGGCCGCGGCGCCCGCCCGCTACGCGGCCTGCGCGGCGCTCCGGCGCAGCTGCACCGCATCCTTGGCGGGCGGCAGACCGAACATGCGCACGTAATCGCGGCTGAACTGCGACGGGCTTTCGTATCCCACGCGAAAGCCCGCGCCCGCCGCATCCATCGCCTCGGACACCATCAGGCGGCGCGCCTCCTGCAGCCTCAGGCGGCTGCGGAATTCCAGCGGCGTCATGGACGTGACGGCCTTGAAGTGCGCGTGGAACGTCGAACGGCTCATGCCCGCGATATCGGCGATGTCGTCGATCCGGCACGCGCCGTTGTAGTTCGCGCGCAGCCACACGATGGCCTTGGCGATCTGGTTCAGGCGGCTGTTGGCCTGGGCCATCTGCCGCACCATGCTGTTGCACGCGCCGGTGCCCGTCAGCAGGCGATAGAGGATTTCGCGCGTGATCAGCGGCGCCAACGCGTCGATATCGCGCGGCGTATCCATCAGCCCCATGAGCCGCAATACGGCGTCCAGCACGTCGGGATCGGCATCGCCCAGCGCCAGGCCTGTCGCCGGCCCATCGGCCTCTTCCTCGTGAACGGGATAGTGCAGCGCCAGGTCGCCCAGCTGCGCCATGTCCAGGTCCAGCGACAGGCTCAGGTAAGGCTGCGCGGGGGTTGCCTCGACGACGGCCCCGGTGACGGCCATGTCCACCGACGCCACCAGGTACTTGGCCGGGTCGTAGACATAGGCGGTGGCCCCCAGCATCACCTGCTTGCGGCCCTGCGCGATGACGCACAGCGTGGGCTCGTAGACGACCGGCATCGGCATCGTCGGTGAACTGGCGCGATACAGGGTGATGCCCGGGATCGGGCTGGCAGCGATGCCGTCCGCGGGCATGTGGCGATCCAGGATGGCGGTGAGCCGTTGCAGCGTATCCATGCGCGCTCCGTGATGAAGGAGGGTGGCCGGCGCGCGCAACACGCGCCCGGTGAAATCGGGCCATCGGGGGTCAGACAATCGTACAAGAACTCCGGATGATGCGGCTACAGCCCGCAGCGCCCCCCGGGACATACTTTCTTCAACGTATCCGGCACATCCCTTGCACAGGAGTTGAACATGTCCCGTCCCATCGCACTCGACCACTACCGCCTGCTCGGACGATCCGGCATGCGCGTCTCGCCCCTAGCCCTGGGCACCATGACCTTTGGCTCCGACTGGGGCTGGGGCGCCGACGATGCCCAGGCGCGCCGCATCTTCGATGCCTACGTCGACCAGGGCGGCAACTTCATCGACACCGCCGTCAACTACACCAACGGCGCATCCGAACGCATCCTGGGCACGCTGCTGCAAGGCAAACGCGACCGCATCGTGGTGTCCACCAAGTTCACCATGGCGCGCGACCCCGGCGACCCCAACAGCGGCGGCAACCACCGCATGAACCTGGTCCGCTCGGTGGAAACCAGCCTGCGCCAGCTGGGCACCGACCGCATCGAACTGCTGCACCTGCACGCCTGGGACTTCACCACCCTTGCGGAAGAAGTGCTGCGCGCGCTGGACGACCTGGTGCGCGCCGGCAAGGTGCTGTACCTGGGCATCTGCAACACCCCGGCCTGGAAGGTGGCGCAGCTGCAGACCCTGGCGGACCTGCGCGGCGGGTCGCCGCTGGTCGCGCTGCAGATCGAGTACAGCCTGGTGGAACGCAGTGTCGAACACGAACTGATGCCCATGGCATTGGAAATGGGCCTGGGCGTCATGCCGTGGTCGCCGCTGGGCGGCGGCATCCTCACCGGCAAGTACGGCAAGGAAGACCTGCGCCAGCAGAGCGAGACGCAGGTGTCCGCCACCCGCAAGGGCGTCATCGCCTCGTCCGGCCACATGAATGCACGGTCGCTGGAGATCGCCGATGTCGTGGTGGACGTCGCTCGCGAGATCGGCGCCACGCCCTCGCAGGTTGCGCTGGCGTGGACGCTGCGGCACCCCGCCGTGTGCTCGCCCGTCATCGGTGCGCGCACGCTGGAACAGGCGCAGGACAACCTGGGCGCGCTGGCCTTGCAGCTGTCGGAAGAACACGTGGCCCGCCTGAACGACGCCAGCACGCCCGCGCCGATCTTCCCCGAGCGCTTCATCGGCCGGCCGATGGCGCAGCAACTGATCTTCGGCGGCGCCCACGTGCAGCGCCGCGCCTGAGCACGCTTTACCCCCAAGGGCTCGCGGCCCATTCCATGACGAAAAGGAGCACATGCCATGACGACATTCAAATCCTTCCTCACCGCCGTCGTGCTGGTTGCCAGCACGCTATTCACCGGCACGGCGCTGGCCCGCGCCAGCGATGCCCCCGCCGAGAAGAACCGCCAGTTCATCGCCCAGGCCTTCGAGAAATGGGCCGCGGGCGGACGCACCTTCTTCGACGACGTGCTGGCACCCGACATCACCTGGATCATCAAGGGCACCAGCCCGGCCGCCGGCACCTACCAGGGCCGTGACGACTTCATGAAGCGCGCGGTCACGCCCTTCGCCACCCGCCTGTCCACGCCGATCAAGCCCGTGGTCCGGGACATCTGGGCCAGCGGCAACGACGTCGTCGTGCACTGGGACGGCACGGCCACCGCCGCCGACGGCGCGCCCTACAGCAACAGCTATGTCTGGATCTTCCGCATGGAGAACCAGCGTGCGAAGGAGGTGATCGCCTTCCTGGACCTGGTGCCCTACGACGACGTGATTCGCCGCATTCCCATGCAGGAACAAGGCGCACGGAACACGGGCAAGACCTCTTACACCGCCATGTGGGTGACCGATGACGGCTACATCCGCCATGAACTGCTGCCCAATGGCCGCTACGACGAGGCGCGCAGCGGCTTGCCTTGATACCACTCGCCCAGTGCGGCTGGCCTCAGCGCCGCCAGCACCGCCGCGGACAGTTCATGCCGTGACGCCGGCAAGCCCGCGCCTTCGTAGGCGTCGCGGGTTCCCGCCACCAGCACCTCGCAGCGGATGACGCGGCCCAGGTCCTGCGGGATCTCCTGTGCACCGGACTGGCAGGCCTGGGCGGACAAGGAGTGCGCCTTGCGGCAGACTGACGGGCGGATGGCATAGATGGAACAGAGGCCTTCCCGCAGGAAAGCACAGGGCTGCCCATGCGGCACGGGCCCGCCGTCCGCCGCCGCCTTGGCGCGCAATCGTTCGATGAACATCACGCGTTCCGATTCCTGCAGTTGGTGCAGATGACCGGCAATGCGCAACGCCTCGGGATCCGACACCTCGACCCGCGCATGGCAACAGGACGCACAGCCGGGCCTGCAGTCGGGCGGCGGGCCCACCGCTTCCGAGGCGGCCACGACGGCATCGACGTTTTCGTGCAAGACGCCGACGAAGGCGACCGCCTGGCTGGCATTCCCCGCGGCCGCCAAAGCCTGTGCGGCGCGGTGCCGCACCGCGCGCATCGCGTCCTGCAGTTGGCGTTGTTCTCGGGGACTCAGCATGTGTCCGACCCCTGCCCGGTCGCCGTTCAACCCCAGCGGCGCGTCAGCGCGGCTGCCACGACGAACTGCAAAAGCAGCGCGACGAGCGCCAGCAGGCCCTCGGGCCATGGCCCGATCAGTTGTTCATAGGTCAACATGCCGCGCGCCGAGATCGTCACCACCAGCTTGGCCGCGAACGCCAGCAGCAGGCCAAGCAGGGACAACAGCATCAGGCGCCGCATGCGCACCGGCGCCTCGGCACGCAATCCCCACCAGGCCCCCAGCCCGCCGACCACGCCGAGGAGAGCCAGATACCCCACCACCAGCAGGACCTGGCGCGTGGCCTCGGTCGGGTCCAGATAGGCCCAGCGCGCGGAAAAATGCGCCATGACGACCAGCCACAAGGACAACAGATAGGTCAGGCTGAACGCGCCGAACACGACGGCTGCACGGCCTCCCGTGGCGCCCGCGTGCGGCTGACCGGCGCGTGTCGCCCCAGGCACGCGCAGCGCCAAGCGCAAGGCCACCCACGAGACGACCGCCTGCATCAGCAGGTCGGCCACCCGCATCAGGAACAGGTTGCCGTCCAACAGCCAAGGGCCGGCCGCCCAGCCCACCACCCAGGCTGGCGTGAATTGCAGAATGCCCTGGATGACGGCAAAGGCCGCCCAGCCTTGCCAGGCCAAGGTGACGCCGGCACGTTGCGGCCGCTGCAATACTGCCTGGGCCACCAGGAACGTCACCAGCCCGGCTGCCAGCAAGGCATCCGCGCCGCCCGGCACGTAATGCACGGACACGGCCAGGAAATCATCCGGCACCAAGCCTTGCAGGGCCGGATCCAGCATCTCGGGCGGGCGTTGCGCCTGCCAGACCTGCAGCAGCCACAACACCCCCACGCCGACCAGGGCCAGCCAATAAGGAAGGTGGCCCACGGCGACGGATGATTGGCTGCGGCTCATGCCGAGCCCTCGTGACGCGAGGACTGCTTGGCCAGCCACGGCAACACGGGAACATCCAGTTTCATTGCATAACCTTTTGACAACATGTTGGCGCACGATATCGAGGGGCCACACGATACTATGCCCGCTCAAATCGAGCCGACACAGGCCATTCCTGGGAAAGAGGAAAATCCTTTGAAGAAGATCGCACTATCCATTGCCCTGTCCGCCCTGCTCGCCGGCTGCGCGGGTTCGCCCATGGGCAACCTGATCAACAACGAACGCAACGAAACCCGCAACGACGTCCTGGCGTCCTGGGTGGGCGAAGACGAAGACACGCTGGTCATGAAGTGGGGCCCGCCCACCGGCAGCTACACCCTGTCCAGCGGCGCGAAGGTCATCTCCTATGAATACGTCTGGGGCGTCTATGTCGGCCAGCGTTATCACTGCGAAGAGAAATTCCTGATCGAGAAGGGCAAGGTCACGAAGTGGGGCATCGGGTCGGCTTGCCAGAAGAGTGGCGGCAAGGGCCAGACGCTGCCGGCGAGTACGCCGGTGCCGCAGCCGACGCTGTAAGGTCAAGCGCGCGCAAGGCGGACAGGAGCCGCCTTGCACGGTGGGTCGTGCCCGTCAGGTCTACCCGGGCGGAAGCCTGCGCAGCACCTCCCTCCACTGCTTTTCCATCTCTCGCGCCAGGAAGCCCCAGGGCCTCCTGGCCTTGCGTCCACGCACGCGCAGATGTGCCAGCAGCCATTCATCCGACCATCCTGCCCACTCTCCCGCCACGCACAGGAGGTTCGGCACCAATGCCGGATAGACCTCGCCCCACAGGATGCTCTGGGCGTCCGTGACCGAATAGCCGGTTTCCTGGATGACGCGCGCGATGTAGGCGAAGTCGTCGTCACCGACTTCGGTGTCGAGGAACAACGTGGAAAGCGCCTGCCAAAGTTTCAGGCGCCCGGGCGTCACGGCAGCGGCCGGCTCAGTCCGCATGGTGCGCATCGTGGGACCGCGTGGCGGCTGTTCCTGGACGATTCATGCACACAGAATACAGTCATGCGACGCAGCGACGTCATCCGGCTTCCGGACAAGGATGCCGCTCGCGCCAATGGCGGGCGATATCGATGCGGCGGCACACCCAGACACGGTCGTGCGTGCCCAGGTAGTCCAGGAAACGCTGCAATGCCGTGATCCGCCCTGGCCTGCCCAGCAGGCGGCAATGCATGCCGATGCTCATCATGCGCGGCGTCTCGGCGCCTTCGGCATACAAGGTGTCGAAGCTGTCCTTCAAATATTGGAAGAACGGGTCGGCGTGCGAATAGCCTTGCGGCAGCGCGAAACGCATGTCGTTGCAGTCCAGGGTGTAGGGCACGATCAGTTGCGGCACCTGCCTGCCGTCGCTGCGCGTCACCCGCAACCAGAACGGCAGGTCGTCTCCGTAATAGTCGCTGTCGTACAAAAAGCCGCCGTCGTCGGCCACCAGCCGGCGCGTGCGCGGGCTGTCGCGGCCGGTGTACCAGCCCAGCGGCCGCGCGCCCGTCATCTGCGTCAGCACATCGATGGCCCGCCGCATGTGATCGCGCTCGGTCGCCTCGTCGATCTCCTGGTAATGGATCCAGCGCCAGCCGTGGCAGGCGATTTCATGCTCCGCCGCCACCAGGGCATCGACCAGCTCGGGGTGCCGCGCCAGCGCCATGCCCACGCCGAACACGGTCAGGGGCAGGCCGCGTCGTTCGAATTCGCGCAGGATGCGCCACACGCCCACGCGCGACCCATACTCGTAGATGCTCTCCATGCTCATGTGGCGTCCCGGATAGCTGGCCGGGTTGAACATCTCGGACAGGAACTGCTCCGAACCCGCATCGCCATGCAGCACGCTGTTCTCGCCCCCCTCTTCGTAGTTCAGCACGAACTGCACGGCGATCCTCGCGCCGCCCGGCCAGTCGGCATCGGGCACGTGGCGGCCATAGCCGATCAGGTCACGGGGGTACTCGGGGTCCAGCGGCGCTTGCGGCTTGCCGGCAAAGTCAGCAGTCATGGCGGGGGCACTCGTGTCGAAGGTCTTGCCGGCGGGTCACGCGCCAGCGGGTGGCCAGTGCTGCAGTACCTTGGGCAGCGGCGGCGCATAGGTGCGGATCTTGGAGGTCTTCAAGCCCAGCCTGACCAGCGACTCGGCCACCGCCACCGCCGCTGTCACACCGTCGACCACGGGCACGCCGGTGGCAAGGCGAACCTGCTCGTCCAGGCCCGCCATGCCGCCACAGCCCAGGCACAGCACCTCCGCGCGGTCCTCGTCGACCGCCCGGCGCGCCTGGGCGACGATGGCCTCGCAAGCCTGCACCGGGCTTTCCTCCAGGTCAAGCACCGCCAGCCCGCTGGCGCGCACCGACGCGCAGCGCGCGTCCAGCCCGGCCAGCTTGAGCCGGTCCTCGATCAGGGGCACGGCACGGTCCAGGGTGGTGATGACCGAATACGAGCGCCCCAGGAACATGGCGACGCTGGCGGCGGCTTCGGTGATGTCGACCACCGGCACCGTCAACAGCTCCTGCAGGCCCTCGCGGCCATGCTCGCCGAAACCGGCCTGTATCACGGCATCGTAAGGATCGGCATACGCCCGCACGCACTCCATCACGGCCACGGCAGCCAGGTAGCTTTCGAAATTGCCTTCCACCGACGGCGCGCCGAAGGCGGGCGTCAGCCCCACGATCTCGGTGCCCGCGGCGGCCACCGCGCGCGCCTGCGCGGCAATGGTCTGCGTCATGACATCCGTGGTATTGACGTTGACGACAAGCAGGCGCATCAGGCGGTCTCCGGAATGGCGTTGCGGGGCTGCGCGTGCACGCAGCGCACCTCGTGGCCCTCGCCTACCGTGACGATGGCAGGCACGGCCGACAGGCAGGCGGACTCGGCCCGCGCACAGCGCGGCGCGAACGCGCACCCCGCCGGCAGCGCGGACAGGTCGGGCGGAGACCCAGGAATCGTCTGCAGGCGTTCGCCCTTGCGCATCGCCCCGTGGGCGCGGCCATGCAGCAACGCGATGGTGTAGGGATGCTGCGGCGCCCGCAGCAATTGCGCCAGCGTGCCCTGCTCGACGATGCGCCCGCCATACATGACCGCCACCCGATCGGCGATCTCGGCGGCCGCGCCGATGTCGTGCGTCACGAACACGATGGACAGGCCCAGGTCGCGCTGCAGTTCGCGCAGCAGCAGCAGGATCTGGATCTGCACCGTCGCGTCCAGGGCCGTGGTCGGCTCGTCGGCCAGCAGCACCTTGGGGTTGCAGGACAGCGCCAGCGCAATCATCGCGCGCTGGCGCATGCCGCCGGACATCTCGTGCGGGTACGCCTGCAGGCGGCGCTCCGGACTGGGGATGCGCACGCGCTCGAACAGCGACAGCGCCTGGCTGCGCGCCTGCGTGGCACTTGCGCCGGTGTGGCGCCGCACCATCTCTTCGATCTGCTTGCCCACCGGATAGACCGGGTCCAGCGCCAACAGCGGCTCCTGGAAGATCATCGACACGACGGGGCCACGCATCGCGGCCAGCTGGCGCGCGTTCATGGCCATCACGTCCTGTCCGTCGACCCGCATCTGCCCGCGCATCGTGGTGCGCCGGGGCGGGTGCAGCCGCATCAGGGCGCGCAAGGTCACGCTCTTGCCCGAACCGGACTCGCCGATCAGCGCCACCGCCTCGCCGCGCGCCACATCCAGGCTGACGCCATTCAGGGCGTGCACGGTCTTGGCGCCAGCCTGGAAGCTGACCTCCAGGTCACGGATGCGCACCAGCGCCTGGGTATCGGCCGTCATGCCAGTGCTCCCGAATTGGCATAGCCCGAGCCGGGCTGATGCATCAGGCAGCGCACCGCATGCCCATCCTGATGCACCACTTCAGGCGCCTGCGCCGCACAGGCCGCGCGCGCCTGCGCGCAACGCGTATGAAAGCGGCAACCCGAAGGCGGATCGATGGGATTGGGCGGGTCGCCGGACAGCGGCGCCGTCTGGGTGCGCTGCTCGGGATCGAGCGAGGGCATCGAGCGCAACAGGGCCTGCGTGTAGGGATGGCGCGGCGCATCGAAGACCTGATCGACCGGCCCCAGCTCGACCACCTCGCCCAGGTACATCACCATGACGCGGTCCGAGACATAACGCACGACGTTCAGGTCATGGCTGATGAACATATAGGTCAGCCCGAAATCCTGCTTCAGGTCGAGCAACAGGTTCAGCACCTGCCCCTCGACCGACTTGTCCAGGGCCGACACCGCCTCGTCCAGGATGACCAGCCGCGGGCGCAGCGCCAGCGCGCGCGCGATGTTGACCCGCTGCCGCTGCCCGCCCGACAGCTCGTGCGGATACCGGCCGGCGAAACGCGCCGGGTCCAGCCCCACGCGGTCCAGCAGGTCGCGCGCAAGCGCCGTGGCCTCGCGCCTGGACGTGCCATGCACCACGGGCGAGAACGCCACCGAGTCCTCGATGGTCATGCGCGGGTTCAGCGACGAATAGCTGTCCTGGAACACCATCTGCGTCTGTCGCCTGAAAGCGCGCAGGTTCAGCGTGCGCGACCCCACGGTCTGCCCGTCGAACACCAGCTCGCCCCGGTCCTGCGCGATCAACTGCATCACCAGGCGCGCGGTGGTCGACTTGCCACAGCCCGACTCGCCGACCACGCCCAGGGTCTCGCCCTTGAGCACCTCGAAATCGACGCCGTCGACCGCGCGCACGGCCTTGCGCCCCTTGCGGCCCGCGAACAGTTCCTGCTTCAGCGGGAAGTGCTTGATCAGGCCCCGCACGCTCAGCAACGGCTGCTCGGGACCGCCCAGGTCTTCGTAGGCAGGCTGGGACCTGGAAAGCATCGTGCTCATTCCTTCACCTCCATGGCGCTGCGCAGTCCATCGGACAGCAGGTTGAACGAGATGGACGTGATGAAGATCATGACGCCCGGCAGCGCCGCGACCCACGGCTGCGTGTAGATGGCCGTGCGCAGGGTATTGAGCATCAGGCCCCACTCCGGTTCCGGCGGACGCACGCCCAGCCCCAGGAAGGACAGGCCGGACGCCAGGATCATCGAGACCGAGATCAGGCTCGTGGCATAGACGAATATCGGTCCCAGCACGTTCGACAGGACGTGCACGCGCACGATGGTCACCGGGCCGGCCCCCGACGCACGCGCCGCATCGACGTAGTCGCTGCGGCGCACCTGCGTGGTCACGCTTTCGGCCACCCGCACGATCTGCGGAATGAACACGATGGTCAGCGAGATGATGGCGTTCAGGATGCCTGCCCCCAGCGTGCCCGACAGCGCGATGGCCAGCAGCACCGAGGGAAACGCAAAGAACACGTCGACCACGCGCATGATGACGGTGTTGGTCATGCCGCCGGCATAGCCCGCCAATATCCCCACGGCGCTCCCGATGACAAAGGCCGCGATGACGGGCACGATGCCCATGAAGAGCGACAAGCGCGCGCCCACCATGAGACGCGACAGCATGTCGCGGCCCAGTTCGTCGGCGCCCAGCGGATAGCCCTCGGTGCCGATCGGGCGCAGGCGCCGCAGCATCGACGCCTGGTATGGGTCGGCCGGCGTGATCCAAGGCGCCAGCAAGGCCACGATGATCAGCAGCAGGATCACGGCGCCCGCGCCCAGCGCGACGGGATCGCGGCGCAGCCGGCGCAGGACGTTGGACCAGTAGCCGGGCGATCGCACGATGGGCAGGGTCGCGGCCGGCGTGGCGACAGCGGCGACGCGCAAGGTAGAGTCGGCCATCGCCTCAGCTCCTTTCGATGCGTGGATCGAACAGCCCCTGCAGGATGTCGACCAGCAGGTTCAGCACCACGAAGAACAGGGCCAGCACCAGGATCGTTCCCTGCAGCAGCGGCAGGTCACGCTGGAAGATCGCGGCGTTCAGCAGGAATCCGGTGCCGGGCCACGAGAAGACGGTTTCGATCAGGATCGAGCCGCCCAGCAGATAGCCCAGCTGCAGCCCCATCACCGCCAGCGCAGTGGGCGCACAGTTCTTCACCACATGCAGGAAGACGCCCAGGTCGGACAGGCCGCGCGCGCGCAGGCCCACCACGAACTCCTGGGACAGGGTTTCGGCCACCAGCGCCCGCACCGTCCGCGCGATGATGCCCATCGGGATCACCGACATGGTCACGGCGGGCAGGATCATGTGCCGGATATGCGCCCAGTCGAACGCCCAATCGGCCGAACTGCCCGGCCCGGCGCCCGTCGGCGGCAGCCACATCAGTTGCGTCGAGAACACGATGACCAGCACCATGCCCAGCCAGTAGTGCGGCACGCTGACGCCGACCACCGACACGAACGACGCGATGCGGTCCATCACCGAGTTGCGGTAATAGCCCCCCACGAACCCCAGGAAGCTGCCCACGATGAAACCCAGCACCGTGGCCACACAGGCAAGGCGCAAGGTGTTGCCAACCGCATGCCACACCTCGGTGGCCACCGGCCGGCCCGTGGCGATGGAGACGCCCAGGTCGCCCTGCAGTGCCCGCCAGATCCAGGACAGGAATTGCTCCGGCAAGGGACGATCAAAGCCATACAGCGTCATCAGTTGCCGCTGCAGCTCGACCGACGCGTCGGGCGGCAGGATCGACACCAGCGGATCGCCCGGCGCCAGATGGATCAGAAGAAAGCACAGCAGCGCAACGCCCACCATGATGGGCAAGGCGTAGACGACGCGCCGAAAGACATACCCGAGCATGAGCATCCCCCGAAAGCGTACCGGCCGCCCCGCGAGCGGCCGGCGGGTTCAACATCAGTCGATCGACATCGTAGCGATATCGATGAACCAGCTCTTGGGCTGCACCACGCCCTTGACCTTGGGCGAGATCGCACGCGGGCCGACGTCGTGCGCAATCCACACGAACGGGGCTTCCTCGACCACGCGCGCATGCAGCTTGGCAAGCGCGGCGTCGCGCTCGGCGGGCGTGAAGGTGGTGCGCGCCGCCGCGATCAGGCCGTCGATCTCGGCGTTGCCGAAGTAGCCCCAGTTGTTGGAGACCGGCGGGAAGGTCTTGGTGCTGACGAAACGCACCATCGCGAAGAACGGATCCATCGAGGCGTAGCTGACGTTGATGGCGTCGCTGCCATTGGCCGAGGGATCCTTCGCCCCCTTGCGCCAGTTCGTGAACAAGGTGTTCCACTCGACCACGTCGAAGGTCACGTCGAAGTAGCACTCCTTCAGGTTCTGCTGCACGTACTCGTTCATGGGCAGCGGCTGCATCTGGCCGGACCCCGACGCCGAGGTCTGCACCTTCACCTTGATCGGCTTGGCCTTGGAATAGCCCGCCTCTGCCATCAGCTTGCGCGCGGCCTCGGGGTCGTACTTGATGTCGAACGTGGGGTTGCCCCACCACGGGTGGCCCGGGGGCACGGTACCCTTGGGCTCGCCCATCATGCCCCCCAGCAGCTGCTTGAGCTCGCCGCGGTTCACGCACAGGTTGGCGGCATGGCGCACACGGCGGTCCAGCCAGGGCGACCCCTCATTGAACGACAACTGCCACGGCCACACGTGCGGCTGCTCGTTGGAATAGATCACGAAGCCACGGCTCTTGATGGCGTCGAAGGCATCCGGCGCCGGCGCCTCGATCCAGTCCACCTGCCCCGACATCAGCGCGGCGGTGCGGGCATTGGCTTCCGGCAAGGGCAGCAGCACGACGCGGTCGATCTTGGGCCGGCGCTTCTCGTCCCAGTATTGGTCGTTCTTCACCAGTTCCAGCCGTTCACGCGGCACGAAGCTCGCCATCTTGAAGGGCCCCGTGCCCGACGCATCGGCCGCGAAGGCCGCCCAGGCCCGCTGCGAGCGCTCCGCCGCATCGGTGACGGAGGCCGGCACCTCCGCCAGCTTCTTCTGCCAATGCGCCGGAGACGCCATGTACAGGTTGGTCAGGTTGATGGGAAGAAAGGAATCGGGCTCCGAGGTCTTCAACTCGACGGTCAGGTCATCGATCTTGCGCGCCGACCTCAGCGTGGGCATGCGCGAGGCGGTGACGCCCACCTGGCTGGCATCGAATTGCGGCGCGCTCTTGTCCAGCACCTTGCCCACGTTCCAGACCACGGCATCGGCATTGAAGGGCGAGCCGTCGTGGAAGGTCACGCCGGGGCGCAGCTTGAACACCCACACGGTGTTGTCCTTGGCATCCACTTCCCACGACTCGGCCAGATCCGGAATCAGCACGCTCGGGCCGTCCTTCTGCGACAGGTCCCATTGCGTCAACCCGTCGTACATCGGAATACCGGTGAAGCGATTGCCCTCGAAGCCCTGGTCGGGCTGGCCCAGCGTGCGCGGAATGTCGCCCGCCGTCATGCCGATGCGCAGCACCTTCTCGGCTTGCGCCACCCCAGGGAGCGTCAGCGCGGCACCGGCCGCCAGCATGGCTACCGCGGCAGCGAGGGTCTTGATGCGAATACTCCGTGTCTGCATTTTTGATCTCCGAAGTCTTGCGTAGGCAAGGCGTCATGGGAAAGGTCCAACACTGACTACGGTTCGCCCGGGGTGCTCCCGAACAAACTGCGCACAGAGTTAGTACACAATCCGAGCATGCAATATCCATGCCAACGCTCGCAATCCTGCGGAAATGACGGCGGGATACAGGGTAATCACGGAGAGTCTGCCGGCAATCGCGCCACGACGATCCTGGCCTCAACCAGGAAAATTCATGCGCGATGCGCGGCATGGGAAGGCGTGCGCGGCACACGCAGCAGAGCCGCCCGAACAGGGGCGGACACCGACGCACCATCCCGATGCATCGGCGCCTTGCACTGGTGCAAGCGTCAGTCGGCCACGCCCGCGCGCGCCAGCATCGCGTGCAGCAGGACATTGCAGCCGGCCTCGAGATGGTCGGGCCGCGCGTCTTCGATCTCGTTGTGGCTGATCCCGTCCTTGCAGGGCACGAAGATCATGGCCGCGGGCGCGACGCGTGCCATATACACCGCGTCATGGCCCGCACCGCTGACCACGTCCATGGCCGACAGCCCCAGCGCGGCCGCGCCCTGGCGCACGGACTGCACCAGCTCCTGCGCGAACGGCTGCGGCGGGAAATACACCACCTGCTCGACCTGGGCGCTGACACCGCCGCGCTCCGCCGCCGCCGCGACCGCCGCGCGCAGCGCGGTGTCCATCGCCGACAGCGTCTTGTCGTCGGCGGCGCGCATATCCACCGTGAACCGGACGCGGCCCGGAATCACGTTGCGCGAATTGGGGAACACATCCATCCAGCCCACCGTCGCGCGCGCATTGGGCGCATGCGCCAGCGCGATGTCGTTGGCGGCGCGCACCACGTCGGACGCGGCCAGCAAGGCGTCGTGGCGCAGCGGCATCGGCGTCGGTCCCGCGTGCGCCTCCACGCCCGTCAGCACCACGTCATACCAGCGCTGCCCCAGCGCGGCCGTCACCACGCCGATCACCGTGTCGGCATTCTCCAGCACGGGGCCCTGCTCGATGTGCGCCTCGAAATAGGCCGCGACGCCGTCGGCCCGTGCCGGCGGCACCGGTTCCGCACCCGCATACCCGATGCTTGCCAAGGCCTCGCGCACGCTCACGCCTTCGCGATCCGCCTGGTCCAAGGCATGGTCAAGCGTGAAGGTGCCGGCATAGACGCCCGAGCCCATCATGACGGGCACGAAGCGCGAGCCCTCCTCGTTGGTCCAGACCACCAGCTCCAGCGGGGCCTCGGTCTGGATGCCGGCGTCGTTGAGCGTGCGCAGCACCTCCAGCCCGGCCAGCACGCCATAGTTGCCGTCGAACTTGCCGCCGGTGGGCTGCGTGTCGATGTGGCTGCCGGTCATGACCACCGGCAGCGTGTCGCTGCGCCCAGCGCGGCGCGCAAAGATATTGCCGATCGCGTCGACGCGGATCTCGCAGCCGGCGTCCCTGGCCCAGGCACAGAACAGGTCACGGCCCTGCCGGTCGAGATCGGTCAGCGCCAGGCGGCAGACGCCGCCTTTCTCCGTGGCGCCGATGCGGGCGAGGTCCATCAGGGACTGCCAGAGGCGAGTGCCATCGATGTGTATGTCGGTGTGGGTGTCGGGGGCTGCGGAATGCATGGGGGCTCCTGGCAACGGGAAAGGGGGATGCTTGGGGTGGGTAAAGCATCGCATCTTCGTCCGATTCTGCAAACCAGAAATTGCGGAGAGCCGCATGGGGACTGGGTCTTAGGGTGCACCGGGTTTGTGCAGGATGTGGTGCATGGGGCTGTGTTCAGAGGGTATCGCCCGGACATCCTGGGCGATACCCCGCCAGCCTGACGGCCACCAAGCCGGACAGGCCTGGCCTTGGGTGCGGCCATGCACCCTACTGCGCCTGCACCCCCGCCGCCTGGACCACCGGCCGCCATTTCCGGATATCCGCCTGGATGATCTCGCGGAATTCCGCTGGCGTGACCGGCCTGGGCTCGGCGCCCTGGGCCGCGATGGCGTCCACCACCTCCTTGGCCTTCAGCATCTGGTTCAACTCCCCGCTCAGCTTTTCCAGCACGGCGGGCGGCGTCTTGGCTGGCGCAACCAGGCCGTACCAGACGCGCACGTCGAAATCCTTGTAGCCCGACTCCGCCACCGTCGGCACATCCGGCAGCAGCGGACTGCGGGTCAGCGACGTGACCGCCAGCGCGCGCACCTTGCCGGACTGGATCTGCGAAAAGGCCGAGGGAATCGACGTGAACATCAAGGGCACCTGCCCGCCCAGCAGATCCGCCATGGCCGGACCGGAGCCGCGATAGGGCACGTGCTGCATCTTGATACCCGCCACCTGCTGGAAAAGCTCCCCGGCAAGATGGGTGATCGTGCCAGCGCCTGGCGAGGCATAGTTGATGCTGCTGGGCTGGCGCTTGCCCTGCTCCACCACGTGCTTCAAGGTCGGGAACGGCGAGCCATCGCGGGTCACGATGACCAGCGGTGTCTCTCCCACCAGCCCCACCGGCGCGAAATCCTTGGTGCTGTCGTAGTTGATCTGCTTGTAGACCTCGGGCGCGATGACCATGTTGTCGATCTGCGCCAGGACAAGCTCGTAGCCATCGGGCTGCGCCCTGGCCACCGATGCCAGCCCCACCGTGCCGCCCGCGCCCGCGCGGTTCTCCGGCACCACGTTCCAGCCCTTGCCCGAGCCCAGGCCCTTGGCCACCACGCGGCCCAGGAAATCGGTGCCACCGCCCGGCGGAAAGGGAATCACCAGGCGGATGGGCTTGTCCGGATACTGCTGCGCGACGGACGGGCTCGCCAACATCAGCGCCGCCGGCGCCAGCAGTCCCGCAAGTGCGATACGCATCTTGTTCATGTCTCCTCCGTTATCGTTTGTGGCACTTCTGTGCTGCACGCTCGGCGGGCCGCCTCTGCGGGCGTGGTCGCCGGCGTCTTGCGGGGGAGGTCTAGACGATGCCTTCCTCACGCAATCTTTCCAGTTCCGCCGCGCCCACGCCGATGCCTGCCAACACGGCAGCCGTATCGCCGCCCAGGGCCGGTGCGGGATGCCGCAACCGGCATGGCGCCTGCGAGAACTTGATGGGGAACCCCAGCATCCGCACGGGTCCGTGGCCGGGATGCTCGACATCGATGGCCATCTGCTGGTCACGCACCTGCGGATCCTCGAACACCTCGGGCACGCTCAGCACCGGCCCGCAAGGCACGCCGTGGCGGTTGCACTGCTCGATCCAGTACGCCGTCTCGCGCTGGCGGGTGCGCGCCTGGATGACCTCGCGCAAGGCTGGCCGGTTCCGCATGCGCAGGGCATTCGTGGCGAAGTCCGGATGCGCCTGCAGCGCCGGCATTTCCAGCGCATTCAGCAGGCGGACATACATGGTGTCGTTGCTGGGTGCGATCGCAACCTGGCCGTCGGCGGTCTCGAACAAGCCATAGGGCGCCACCAGCGCGTGGTCATTGCCGTTGCGCAGCGGCGCCGTGCCGCTGGCGAAATAGTTCGACGCCTGGAAGCTGAGCAGGTTGATCATGCTGGAGAGCAAGCTCACGCTCAAGGATTCGCCCTGGCCGCTGCGCTCGCGCCGCAGCAAGGCGGCCACGATGCCCAGCGCGGCGTGCAGCCCCGCCACCAGATCGCTGACCGGCGGCCCCGCCCGCAAGGGCGGGCCATCGGCCTCGCCGTTCACGCTCATGAATCCGCTCATCGCCTGCGCGATGAAATCGAAGGCAGGCCGGTCACGGTACGGCCCGCTGGTGCCAAAGCCATTGATGCCGCAATGCACGATGTCCGGACGCAGCGCTTTCAGCGCCTCGGGCGACAGGCCCAGCTTGTCCATCACCCCTGGCCGGAAGTTCTCCACCACCACGTCGCTCTTGCGCACCAGCGCCGCCAGCAGGGCCTTGCCTTCGTCGCTGTAGAGATCCAGCGTCACCGACAGCTTGTTGCGGTTGTAGTTGGCGAAGTACCAGCTGAAGCCTTCGTGCAGCTCGCCCTGCTTGCGCACCGGGTCGCCTTCCCCCGGCGCTTCGATCTTGATCACCTCGGCGCCCATGTCGGCCAGCAGGGCCGAACAGAAGGGGCCGGAAATGATGCGTGTCAGGTCCAGGACCCGGATTCCAGTCAAAGGCATATCGTCGCGCATCCGTCTGCTTAACCCTGGGCCGCGCCAACACTCTCAAGGGAGTGCAGCGCCAGGCGGGGGCCCGCCCGCATCACCTGGCCGGGCAAGGGCCGCCCGATGATGCTTTCCAGGCTGCGCGCGGCGCCCACCAGCGACGCCAGGTCGATGCCCGTGGCGATATCCATCTCGTCCAGCAGATTCACGAGGTCTTCCGTGCAGATGTTGCCCGTGGCGCCCGGCGCGAAAGGACAGCCACCCATGCCGCCCAGCGACGACTCATAGGTCGTGATGCCCAACTGCAGGCCCGTCATCACGTTCACGAGACCGATGCCCCGCGTATTGTGGAAATGCAGCGAGATGGAAAGCCCGGGAAATTCTTGCTGGAGCCGCGTCACCGTTTGCGTGACCAGCGCGGGCGTCGCCATGCCCGTGGTGTCGCCCAAGGTAATGCCATCGAAGCCGTGCTCCACATAGCGCGCCACGATCTTGTCGATGTTCGCCTCGGGCACGTCGCCTTCGAAAGGACAGCCGAAAGCCGTGGCCACCGCCCCCTTGCGCCTGAAGGACTGGCCGCGCGTCAGCGCCGCGATCTCGTCGATGTCCTGCAAGGAACGGTCGATGGACCGGTTCAGGTTCTTTGCGTTGTGGCTTTCCGACGCCGAGACAAACACCACGATCTCATCGGCCCCGGCCTGCATGGCACGCTCGGCCCCTTTTGCGTTCGGCGCCAGCACCGACAGCACCAGGCCCGGCACCCGGCGCGCGCCGGCCAGCACCTCGGCCGCATCCCGCATCTGCCGCACAGCCCGCGGTGACACGAAAGAGGTGGCTTCGATATGGCGCACGCCTGCATCGATCAGGCGATTGAGCAGCGCGACCTTGTCCTCGGTGGACACGAAGGCCGCTTCGCTTTGCAGCCCGTCACGCAAGCCAACTTCGATGACATCGACCCGGGTAGGCAAGGGCATGGCTGTCTCCTTATTGTCTTTTGACCATTGTTCCTGGCCATGATGGTCTGGGAACAACGGCCGGACAATTCGCAGTTTTTCCGCCAGCCATCGCGGATGGCGATGGCTTTGCCCGAGGTGTGCCTGGGTTTACTCCGCAGCCCGCGCCGAGGCCAGCAAATGCTGCAGCAACAGCTTCGCCGCGCTGGACTGCGTGTCATCCGCGCGCAGGCAGATGGACAGGCGCCGGTGGGCCCACTCGTCGGTCAGCCTGACGAGCCTCACCCCTTCCTGGCGATACAGCGCCAGCGCCTTCAGCGGCATCACCCCGATGCCCAGCCCCGCATGCACCAATGCCACCAGGGCATCGTAGGACGTGGCATGGAAACGCACCCGCCACTCTCGATTGGCCTCGTTGGCCCGCCGATGCAGCATGAAGCTGGCCGCGCTGCCCCGGTGCATGCCAACGTGTTCGTAATCCAGCGTCTGCACGAAGGACAGCGACCGACGGCGCGCCAGCGGGTGGCCTGCCGGCACCAGCAGGGCCATCTCGTCCTTGTGATACGGATAGTGGACCAGGCCCTCGCGGTCGTCCGACAGGAAGAACACGCCAATGTCCGCTTCGCTTTCCGCCACGGCGCGCGTCACCACGCTGCTGACACGCTCCTCCAGGTCCACCCGCACGCCGGGGTGCTCGGCCAGGAAGCTTTTCAGCTCACCCGGCAGGAATTGGGTGATGGAGGACAGGTTTGCGAACAGCCGTACGTGGCCGCGTACACCGTGGGCGTGGTCCTGGATCTGCGCGGACAGATCGGCGGCCTGCCTGAGCATCAGGCGCGCGCCGCGAGCCAGGGAGCGGCCTGCGGAGGTGGCAGTTACGCCGCGGGCATGGCGGGTCAGCAGCGGCATGCCCGCGGAGCGTTCGAGTTCGCTGATGCGTTTGCTGAGGGCGGAGGCGGCGATATGTTCGCGTTCGGCGGCGGCGGAGATGCTGCCGGTGTCCAGGACGGACAGGAAGAGTTGCAGGGTGGTCAGGTCGAAGCGCATGGGGGGTTTCTGCTTTTATCAAGCCAGATGCCTGGGAACGGAACAGCCCTCTTCGCCGGTAATGCCGGCAAAGCACGCATCATGGATTCAGCGGAACGAACCTGAACGTGCTGGCCCAGACTGCTACTCGTCGACCTTGCCATGGGCTGTCTGATCTATCGCTGATATTTATCCGGAACCGGGTGGGTCCGGCAGTCAAAGGGACCGTCAGTGCCGCTTCCGCGAATACGGGCTTGAAAGAACTGGCGCTTTGAGCTTGCCCTCAGCAGATCCGCCACTGTTGCGGCATCCATGTCGCAGTAGTGGTAGTAAGTCTTCTTGAGTCGGATGACCATGTATCGCTCTGCCCGATCGTAGCAAATACGCGAAACGTCACTGTTCTCTCTGACGTCGGTACACGAGAAGGCAGCCAACGACACGGGGCCATGATATTTGACTTGTACGGTCTCTGCTTTGGCTGCCTGGCACATCAAGGCAAGCATCGAAAAAATGATAAGTCTCAAATCCGCCTCCCTTGTCGGACTCAACGGTACCTGCGCACCGGGTCGTTGATCTGCCTGAGATGGCCAGAAACAGCCATTCGACGGTACGAACGAGCGAGATCATCGAACAGCGCAATTTCCTGTCTGCTGCACGCGGCTCGATGACGTCACCAGCTATAGCTGAGCGTTCCCACCACGGCACGCCGGTTGCCATAAAAAACGGATTGGTCGTAGAAGCCAGGCGTGAAATAGCGCTTGTCAAAGAGGTTGGTCGCACTAATCGAAGCGCGCAAGCCCTTGAGATCGGGGCTCAACTGACCCAGGTCATGCCGCAACACCGCATCGACCAGTGTGTACCCTCCGATCTTGACCGTATTGGCCGCATTGTAGGACGACCCGACATAGCGCACGCCTGTGCCCAGACCCAGGCCGGAGAGCGGCCCGGTACGCACGGTGTAGTCGACGAAGAGGCCCGCCATGTGGCGCGGCACCGACGCTGGGCGTAAACCCTTCTTGCTAACGCCGGTGATGAGATTGGCGTTGTCCTTGGTGATCTCGGCATCCAGATAGGTGTACGACGCCGCCAAGTTCAAGTTAGCGGCCAGCGAGGTCTTCGCTTCCAACTCCAGCCCGCGGGAGCGCACCTCGCCGTCCTGCACCGAATAGCCGGAATACACAGGGTCCGCGGTCGTGACGTTTTGCTGCGTCAACTGGAACAGGGACGCGGTGATCATGCTGTCGGAACCCGGGGGCTGGTACTTGATGCCGACTTCGTACTGCTTGCCCTTGGTCGGGTCAAAATTACCGCCTCCCCGTGCCGGTGCCATCGTGCCCGAGACGGGCTGGAACGATGTGGAATAGCTGACGTACGGCGCGATGCCGTTGTCGAAAAGATAGGTTATTCCGCTACGGCCAGTGAAGGCGTCAGAATTGACCTTGGTGGACGTATCGGACAGATAGTTGGATTCCTTGTTGGTGGCCCAGTCGTAACGGCCGCCCAGCGTCAGAATCCAGCGCTCATAGCGCAGCTGGTCCTGCGCATACAACCCGGTCTGATAGACATGGCTCTTGCCGTCCACCGATTTGAAGCTGTTCCACGTCGTGGTGTTGGTGTAGACGGGATTGAAGATGTCCACCGTGCCGTTGGTGCCCCCGGTGCGGGATTCGCGGCCGGAATAGTAGCCATAATCCAGGCCGGCCAGAACGGTGTGCTGCACGGCGCCCGTCGAAATGCGGCCTTCGACATTGGTGTCGACCAGGAAGGTGTCGGTGCTTTTCGGGCGGTCCTGCATGCCGAACGTGTAGTAGCGTCCGTCGGTCAGTTGCGCGCTGTTGCGCGCACCGCTGGACACATAATCCACGTCGGCATGCGTGTACCGCGCCTTCTGACGCACGGTCCAGTTTTCCGTCACGTCATGTTCGATTTCATAGCCGACCGAGGTGTTCTCGACCGTGTAGTGCGTCAGGTCGGGTTGCCCAAGGAAGACGTCCGACGGGAAGCGGCCAGCCGGGTTGTCATCGACGGTCCCAGTGAGCGGGAGGCTTTGTTCCGAACCGCCGCGTTTGGACTTCTGATAGCTGGCGTAGACGGTGACGTTAGTCCGGTCGGTAGGACGCCATGTCAGCGACGGCGCCAGATAGAGCCGGTCGTCGGGCGAATGGTCGACCTGGGTGCCACTGTTGCGCGCCACGCCGGTGACGCGGTAAAGCCAATTGCCCTCCTGGTCCATTGGACCTGCAAAGTCGAACGCGGCCTGGCGGCGGTCGAAGTTGCCGCCCTGCAGTTCGATTTCATGCAGCGGCGTTTCGGTCGGGCGCTTAGTCGTCATATCGACCAGCCCGCCCGGGGCGATTTGCCCGTACAGCACGGACGACGGCCCCTTGATGACGTCGATCCGTTCCAGCCCATAGGTCTCGATGTCGATGTCGTACTGGTTGAACCCCGCGCGCAGGCCGTCCCGGAACGTCGAGAACAGGTTGAAGGCGCGGAAGCCTCGAAGGTAGATGTCGGGCGCGCCTTGCCCGCCCGGGTAGTCGATGGCGCGAATGCCGGGTGTGTACGCCACCGCGGAATTGAAGTTCTGCACGCCCCGCTGATCCATTTCTTCGCGACTGACGACGCTGATAGCCTGGGGAATCTCGATCAGGGGCGTATTGGTCTTGGTGCCGCCCGACGAGCGCAGCGCCACGAAGGCGTCGTCGGCAGGCCGCTCGGTGGAGCCGGTCACGGTGATGCTGGGGAGGGTGACCACGGATCCGGCTGCGGGCAAAGGCTGCAGCGTGTAAGCACCCTGCGCGCCGCGCACGGCCTGCAGTCCACTACCCGCCAGGGCGACCGCGAAGCCCGCATCCACCAGATAAGCGCCATGCACGCCAGCAGAGGTCAGGCCGCGCGTTTGCGCGGCGTCGAACGAAATGGCCACGCCGGCTGCGCTCGCATACTGGCTGATCACCTGGGCCAGCGGCCCGCCAGGAATGTCGAAGCGGCGCGCTGTGGACTCGGAGGCCATGACGGCGCCTTGCGCATGCAGCAGTGGTGAGGCAAGCAGGGCCGGCGCCATGAACAATAGCGCCAAATGGGACGGCAAGGCGCGCAGGCGCGTGCGGCGTACGGAAACGGCGTGAACAGACTGGTTGTGCGACATGAAGTCTCTCGGGAAGACGTGAAATGAAGGTTCTGCCTGAGAGGACGAACGAGACAACCAGAATACGCAAATTCTTCAGAAATAAATTTTGGACGGCTCCGGGGCTCGGCGGCCGCACGCTTTACCGCGCGACAAGCCGGGTCCAATAGCCCAGCACCCCCGCGGTCTTGACGGGAAAGCCTTGCGTCAACGCGGCCAGGGCCTGATCGGTGTTGTCCAGCGGGAAAGAACCCGACACCCGCAGGTGGGCAACGTCGGCGTCGCACCCCAGACCGCCACGCCGGTACCTGCCCAGCTCGGCCGCCAGTTCGCCCAGCGGCATGTCCAGCACGACGAGGTTGCCGCGAGTCCATGACGCGGTGGTCATGTCGTTTGGCTTGGGGGCTTCGACGGTGTCGCGGCTGAACCGCGCCTGCTGGCCAGCATGCACGACGACGGCGCCTTGTCCTTGTGCGGGCGCGATGCGGACGGACTTTTCCAGGACGGCTACGCGCGTCCAGCCATCTTCCGTCTTGACCGTGTAACGCGTGCCCAGCGCAGTGGCCGTGCCCTGGCGCGTGCGCACGAGGAAGGGGCGCGGCGTGGCGGCGGGGTCAGGATGCGTGGAAACCAGGATGGCGCCCGATCGCAGCTCCAGGATACGGGCCTGGGCGTCGAACGAGACGTCGACGGCGGTATCCGTGTCCATCAGCATGGACGAGCCGTCGGCAAGCCGGATGTCGCGTCGTTCGCCGACGGCACTGCGGTAGTCGGCAGTCCAACCCTCCCACGGCAGGGTGCGCCACCCCAGCCAGGAGGTTGCGCCGACGCCTGCCACCAGGCCGATGTTGCGCAGCACGGCGCGGCGCGACGCCTTGGCCGGGGCCAGCGTGGGGCGCGCGATGCTGCCTGGCAGGCGGCCCATCTGGCGGCAGACCTGCTCGACCTTGCCCCATGCGGCGCGGTGCGCGGCGTCGCTGGCGAGCCAGTGGCCCCATGCTTGGTGATCGCTAGGGGTGGCGGTTTCCGAACTCAGTCGCGCGTACCACGTAGCGGCCTCCTTGACGGCGCGCAGGTCGCGCGGGCTGGGCGTTGTGTCTGCAGCCATCGGCGTGCCGATCACGGCAAGAGCAGGCAGCAATGCGCCATGGCGCGCGCCACATAATTGTCCACACTGCGACGCGATACCCCCAGACGGCGGGCAATCTCAGCATAGGGCAGGTCTTCGCACTGCGCCATCAAGAAGGCCTGCTTGACCTTCAACCCGAGTCCGTCGAGCATGGCGTCGATCTCGATCAAGGCGCTACGCAACACGGCCTGCGTTTCGAGCGAAGGCACCTCCTGAGGTGGGAGTGCGGCCAGGACCTCGAGATAGGTTCGCTCCAGCGTTTGGCGCCGAAAAAAATCGATCATCAGGCTTTTGGCAATCGTCGCCAGATAGGCGCGCGGTTCCCGAATTTCAGTGGCGGGGTCGGCGTTGGCCGCGCCGCATCTACCGGTATGCGTCTTCAACACCCTGACGAAGGTGTCCTGCATGAGATCAGCCGCGTCGAACGGATCGCCCACACGGCGCCGCAACCACCCCAACAGCCACCCGTGGTTGTCGCTGTAAAGCGTATGCATCGCTGATGCGGCAGTGGGAGGAGTGGACACCAAGCGCTCCGGATTGAAAATTCAGTAATGAGAATTACTATCAATTTTCCATCAAACATGCAAATTTTGGCAAGCCGCGCCTGAGTGGCCGGTATGGGTCGGCCCGGCTTCGATGCGCTGCTGGAGGTGATGGCGACAGGCAATGTGTACATGAAGCTCTCTGCGCCGTATCGCCTCACGGTCTGGCAAGATGGCCGCCCGCCCATCGAGGCGCGCGAGATCGCACGTGCGCTGATCGATACGCGCCTTGATCGCATGCTGTGGGGTACCGACTGGGCGCATTCGAGGGCCAGCCCGTCGCGGCGCAATAGTCATACAGCTGTCTGCGCCCATTTGCAGTTGCAGGCAATTAGTTTCTCTCAGTTACACTCACAGACTTGGCGCTGGGAAGTAGACATATGCCTGTGGAGGCAGGAGTTCGATCGCCTGCCCGCAGTGGAAGTCCGCCTACTCTCTGGTCATGGCCCCCTGCCCGCTTTTGCCCGGAGCATCACCGTATGCCTTTCCCACGCCCGGCCCCCGGCCGCCTTTCTGCCACGCCGTTCGCCCTGAGCGCCCTCTTCGCCGCCATCTCGGCGCTGATGGGGTCGCCCGTCGAGGCGGCATGTGCGCAGGACGGCACCACCGTGACGTGCTCCGGTCCGGCGGACCCCGGGCAACCCAACTTCTCCAGCACGGCCAACGGCCTGTTCATCACAGTGGAGGGGTCCGGCGTGCTGGCCTCCCCGGTCTCGGGGGGAAACAGTGCATTGCGCGCCAGCGGCACCGGCCTGACGCTTGTGAATAGCGGCGTCATCGATCCGCAGGCGCTTGCGGCCCAATCCGCGCCGCACCAGGGCGTGTCGATGGGTAACGGGGCAGGAAGCACCCAGATCGTCTTCAACCAGGGCAAGATCTTCGGCACGTACTCGGGCGAGCAAAGTCTGGATGGCCTGGCATTGATGGTTCAGAACGGCGCGGCCGGCAGGACCATCATCGAGAACGCGACGGGCGGGGAGATTACGGCCAAACCCACTTCCGGCCTGCCCAACGCCCTGCCGTCCGATGCCCTCGCCGTGGCGGCGTTCGGCGGTGCGCAGGTGACCTTGACCAACAGGGGGACGATCACCGGACGCGTTTCCTTGTCCGGCACCGGCGGTAATACGTTCAACAACCTCGGAACTGTTGTGGGCAGCGTGCACCTTGGTGCGGGTGGCGGCAACACATTCGTGGCAAGCACCGATTCGTCGCTGTCCATTGATGGCGGCGCGGCCACGGCAACCCAGCTCCTATCTGGCGGCCAGACCCTTGATTTCGCGCGCACTGGCGTGGTGGACGGAGGTGGTGGCGGCAATCGGCTGAACCTGATTCAGGGCTTCGCGTCCGTTGGCACGATCGCGGTCGACCGATACCTCAATTTCTCCACCATGAACATCGAAGGCGGCACGTGGAGCCTGTCCGGCAATGCGTCGGCCACCAGTACGACGCTGTTCACCGGCGCGACGGTACGCATCGCCACGGCAGACTCGCTGACCGCCGGCACGGTTACCTCGCGGGGCGCCACGATCGAGAGTTCCACGGTGAACACCACGATGCCGTTTAACAGGGAACTGGTTCTCGAGAGCGGCATGACAACCTTCGGCGCCGGCGATATCTCGATGTTGAACAGCGGCATCACCGGCACGGGTGCGCTGCGCAAGACGGGTTCGGGCATGCTTTTCCTGTCCAGGGAGAACTTTTACTCCGGTGGGACCTATTTGCGAAATAGCAGTATCAGCGTGTCCCACGCGCAAGCGCTCGGAACGGGCGGCCTCACGGTCGACGACGGCGTTTCGAATTTGCGGGTGGCCAGCGGACTGGTCCTCCCGAGCAATATCACCTTGAACAGTGGTGTGACATTCAGCCTGGTCAATGACGGGAGCTACGAGCTCAGCGGCGCGCTCTACGGCGCGGGCAGCCTGCGCAAGCAAGGCACGGGTACGGCGACGCTGTCGGGGGTGGGCAGCTACACGGGCGGCACGACGATCTTGAACGGCACGCTGGCGCTGCGCGATGCAGGCACGCTGTCGCCCCAGGGCGGCGTGGCCCTGTCGAGCGCCACGTCGATCTTCGCGATCGATGGCGCGGCCGGCAATCGTACGGTCGGTGGCTTGACCGGCGTGGCCGGTTCCCGCGTGCAACTGGGCGCCAACACGCTCATCTTCGGCACGGATAGCGGCACCCAGCGCTTCGACGGCGGGTTCAGCGGCACTGGCGGCATCATCAAGCAGGGGGCCTCGACCGCGCAACTGGGTGGTGTGAGCTCGCACACGGGCGCCACCGCCATCTTCGGCGGCACGCTGGCCCTGACGGGCAGCGGCGCGCTTGCCGAGACCGCCCCGGTGTCCCTGGTCGGCGGCGGGTCGACCTTCGACCTCAGCGGTGCCGATGGCGCACGCCGGATAGGCATCCTGACCGGCGAGTCCGGCACCCGCGTGCAGCTGGGCACGGGCCTGTTCACCTTTGGCGGCGCCGTCCCCGAGAGCTATACGGGCGTGATCAGTGGCGATGGCAGTATCGCGATCGCAGGCTCCGTACGCTTAGGCGGCGTCAACACGTACCAGGGCAGCACCAGCGTCCTGATTGGCGGCCACCTGACCACCGATACGTCCGGGGCGCTGGGCAGCGGCCTGCTCGACGTCGCGTCGGGCGCCACGCTCGACCTCATGGGCACCATCCAGGAGGTGGCCAATCTGGCGGGAGAAGGCGCCATTGCCGGTGTGGGCCGGTTGTTGCTCGGTTCCGACAACGCCTCGGCCAGCTATGCCGGAACGATCGCGGGCACGGGCGAGCTGGTCAAGCGCGGCACGGGCCGCCTCACGCTGGGCGGCAGCACGATCAACAGCGCGGCTCGGGTGAGCGTCGAGGCGGGCGAGCTGCGTGTAAGCGGACGCCACAATGCGAGCATCGAGGTGAACGACACCGCCAGCCTGTCGGGCGCCGGACACGTCGGCAGCGCCACCGTGCTCGCGGGCGGCCGCCTTTACGCAGGCGGCGGCGATGGCCTGCAGATCGCCGGCAATCTGACCCTGAACGCCGGATCGCGATATGTCTATACGCTGGGCGCGCCGTCCTTGGCGCGCCAGGACCTGAACAGCAGCGTGCGTCCCGGTGTGGGGGGCAATGTCGTGCTCGACGGCTTGCTCGACCTGAACGACCCGGGCGGCCAGGCCGGCATCGGCTACTACCGCCTGCTGAGCTACAACGGGTCGCGCTCGGGCACCGGTCTACAGGCCGGCAACTATGCCGCCAGCCTCACGGGGCGGCCGGTCTACGTCGTATATGACCTCGCCGGCCATGTCGACCTGCGCATCGATCCTACCGGCAGCGATCAGCTCCAGACCTGGCGAGGGGGGAATGGAAGCTGGGGCTCGACGTCGCAAAACTGGTCCAATGAGGGGAGCGCCCTCCCGGCGTCCTGGGCCGGCAATCACGCGGTGTTCAACGCCGCGGGCGGCAACCAGGTGAGCCTCACGGATACGCTTTCCTTTGCCGGCCTGCAATTCGTGAGCGACGGCAATCGGCTCAGCGGCGGCGCTCTTCAAACGGTGGCCAGCGGCAGCGAGATCCGCGTGCTGGATGGCGCCACCGCCACCATCGACACACCGATCAGCGGCGCTGGGGGGATCGAAAAGACCGAAGGCGGGACCCTGATCCTGAGCGGCGCCAACACCTACGGCGGCCAAACCGTGCTGAGCGGCGGCGTGCTTGCAATCGACCGCCGCGAGAATCTGGGCGGCCTTGGCACGCGGCTGCAGTTCAACGGCGGCACCCTCCGCATCCTGGGCACCGGCCTGCCCACGCTCACCGCCGGCATCGACTGGAGCGCCAACGGCGGCGGTTTCGACATCGTCGAGGCTGGCCATACGTTCCTGCTCGACCAGCAACTCTCGGGCGGGGATCTGTACAAGTCGGGCGCGGGCACGCTGCGCATCACCGGCAACCAGCGGTATCGCGACACCTACGTGACCGCAGGCACGCTCATCGGCGACACGGGCTCGATCCGGGGCAATCTGCACAACGCGGGCACCGTCGCTTTCGAGCAGGTCGGGTCCGACACCTTCGCTGGCGCGATCACGGGCACGGGCACGCTGGTCAAGCGAGGCTTGGGCAGGCTGACGCTGGGCGGACCGAGCGCGGGCCGCTGGGACGTGCAGGAAGGCAGCCTGGCGGCCGACGCCACGCAGTACGCGGGGGACACGGCCATTGGTCCCTTGGGCACGCTGCAGCTGCACAACGCCGCGCCGGCGGTCTACGCAGACGTGTTCAGCGGCAGCGGTCTCTTTGCCAAGACAGGCCAGGCATCGCTGACGTTGACCGGCGACAGCAGCGGCTTCACCGGTACCACAGACATCAAGGAAGGCATCTTGATCGTTGGCGCAGGCGGAACAGGGGTGCTCGGTGGTTCCCTCAACGTGGAGGCAGGCGCAACGCTTGCCGGCTCCGGCACGGTGGGCACCACGACGATCCTGGCGGGTGCACGGGTGGCCCCGGGCAACAGCATCGGCACGCTCACCGTGAACGGTGACCTGACCTTCTCTCCCGGCTCGGTGTACGAAGTGGAAGCCGACCCCGACTCGGGCGCCAGTGACCGCATCGACGTCACGGGCCGCGCGACACTGGCCGGCTCGGTGCTGCACGTGGGCCCGGATGGCGGCTTCGGCACGCGCCGCACGTACACGATCCTGACAGCGAACACGCGCGCTGGCGAATTCGACTCGGTGAGCTCGGACTTCGCATTCCTGGACCCGACGCTCAGCTACACGCCGCAGACCGTGACGCTGGCGCTCGAGCGCAAGGTCGTGCCGGTGGATCCGCCTGCGCCGCCCCCGCCGGGCACGGATCCGACGCGCCCGATCACGTTCGCCGACCTGGCGCGCAGCGGCAACCAGCGCGCCGTGGCCCTTGCGCTCGAGACCCTGCCCGCTGGCCACAGCCTGCACGAGTTCGTCCTGACGCTGCCCAACGGCGCGCCGTCGGCCGTGTTCAACAGCCTGTCCGGCGAGGCGCATGCCGGGGTGAGCGGATCGCTGGCGCAGGGCGCCGCGCAAACGCGCAACCTGCCCCTGGCGCGCCTGCGCGGTAATCTCAACGCGGGCTTGCGTGCCGGCAGCCCGACTGCGGCAGCCGGCATGTCCGACCTCGCGCCCTCGGCAAGCGCCCTGCCCGCCTCTGCCGCGCAACCGGCTTGGGCCGAGATCATCGGCAACTGGCGCACGCAGGACGGCGACGGCAACGCGGCCAGCGTGCGCGAGCACACCGGCGGTGTGTTCGTGGGCGCCGACCATGAGATCGGCGCGGGTTGGCGCATCGGTGGCGCGTTTGGCTATACCGACAGCAAGATCAAGGTGCGCGATCGTGCCTCGCAATCCGATGTGTCCAGCTACAGCGCCCTCGTCTACGGTGGCCGCAGCTTCGAGGCGGGCCCGGGTGCCTGGAACCTGATGCTCGGTGGCGGCTATACCTGGCACGACATCTCGACACGCCGCAACACGCTGAGCCAGGCCGCCGCGCTCACGGCCGATTACGGCGCCAGCACGGTACAGCTCTTCACCGAGCTGGGCTATCGCTGGCGCGTGACCGAAAACGCTACGCTCGAACCCTTCGCCGGCGTGGCCTGGAGCGACCTGCGCACGCGGTCGTTCTCGGAGTCGGGCGGCACGGCGGCGCTCTCCGGCCAGTCCGCGAGCAACACCCAGACCACCACCACCCTGGGCCTGCGTGGCACGCAGGGCTTCGAGGCGGGCGGCATGGCGGGTACGGTCCGCGCCACGCTGGGCTGGCGCCATGCCTTCGGCGACCTCAGCCCCTCGTCGCGGCTGGCCTTCGAGGGTAGCCAAACGTTCACCGTGACGGGCGCGCCGATCGCGCGGAACGCGGCGCTGCTCGAACTGGGCGCCGATCTGGCCGTGGGCCGCAACACGACCCTGGGTGTGAGCTATGCCGGGCAGGTCAGCAAGGACAGCCGGGAACACGGCGCCCAGGTGAATCTGCGCTGGCGATTCTGAGCAGGTCAGAACTGCGCCACCAAACTCGTGAGCCAAATTCCAATCTATGAACCTCGACAGTTGTACTCGACGTTCTAACTTGGATGAAAGTCTCCCCCTCCCCCCTTGAACCCAGCCAAACCATCCCTATAATTAGCACTCATCAGCCGAGAGTGCTAACAACCCTCCGGCTGGGGCAATTTCCTAATTTTCCACCTAACCTACTGATTTAACAGGAGTTCTTCATGGCCCTGCGTCCCCTGCATGATCGCGTGATCATCAAGCGTCTGGACAACGAGCGCAAAACTGCCTCGGGCATCGTCATCCCTGAAAGCGCGGCTGAGAAGCCCGATCAAGGTGAAGTCCTGGCCGTCGGCCCGGGCAAGAAGACGGAAGACGGCAAAGTCCTGCCGGTCGACCTGAAGGTCGGCGACAAGGTGCTGTTCGGCAAGTACGCCGGCCAGTCCGTCAAGGTCGATGGCGAGGAACTGCTCGTCATCCGCGAGGAAGAAATCCTCGCCGTGATCCAGTAATTCTTCTCGACAACCGAATCCATAAAGGAAGCTGCAAATGGCTGCCAAGCAAGTTCTGTTCGGCGATGACGCTCGCGTGCGTATCGTCCGTGGCGTGAATGTCCTCGCCAACGCTGTCAAGACGACCCTGGGCCCCAAGGGCCGCAACGTGGTGCTGGAGCGCTCGTTCGGCGCCCCCACGGTGACCAAGGACGGCGTGTCCGTCGCCAAGGAAATCGAACTGAAGGACAAGTTCGAGAACATCGGCGCCCAGCTGGTGAAGGACGTTGCCTCGAAGACCAGCGACAACGCCGGTGACGGCACCACGACCGCCACGGTCCTGGCCCAAGCCATCGTCCAGGAAGGCCTGAAGTACGTGGCCGCCGGCTTCAACCCCATCGACCTGAAGCGCGGCATCGACAAGGCTGTCGCCGCCGCCGTCGCCGAGCTGCAAAAGCAAAGCAAGCCCGTCACGACCTCGAAGGAAATCGCGCAAGTCGGCTCGATCTCGGCCAACAGCGACTCCTCGATCGGCCAGATCATCGCTGACGCGATGGACAAGGTGGGCAAGGAAGGCGTCATCACCGTCGAAGACGGCAAGTCGCTGGAAAACGAGCTGGACGTCGTCGAAGGCATGCAATTCGACCGCGGCTACCTGTCGCCCTACTTCATCAACAACCCGGACAAGCAAGTTGCCGCCCTGGATGACCCGTTCATCCTGATCTTCGACAAGAAGATCAGCAACATCCGCGACCTGCTGCCCGTGCTGGAACAAGTCGCCAAGTCGAGCCGCCCCCTGCTGATCATCGCCGAGGACGTCGAGGGCGAAGCCCTGGCCACCCTGGTCGTGAACAACATCCGTGGCATCCTGAAGACCACCGCCGTCAAGGCGCCTGGCTTCGGCGACCGCCGCAAGGCCATCCTGGAAGACATCGCCATCCTGACCGGCGGCACCGTGATCTCGGAAGAGACCGGCCTGTCGCTCGAGAAGGCCACGCTGGCCGAACTGGGCCAAGCCAAGCGCATCGAAGTGGGTAAGGAAAACACCACGATCATCGACGGCGCCGGCGATGCCAAGTCGATCGAAGCCCGCGTGAAGCAAGTGCGCATCCAGATCGAGGAAGCCACCTCGGACTACGACCGCGAAAAGCTGCAAGAGCGCGTGGCCAAGCTGGCTGGCGGCGTGGCCGTCATCCGCGTCGGTGCCGCCACCGAAGTGGAAATGAAGGAAAAGAAGGCCCGCGTTGAAGACGCCCTGCACGCTACCCGCGCCGCAGTGGAAGAAGGCGTCGTGGCCGGCGGCGGCGTGGCACTGCTGCGCGCCAAGCAAGCCATCGCTGACCTGAAGGGCGACACCCCCGACCAGAACGCCGGCATCAAGCTGATCCTGCGCGCTGTGGAAGAGCCCCTGCGCACCATCGTCATCAACGCCGGCGAAGAAGCCAGCGTGGTGGTCGACACCGTGCTGAAGGGCAAGGGCAACTACGGCTACAACGCCGCGACCGGCGAGTACACCGACCTGGTCGAGCAAGGTGTGCTGGACCCCACCAAGGTGACCCGCACCGCCCTGCAGAACGCCGCTTCGGTGGCCAGCCTGCTGCTGACGGCTGAAGCCGCCGTGGTGGAACTGGCTGAAGACAAGCCCGCTGCCCCGGCCATGCCCGGCGGCATGGGTGGCATGGGCGGCATGGACTTCTAAGAAGTCCTTGCCTGCCACGACCGGCATGCCGGTCGTGCCGCAAGCCAGTCAAAACAGCCCGGGTGCGAACCCGGGCTGTTTTTTTTTGCTATCAGTGGATATGCGATTCCCGCGCCAGGGTCTTGCCCAGCAGGCGCAAGGTGCTGGAGCAGGCCACCGCGGCCGGCGACAAGGGCGCCCCGCGCAGATACGCCAAGCCGATGTCCATGGACGGCACCGGATCCGAGACCGCGGTCCGGCTGATGCGTCCGCCGTCGTGCGACCAGGGCCGGAAGACCAGGTCCGACAGGATGGTGACGCCCACGTCCTGGGCCACCAGGCTGCGGATCGCTTCGATGGATTTGGTGCGAAACACCACCTTGGGCGTCAGGCCCGTCGCGGCCCAATAGCGGCTGACCGTCTCGACATGCTCGTCCATGTCCAGCAGCACGAACGGCTTCTCGGCGACATCGGCCAGCGAGACCGCCCCGCCTCCCGCAAAGGGATGGTGCACCGAGGTCCAAAGCCGCCGCTCCGAGCGCAGCAGGGTTTCGCGGGTGATCTCGGGCGTGTCGGACAGGTTGGACACCAGCACGATGGCGAAATCGAATTCTCCCTTCGCCAGGCCGTGCTCGATCTGCACGCGATCGAGCTCGACGGGCTCGATCTCGACCTTCGGGAGTTGCCGGCGCGCCACATCGATGATGCGCGGCAGCATGTATTCGGACACGGTGTCGGTGATGCCGAGCCTGACCTTGCCGGTGACCGCCGAGACCGATTCATGCACTTCTTCAAGCGCGACGTCGAGCGTGCGCAGGATGTGCTCGGCATGCCGCAGGAAGCCGTCGCCCTGCACCGTCAGCCGCAAGCCGTTGGCGTGGCGCGTGAACAGCGGCGCATTCAGGGCGGTTTCCAGGCTGCGCAGGGAGGTGGTCAAGGTGGGCTGGCTGACGAAACAGCGCTGGGCCGCGCGCGAGACCTGGCCGGTGGCGGCGGCCGCGACGAAGTGCTGGAGCTGCTTGAGGGTGATCGACATAGAAAATCCCTATATCCATCTATAAAAAATAGAGATTATCAATTTTTGGCGGAGGGCCCTAGCATCTTCCCCCGCGGCGCCCGCAAGGCCTGCGCAGAAATCCGACTCATAAAACTTGAAGATTCTGGGGAAAACATGTCATCGACGACCAAGTCCGGCGGCCTACCCGCGCGCCAATCCGAGCAGCAACCTCCTGGCAGCGATGGCGACATCGGCCTGCTGACCCGCCTGGGCCTGCGCTTTACCGCCTGGGCGGAAAAGTGGTTCCCGGACGCTTTCGTGTTTGCCGCGCTGGCCGTGGCGGTGGTGTCGATTGCGGCCATGATCAACGGCTCCAGCCCGGTCGCCGTGTCCAAGGCTTTCGGTGACGGCTTCTGGAGCCTGATCGTCTTCACGATGCAGATGGCGCTGGTGGCCATCGGCGGCTATGCGGTCGCGACCTCGCCGCCCGCTGCCCGCCTGATCGCGCGCCTGGCTGCCATTCCCCGCACGGGCCGCTCGGCCGTGGGCTACGTGGCGGCGATCAGCATGATCCTGTCGCTGTTCAACTGGGGCGTGTCGCTGATCTTCAGCGCGCTGTATGCCCGCGCGCTGGCGCGCCGTGAAGACCTGCGCATGGATTACCGCGCGGCTGGCGCGGCGGCCTACCTGGGCCTGGGCGCCACCTGGGCGCTGGGCATCAGCTCGTCGGCCGCGCAGCTGCAGGCCAACCCCGGCAGCCTGCCCAAGAGCATCCTGGACATCACGGGCGTCATCCCGTTCAGCGAGACCATTTTCCTGTGGCAGTCGCTGGTGATGGCGCTGGTGCTGATCGTCGTGTCGATTGCCATCTCGCTGTGGTCGGCGCCCAAGGGCCAGCATGCCAAGACCGCGCAGGACCTGGGCGTGTCGCTGGACGATGCGCCGCCCGCCGCCGCGGAGCCCGGCGCCAAGCCGCGCCCCGGCGAGTTCTTCGAGCGCAGCCCGCTGCTGACGCTGCTGCTGTGCGCGCTGGGCTTCGGCTGGCTGGTGCAGGAGTTCATGACCAAGAACCCGATGGTGGCGATCTCGGGCCTGAACACCTACAACCTGATGTTCCTGATGATCGGGCTGCTGCTGCACTGGCGGCCCCGCAACTTCCTGGCCTCGGTGGCCAAGGCCGTGCCCTCGACGGTCGGCGTGATCATCCAGTTCCCGCTGTATGGCGCCATCGCGTCCATCATGACGTCCACGCCGGTGGGCGGCGTGTCGCTGTCGGACCGCATCGCGCATCTGTTCGTGAGCATCTCCAACACCGAGACCTTCGCGGTGGTGATGGGTGCCTATTCCGCCATCCTGGGCTTCTTCATTCCCTCCGGCGGCGGCAAGTGGATCATCGAGGCGCCCTATGTGATGCAGGCGGCGAACGACCTGCAGGTGCACCTGGGCTGGGCGGTGCAGGTGTACAACGCCGCGGAAGCGCTGCCCAACCTGATCAACCCGTTCTGGATGTTGCCGCTCTTGGGCGTGCTGTGCCTGAAGGCGCGCGACATCGTGGGCTTCACCTTCCTGCAGCTGATCGTGCACACGCCGCTGGTCCTGTTCATGCTGTGGTTCCTGGGCCGGACCCTGACCTACGTGCCGCCGGTCATGCCCTGAGGCGCGACGCCCCTGCCCCGATGACTCAGACCACGGTCAAGCAAGGCTTCTGCACCCTGTGCCGCTCGCGTTGCGGCACCTTGAACGAGGTCCGCGACGACATGCTCGTCGCGGTCCGGCCCGACCCCTCGCATCCCACCGGCCAGGCGATGTGCATGAAAGGCAAGGCGGCGCCGGAGCTGGTGCACAGCCCGCACCGCCTGCACTCCCCCATGCGCCGCACCCGGCCCAAGACCGACGAGGACCCGGGCTGGGTGCGCATCAGCTGGGAAGAGGCGCTGGCCGAAGTGGCCAGGCAGCTGGGTCATTACCGCGACACCTGCGGCGCCGAGTCGGTGGTGTTTGCCGTGACCACGCCCAGCGGCACGCCGCTGGGCGACAGCATCGACTGGATCGAGCGCTTCGTGCGCAGCTTCGGCAGCCCGAACATCTGCTATGCCACCGAGATCTGCAACTGGCACAAGGACTTCGCGCATGCGTTCACCTTCGGCTGCGGCATGCCGCCTGCCGACTATGCGCAATCCGACCTGATCCTGCTGTGGGGCCACAACCCCACCAACACCTGGCTGGCGCAGGCCAATGCCGTGGGCCAGGGCCGCGCCCAGGGCGCCAGGCTGGTGGTGGTGGACCCGCGGCCGACGGCGCTGGCGCAGCAGGCGGACGCGTGGATGCCGGTGCGTCCGGGCACGGATGCCGCGCTGGCGCTGGCCCTGTCGCACCTGTTGATCGAGTCGGGACGCTATGACGAGACCTTCGTGCGCGACTGGACCAACGCGCCCCTGCTGGTGCGCGAGGACAATGGACTGTTCCTGAAGGAACGCGACCTCTGGCCCGACGCCGCGCAGGACCGCTACATGGCGTGGCACCAGGCCGCCCGGCGCGCGGTGCCCTATGACACCGAACAGGCGGCCGCCGAGCAAGGCAGTGCCGATTTCAGCCTGCGCGGACGCGTCGTGGTGCCTGGCACGGCGCTGGCTTGCCGGCCCGCGTTCGACCACCTGGCAGCCATGTGCGCCAGCTATCCGCCCGACGTCGCCGAGCGCGTGACGGGCGTGCCGGCCGCGACGCTGCATGCGGTGGCCGACCTGCTGGCGGGCAGCAAGCGCATCGCCTATCACGCCTGGACGGGCATCGGCCAGCACACCAACGCGACGCAATCCGAGCGCGCGGTGGCGACGCTGTACGCACTGTGCGGCAGCTTCGACAAGGTGGGCGGCAACCGGGTGCGCCAGGGCGCGCTGACCAATCCGGTGAATGCCCTGGCACTACTGCCGGCCAGCCAGCGCGCCAAGGCGCTGGGCTTGCAGGAACGCCCCATCGGCCCGCCCGCCCACGGCTGGGTGACGGCGCGCGATACCTACAGGGCGATCCTGCGGGGCGAGCCTTACAAGGTGCGCGCGATGATGGCCTTCGGGACCAATCTGCCGGTGTCGCAGGGCGACACCGCGATGGCCCGGGAGGCGCTGTCGCAGCTGGACTTCCACGTGCACTGCGACCTGTTCGAGACGCCCGCCTCCCGTTACGCGGACATCTTCCTGCCGATCAACACGCCCTGGGAGCGCGAAGGCCTGCGCATCGGCTTCGAGATCAACGACCGCGCCGCGGGCTGGGTGCAGCTGCGCCAGCGCATGGTCACGCCGCGCGGCGAGTCGCGCTCGGACAACGAGATCCTGTTCGACCTGGCAACCCGGCTGGGCATGGGCGAGCAGTTCTTCGGCGGCAGCCTGGACGCCGGCTGGAACCACCTGCTGGCGCCCTCGGGCCTGACGGTCGAGGCCTTGCGCGCCAACCCGGGCGGCCTGGCCTGTCCGGTGGAGGCGGCCGAACAGAAATACGCGCAACGCACCCCGACGGGCGTGCGGGGCTTCGGCACGCCCACCCGCCGGGTGGAGCTGTATTCGGAAACGCTGCTCAAGCACGGGCAGCCCGCCATTGCCAGCCATATCGAGCCTGCCGATTCCCCACGCGATGCCAAGGCGACGCGCAACGGCCGCTACCCCTATGTGCTGACCTCGGCCAAGAATGGCTTCTATTGCCACAGCCAGCATCGAAGCCTGGTCTCCTTGCGCAAGCGTTCGCCGGAGCCGCAAGTGGAACTGAGCCCCGGACTGGCGCGCGGCAAGGGCATCGTCAACGGGGACTGGGTGCGGCTGCGCACGCGCATCGGCGAGGCGCGCTTCGTGGCGCGTGTTACCCCGCAACTGGCCGATGACGTGGTGGTGGCGGAGTTCGGCTGGTGGCAGGCCTGTACGGAACTCGATCGCGGCGAACAGCCTGTCGATGGCGACACGGGCAGCAACTTCAATGCGCTGATCTCGGCCGACCATTGCGACCCGGTCAGCGGCTCCGTGCCGCATCGCTCCTTCCTGTGCGACATCGACCTGGATCCCGCGACGGAACTGCGCCAGCGCCCCTGGTCCGGCTTCCGGCCGTTCCGGGTCAGCGAGCTGCGGCAGGAAGCCGACGGCGTGCTGGGCATCCATGTCGAAGCCGTCGACGGCGGGCAACTGCCCGACTTCCGGCCCGGGCAGCACGTGACGCTGCAATTCGCGCTGCCCGACGGCACGCCGGTGGTGCGCGCCTATTCGCTGACCGGCGCGGCGCACGTGCCCGGGCGGCGCGGCTACAGCATCGCCGTGCGCCACCAGCGCGGCAAGGCTGCCGACGGCACGCCCTTCGAGGGCGTGGGTTCCGGCCACCTGCATCGCGCGCTCAAGGTCGGCCAGGTGATCGACCTGCGCGCGCCCTCCGGCGGTTTCGTGATTCCCCGCGTGTCGCCGCAACCGCTGGTGCTCTTTGCCGGCGGCATCGGCATCACGCCATTCATCAGCCTGCTGGAGTCCCTGCCCGATGACGACGACGGGCCGGAGATCGTGCTGTTCTATGCCAATCTCAACGGCGCCACGCATGCGTTCCGCGACCGCCTCGCCGAACACTGCGCGCGCCTGCCCCGCCTGCGCGTGGAGAACCACTACAACGCGCCACGCGGCCAGGACCGCCTGGGCGTGGACTACCAATCCGGCGAGCGTATCGACGCCAGCGTGGTCAGCGATGCGTTGATCGCGCAGCGGGCGCGTTTCTACATGTGCGGCCCGCCCGCCATGATGGACAACGTGCGCGCGGGGCTGGTGGCGCGCGGCGTGCCGAACTTCGACATCTTCCACGAAGTGTTCCGCTCGCCCGCGGCCCTGCCCGCCGACACGGACCAGCGCTTCCAGGTGTCCTTCGCGCGGGCCGGCCGCGGACCGCTGACCTGGACCGCGAAGCAGGGGACGCTGCTAACCTTTGCCGAGTCGCAGGGCCTGCAGATGCCCAGCGGCTGCCGCGTGGGCCAGTGCGAAAGCTGTGCCGTGCCCATCGTTTCCGGCAAGGTGCGCCACCTGCACGGCAGGGAGCCCGAGGACCCGTCGGTCTGCCTGACCTGCCAGGCCGTTCCCATCGAAGACGTCGTGCTCGACGCCTGATTTTCCACCCCGAACAAGAGTTGCCCATCCATGAGAATCATCGACGCTGAAGCCACCCGCCGCGCCCTGGCCTTCGACCGGCTGATCCCGGCCCTGCAGGCCATGTTCGTGCAAGGTTGCGAAGTGCCGCTGCGCCACACCCACTCGCTGGCCGCGCCCGGCGGCGACGCACGCACCGTGCTGTTGATGCCGGCCTGGCAGGTCGACGGCTATTTCGGCCTGAAGACCGTCGGCATCTTCCCCGGCAACGCCAGCCGCGGCCTGCCCGGCCTGCATTCGACCTATCTGCTGTTCGACGCCAGCACCGGCGTGCCGCTGGCGCAGCTCGACGGCAACGAGATCACCTCGCGCCGCACCGCGGCCGCCTCGGCGCTGGCCGCGTCCTACCTGGCGCCCGAGCAGGCCAGCAGCCTGCTGGTGGTTGGCGCCGGACGCGTGGGCAGCCTGGTGCCCGAAGCCTTCCGCGCCGTGCGCCCCATCGAGCGGGTGACGGTCTGGGACCGCAACGACGCCGCGGCCGCGGCGCTGGTTGAACGGCTGCGCGCGCAAGGCATCGCTGCCTCGGCGGCCGGCGACCTCGCCACCGCGGTGCGGGACGCCGACATCGTGAGCTGCGCCACGCTGGCCACCGAGCCCGTCGTGCAGGGTGAATGGCTGCGCCCCGACAGCCACCTCGACCTGATCGGCAGCTTCAAGCCGGACATGCGCGAGGCCGACGACGCCTGCTTCGCGGGCGCGCGGCTCTTCGTCGACACGCAGGAAGCACTGCAGAAAAGCGGCGAGCTGCTGGGCCCGATGTCGCGCGGCGTGTTCACCGAGCAGGACGTGCAGGCCACGCTGGCCGACCTGTGCAGCGGCAGGCATGCCGGCCGCCAGGGCCGGTCGGGCCGCACGGTCTTCAAGGCCGTGGGCACGGCGCTGGAAGACCTGGCCGCCGCCACGGTGGTCTATGCGCAGCAGGAAATCTGAGTTCAGAGCCTGTCACAGACCCTGACATGCGGCCGGCGGGCGGCGCATTACACTGGCTGCTCGTCCACTTCATGCGCCCCGCGCGAGCACGCCGCCCATGGACATCTTTCCTGCCACCGCCCCCCTGCGCCTGCGCGACATCCCGCGCCTGTTCATCCGCTCGGTCCAGCAATGGTCATTGCACCGCGCGTCCAGCAAAGGCGCGGCGCTCGCGCTCTATACGATCTTCTCGCTGGCCCCCATGCTGATCCTGGTGATCGCGGTGGCCGGCGTGTTCTTCGGCGAAGAGGCGGTGCAGGCCGAGCTGGTGGGCCAGCTGCGCGACCTGATGGGCCAGCGCGGCGCGGAGGTCATCCAGATCGTGCTGGCCAGCGCGCACGAATCGGGCGCCAGCGGGCTGGCGGCCTTGATTTCGATCGGCGTGCTGCTGTTCAGCGCGACCACCGCCTTCAATGAACTGAAGACCAGCCTGGACGATCTGTGGGAAGTGCCCGCCGACGCCAGCGCCGGCATCAAGGGCATGGTGCGGGCCCGGCTGCAGGCTTTCGGACTGATCCTGGTGCTGGCGTTCTTCCTGCTGGTGTCACTGAGCGTAAACGCCGGGCTGGCCGCCGCGCGCCGGTATTACGGCGAAATATGGAACCACTCCACCTTCGCGTGGGTCGCCGAACTGTTCTCGAACCTGTTTTCCTTCGCGGTGGTGACGGCCCTGTTCGCCGCCGTCTACAAGCTGCTGCCCAGCATCCGCCTGCCCTGGCGCGAAGTGATCCCGGGCGCGGTGATCACGGCGCTGCTGTTCATCGTGGGCAAGTGGGGCATCGGCCTGTATCTCAGCCGCGATGCCGTGGCCTCGGCCTATGGCGCGGCGGGCTCGGTCATCGCCCTGCTGCTGTGGATCTTCTATTCCTCGCAGGTGTTCTTCTTCGGCGCGGTGCTCACGCACCAGTATTCCAGCCTGCGCCAGGCGCGCGCCCGCGACCTGGGCGCCCCGGCGGCCGAGACCGCGATGGCGGATACGCAGGCGCATGAGCCAGCGGCGGCGCCGGTGCCCGCCCACACAGCCACGCCGGTGGCGGTGGAACCGGTAGTCGGCCCGCTGCCCGCCACGGCGGCCACCACGACGGTGCCTGAAGACGAACCGATCGACACGCCGCCCAAGCAGGCCGTGCTGCTGGATCCGGCGCGCGCGCCGACCGTGCCGCCGGCGCCGAAACAGCCGTCCTGATTCCTCGCCTCAGGAATCGCCCGGCCGCCGCACAGCGGACGGCAGGCGGCCGCTGACGCGCACGAACGCCCGCCGCATCCCCTGCTCCGACGCGAACCCGCTGCGGCGCGCCACGTCCTTCAATCCCAGGGACGTGGATCCGAGCAGCGCCCCCGCGCACTCGACCCGGATGCGTTCCACGGCGGCCGCGGGCCGCTCTCCCGTGGCATCCACGAACTTGCGATAGAAGGAACGCAGCGACTGACCGCTGGCCTGGGCCATGTCCTGCGTGCGCCAGGCCAATCCCGGCCGCGCCGCGATGTCCGCCAGCAAGGTCGCGAAGGTGGCCACGCCGGCATTCTGCATGCGCAGCACATCGCTGTACTGGGACTGGCCGCCGGGGCGGCGCACGTGCACCACCAGCCGCCGCGCCACCTCGCCGGCGCAGGCAGCCCCGGCATCCTCGTCGATCAACGCCAAGGCCAGGTCTATGCCTGCGCTGACGCCGGCCGAGGTATAGACATTGTCGTCACGCAGGTAGATGGGCTCCGGGTTCACGCGCACCCGGGGGTGGCGCGCGGCCAGCGTCGCGGCGGCGCGCCAATGGGTGCACGCCTGGCGGCCATCCAGCAGGCCGGCGGCGGCCAACAGGAAGGCGCCCGTGCAGACCGAGCAGACACGCCGTGACGTGGCGGCCAGGGCCGCCACGGCCGCCACATGCGCCGGGTCCGCGGCCGCGGCCTCGACGCCCGGGCCCCCGGGGACGATCAGCGTATCGATCTCGCCGTCCAGCGCCGCCAGCGGCTCGCTGAGGATATCCAGCGGGCCGGTACCGCGTATCGCCCCGCCCGGCAGGCTGGCGACGCGGATCCGGTACGGCGGCCCGCCCTCTTCCGCGGCCGTCGCGAAAGCCTGCAAGGGGCCGGCCAGGTCGATGGCCTGGAAACCGGGAAAGACCAGCAGCAGGACCAAGGGTGGCACGGAGTGAGCGCGGATTGGCACACGCGAGAGCATCGGCATTCCTATGATGGCGGAACTGGCGCTGCCATGGCTTGAGCGCTGAACGGCAAGCCGTCCTGACATGGGAGACACGCAATGCGCGTGAATTTTGCTTTGTTCGAAGGGCTCACGCAACTGGACCTGACCGGTCCGTTCGAGGTGCTGGCGCGCGCGCCGGGCTTCCAGTGCGAGATGGTGGCCAAGACCCTTGCGCCCGTGCGCTCGGACCGTGGCCTGGGGCTGCTGCCCACGCGCACCCTGGCCGACGCCGACCCCTGCGACGTGCTGGTGGTGCCCGGCGGCCCGGGCGCGGATGCCGCGCTGGGCGACCCTGAGTGGGTGGCCTTCGTGCGCGACCAGGCGGCCCAGGCGCGCTGGGTATTCGGCATCTGCACGGGTTCGCTGCTGCTTGGCGCGGCAGGCGTGCTGCAAGGCAGGCGCGCGTCCAGCCACTGGATGGCCCGGGATCTGCTGGCCGCCTTCGGCGCCACGCCGATGCCGGACCGCATGACCCAGGACGGCAAGCTGTTCACCTCGGGCGGCGTGACGGCAGGCATCGACATGGCCCTGCTGCTGGTCGCCAGGGTGCTGGACAAGGCCGCTGCCGAGCAGATCCAGCTGCAGATCGAATACGACCCCGATCCGCCCTTTCCGGGCGGCACGCCCGCCACCTCGCGCGAGGAGATCGTGCAGCGCTGCGTGGCGGCGGGCAGCGCGCGGCGGGCGCTGCGGGAGGCGGCGGTGCAGGCCGCCGCCGCGCGGCTGGGAACATGACCGCCGCCTGCCCGCGGGCGGACACGAAAATTCGACGGGCGATCTGTTAAAAGACGCACATCCTTTTTCCAGCGCGTCTTCCATGACCAGCCCTCCCGGCCATCCGTCACCCTTCAAGAGCACCGGCGGCCTGCGCCGCATCGGCAACGCCCTGCGCTATTCGCTGCAAGGCCTGCAGGCCGCGTTGAAATACGAAGCCGCCTTTCGCCAGGAATTGGCGCTGGCGATGCTGATGATTCCGGCCGCCTTCTTCCTGGGCCGCAACGCCACCGAGGTGCTGCTGCTGATCCTGTGCGTGATCGTGGTGCTGGTGGTGGAATTGCTGAACTCCGCCATCGAGGCGCTGGCCGATGCGCTGTCGGTCGAACGCCACCCGCTGCTGGGCCGCGCCAAGGACCTGGGCAGCGCGGCCGTGATGCTGTCGCTGCTCTTCACCATCGCCACCTGGCTGATCGTGGCCGTCAGCCGTTATCTCGAATAAACGACACCCGCGGGGTGCAATGCCCCTGCTTGTTGCAGCTTGATTTGCCGCAAGGCGATGGACACGGCACACTTCAGGGTAATCCCTGAGAACCGACTGGACATCGCATGCGCACATCGACTTCCCCTGCCCCTCACCGTGTCGTCATCGTCGGCGGCGGCGCGGGCGGCCTGGAACTGGCGGCCCAGCTTGGCCGCCGCTTCGGCCCCCAAGCCATCACGCTCGTCGACGCGCGTCCCATGCACATCTGGAAGCCCTCGCTGCATGAAGCCGCGGCGGGCACGCTGGACATCCAGCAGGAAGGCCTGACCTATCTGGTGCTGGCGCAACTGAACCGCTTTTCCTTCGTGCTGGGCGGCCTGACCTCGGTGGACCGCGAGGCGCGCAAGATCACGGTGTCCGCCGTGGTGTCGCCCGACGGCGAGGAAGTCGTGCCCGAGCGCGTGATTGCCTATGACACGCTGGTCATGGCCGTGGGCAGCACCTCGAACTTCTTCGGCACCCAGGGCGCGGAAGCCCACGCGGTGACGCTGGACACGGTGGAGCAGGCCGAGCGCTTCCGCCTGCTGATGCTCAAGGCCATGTACCAGTTGAACGAGCGCCGCGACCGCGACGAGCAGGCCAAGCTGAACCTGGTGATCGTGGGCGCGGGCGCGACCGGCGTGGAACTGGCCGTGGAGTTGTACGAGGCCGGCCATGTGGTCAGCGCCTACGGCCTGCGCAACTTCAAGCCCTCGCGCGACATGGTGATCACGATCATCGAAGGCGGCCCGCGCATCCTGGGCGCGCTGCCCGAGAAGATTTCCGAAGCCGCCTACAACCGCCTGTCGCAGGTGGGCGTGCGCGTCGAGACGAACTGCCGCGTGGCCGAGGTGCGCCCCGGCAGCGTGCTGACCGGCGACGGCCGCGAGTTCCCGGCTGACCTGTGCATGTGGGCCGCGGGCATCAAGGGCCAGCCGGTCCTAGACGCGCTGGACCTGCCGCAGAACCGCATCGGCCAACTGGAAGTGGATGCGCGCCTGCACACCAGCGACCCGCACATCCTGGCCCTGGGCGATTGCGCCTCGGCCCCGTGGCGCGATGGCCGCAGCGTGCCCGCGCGCGCGCAGGCCGCGCACCAGCAGGCCGACTACCTGGGCAAGCTGCTGGGCGCGCGCATCCGCGGCCAGGCCGAGCCGCAGACGGGCTATGTCTATGAAGACCACGGCTCGCTGGTGTCGCTGGGCCAGGACGCCGGCGTGGGCAGCCTGATGGGCAAGCTCACGGGCAGGGGCCTGTTCGTAAGCGGTACACTGGCACGCCTGATGTACATGAGCCTGCACCTGATGCACCACAAGGCCATCCTTGGCATCGGCCGCACCGCCACGCTGGCGCTGGCGCGCCTGCTCATGAAGCGCACGCAGTCGCGCGTGAAGCTGCACTGACGCGAAGACGCCGGGGCCGCGCCCCTTCCGACCACACGACACGCAGGAAACCGCAGTGACCTTTACCCGCAAACTGGACCAGGCCTGGGCCGACTCGAACTCGCTGCTGATGGTGGGGCTGGACCCCGATCCGCAACGCTTCCCGGCGGAACTCACGGACCGTCCGGATGCGATCCTGCAATTCTGCAGTGCCATCGTCGACGCGACCGCCCCCTATGTCTGTGGCTTCAAGCCGCAGATCGCGTATTTCGCCTCGCGCCGCGCGGAAGACCAGCTGGAAGCGCTGTGCGCCTACATCCGCGAGCACCACCCGACGCTGCCCATCGTGCTGGACGCCAAGCGCGGCGACATCGGCTCCACCGCCGAGAACTACGCCCGCGAAGCCTTCGAGCGCTTCGATGCGGACGCCGTCACCGTCAGCCCCTACATGGGTTTCGACTCCATCGAGCCCTACCTGGCCTGGCGCGACCGCGGCGTGATCATCCTGTGCCGCACGTCCAACCCCGGCGGCTCGGACCTGCAATTCCTGACGACAGACAACGGCGACCCGCTGTACCTGCGCGTGGCGGAACTGGTGGGCACGAAGTGGAACACCAACGGCCAGTGCGGCCTGGTGGTGGGCGCGACCTTCCCCAAGGAACTGGCTGCCGTGCGCCAGCGCGTGGGCGACAGCGTGCCCCTGCTGGTGCCCGGCATCGGCGCGCAGGGCGGCGACATCCCCGCCACGGTGCAGGCGGGCGGCAATGCCGCCGGCACGGGCATGATGATCAACTCGTCCCGTGCCATTCTTTATGCAAGCGGCGGCGATGACTGGCGCGAGGCCGCCGGCCGCGCGGCCAAGGCCACGCGCGACGCGATCAACGCGGTGCGCTAGGCGCAAAAGACTGCCCGCGATCTCGCGGGCAGGATAGGCAGCGTCAGCGTTGCGCCAGCGCCGCCAGCTCAGCGTCGCTCATGCCCAGGGCCTGGTCGACGAGGGCACACGTCACCGCCACGGCTTGCCGCAGCTCGCCCTCCTCGATGATGCCCGGCACATCGCCCGCGGACAGGATGCGGTTCACCCGTGAATCGGGTTTGCCAAAACCGGCCACCAGCCGCAGGGCGGGAATCCCCTGGCGCGCAAAATTGGCGTGGTCTGAATTCGGCATCAAGGGCAACCAGGTGCCCACCGAAACGCCCACGCTGGCCGCAGCCCTGTCGACCACCGGGGCCAAGGCGGGAAACTCGCTGATCAGCGCGGTCAGCGACATGTCGCCCGCCACGGTATCCAGATTGACATCGAACTTGATGCGCGCCCGCTCCACGGGATCCATGTCGGCCAGATAGCGCGCCGACCCCGTCAGCGCCCACTCCTCGGCGCAGAAAAAGCAGAGGCGCAAGCTGGGCGTGCCGGGCCCCACGCGCTGGGCCAGCGCGCGCGCCGCCGCGAGTGCCGTCGCGACACCCGTGGCATTGTCGAGCGCGCTGACGCCAAGATCGTGCCCGTCCATGTGCGCGCTGATCACAATGATGCCATCACGCCCTCCCGGGAACTCGGCCACCCCTACCGCTGCCTGGGCATCCGGCAATTCTTCGCCCTGCAGAAGCAGGCGCACACGCGTCGCGCCCTGGGCGCAGGCAGCGGCCAATTGCCGGGCGCTTTCAAAGTCCGTGTAGGCTGCCGGGATGCCTGCGGCCCCGCGAGCGCGGCCGGACGACCCCGACAGCACGCCCTGCGATGGCACGTTGTTGGCGATGAGAAAGCCCGCTGCGCCGGCCTGCACCGCCATGTCATATTTCCGGCGGCGATGCACGTGATCGCCGGTGAAGGGAAACTCATGGCGTACCAGCACGATCTTGCCGCGCACCGCAACGCCCAGGCGGGCGAAGTCCTCGGGCCTGCCTTGCCCCATGTCCACGACATCGGCTTCGAGCCCGGACGCTGGCGTGTTTGCCGAGCGCAAGAGCGCTCGCACCGGCAAGTGCTTGCCATCCAGCGTCAGCTCGGCCCGCAGGCAACGCCAGCCGTCGTAAGGCACCTGCAATTGCCGCAGCCGTGGCGCGATCGGCCGCAGGCGCGACAGGGCCCAGTCCATGGCAGCGGCGTCCTGGCCGCTGCCGGACATGCGGCCACCAAATCCACACAGGGTCTCGAAGTCGTTCATCAAGGCCGCATCGGCGGCGGCCGTTTCTAACCAGGTCTGCAAAATCTTGTCTCTCCGGAAGGGTGGCGGCTTGGTCATGCCGCTGTTCTCATTCAAACGTGATGTTCGCGCGCTGGATCACTTCCTGCCAGCGTGCAAGGTCCTCGCTGACCAGGCGCTGCAAGGCGCTGCCGCTGGTGTCCGCCGACGCGCTCACGCCCACGCTCTCCAGGCGTTGGCGCACCGGCACGGCCTGCATCACGTTCTTCATGGCGGCCTCGAGGCGAGCCCGCACATCCGCCGGCACGCCAGCAGGCGCCAGCAAGCCCCACCAGTTCTGTACCATCATGTTGGGAACATCCAGCTCCTTGAAGGTCGGCACGCTGGGCGTTTCCTTCATGCGTTCGGGAGAAGAGACCGCGATGGGCATGATCTTGCCGGCCTGGAACAACGCGGCGGCAGTCGGCATGGTGGTGAAGCTGTACTCGATCTGGCCGCCCGCCAGGTCATTGACCGATGCGGACGCGCCCTTGTAGGGGATGTGCACCAGCTTTGTGCCGGTATTCAGCATGAACAGTTCGGCCATCAGGTGCGTCAGCGACCCATTCCCCCCCGAACCCACCGAGATGACGGAGGGTTTCGCCTTGGCGGCAGCCACCAGTTCCGCCACCGTCCTGGCCTCGAACTTCGGATTGACGAACAGGTACATGGGCGACACGCCGATCAGCGAGATCGGCGCGAAGTCCTTGCGCGCGTCGTATTTCACGCGCCCGCTGTAGAGTGCCGGCACGATCGTGAACGGCACATCGGCCAGCAGCAGGGTGTAGCCGTCCGCGGCCTCGTTGGCGACGTAGGCAGTGCCGATCATGGAGCCCGCGCCCGCGCGGTTTTCCACCACCACGGCCTGCCCCAGTTCCTTGGCCAACTGCTCGCTGATGCCGCGCGCCAACACGTCGGAACTGCCTCCGGCAGCGTAGGGCACCACAATGCGCACGGGCTTCTCTGGATAAGCGGCGTGGGCGGGCGCGATGGCCAGCATCAGGGGGAAAACCGCCGACAGCAGGCGCGTGAAAAACTGGGTGTTGGGCTTGTGCATGATCGGGAGCACTCGATTCGTAACAGGGTGCATCCATTGTGGCCACGCGCTTCGCGAGCCGCAAAGGATGTATCCGCATACGATATTCCAGCGTGGAATCCCTGAACCTGAACGTATCGCCCGTCACGACGCTCCGCCGCTGCCTCGGGCTCACTGAGCCAGATAGGCGCGCACGTCGTCGTTGAAAGCCACGCCACGTGCGGTGATCCACTCGCAGAACGCATCCACGTAGACGCCGCCGACGTTGGGTCGGGGCTGCATGAGGTAATACCCATACCGGCCTTCCACGACCTCGCCCAGCGGACGCACCAACGCGCCGCGGCGCAAGGCGTCCAACACCATGCACACCGGCACGACGGCCAGGCCGAGTCCATTGAGCACCGCCGGCAGCAGCATCGAGAAGCCCTCATACCCGGGTGCGGTGGCTGCGGGGCCAGGCCATAGCGGTGCCACCTGCCCACGCCACTCATCCCAGCTGTAGCCGCGCTGGGCACGCTTGAGCAACGGGGCATCGTCAAGATCCTCGACCCGCCTGACAGGATGCCGCGCGAGGAGGCGCGGCGCGGCGACCAGGGTCATCTCCCTGCCGCACAGATAATGCGCGGACATGCCGGTCACATGACCCGTGTGCAGTTGCAGCTCGGCATCGAAGCGCTCGCCCGGATCCCTGCCTTGCAGCAGGCGTGGCCGGACATTCACCTGCACGCCCGGATGCGAGTCGATGAACTCAGGCAATCCGGGAATCAGGCAGAACTGCGCGAAGGAAGGCGACACCGCGATATTGAGCGCGACACGCTTGCCCGGATCCGTGACCAACGCGTCGGCTTCGTCGAGCAGGCGCAAGGCCGCGCTGATGCGCTCGTGGTACACCGCACCGGCATGCGTCAGCCTGAGACCGTTGGGAAGGCGCTTGAACAAGGCCACGCCGAGTCGCGCCTCGAGTGCACCGATGTGTTTGCTGACCGCGCTCTGCGTCAGATGCAGCGCCTCGGCACTGCGGCTGAAATTGAGCGTGCGCGCTGCGACAAGAAAAATGCGCAGCGTCACCAACGAGTTGCGGGACCCCTTCATGACGAGCGTGCACGCATCGCGGAAACCGCTGCCGGCATCGCCGCGATCAGCCCTGCTTGCAGAACGCCGTCAGCGCACGCAGCGCATACCCCACCGACGCGGCGCGCACCGCGGCGCGGTCGCCTTCGAAGTGCTCGGTGGTGGCGGCCACGATGACGACGCCGTCGTCGCTGCGGCGCGCGAAGCCGAAGCAGACCGTGCCCACCGGCTTGCCGGGCACGGCGCCATCGGGCCCGGCGATGCCGGTGATGGACACGGCCGCGCGCGCGGGCTGGGCCGCGGCCAGCACGCCTGCCGCCATTTCGCAGGCCACCTGTTCGCTGACCGCGCCATGTTCCTGCAGCGATTGCGGCGCCACGCCCAGCAACTCCTGCTTGGCGTCATTGCTGTAGGTGACGAAACCCCGATCGAACCATGCGCTGGACCCGGCCTGCGCCGTCAACGCGGCAGCAAGCAGGCCGCCCGTGCAGGACTCGGCCACGGCCACTTTCCAGTCGCCGCGCTTGCCCAGCACATCGAACAGCGCCTTGACGTCGGGGTTGTGGCCTGCGCCGGCCGGATCATTCGCCTGATTCATACCGCAACCTTCATGCAATCACTCCCAAACGCACGCCGATGGCCATGACCATCAACGCGTAGCCCGCCGCCAGCAGGTCATCCAGCATGACGCCGAAGCCATTCTTGAATCGCGCGTCCAGCTCGCGGATGGGCGAGGGCTTGATGATGTCGAACACGCGGAAGAGCGCGAACGCCGCGGCCTGTGCCGTGAGCGTGGCCGGCGACAGCCACAGCACCAGCCAGAAGGCCACCATCTCGTCCCAGACCATGCCGCCGTGGTCCGATACGCCCAGCTCGCGGCCCACGCGGTGGCTCGCCCAGCAACCATAGCCGAAGGCCAGTGCCAGGAACAAGCCGATGGCCCAGTCGGGCGCGGCCTTTGCTCCCGCCCACCACAGCAGCCAGGCCAGCAGCGTGCCCCAGGTGCCGGGTCCGGGCCGCACGAGGCCGCTGCCCATGCCGAACATGAGGAATCGGCCCGGGTCCTTGCAGATCCAGGAGAGCGTGGGCGTGACACGCGTCACGGAGGGAGCAGTCATGAGGAGGTTTCGCGGAAGTGATCGAAGCCGCCGGCCATGCCGGCGAGCAAGGTGCCATCGGGCAGATGCACGCGCGCGCCGGGTTCGGCGGTGATGCTGCCGATGCGGGTGACGGGCGCCCCTGCCTGCGCGGCGGCGCGCTCGACGGCAGCGCGGTCCGCCTGCGCGGCGGTGAAGCACAGTTGGTAGACGTCGCCCCCCGCCAGCAAGGCCTCTCGCACGCAGGCCTCGGGCAGGCCTGCCAGCGCCGGATCGGCAGGCAGGCTGGCATAGTCGAGGTCCGCGCCACAGCGGCTGGCGGCCAGGATGTGGCCGAGATCCTGCAGCAGTCCGTCGGAGAGGTCGATGGCGGCATGCGCCAGGCCGGCCAGGGCCAGGCCCAGCGCCACCTGCGGCTCGGGCCGCTCCAGCGCGCCACGGCAGCGGGACAGGCGATCCGGCTCGGCCGGCAGCCGGCCCTGCATGAGGCGCAGGGCAATGTCGGCGGCGCCCAGCCTGCCGGACACCCAGATGTCGTCGCCGGCCCGCGCGCCGCCGCGGCGCAAGGCTCGCTCGGGCACCACGGCGCCGAAAACGGTCACGCTGACGGTCAGGCACTCGCCGCGGGTGGTGTCGCCGCCCACCAGGGGGCAGCCCCAGCGGTCGGCCAAGGCATAGAAACCGTCGGCGAACGCCGCCACCCAGGCCTCGTCCACGCGCGGCAGGGCCAGGCCCAGCACGCAGGACACGGGCTCGGCGCCCATGGCGGCCAGGTCTGACAGGTTGACGGCCAGGGACTTGTGGCCAAGCGCGGCGGGATCGACGTCGGGGAAGAAATGCGTGCCGGCCAGCAGCAGGTCGATGCTGGTGGCCAGTTGGCGTCCAGGCGGCACGGGGAAGAGCGCGCAGTCATCGCCCCCGCCCAGCATGCCTGCCGGCACGGGACGCGAAAAGTATCGGGAGATGAGGGCGAACTCTGAACTCACCGGTCAGCCGCCAGGGGAAGAGGAGGAAGCCAAGGCGGCACGGTCATGCCGCCTTGGCAGGCGCTCAGGCGCGCCGTTTGTTGGCGACGGCGCGCACTTCCGCCGCGCGCACTTCGGCCGCCAGCTTGTCCAGCACGCCGTTGACGAACTTGAAGCCGTCGGTGCCGCCGAAGGACTTGGCCAGCTCCACCGCCTCGTTGATGGCGACCTTGTAGGGCACCTCGACGTGGTGGACGAGTTCATAGCTGCCGATCAGCAGGATGCCGTGCTCGACCGGCGACAACTCGGCCAGCGGCCGGTCGACGAAGGGCGAGAAGCGCTCGCGCAGCGCCGGCGCGTCGTTCAGCACGCCATAAAGCAGCGTCTTGAACCAGGCGGAGTCGGCCTCGGCAAAATCTTCCGAGTCACGGATGTGGGCATCGATCTCGCCCGCATCCTGCGTGCCTTCGCCACCGCGCAGCAGCCAGGCGTAGACGCCCTGCAGCGCGAACTCACGGGCGCGGCGGCGAGCGCTGCGCCCGGTGGCGCCTTCACTCGCGTTCGTTTTCGTCGTCGTCGTCAAAATCTTCGTCCTCGTCGTCTTCGTCGTCTTCGGTCTCGGGCTCGAGAGCCGCCATCAGGTTGGCCATTTCAACGGCGACCTGGGCGCAATCGCGGCCCTTGCCGGCGGCGCGTTCCTGCGCCTGCTCGTCGGTATCGGTGGTCAGCACGCCGTTGGCAATGGGAATGCCGGTTTCCAGCGCCACGCGCGAGATCAGCGCGGCGCTTTCGTTGCTGACCACTTCAAAGTGGTAGGTTTCGCCGCGCACGACCGCGCCCAGCGCGATCAGGGCGTCGAACTCGCGGGTGTCGGCCATCTGCGCCAGGGCCAGGCCCAGCTCCAGGGCGCCGGGCACGCTCACGACCATCACGTCGCGTTCGTCCACGCCCAGGGCAGCCAGTTCCTGCAGGCAGGCGTCCAGCTCGGCCATGCCGAGGTCTTCGTTGAAGCGGGCGCGCACGATGCCGATGTGCAGGCCTTCGCCGTTGGTATCCGGGTCGATGGTGTAGGGATTCATGTTGCGCTGCCTTGCGGGGTCGGGGGGGAGGGAGGGTCGCAATCGTAACCCGTAATTTCCAGGCCGAAGCCGGCCATGATACTGGGCATCTTGCGCGGCCGCGCCAGCAGGCGCATTTGGCCGACATTCAGGTCACGCAGGATCTGGGCGCCCACACCGTAGGTGCGCAGATCGAGGCGGCCGCCATCGCGCTGCGGCGCGGCCGTGCCGGCCGGCTTGCCCCAGGCGGCGGCCTGCGAGAAGAAGAGATCGGCGCCCGAGGCGCAGTTCAGCAGCACCAGCACGCCCGCGGGCGAGGCCGCGACGGTCTGCAGCGCGCGCTGCACGGTCCAGCTGTGCTGGCCGGTGGAGGTATCCAGCACGTCCAGCACCGAGGTGGGCTCGTGCACGCGCACCAGCGTTTCCTGGTCAGGGGACACCGTGCCGTGCACCAGCGCCAGGTGCGGCGCGCCCGCGGCCGTGTCGCGGTAGGCGATGGCCTGGAACTCGCCCCAGGGGGTGGACAGGGTGTGGGTGGCGACGCGCTCGACCACGGATTCGTGCTCGCTGCGGTATTGGATGAGGTCGGCGATGGTGCCGATCTTCAGGCCGTGCTGCACGGCGAATTCGACCAGGTCCGGCAGGCGGGCCATGGTGCCGTCCGGCTTCAGGATCTCGCAGATGACGGCGGCGGGCGTCAGGCCCGCCATGGCGGTCAGGTCGCAGCCGGCCTCGGTGTGGCCCGCGCGCACCAGCACGCCGCCGCGCACTGCCTGCACCGGGAAGATATGGCCGGGCTGGACCAGGTCTTCGGGGCGGGCGTTGCGCGCCACGGCGGCCTGCACGGTGCGGGCGCGGTCAGCGGCGGAAATGCCGGTTTCCACGCCTTCGGCGGCCTCGATGGACACGGTGAAGTTGGTGCCGTAGCGCGTGCCGTTGCGGCTGGCCATGAGCGGCAGGTCCAGCTGGCGGCAGCGCTCTTCGGTCAGGGTCAGGCACACCAGGCCACGGCCATGCGTGACCATGAAGTTGATGGCCTCCGGCGTGACGAACTCGGCGGCCATGACGAGGTCGCCCTCGTTCTCGCGGTCTTCCTCATCCACCAGGATGACGATGCGCCCGGCGCGCAGCTCGGCGACGATTTCGCTGACGGGAGCAATGGGAGAGGTCTCGGCGGGAGACGTAGCGGACGGTGTAGCGGACATGGGAGACGCGGCAGGTTGCCGAAACAGGGGCCAATCAGAGGCGAAGGCGGGTATTTTAGCGCTGCAACCTCCATTCCCTGTCAGATGACGGCGTTACACTTGTCCAGCCCCTGGATGCCGGGCTTTCCCGCCGCCCGGACTCCGCCTTTTTGATAGGGACCGCCACGCCCATGTCCGATTTCCTGCCCCCTCCCCCGCCCGATCACCACGAGGTCGACCTGCTGGTCGTCGGCGGCGGCATCAACGGGGCCGGGATCGCGCGCGATGCGGCCGGCCGGGGCCTGAAGGTGCTGCTGTGCGAACGCGGCGACCTGGCCCAGGCCACCTCGTCGTCCAGCAGCAAGCTGGTGCACGGCGGCCTGCGCTACCTGGAGAACCGCGAGTTCCGGCTGGTGCGCGAAGCGCTGGCCGAGCGCGAGGTGCTGCTGACCAACGCCGCCCACATCGTCCACCCCATGCGCTTCGTCCTGCCCCACGACGCCACGCTGCGTCCGGCCTGGATGCTGCGCGCGGGGCTGTTCCTGTATGACCATCTGGCCCGCCGTTCACCGCGGCTGCCGGGCGCGCGCCGGCTGGACCTGCGCGCGGACCCCATGGGACAGCCGCTGCGCGACGACCTGCGCACGGGTTTCGCCTATTCCGACTGCAGCGTGGATGACGCGCGGCTGGTGGTGCTGAACGCCATGGACGCGCAGGCGCGCGGCGCCGTGATCCTGACGCGCCATGAGTGCGTGGCCGCCCAGGCCCGCGATGGCGCCTGGCAGGCCCGCCTGCGCGGCCCCGAGGGTCAGGATGTCAGCGTGCGCGCCCGCATCCTGGTGAATGCCGCCGGCCCCTGGGTACAGGCGCTGCAGTCGCTCATTTCCACCCAGGCGGGCGCCCCGCCCGGCCCCAGCCGCCTGAAGCTGGTGAAGGGCAGCCATTTCACGGTGCCCAAGCTGTATGACGGCGAACACGCCTACATCCTGCAGAACGACGACCGCCGCATCATCTTCGTGTTGCCCTATCAGGGCGAGTTCAGCCTGATCGGCACCACCGACGTCGCCTTCGAGGGCGACCCCGGCCAGGCGAAGATCAGCGACGAGGAAATCGCCTATCTGTGCCGCGCCGTGAACCGCTACTTCAAGCAGCAGATCGGCCCAGCGGACATCGCCTGGCGCTACGCCGGCGTGCGTCCACTCTATGACGACCATCCCGACGACGCGCGGCTGTCGACCGTCACGCGCGACTACGTCTTCGACGTGGCGGGCGGCCGGGACGGCCAGCCCGTGCTGCTGTCCATCTACGGCGGCAAGATCACCACCTTCCGCCAACTGGCGCAGCACGCCATGGAGAAGCTGGCCCCCTACACCGGCAAGCCCGAGGCCTGGACCGCCAGCGCGCCCCTGCCCGGCTCGGACATGCCGGGCGCCGATCCGCAGGCCTACCTGCACGCGCTGCAGGAACGCTACCGCTGGCTGCCTGCCCCGCTGGCGCGGCGCTACGTCTACACCTACGGCACGCTGACCGAGCAGGTGCTGGCTGGCGCGCAAAGCATGGAAGACCTGGGCGAGGATTTCGGCGCCGGCCTGACGGAAGCCGAGGTGCGCTGGCTGACCCGGCACGAATGGGCGCGCACGGCCGAGGACATCCTGTGGCGCCGCACGCGGCTGGGGTTGCTGGCGCCAGCCGACGCCGCCGCCAAACTGGACGCCTGGCTGGCCCGCCAAAGCGCGCCTCGAACCGCCTGACAGGGCGGGACTTGCTGCATCGCAAAAGACCTGCTCAGATAGCGAGGACGCTTGTGGCGTTTTCCGCGGCGTTTGCTGCACTGAACCTTGCGGAGCACGGGCGTCAGGACAAAAATGACCGATATATGACGTGTCACCATTTTCCTGGTCCCGCTCGCTAGAATGGCGGCCTTCGCATCACTGGCCCAGCGCCCCATCATGTCCGAACAAGAGCTCAAGCTACACGTCCCCGCCCCCGCCCGAGCCGGCATCGAACGCGAGATTGCCCGGGGGACCGCCACCCGGGTCCGACTGCACGCGCTCTATTTCGACACCCCCGATCGTGAACTGGCGCGTGCCCGCGTGGCGATCCGCCTGCGCAAGGAAGGCCGGCAGTGGGTGCAGACGCTGAAGACGCCTGGCGACCACGCCCTGTCGCGCATCGAACTGAACCACGAACGCCCCGGCCCCGTGCTGGACCTGTCGGTGTATGCCGACACGCCCGTGGCCGCCGTGCTGGCCAGCCTGCAAGGCGAGTTGGCGGTGCGCTACGAAACAGACATCAGCCGCCTGCTGCGCCGCGTGCGCACGCGCCACGGCACCGTTGAAATCGCCTATGACACCGGCTGGCTGCGTGCCGGCGACCTGGCGCTGCCGGTCTCCGAAGTCGAGTTCGAGCTGGTCTCGGGCAAGCTGGACGCCGTCTTCGACCTGGGCCGCCGCTGGCAGCACAAGTTCGGCCTGGTGCTGGACCTGCGCAGCAAGTCGCACCGTGGCGATGCGCTGGCCAACACGGCCCAGACGCTCGGCGCCATCGACCCGGAAGCTTCCGGCGCCACCAAGCAGCGTGCCAAGGAAATCGCCCGCTACTGGGCCCCGCAAGGCGCCGGCGTCTCGCCGCTGCACGCCGACATGGACGCCAGCCAGGCGCTGCGCGCCGTGACCTATGAGTGCCTGGAACAAGTCGTGGCCAACGCCGTGCCGCTGGCCGAAGTCGATACCGCCGGCGTCTACTGTGCCGGCGGCGCCGAACACGTGCACCAGTTGCGCGTGGGCATGCGCCGCATGCGCTCGGCCTGGAAGCTGTTCCAGGGCTGGACGCCCGGGCCCTCGGAAGCCCTGGTGCAGCAGGCGCGCGAACTCTTCGCGTCTTTCGGCGAAAGCCGCGATGCCGACGTGCTGCAGGACACGGTGCTGCCCACCCTGGAACGCGCCGGCATGCCCGCGCTGAAGCTGCCGCCCTCGGAAAGCACGGTCGACGCAGGCGCGCTGGCCGCCAGCCGTGATTTCCAGGGCTGGGTGCTGGACATGCTGGCCTGGACGCTGGGCCTGGGCCACGATGCCCAGCCTGCCGCCGCCACGTCGGCCACCGCCAACGACAACGCCGCGCCCGGCACGATCAGCGCACAGGTCGAGATCATCCCCCTGAGCGCCCCGCCCGTGCCCACGCTGACCGAACTGCTGACCGGCCGCCTGCGCAAGTGGCACCGCCGCCTGGTCAGCGAAGGCGAACGTTTCCTGTCGCTGGAAGCCGAGCCGCGCCACGAACTGCGCAAGCGCGGCAAGCGCCTGCGCTATGGCCTGGCCTTCGCCGAACCGCTGCTGAATGCGCAGCGCCTGCGCCCGTACCGCAAGCAGTTGTCGGAAGTGCAGGACATCCTGGGCGAGATGAACGACCTGTATGTCGCGCAGGAACACTTCGAAGTGCTGAGCGCCGGCCACACCCAGGCCTGGTTCGCGCGCGGCTGGATCGTGGCGCGCCTGGACACGCTGGGCGTGCAGGCGCAGTCCTCGTTCCACACGCTGGGCGAGATCAAGCCGTTCTGGAAGTAGGCAGGCGGTTCACCCACGGGCAATGACAAAGGCGGCCGAGGCCGCCTTTGTCATTGATGCTGCTTGCTCAGTCGCCCAGCAGCGCCGCCGCGAAGTCCGCGGCCACGAAGGGCTGCAGGTCTTGCAGGCCCTCGCCCACGCCGATCCAGTAGACCGGGATGGGCCGCACGCCCTGGCTGCCCGCGGCCACCGCGGCCAACGTGCCCCCCTTGGCGGTGCCGTCCAGCTTGGTGACCACCAGGCCGGTCAGGTTGATGGCGGCGTCGAAGGCACGGATCTGGGCCAGCGCGTTCTGGCCGGTGTTGCCGTCCAGCACCAGCAGGACCTCGTGCGGCGCGTCGGCATCGGCCTTGCCGACCACGCGGCGCACCTTGCGCAGCTCTTCCATCAGGTGCAGCTGCGTCGGCAGGCGGCCGGCGGTGTCGATCATGACCACGCCGGCGCCACGGGCGCGGCCGGCATTGACGGCGTCGAAGGCCACGGCGGCCGGATCGCCGCCTTCCTGCGAAATGACGCTGACGTTGTTGCGCGAGCCCCATTCGATGAGCTGTTCACGCGCGGCGGCGCGGAAGGTGTCGCCCGCGGCCAGCAGCACGCTGGCGCCGCGCGCCTGGAAGGCGTGGGCCAGCTTGCCGATGGAGGTGGTCTTGCCCGCGCCGTTGACGCCGGCGATCATGACCACCAGCGGCTGGGCGAGCGACAGGTCGAACTCACGCTCGAGCGGCTTCAGGTGTTCGGTCAACAGTTCGCGCAGGGCCGTCTTGACCTGGGCGGCGTCCTCGATGCGCTCCTTGCGCACGCGGGCACGCAGGCCGTCCAGCAGGCTGGCGGTGGCTTCGACGCCCGCATCGGCCATAATGAGCGCCGTTTCCAGTTCCTCGAACAGGTTTTCGTCGACCTTGACGCCCACGAACAGGCCGCCCAGGCTCTTGCCTGTCCGGGACAGGCCGGAACGCAGGCGGCTGAGCCAGGAGGATTTCTCGGGCTTGGCGGTCGCGGTCTCGGCTTCGGCCGCCGGCGCAGGCGGGACGACGACAGGCGCCGGGGTCTCGATCTCGGGTTCAGGCTCGGGTTCCGGTTCCGGTTCAGGCGCTGGCGGCGCCTCGGGCGTCACGGCCTCGACAGGCGGTGCCGGCTGCGGCACCGATGGCGTGGCCGGCACGAGTTCATCTCGCTCGGGCGCATCGGCGGCAGGCGTGGCGGGCGTTTCGACAGGCGGCGCATGGCGCGCGGCGTCGTCCTCGCGGGTCTCGGGCTGGGCCGGAACCGGCGGCTTTTTCTTGAAGAAATTAAACATGGCCAAGAAGTATATTCGCATCGTGGGGGGGAACTACCGGCGCACGCCCATCGCGGTGGTCGACGCCCCGGGCCTGCGGCCCACCCCCGACCGGGTCCGCGAGACCCTCTACAACTGGCTCCACCACTTCTGGCAAGGCCAATTCGAGGACAAGCACGTCCTGGACCTGTTCGCCGGCAGCGGCGCGCTGGGCCTGGAGGCCGCCTCGCGCGGCGCGGCCCTGGTGCAGATGGTGGAACGCGATCCCGCCGCCGTCGCGGCCTTGCGGGCGCTGCGCAACAAGCTGGACGCCACGATGGTACGCATCCACCAAGGCGATGCCATGACGGTGGTGCACCGGCAAAGCCCCGCCCGCTATGACCTGATCCTGCTGGACCCGCCTTTCGGCCAGGGCTGGCTGGAGCGCCTGTGGCCCCTGCTGCCCAATGTGCTGAAGGAGGGCGCCCTGGTCTATATGGAATCGGAAACGCCCGTCGCGGCACCGCAGGGGTACGTGCCGCTGCGCCAAGACAGGGCAGGCGCGGTGCACTATCATCTGCTTCAGTTTGCTGCGACGCAAAATTAGATCAATAATCCGCCTTTTCCGCCCAGATTCCCCTGTTTGGAGTCCACGCACAATGATCACCGCTGTCTATCCTGGCACTTTCGACCCGCTGACCCGCGGCCATGAGGACCTGGTTCGCCGGGCCGCCGGCCTGTTCGACAAGGTCGTCGTGGGCGTGGCCGACAGCCGCAACAAGAAGCCTTTCTTTTCGCTGCAGGAACGCCTGGAAATCGCCGAGGAAGTGCTCGGCCACTACCCCAACGTCATCGTGCGCAGCTTCGCCGGTCTGCTGAAGGACTTCGTGCGCGAGCAGGACGGCCGCGTCATCGTCCGCGGCCTGCGCGCCGTGTCGGACTTCGAATACGAATTCCAGATGGCCGGCATGAACCGCCACCTGCTGCCGGAGGTCGAGACGCTCTTCATGACGCCCTCGGACCAGTACCAGTTCATCTCGGGCACCATCGTGCGCGAGATCGCCGTGCTGGGCGGCGACGTCAGCAAGTTCGTGTTCCCGTCGGTGGAGCGCTGGCTGCAGGTCAAGGCCAAGGAAAAGCGCGAGCAATCCTGGCCGCAGGCCCAGTAAGCCCGCCATGGCCCTGCGCATCACCGAAGAGTGCATCAACTGCGACGTCTGCGAGCCGCAGTGCCCCAATGACGCCATTTACATGGGCGAGGAGATCTACGAGATCAACCCCGACGCCTGTACCGAATGCGTGGGGCACCATGACGAGCCGCAGTGCAAGGTGGTGTGCCCGGTGGAATGCATCGAGATCCACCCGCAATGGCAGGAAGGGCAGGACGCCCTGATGGCGAAGTACCGCCGCTTGACCGGCACCTGAACTGGCGCCTGGGCGGTATCAGCCCGCCGGCCAGGCCACGGGCGCCGCGTCGGGATGCAGCTTGACCAGCCTGCACGGCTGGCCCGCCACGTTCGAGAACCACGCGGCGGCCAGGTCGCCCTCGTCCACCACATCCACGTCCTGATCGGCCACCCGGGCCACGCGGCGCACGCTGTCGTCATCCTCGATGACGTCCAGCGGGATGTCCAGGCGCAGCATGCCAGGGGCACGCAGCACCAGATACCCCAGTTTCATCGACGGCGTGACGCCTGACAGCGCGGGCGCGACCTGCGCCGTGAGCCACGTGCCGGACGCGTCGACGACCAGCCAGCGGCGGTCGTAGGCCGCATCGGCGGCCGCCACCGCACCACAGGCGGCCACGGGTTGGAGGGAAGCAGACGTCATGGCGGGGAGTCCTGTGTTGTCGTTCTTCCGCCTGCCGCCGATCAACGGCCCAGCAAGCCCTTCAGCGCGTTGCCCAGGCTCTTGACCGTTTCCTGCTCGACCAGGCCGCCCTCGCCCGTACCTTGCGGCTCGGTCGGCTTCACGGGCAGCTTGGAGGTGTGGCGTTCGATTTCCTCGGCCAGCTTGTCTTCCAGCGACCGGCGCAGCGCTTCGCTGCCCGCGCCACGCCATTGCAGGCTGTAGACAGGCTTGTCCATCGGTCCGGCGATCTGCAGCGGGATGGTGACGTTGCGCAGCGCGGCCAGCGCCTTGCCATCCTGCCCCGTGGACGTGTTGACCACGCGCACGTTCAGCACCAGGTTGACGAGGGAATCGACCAGGTTCAGTTCCGCGGGCTTGCCCTGGCTGACGCGCAGCAGCGGCGCGGCCATTTCCAGGCGGCGCACGGTGGCGATGCCCTTGGCCAGCGCCAGATCGGCTTCCAGCGACGAGAAGTCGGTCTGGCGCGGGCCGCTGATGTCGCCCTCGTCACGCGAGCCCGAGGCCGCGGCGCGGGCTTCGCGCAGCAGCGCGGCAATGTTGATGCCCTTGATCGCGCCGTCGCGCAGGCGCAGTTGCGCCGTGCCGCCCAGCGTGCGGCGCCATTCGTCGCTGCTCACGCCCGAGGCGCGCAGGTCCAGCGCCAGGCCGCCCTTGCCGCTCAGGTGGCTCTGGCCGCGCACGTCGGTCAGGATCGGATCGATGGCGATGTCCGACAGCGACAGCTTGGCGCCCAGCTGGTTGCCGTTGGCGTCGGCGCTCAGTTGGCCAGCCAGCTTGCCTTCATAGAGCTGCGCGGCGATCTCGGAGATGTCCAGCTTGCCCTGGGCAATCTTGATCTTGGCGCCGAAGTCGCTGGCCTTCAGGTTGCGCACCACCAGCTCGCCCACCTTGATGCTGCCATCGGCGGTCACGCCGTTCAGCACCGAGAAATCTACCGGTTTGGGCTGGGGCGCCGGGGCAGGCGCGGGCGGCGGCGTGCCCGAGCCATCGCCACCGCCCGGTGCAGGCTGGGGCTTGACCGGCAGACGGGCGGGCGCCAGCTTGTCGAGATCCAGGGTGTCGACGGCCAGGCCGAACTTCACCAGCGGATCGGCCAGGCGCGTGACGTCGGCCGAAAGATCGAACTTGCCGCCTTCCAGCACGGCATTCAGGCGCGCGCGGGCCTGGTCCTTGGACAGGTCGGCGGACAGGCTGCCGATCACCGGGATCTGCAGCGCGCCATTGGGCAGGCCGGGATCGGTGATGCGCACTTCGCCCTTCAGGGCGGAAAGCGCGAACATGCGCTGCAGCAGGCTCAGCGACAGCGGCGACACGACATTGCCCTGGATCAGGCGCTGGCCTTGCTTGACGTTGACGTCCAGCTTGGCTTCCTTGATGTCCAGCGCCTGGGCCGTGCCCGACAGGCCGGTCAGCCCCAGGCCGACGTTCATGGCTTCCTCGCCGTCCACGCGCAGCCTGCCGGTCAGCGCCTGGCCGGAAGCCTTGGTGGACTGGATATTGAGGGCGGGCGCGTCCACGGCGAATTCGAAGGGGTTCTCGCCCCAGCGGCCGGTGGCGCGGGTCACGAGCTTCTCGATCTGCAGGTGCAGGCGGCCCGGGTGCGCCGACAGGCGCGGCACGGTCATCGTGGCTTCCACGCCGGTAAGCGGCTTGGCGGCCTTGTCGGCCGGCTTCATGTCGCCAGCGAACACCACTTCCAGGCCCGACACGTCCAGGGCGCTGAGCCCGGCGTCGAAAGCCAGGTTGCCGCGCGCGGTCAGCGCATTGGCGGTCACATCGCCCAGGCGGCCGTCCATGCGCATGTCCAGGCGCTGCACGCCGTACTTCATGGCAGCCGGATCGAGCTTGAGCAGGCCCTGGGCGGTCAGCCCGGCGTCCACGCGCGGGTTGCCGCCCTCGATGCGGGCGGACAGGGAGACGTCGAAGGCCTGGTCGAAGGTGACCCGGCCGGTGGCGACGTTCAGGTTGGCGATGCGCACGGCCATGCCGCTTTGCGCGTCCTGCAGCTGGATATCGCCTTCCTTCAGGTCCAGGCCGGCGATGTCGATCTGCATCTCGGTGCGGCGGATGGCCTGAGACACCTCGTTGACGGCGGCGGCGCCCGCTTCGGCGCCCAGGGCCGTGGCGCCAGCCGCGGCCTGCGCAGGCGTGAGATTGCTGGTGTCGACGGCTGCGGCAGGCGCGGGCGTCTCGGGCTCGGCGTCCCGCTCGGGCAGCACCAGCGCGCCGTCGCCCCGATTGACCAGGTTGCTGAAGTTGAATTCGCCGTCCTTGCCGCGCACGACGCGCGCCTTGAAACCATTGATGGTCACGTGGTCGACCACCAGTTGGTTGAACAGCAGCGGCCAGACGGCCACCGCCACGCGGGCGCTTTCGATGGAGGCGAACTGTTCGGTGCTGCCGGCTTCGGACAGCGAGACGTCCTGCACCGACAGGCCGATGCGGGGGAACAGGGACAACTCGATGGGACCTTCGATCGACAGGCTGCGGTCATAGCGCGCCTGGATCATTTCCTCGAGCTTGTACTTGTAGGCGTTCGGATCAAACGTGAGCAAAAAGATGGCCACGCCCACCACGACCACGAGGGCCAGCACAACCAGGCCAATCAGTATCCGTTTGATCCAATATTTCATTGCGGCCTCGAAGACCTCCAAGTCAGGCAAGAATGCGGGGCCCTCGCCCCTGCCCAGCTGGCAACAGGGCGAACATTGAATGCTAACCCAAGACAGGCGCCCTTGCCGCCGCGGCGGGCGTGCTGGGCCTCGGCCGCGCGGGCGGGCCAAGGGCGCGCGGGCGGTTGGACTGCGCAGCGGGTGGGGAGTTCACGGGCAGGCCAGGAAGGCATGCCAAAAAGAGAGATAATGCGCCGCCTTCGCGGGGGGGCGGGTCGCAAGGCGCGAATAAATTTGAAATATTAAATTTCATTCAGACTTGCCTGGCTACACGCCAGACGAAATCGGAATAACCATTGCTGCCCGCATGCGGAGGATAACCGGTTTAGCAGGCGCCAATACGCCAGCCCGTAATAATGTTTTGCAAGAAGCTGCGCCATCGTCATATTGGAGTGCGCGATCTCACTACCGACCTTGAGTAATCCTTTGCAAGAATCAATGCCGACGGAGGATACGGCCCGCCGAAACTCGCGCAAATAAGTAACTGCGCTTTCTAGCCGGACCAGTATTTACGTGAGGCATTATGAAAAACGGCGGCAACTCAACTCCACTTCTGACAACGGCGGCATTGTCTGCTTTCAATGACAGCCCTTTAATCACGACCAGCAGAAGCCAGAGGTTCGGGGGCGACGCACTTGCCGGGTCGCCCACCATGATCCACACCTCTCGCAGGGAGCAGGTGCTTATCTGCCTGCTGGGCCGCATGAACCTGATGACAGGCACGCGCGGCGAGAGCTTCCTGAAACAGGCGCAGTTGCTGGCCGCGGCAAGCGCGGCACAGGACAACTGGCACATGATCCACGTGGGCGACCGGGTCACGCTTTACAGTCCCGAGAACGACCTGGCCGAAGTCATGGCCGAATCGAGGCGCTTCCTGATGCTGCCCGGCGCCGGCCCAGATCATGCGCCGCAAGGCAGCCGGACGCTTTTCGGTGTCCTGTCGGATCATTACTGCCGGCAGATCGGGCTGGGCACGCTGACCCGACGCATCACCTCCGGCCACTCCCCGGCCGGCTGCGCCCAACGGCTGGCGCAACATCTGGTCGACTGGGCCAAGGACACCATGCTGGGCACGCCCAGCATCTCCGAGATCGACGCATCGATAGAGAAAGCCATCGAATTCGACGTATACGATCTGCTGGAGCACACGCGCAGCTTCGTGCCGGCGCACAACGACGCCCCACCACTGCCAGGGGGACGCGAATTGGCTTTCGGCGCCCCCAATCTAGTGCTCCCCCAGATGCTCGCGTGGCTGAAGAAGCACTACAACGAGCCCGATCTCACCGCCAGCCGGATGGCCGAGGAATTCCGCATTTCGGTCCGGCAGGTGCACAAACTCTTCGAATTGCGCCCGGACGGACAGACGTTCCTGCAGACGCTCAAATCCATCCGCATGAGCCAGGCCCAGGCCTTCCTGGAGAACCCGGACTTCTGGCACCTCTCCATCGCCGACGTGGCCGAGCGTTGCGGCTTTTCCAATTCGGTTTACTTCGGTCGCGTGTTCAGGGAGGAATTCGGCCTGGCGCCGGGTGCCTACAGGCGCCAGAAGAAAGAGGCGTTCTACCGCACGTGCGCCTTCCTGGCGGCGTCCCACACGCATGGATCCAGCGACGTCTCGGACAACGCCGCCTGATCCGCCTTCCCCCCAAAACTGCCGGCCGCGCATCGAGATAATGCGCGGCCTTTTTTTTGCAGTATTCGCGCAGACCACAGGAATATTGCGCCGCGCGCCAAAAATATTTTGAAAAATGCACGATTTACTCGTTGGCGTGCTTTTTTTCATTACCTCGTTGCGCCGTGACGAGGCAACATCAAGCCCAGTGACAGGCAGTAACGCTTATTACCGAGCGCGCACTTCCTGTTTCTGTTCGAGCGGGATTATCTACCCGCCCCGGATGCCTTGGTGTCCATTCAGCTTTCCATATGGGAGAAAGAGAATGATCAAGCATGCCCCTTCCTGACCGGCAGCCGCCCGGCGCCTGACCGCCCCCCTCCTTTTTACGCATGACACGCAGCGCCTTTTTGCATCGCAAGAAGGGGCAGGGGCTGCTTTTTTCTGAAAAAACGCACCAAGGAATCCAACATGGCTCTCATCAATCTCAACCTGCTCGGCAACCAGACCACCCGCGTCCCGCAGGATCAGCCCGTCGCCAACGGCGATACCCTGTCGCTGAACCTGAGCGGCTCCAATACCCTGATCATCGACGGCGTCGACGTCGACCTGGCGGGTACCGTCAGCGCCGCGGTGGGCGGCGACACCATCATCGAGGCGACCAACGGCGCCAACGTCAACGTCACGTCCTTCGCCGGCGTGGGCGCGGGCAACAGCCTGACCTACCGCATCGGCGAGAACGCCTCGCTCGGCTACGGCGGCGGCACCCTGAACGTGGGCCTGCTGAACAACACCAGCATCGAATTCGCGTCGGGCGGAACGGGCACGCTCAGCTTCGTGGCCCCCACGGCGAACCTGGACCTCAGCGCCCGCCCCACCATCACCGGACTGACGGCGGGCGACAAGCTCAACGTGTCGCAAGGCAACCTGATCGGCGACCCCACGCCCGCCTCCAGCGTCAGCTACGAGAACGGCGTCCTGACGGTCTATCGTTCAGGCCTGTTCGGCGCGCAGACCCCCATCGCCAGCTTCAACGCGCCGGACCTGCCCACCGACGGCAGCTTCTCGCTGGATGCCGACGGCAATGTGGTCTATGCATGCTTCCTGCGCGGCACCCTGATCGCCACCCCCGATGGCGAAACCGCGGTCGAGGACCTGCGCGAAGGCGACCGTGTACGCACCGCGTCGGGCGGCATCGCCACCGTCAAGTGGGTGGGCTATCGCAAGCTGCACCGCAACCGCATCCCGGTCAAGGACGCCCTGCGCGCCTATCCGGTGCGCATCGCCAAGGACGCGCTGGCCGACGGCCGGCCGGTGCGCGACCTGACGGTGTCGCCGGGCCACCACCTGTATTTCGACGGCCGCCTGATCCCCGCCATGGCGCTCATCAACGGCCTGACCATCGTGCAGGACCGCGAACGGGTGTCGTTCGAGTATTTCCACGTCGAGCTCGACCGCTTCGACATCCTGCTGGCCGACGGCGTGCCGGCTGAGTCGTACGTCGACACCGGCAACCGCCAGATGTTCCAGAACGCGGACACCGTGGCGCTGCGCCCCGACTTCGGACCGGCAGCCGGCCGCCCGCAGATCGAAGGTCTGACCATCGAACGCAGCGGCCGTTACGTCGAAACCCTGCGCAACCAGCTGCTGGTGCGCGCACAGGTGCTGACCGGCGTGCGGCGCGTGGCCGAACCCGACCTGCGCCTGGAGATCGCCGGTCAGCGCCTCGCACCCTCGCGCGTCGACCCGGCAAGCGGCCTGTATGCGTTCGACATCCCGGCCACGGCCGCGGGGCAGGACGTCTACCTGGTCTCTCGCTCGGCGATCGTGCGCGAGACCAGCGTCCATGTGCGCATGGACCGCCGCAGGGTCGGCGTGGGCCTGGCCAGCCTGGCCTTGCTGCGTGGCGAGCAGCGCCAGCCCATCGACCTCATGGATCCGCGCCTGCAGGGGTTCAACGATCCGCAGGACGCGCACGGCACGCCCATGCGCTGGACCATGGGCCGCAGCCTGATCCCGGCGGCGCTGCTGGCGGGCGAAGGCGCCGCCACGCTGGAGTTGCGTGTGCTGCGCACCTACTCGTACTGGGAGACGGCCGACGACGCGACGGTCCTGGCCGCATGACGGCCTGAGCGGCACGCGGCCAAGCGCCGTTCAAGCGCCGGCCTGCCTTACCAAGGCCGGCGCTTCCTCCCGCTCCGCCGAAACGTGTTCGGCCCAGCGCGCCACTTCGGCGGCGCGCTGGCGCCAGGTGAACGCGGCGGTCACCTCCGCGTGCGCGCGTTCGCCCAGGCTGCGCCGCAGGGCGCCATCGACGGCCAGCCGCCGCAGCGCGGCGGCCAGCGCGCGGGCATTCCCTTTCTCGAAGACCAACCCGGTTGCGCCATCGTCCACGATGTCCCGCAAGGCCTGCACGGAAGACACCAGCACGGCCTTGCCCATGGCCATGGCTTCCATCGGCTTGATGGGCGAAACCAGCTCGCAGACCTCCAGCGGCAGGCGCGGGAACGGCGCGATGTCGACCAGCGAGTAATAACGCGCCACGGCCTCGGCGGGCACGCGGCCGGCGAATACCACGCGCGCGGACAGGCCCAGGCGGATCACCTGCTGCGCCAGCTCCGCGCGCTGGCGCCCGTCGCCCACCACGATGAGGCCGAGGTCCAGCCCTTCGTCCAGCAGCTCGCGCAAGACAGACAGCAGCGGGCCCAGCCCCTCGTAATGTTCCAGCGACCCCACGAAACCCAGCATCACGCGCTCGGCAGGCACCCCAAGCGCTTGCGCCAGCGCCTCGTCGCGCCCCTGCGCGGGAAAACGCTCGGCATCCACGGCATTGGGCACCAAGCCCACCTTGCGCGGATCGACGCCGCCCTCGCAAAGCACCTGGCGCAGGCCCGTCGTGAGCGTCAGCACGGCATCGGCGTGCGTGGCCACCAGCATCTCCAGCGACCGCTGCAGCCGGAAGCGCTCGGACTGGAGCAGGCTGGGGTGGCGCGCGGCGGCGGTCAGCTCCCAGAACCCGCGCACTTCATAGATGAAGGCGCAGCCCAGCCGGCGCGCCGCCAGCAGCGCCGGCAGCGCGTTGACGTGATTCGAGGCCGCCACCACCACGTCGATGTCGCGCGCGGCGGCGTATTGCTCCAGCGCCGTGCTCGCATGTCCCATGTAGTCGCTGAGCGCTTCGCCGTGCCCCACTTCGCAGGGGATGCGATCGTAGGCAAGCCCGTCGACGCGCACCACGCGCTCCGGCGTCAGGGGTCCCAGCGCATCACGCCGGTCCCACGGATAACCCGGCCGGGTGACCACGGACACCTCCAGGTCGTCGCGCTGCCCCAGGGCGCGGGCCAGCGCGTGCGAACGGATGGCGTAGCCGGAGGTGTGCGTGGGCGTGAGCGCGCTGACCACATAGAGCACGCGCAACGGTCCCGGCCGCCGCGGCGGCGGGCAAGCGCGCGCCGGGAGGGGGGGCAGTTGCGCCAGCAGCCTGGCATTGTCGCGGACCACCGACCAGGTACGGATCTCGTTGGCCCGCAACACGCTGGCGGCGATGTCGGGGCGCGCCAGCAGCGCGGCCGCGGCAGTGACGTTGCCGCTTTTGTGGTGGGCGAACGCCAACCACTTGCCCACTTGCGGCGTGGGATTCAGGAGGTAGGCGTGCTCGCCGAAACGCAAGGCCGCGCCGGGGTCGTAATCGATCAGTATCCGGGCGGTCTCGTGGGCGGTGAGCGCGGCCAGCGCCGGCGTGCCCTGGCGGGCGCCGATACGGGCAAGCGCACGCTCGACGGTCAGGGACGGCCATGCCGCCGCGATCTCCCAGGCCAACTGCTGGGCGCCGCCCGACCGCCCGCCGCCCAGCCTGGCCAGTCGGCGGCTGCGCGCCTCCCGGTGGATGGCCAACAGGCGTCCCGGCAAACGCCACAGGCCGGAAAGGGAATGGGTGGCGTCGAGGATGGCGTTGCCGATCTGGTACGAAATCGTGCGGTGCAACCATTCCGACTCGATCTGTAGGAACTGTTCCCGCCGGGCCAGCAAGGCATCGTCCCCGGCGCCAGCGGCGGGCAGGGAGGCCTGGACGGACGCGGGTTTTACGCCTTGATTCAAACTGTGGGACGTAACTGCGGAATCATGCGCATTTTTTGCGATTATTTTTCGCATTTTTATCAGTAGCGTCCGCCAAAAAAGAAAGAAACTGTATATCCGCGCAAAAAGAAGAACCCGCCATGGAGAGAATTCATATTAAAAAAATGCACGAAACATGCGCAATAAGCGCAGCAGGAATTTTGTCATTTTCAATTATCTACCAACCCAAAAACTGTCCTGCTAACATCGTCCCTCCGCATCGCCCGCACACCGGCCGAATGTTTTCCAGATAACCCCGGATTACCCCCGGAATGCAGGCTTCGATCGCATGACGATTCCGCAAAGTTTATTTTCCAGACTGTCAGCCTGCATATTGTTATTGGTTTTGGGAGCGCCTGCGGCGGCCCAGAGTTACGAGCAGTATCAGGCGCGCCAGGCCGCGCAGGCAGCCCAGTCGTCCGCGCAGGACACCGCCAGCCAGGGCCAAGGCCAGGGCCAGGCAAGCGCCCCGGGATTCGTCCGGGATACCTTCAAGTCGATGACCGGCACCTCGCTGGAGGACGTCGCCAACCGCGCGGCGGGCATCTCCGGGGGGCCGCAGCCCAATCCGCAGCCCATGCAGCTGCCCGCGGCCCAAGGCGCGCCGGCATCGCTGTATCCGCCCAGCCGCATGTTCGGCGCCCAGCTCTTCAACGGCCACTTCGCCATGCTCAACGGCTCGGGCTTCAACCCCGACTACCGCCTGGCGATCGGCGACAAGGTATTGCTGCGCATCTGGGGCGGGGTCAACTTCACCGATACCCTGGTGATCGACAGCCATGGCAATCTCTTCATTCCCGAGGTCGGCCCCGTGCAGGTGGCGGGCCTGCGCAACGGCGACCTGAACCAGGCGATCCGCGGCGCGGTCTCCTCGACCTTCCGGGCCGGCGCCAACAACATCTATGCCACGCTGGACCTGGCCCAGCCCGTGAAGGTGTTCGTGACGGGCTACGTGCGCAACCCCGGCCTGTACCAGGGGCTCGCCTCGGACTCCGTGCTGTCCTACCTGGATCGTGCCGGCGGCATCGACGCGGAGCGCGGCAGCTACACGGTCGTCAACGTGATGCGTAACGGCAAGGTGCGCAAGACCTTCAACCTGTACGATTTCCTGCTCAGCGGCCAACTCGACCTGGTGCAGTTCTCCGACGGTGACGTCATCATGGTGCAACCCCGGGCGCACGTCTTCAGCGCCGACGGCGCGGTGCTGAACCAGAACGACTTCGAGTTCCCCACGCCCACCGTGTCCCTGGCCGAGGCGCTGCGCATGGCCCGTCCGACGCCGGGCGCCACCCACGTGAGCGTGCAGCGCCGCCAGGGGCTGGAGCGCCGCACGGAGTACTTCCCGATCGGCCAGGCTGCCGAGGTGACGCTCGAAGACGGCGACACCTTCACCGTCACCGCCGACCGCTACCCTGGCACCATCCAGATCCGCGTCAGCGGCGCGCACTCCGGCCAGCATGCGATGGTGCTGCCCTACGGCGCGCAGTTGCGCGACGTGCTGCCCATGATCCAGGCCAATCCGCTGTCGGTGATGGATGCGATCCAGTTGTTCCGCAAGTCGACCAAGGAACAGCAGAAGCGGATGCTGGAAGTCTCGCTGAACAAACTCGAGGAAAGCGTGCTCACCGCCCGCTCGGCCACCAGCGAGGAAGCCTCGCTGCGCCGCGGCGAGGCGGAGCTGACCTTGAATTTCGTGGAGAAGGCCCGCCAGATCGAGCCGCTGGGCCAGGTGGTCCTGAACGGCAAGGAGATCGGCGACACCATCCTGGAAGATGGTGACGAACTGGTCATTCCCGAGCGCACCTCGCTGGTGGCGGTCAATGGCGGCGTGCTGTTCCCGAACGCCTTCAGCTGGCAACGCGGCCTGGACGCCGACGACTACGTGCAGATGGCGGGCGGCTTCACGCAATCGCCCAAAACCTCCAAGGTCATCGTGGTGCGCCAGAACGGCGAGGCCGTCAATGCCGAGCGGGCCGGGGCCATCCGTTCAGGCGACCAATTGGTGGTGCTGCCGCAAATCGAAACCAAGAGCCTGGAGATCACCCGCGCGCTGTCGACGATCGTGTACCAGATCGCGGTGGCCGCCAAGGTCGTGCTGGGCCTGTAATGAGCCCTACCGGGCCGCGCGCGAAGGAGCGCTCACGCATGGATCATCGCGTCGCGATCATCGGCTACGCCTTTCGTTTCCCCGGCACCGACCGGGATCGCTACTGGGAAGACCTGCTGCAGGGCCGGGACCTCGTCACGGCCACCGACGAGGCGCGCTGGCGCAAGGAGGCCTACCTTCATCCGTCGCGCGCGCATGCCGGCACGGCGTACACGTTCGCGGCGGGATCGGTGGGCGACATCGCCGGCTTCGATGCCGACTTCTTCGGCGTCTCGCCGCGCGAGGCGGCGCAGATGGACCCGCAGCAGCGGATGCTGCTGGAGCTGGCCTGGGAAACGCTGGAGGACGCCGGTGTGCGGCCCAGCACCCTGCGGGGCAGCGATTGCGGCGTGTATGTCGGCGTCTCCAGCGTCGATTACGCCTACCGGATGGCCGAAGACCTGGACGCGATCGATGCGGCCACGGCCACGGGCAATACCTCCAGCATCGTCGCCAACCGCATTTCCTACGCGTTCGACCTGCGCGGCCCCAGCATGGCGCTGGACACCGCCTGCTCGTCCTCGCTGGTGGCACTGCACCAGGCCTGCCAGGCGATCCGTGCCGGCGAAGTCACGCAGGCGCTGGCCGGCGGCATCAGCCTGCACGCGCATCCCTACGGCTTCGTGGTGTTCTCCAAGGCAGGCATGCTCTCGCCGCGCGGCCGCAGCCGTGCCTTCGACGCCTCGGCCGACGGCTACGTGCGCGCCGAAGGCGCGGGACTGTTCCTGCTCAAGCGCCATGACCAGGCAGTGGCGGACGGCGACCGCATCCTGGCGGTGGTGGCCCACTCCGCCGTCAACACCGATGGCCGCAAGGCAGGTCTTGCCGTGCCCAGCGGACAGGCGCAGGCCGCGCTGCTGCGCCGGGCCTACGCCCAGGCGGGCATCGACCCCGCGGAACTGGACTACCTGGAGGCGCACGGCACGGGCACCGCGGTGGGCGACCCCATCGAGGCGCAGGCCATCGGCGCGGCGCTGGGCAGCGCGCGTCCCGCGGACGCGCCCCTGCCTATCGGCTCGGTCAAGAGCAACATGGGCCACCTGGAAGCCGCGTCGGGCGCGGCGGGAATGGTCAAGGCCCTGCATTGCCTGGCCCACCGCCAGGTTCCGGCCACCATCGGCATCGACGCCCCCAACCCCGCCATCGACCTCGACGCCTGGAACCTGTCGCTGGTGCGCAATACCCTGCCGCTGCGCGCGCAAGGACGCCTGACGATCGGCGTGAATTCCTTCGGCTTCGGCGGCGCCAACGCCCACCTGATCCTGCAGAGCCCGGACCCCTTGCGCCAAGACGCGCCCGCGGCGCGCCCCGCCGACGTGCTCCTGCCGGTGGTCGTCAGCGGCAGGACGCCGCAGGCGCTGAACGCGGCCGCCGAGGCGATGGCGCGGTCGCTTGAAAACGCGCGCGGCGCCACGCTGTACGACAAGGCCTACCAAAGCATCTTCCAGCGCGACTGGCACACCCATCGCGCCATCGTCTGGGGCCGGCAGGCCGGGCCGATGGCCGAGAGCCTGCGGGCCTTCGCGCAGGGACGCCAGCCACCGCTGCCGGTGCACGCCGGGCAGGGCGTGGCCGAGGCGCAGGGGCCGGTATTCCTCTATTCCGGCAACGGGTCGCAATGGGCGGGCATGGGCGCGCAATTGCTGGACGACCCCGTATTCCGCGACGCCGTGCGCGCCATCGACACCGTGTTCCGGCCCCTGGCCGGCTACGCCCTGGAAGACGAACTGGCGCGCCCGCCCCAGGCCTGCCGCTACGACGACACCGCAATCGCGCAGCCCGCACTCTTCGCCGTGCAGGTGGGCATCACGGAAATGCTGGCGCAGCGTCACATCCGCCCGCTCGCGGTCGTGGGCCACAGCGTGGGCGAGGTGGCGGCCGCTTGGGCCAGCGGCGCGCTGGGCCTGGCGGACGCGGTGCGCGTCATCCATCATCGCAGCCGCCTGCAGGCCACGACGCGCGGCCAGGGCGGCATGACGGCCGTGACGCTGGGCAGCCGGCAGGCCGTCCAGGCCCTGGCGCAAGCGGGGCTGGACGCGCAATTGCATATCGCCGCCAGCAACGGCCCCAACGGCGTGACCGTGGGCGGCCCGGTCGCCGCGCTGGCGCGATTCGAGTCGTGGCTGACGCAGCAACGCATCGCGTGCCGCCGGCTGGACCTGGACTACGCCTTCCACACACCGGCCATGGATGGCATCGAGGCCGAACTGGTCGACGCCCTGGCGGATCTGTCGCCACGCACCAGCCATACCCCCTTCCACTCCACCGTCACAGGCGGGCCGCTGGACGGCCGGCAACTGGACGCGAACTATTGGTGGCGCAACATCCGCCAGCCCGTCGCGTTCGAGGCGTCACTACAGCACCTGGCCGCGCAGGGCCTGAACGTCCTGGTCGAGGTCGGTCCGCACCCCGTGCTGCGCGGCTACGCCAACGACGCGCTCAAGCAGGCCGAGCGGCCAGGCGTGGTGATCCCCACCGGCACGCGCGGCGACGACGCGGCGGCCCGGATCGTGGCGGCGGCCGCGCAGGCGGTACTGGCTGGCGCCACGATCGGCTGGAGCCAGGTGTTCCCGCGACGCGGTCGCCACGCCGACCTGCCCTCCTACCCCTGGCAGCGCGAGCCGCACTGGCACCCCGTGTCGTCGCGCTCGCCTCGTCTGCTGGCACGCGCACCCGTCCATCCCTTGCTGGGCTATCCCTGCGAGACGCCGGGAACCTGGCAGGCGGAACTGGACACGGCGACACAGCCGTGGCTCGCCGACCACGTGGTGGGCGGCGCCATCCTGTTCCCGGCGGCCGGCTTCGCTGAAATCGCGCTGGCCGCGGCGCGGCAACACGCGCCCGGCGCCTGGCTGGATGTGGAGGAACTGGATATCCTGGCGCCCCTCGCACTGGCCGCTGGCGCGAGCAAGGAAATCAGGGTGGCCGTGGACGCCGCGGACGGACGGCTCAGCCTGTCCGCACGCGACCTGGGCGACGTGCCGTGGCAGCCGCAGCTGCGCGCGCGGCTGTTGTCCGATGGCGCGCCCGCGGCAAGCGCGCCGCCGGTCTGGTCTCCCCCCACCCGCGCACCCGACTTCGAGGCGGCCGGGCACTACATGGCGCTGCGCCTGGCGGGGCTGGAGTACGGCCCCGCCTTCCAGACGCTGGCAGCAGGCTGGTGTGAACCCGACGGGACGATCGTGGCCCGCTACACCGACGCGGCGCGCCTGGCGGCCGAGGAGACACCCTGGCTGCTGCCGCCGACGCTGCTGGACGGCGCCCTGCAGCTTGCCGTGCATGGCCAGGGCGGACCGCAGGCGCACGCGCCGGGACCGGTATACCTGCCGACCAAGATCGGCCGCCTGTCGGTACGCCGCGATGCAGGCCGGCCGGCCTATGCGCGCCTGGTGCCGTTGCGCCGTACGCGCCACTCCCTGCTGCTTTCCCTGACCCTGCACGACACGCAGGGCAGCCTCGTCGCAACGGTGGAACACCTGCGTTGCCGCGCGGCGCAACGCCTCGGGCGCGCGGCCCCCACGCCGGCGCGGCTGGAAGAAATCCTGCTGCCACGTCCGCAAGCCGGGTCGCCGGCCCCTGCGAATCCGCTGGTACCATCGGCGCTCGCGGCGGCGCTGCGCGCAGCCAGCCCGGGCGATGCACTGGCCCGCCAGGCGCGGCGCCATGCCGAGGAAATCGATCCCTTGCTCGACAGCCTGTGCCAGCGCTATGCGCTGCACGCCTGGCACGGCCTGGCACAAGGCGACGGACTGCTGCGAAGCGAAACGCTGCAAGCGCGGCGTGCGGCGCTACCCGCGCTGTCGGCCTGGCTGGACCACCTGCTCGACGCGAGCGTGGCCGATGGCCTGGCCGTGCCGACAGGCGCGGACTGGCGGCTCGCGCCCCTGGACGAAGACCTGGCGCCGCAACGGCTCTGGCCGAGCCTGCTGCGCGAATACCCCGATGCGCTGCCAGCCCTGCTGGCCGTGGGGCGCACAGGCCTTGCCCTGGCGGCCGCGCTGCGCGGCGACCGCGCCGAGCCGCCGCGCAGCGCCCCGGCCGCACTGGCCGCGCCGCACGCCGTCGATGCCGTCCGCGCGCGCGTGGCCCGCGCCCTGGAAACCCTACACGCGCGCACCCACGCCGACGCGCCGGCGCCCCGCCGCACCCGCGTGGTGGAAATTGGCGCGACCGGCATCGGTGCGGCCGGCTTCGGCGCGTCGCTGGGCGACTGGGCCGACTATCGTGCGATCACCTTGGACGAAGCGGGGCCCGCCCAGCTTGCCGCGCTGGCGGGCGCGCCCCGGCAAGACGGCAGCGCCACGCCCGACCCGGCGGCAGACACGCCGCCTGCCCATGACCTGGCCATCGTCCACGGCGTCTTCGCCTCGTGGCGCGAGGCCCTCGACACCCTGCAAGCGGTGGAGGCCAGCCTGGCCCCCGATGGCACCCTGCTCTTCATCGGCCATCATCCCGCGCGCTGGCTGGATTTCGTGTGCGGCACCCGGCCGGACTGGTGGGTGGAAGACACCGCGGAGGCGGACAACGCGGCGGGCGCCCCCCGATCGCTACAGCAGTCCGCCTCGGCCTGGCAGGCCAGCCTGGCCGCGCGCGGCTGGCGCGCGCTGGAGCAGGTCGATGCCGAGGACGACAGCCTGGGAGGCTGCTTCCTGCTGCTGGCCCAGCGGGACCCGCGCGTCCAGTCGCCCGCCGTCATGGCGCCCGGCGCCACGACGCGCTGCCTGATCCTCGCCGCCGACACCGCCAGCGCATTGGCCAGCGCGCTGGCCAGCCACCTGACCGCGCTCGGCGTCTCCGTACGCGTGCAGGACTGCGACAACGCCGACACGGTGCCGACGGCCATCGAGGCGGCGCGGCAGGCGCTGGGCGGCCTGGAATCCCTCGTCTACCTGCCCGGCGTGCCGGGCGCGCACCTGTCCGCGGCCGACGTGGTGGCCTGCCGTGCCCGCCACTGCCACATCGCCGCGCACCTTGCCCGGCACGCCGGGGCGCTTGCCAGCCCGCCCGCCTGCTGGCTGTTGACGCAAGGCGTGTACGGCGCGCCCCCCCGCGGCCCGCGGACGCTGGGCGAAACAGGCAACGCTGCACTGTGGGCCTTCGGGCGCACGCTGATGAACGAAATGCCGGGACTGCCGCTGCGCATGGCAGACCTGCCCCTGGAAGGCGAGGATACGCCGGCCGTCCTGGCCGCGCTCGCCCTGTCGCTCGGCGCCCCCGACGCGGAAACGGAGCTGGTCTTCGGCCCGGGCGGCGAGCGCCAGGCGCCGCGCCTGCGGCCGGCCAGGCAAGCGGACCGGCCCGCAACGGCCGACACGGCCTGGCGCCTGGGTTTCGCGCAGCCCGGCCAGCTGGGCAACCTGGCCTGGGAGCCGGTGAATGCAACGCCGCCCGGTAAGGGCGAGATCGAGGTGGCTGTGCACGCCACCGGGCTGAACTTCCGCGACCTGATGTACGCCTTGGGCATGCTGTCCGACGAGGCACTGGAGAATGGTTTCACCGGACCGGCGCTGGGACTGGAGTTTGCAGGCGTGGTCACGCGCGTGGGCCCGCAGGTGACGGATTTCCGGCAGGGCGACGCGGTGGCGGGTTTCGGTCCACACAGCTTCGGCACGCGCATGCGCACCACCACCGAAGCCTGCGCCGTGATGCCCAGGGGCCTGGCCTTCGAGGCGGCCGCCACCATTCCCAGCACCTTCTTCACGGTCTACTACGCCTTGCACCACCTGGCCCGGCTGGAACCCGGCGAGGCCGTGCTGATCCACGGCGCCACCGGCGGCGTGGGCCTGGCGGCGATCCAGATCGCGCGCTGGCGCGGCGCCCGCATCCATGCCACGGCCGGCTCGCCGGAAAAACGGGATTTCCTGCGCCTGATGGGCATCACGGATATCCATGACTCCCGCTCGCTGGCTTTCGCCGACGACATCCTGGCGGCGACCGGCGGCGAAGGCGTGGACGTGGTCCTGAACTCGCTGGCGGGCGAGGCCGTGAACCGCAACCTGCGGGTGCTCAAGCCTTTCGGCCGCCATATCGAGCTGGGCAAGCGGGACTTCTACGACAACACGCGCATCGGCCTGCGCCCCTTCCGCAACAACATCAGCTACTTCGGCGTGGACGCCGACCAGCTGATGCACCTGCGCCCCGCCCTGACGCGCCGGCTATACGGCGAACTGATGGCCCTCTTCGATACCGGTGTGCTGCACCCGCTGCCGTATCGCGCCTTCGCCGCGGACGACGTGGTGGAAGCCTTCCGGCACATGCAGCAGGCCAGCCACATCGGCAAGATCGTCGTCCACTACCGGGACGGCATCCACGCGGCCGCCGCCCCGGCGGCGCCGCAAGGCAGCGCGTGGAAGCCGGACCCCTCGGCCACCTACCTCGTCACCGGCGGGCTGCGCGGCTTCGGCCTGCGCACGGCGCAATGGCTGGCGGAGCGTGGCGCGCGCCACCTGGCGCTGGCCAGCCGCTCGGGCACGCTCGACGACGAAGCGCACGCGATCGTCGCGGCGCTGCGCAGCCAGGGCGTGTCGGTGTGGACCACCGCCTGCGACATCGCGGCGGCGGACCAGGTATCGGCGTTGCTGGACCATATCGGCGCACGCCTGCCGGCGCTGGCAGGCATCGTGCATGCCGCGACCCTCTACGACGACGGCCTGGCCGCGTCGCTGGACGCCTCCCGCATCGCCGCCGCCATGGCCCCCAAGGTGCTGGGCGCCTGGCACCTGCATGAACAGACCCAGGCCCGAGGCATCGCGCTCTCGCTCTTCGTCATGTATTCCTCGGCCACCACGCTGTTTGGCAACGCCGGGCAAGGCAGCTACGTGGCGGCCAACGGCTGGATGGAGGCGCTGGCCCGCCATCGCCGCGACATCGGGCTGCCCGCGGTCTGCTTGCGGTGGGGGGCCATTGCCGATGCCGGTTTCCTGGCCCGTCATCCCGCCACACGCGAAGCGCTCTTGCAGCGCATGGGCGGCGCGGCGCTCCCGGCGGCCGACGCGCTGGCCGCCATGGCGCAAGCGCTGGACGACGGCACGCCGGACCCGGCCATCCTGGCGCTGGACGGCAAGCGCCTGGCCGGCACGCTGCCGCTGGCCGCCACGCCGCGCTTCGCACTGCTGTCGCCGCCTGGCGGCGACGCGGGCGAGGGCGCCGCGGTGCCGCGCGAGGACCTGCCCGCGCTGGCACGCACCCTCCCCGACGCGGCGCTGCAAGAGAAGCTGCTGGAACTGTTGCGCCACGAGATCGGCCAGATCCTGCACCTGCCCGCCACGCGGATCGATGCCGCACGCCCCCTGAACGACCTCGGCCTGGACTCGCTGATGGGCGTCGAACTTACCGTGGCGCTGGAGGCACGCACGGGCGTGCGCCTGCCGCCCGGCGCGGTGGCCGGACAGGCCAGCCCCGAGAAGCTGGCGCGCCGTATCGGCGCGGCGCTGCGCGGCGAAGGCGGGAACGGGCCGGACTCGGACGACACCCGCCAGGACGCGGCGCCCGGCGCCGCCCTGTCTTCGGCCGACGCCGCACAACTACCGGGCGCGGCCCAAGCGCCCCGCGTGATGCCATGAGCGACACTTCCGATACCACGGCCCTGCCCGCCGCGCTCAAGCGCGCGCTGATCGACGGCGCACGGCAGGCGCGCCAGCGTCGCGCGCAGACGCTGGCGAGCCTGCCGCTGCAGGCACCCATTCCGGCGGCGCACTACCGCTTCGACCTGCACCCGGGCTACCTGCAATTGCGGGCGATGCGCGACGGCGCCGCGCGGCTGGGCGTCGAGAACCCCTACTTCAAGGCGCACGAGGGCATCGCCGGCGCGACGTCCCTCATCGAGGGCCGGTCCTACATCAACTTCGCCAGCTACAACTACCTGGGCATGGCGGGCGACCCCACGGTCTGCGAAGCCGCCAAGGCGGCGATCGACCGCTACGGCACGTCCACCTCGGCCAGCCGGCTCGTGTCGGGCGAACGTCCCGTCCACCAGGCATTGGAACGCGCACTGGCCGATCTCTACGGCGTGGACGACGCGGTGGCATTCGTCAGCGGCCATGCCACCAACGTCACGACCATCGGCCACCTGTTCGGTCCGCGTGACCTGATCCTGCACGATGCGCTCATCCACAACAGCGTGCTGCAGGGCATCCAACTCTCAGGCGCGCACCGCCTGCCCTTCCCCCACAACGACGGGCAGGCGCTGGAACGGCTGCTTGCCGCCCACCGGCACGAATTCGAGCGCGTGCTGATCGTGGTGGAAGGCCTCTACAGCATGGACGGAGACTATCCAGACCTGCCGCGCTTCGTCCGCGCCAAGCACCGCCACCACGCCTTCCTGATGGTCGACGAGGCCCATGCGCTTGGCGTGCTGGGGCCGCAAGGCCAGGGCAGCCATGCCCACCACGGCCTGTCGGCGGGCGACGTCGACATCTGGATGGGCACGCTCAGCAAGACGCTGGCGGGCTGCGGCGGCTACATCGCCGGCGAGTCCGCGCTGGTCGAACAATTGCGGTTCCTGGCGCCGGGCTTCCTGTACAGCGTCGGCCTGCCGCCCGCCCTGGCCGCGGGCTCGCTGGCGGCGTTGCGGCGCATGCAGGCCGAGCCCGAGCGCGTTGCCACGCTGCGCGCGCGCGGCGAGCGCTTCCTGTCGCGTGCCCGGGCCGCGGGCGTGGACACCGGCACCAGCGCGGGGCTGGCGGTCATCCCCGCCATCGTCGGCGGCTCGATGCGCGCTGCCCGGCTCTCCGCCGCCTTGTGGCGCGAGGGCATCAACGCGCAACCCATCCTCCATCCGGCTGTCCCCGAGAACGCGGCACGGCTGCGCTTTTTCCTGTCCTGCCTGCACACCGAGGCACAGATCGATGCAACCGTCGATGCGCTGGTCCGCGGACTGGCCGCGCTGGCGGATTAGGGCCCCGCCATGCCACATCCCGACGTGCGCCCCGCCCGCAGCGTGCCGCTCGTGCGCACGGGGGCCGAACATGCGGCGCCGCCAAGCCTGCGAGGCGCGCTGCGCAGCGGCGCCGCATGCCGCCGCTGGTGCCGGTACTGGCTGCGCGATCCAGCCGTCGGCCTGGCCGAACATGCCTTCTTCCACCTGTTTCGCGCCCTGCCCCTGGACCTGGTTTCGCGCATCGGCGCGCGGCTGGGCCGCTACCGCGGCGCGGAGCTGGCCAGGCTCTCGCAACGCGCTGGCATCGCGCTGGGCGACCTGGCGCCCGGCCTGTCCGAACCCGCGCGCGCGCAACTGCTTGAGCGCCTGCGGGCCAACTCGGGCCGCGCCTTCCTGGAAGCCCTGAACGCGGACCGGGTGTGCAGCGAAGCGCGCGTGCTGCTGGCGGACCCCGTCACGCTGTCGCGCGTGGTCGCTTCCGGCCGGCCGCTGATCTTCGTGTCGGTGCACACCGCCAATCTCGGCGACCTGCTCGGCGCCATTCTGCTGCGCCGCGTGCGCCACCGAGCCGCGACCACCACCCGGCCCTTCGCCAACCGCTACCGCGAGCGCCTGGCCGTGCGCATGCGCGCGGGCATGGACGTGCAGATCCTGCACCCCAGCATCTCGGCGGCCCGCCAACTGCTGCGCCACCTGCGCGCGCCGCGCCAATCCATCCTGCTGCATCTGGACGAAGCCCGCGGTCAGCAGATCCACTTTCCCGTCTTCGGCGGCCCGCTGCCGCGAGGAGGCAACCTGACCCTGGCATTGCGCCTGGCACGCCTGAGCGGCGCCCTGCTGGTGCCGGTGCACCTGCGCCGACGTCTCGAAGGGGCGCACTTCATGCTGCACCTGGGCACGCCCATGGACCTCTCCGATCCTGGCGCGACGCTGACCGACGATGAAGCGGCGCGCCAGCTGGACGAATACTTCAGCACAGTGGTGCGTCGCCACCTGGACGACTGGCAGCAGCTCTATTTCCTGCGGCGCTAGCGGGCGCGGCGCGGGCCGGGTGGCCCGTCAAGGAAGGCCGCCATTGCCGGGGACGCCTCTTTCCGACTTTGCTGGTTCCGCGTCACTGTCGGGTCGGCAGGCTGGACCGCCGTCGAGGCTGGCCCGGCCCTGGGTCAGAAGTCGTACTTCGCCGATACCATGACGCTGCGCGGAGCGGCGTAGGTGACCGTGCTGCCTACGTAGCTGTAGTACGTCCGATCGAACAGTTTGAACATATGTTCCGCACCGAGATACGCGGGACTACGCCAGCCCTCGCCGCAGCGAGTTTTCCCAAGGATGAAGCGGATTCACCATATCCCGGTGCTTTCTGCAACCCGACCTGATTCCCCCTCGCCAGGCTCCTACCTGGCCCCTGGAATCGGTCATCCCGAGGAACTTTCATGGCCAAGATCAAGCTCACCAAATCCGTGGTCGATTCGGCGGAACCCGAAGCCCACGACGTTGAACTGCGCGACACCCTCGTGCCCGGCTTTCTCTGCAAGGTCACGCCGGCCGGGCGCAAAGTGTTCATGCTTCAGTACCGCACCAATGCCGGCGACCGCCGCAAGCCTTCGCTCGGCCTGTTCGGCGAGTTGACCGTCGAGCAGGCCCGCAGCAAGGCGCAGAACTGGCTGGCGGAAGTCCGCCAGGGCCGCGATCCCGGCGCGGCCAAGACCGAGGCGCGCAAGGTGCCGACCATGAAGGAGCTATGCACGCGCTTCATGGAAGACCACTCGAAGCGCCACAACAAGAAGTCTTCGCAGAAGACCTACCAGACCTACATCGACAACCACATCATCCCGAAGCTCGGCAAGCTCAAAGTCTCCGAGGTCAAGCGCGCCGACATTGCCGCGATGATGAAAAAGATGGAACACATCCCGACCTGCGGCAACCGCACCTACTCGCTGCTGCGGGTCATGTTCAACCTGTCCGAAGTGTGGGGCTACCGGCCGGAAGGCTCCAATCCGTGCCGGCACATCAAGGGACTGCCCGAGCGGGGCCATTCCCGGCTCATCACCGACGAGGAAATGGTCAAGCTGTTCGCCTACCTCGACCAAGCGGAAGTCCAGCGCACCATCCGCCCCGAAACCCTGCTGGCGATCCGCCTGCAATTCGAGTTCGCGGCGCGCATGTCGGAGATCCTGCATCTGCAATGGGACTGGATCGACTTCGAGAACCGCCGCGTCAACTGGCCCGACAGCAAGACCGGCCCCATGTCCAAGCCCATGAGCGAGGAAGCGCACCGGCTGCTGTCCAATGCCGCGCGCCACGAAGACTCGCCCTATGTCATCACCGCCGCACGCGACCACCAGCGGCCCATGTCCAAGGGCGTTTACTACCATGCGTGGTGCGTCATCGCCAAGCGCGCCGGCCTGGAGCACGTCGGCACACACGGCATTCGCCACCGTTCGGCCACCGACATTGCCAATTCCGGCATCCCGATCAAGGTGGGCATGGCGCTGACCGCGCAGAAAACCGTGGCGACGTTCATGAACTACGTCCACACCGAGGACAAGGCCGAGCGCGAGGCCAGCGACGTGGTAGCGAAGCTGCGCAAGCTGATCGCCAGCGGGCAGCAGATCACGCCGGTCAAGACCGAGGAAACGCCGGAACTGCCGCAGGCACTGGCCGACCTGTTCAACCTGCTCAAGCGTTCGCCGGAACTGCTGCGCGGGCTGGAAACCGCGTGATGCGCGTGCCAGCCTTGACGGGAATTGTCGTGCTGCTGTCACGACAATTCTCCGCTCGCCGCCCTGGTGCCGAATTGTCGTATCACCGATACGACAATTCGCGGGGCCATCGGCCCGCAGCGACTGCGCTGGAACACGCTCCAGCGAGTTCCCGGCATCGCCAGCGTGCGGCATCCTTCCATCATTTGCGGATGGACGCCCGCGATGCCGCTTGAACCGACACCCTTCTACCGAACGCACCTGGCCGAGCTGCATCAGCGGCTGCTGGCCAGTCCGATCGTTCGCACCTACCTGACCGGCACCGGAATACGGCTGGACGGCACGAACCTGGCCCCGGCCGACCGCTTCGAGCTGCCGTTCGGCATCTTTTCCACGGTGGAGTTCGCGCACCTGTTTTCGATCTTCGACGGCAGCCGCGTCCACCAGCAGGCCGAGAAGTCGCCCAGCCTCGATGAAGCACCGCCGGGCCTCTACTTCACCATCATCAATCCCCGGTTGATCGAGAGCCAGCACAAGAACCGGCTGGGTGTCTTTCAGCGGGCGGATGCCGCCATCGACCTGTTCATCGAGGACATGCACATCGACCACTACTACCTGAACGAACACCGGGCGCCACCGAATCTCGGCACGCTGGCCTTTGCGCTGTGCGCCATCACGGCGCACCTGGCCGGAATGGGCCGCATCACCCTGGTGGCGGCCGACGGCCAAGGCAGCAGCGCCCGCTATGTCGGCGCGAAGGTCTGGCCCAAGTTCGGCTTCGATGCGCCGCTCCTGCCCGGCGAAACCGCCGGCGCGGCGCATCTGGCCGGTTGTGCTACGGTGCAGGACGTGATGGCCCAGGACGAAGCGTGGTGGGCCGCGCACGGCACGCAACGCCGGATGGCCTTCGACCTGAGCGCCTATAGCACATCTTGGGAAAAACTGGTAGCCTATGCAGGTAGGAAAGTCTCTGATGGGAGCCTGTTATGAACAAGACTCGCGCACAAAGCAAACCGACTGGAACGCCTGAAAAAGCGGCGGCGGCTGGCCGTGTCTTCAAGTTCTCGCTCAAGGGAATCCCGGCCGTGGATGCGGCGATGGAAGCCCGCCTTGAAGCCGCCGCGCGGACGCCGCGCAAAGACCGACGCTATCCGGTGATGATAGAAGCGCCGGACGCCTGACCAGCGCGCCCTAACGAACAAAACCCGCCAGCGATGGCGGGTTTTGCGTTTCAGGGGTCAGCGCGGTGGTGCATCCACGCCTGGCGCAGCCGCTGTTGGCCGCGAAGGTGGCGGCTTGGCGCGCTCGCCCTTCCTGAATCCCCGATCCCCCGCCATGAACGCTTCGAGCATGTGCGGGATCAGGATCGCCGCATCGACTGCTTCGCCGTAGGTCTGCGCGTGCAACGCGGCGTAGCGGTCGAGATCGGCTTTCAGTCCGGCTGGGCAGGCAAAGGTCAGCTTCGTGGATTCCATCTTCGGCAGCGGCCCCAGCCGCAGCTTTTTGGTCGTGCTCATCGTGAAGTCCTCCGGTTAAAGAACAGCGGCTGGTACGGCCGCAGCACCAGATCACGGTTGACGATGATGCGAACCGGCAAGCCGGGCCGTTCCGTCAAGGTGGGCTGGATGTTGAGGTTGCGCCGGGTCATCTCCTGGCCGACCTGGTTCACGCTGTCCTGCAAGCTGTCGCGCCCGGCGATGATGACGCGATCGCCGTCCTGCCGGTTCTCCGGCGCGGCCAGCTCGGCGCCGATGCCCAGCAGCGTGGTCAACGCCGCGCCGGCAAAGATGCGATCCCAATGCCAGTCCACATCGTCTTCCAGCCCGGCATAACCGGCCGGATCGGTGCCGGCCAGATTGTCGAGCGTGAGCGATGACGTGTCCGGCAGAATGATGCGGTTCCACACTACCTGCACGCGGCTCTGCCCGTAGCTGACCTGACTGTTGTAGCGCCCGAGGATGCGCGAACCCTGCGGGATCAGCAGGAACTTGCCCGAGGCCGTGTCATAGACCGGCTCCGTCACCGTGGCGATCACGTCGCCCGGCAAGTCCGACTTGATGCCTGTCACCAGCGCCCCGGCCACCACCGTGCCGGCCATGACCTGATACGGCGAAGCCGGCAGGGTCAGGTTGCCGGAATTACGGGTTTCCGTGGAGCCGCCTTTCAGGAAAGCCTCTTTCTGGTCTTGCCGGTTCTGCACGGCGGTCGGGTCAGCCGGCTGGGCCGCCGTCGAGGCCGGCCCGGCGGCCATCGGGTCGAAGGCCGCATTGGCGGCGAAGCCCGGCGCGGCGGCGACCTGCGACTGCGCCACCGGCGCGACCTTCTGCGCACCCGAGCGGAAGAACACCGACGAGGCCGCGGCCGCTTCGGCTTCCTTGCGCAGCGCGTCGTTCGGGTCATGACCGGGGGCCGCGTAGGCGGCCGTCACCGGCTGCTGCGATTTCACGATGGCCGGGCCAAGATCGCCAGGTAGCGGCGGCCCCAGTTCGGGCACGGATACTGGCAAAGGGGGCGGCAGCTTCGAGTAGTCCGACGGTAGCGCATCCAGTCCTTCCGACTTCGAGACGCGATCGACGTTGTATAGCTCGGTCTGTTCGCCCGCACCGCGCCGCTGCGGTTGCAGCGACCACATCAGCGCGCCGAGCACGACGACCGACAGGGTGCCTGCGAGGATGGCCAGCGTGCGCCGGTTCAAGCGCGTGACCGGGCGCGGCTGGGCGCGCAGCGCCACCGCCTCGGGCGCGATCTTGCCCGCCGCCTGTGGCGCGGCGAGTTCGGGAGTGTCGTCCTGGCTCATGGTCAGTTCCTTCGCGCCACGCCATCGGTGCGCTCGATGCGTACCACGTCGCCGCCATCGCCGCCCAGGCGCAGTTCGGCCGCGCCGAACAGGCGATCCACGATGTAGTACGGCGGGCGGAAACGGTAGTTCACCAGTTGCCCGTCACCTTGCGAGCCGATCACAAACAAGGGCGGCAGCTCGCCTTGGGCAATGCCCGGTGGGAACTGGATATAGACCTTCTCACCGTCGTCAAAGGCGCGCAGCGGCTTCCACGGCGGATTGCTGCCCGACACCGCGTAGCGGAAGCGGATCTTCTCCAAAGACAAGCCGGTATCGACTGGCGCGGCGGCGCTGGCCGCCTGCGACTGGCGCTGCAAGGCCAGCATCCGGTCTTTTGGGTAGTCCCAGGACACCGAAGCCATCCACGCCTTCTCCGTCGAGGTCAGCTCCAACAGGTACGTTCTGCGGCTGGTGGTGATGACCAAGTTCGTCTTGAGGCCGGAACGAATGGGCTTGACCAGCACATTGACGCGCAGCTCGTCGCCGCTGCCGCTGGACGTGTCGCCCACGATCCAGCGGACGGTATCGCCAGCGGCGACCGTCACCAGTTCCTCGCCCGGCTGGAGTGAAACCAAGGTCACGCGCCCCGGCGCGGCATAGACCTGGTAGAGCGCGCCATCGGTGAAGGGCCACACCTGAATCGCATTGACGTAGCCCTCGCGGGTCGGCGCGATGCGCGCCTCGGCATTGGCGCGCGAAACACGCACCTTCTCGCCGGCAGGCTCCGGCGCGGCCGGGGCCGTGTCTGCCTCCGGCAGTGGCTTCAACTGTGCGGGCAGCGCCAGCGGTTCGGGGACGGCGACGATTTCGACCGGCTTGGGCGGTTCGGGCAGCGGCTGCGCCTGCACCGGCTCATCGAGCGAGATGGTCGGCGGCGGTTTTCCCTGCGAAGCGCAGCCCGCGAGGGCCAGCAGGATCAACGGCAAAGCGGACTTGCGCAAAAGTGCATTCATGGCTTGGCTCCTTCGGAAGAATCCAGTTCTTGGCTCCACGACAGACCATTGACGTAGATGCCCAGGGGATTGCGGCGCAGGCGTTCTTCGGTGCGCGGGGTTTGCAGCACGATGGACACCACGGCCGTCCACCGCTCCAGCCCGGCGGCCGCGCCGTTGACGTAGCGGCGTTCCGTCCAGCGCACGTTGAACGACGTGTCGCTGGCGCGCACGACGCTGGTGATCTGCACCGTCACCGTTTCTTTGCCGACGCGGGTGAAGGGATCGTTGGTGCGGGCGTAGTCGTTGAGCACCGCCGCGCCCTTGTCGGTGGTGTAGTCGTAGGCATCGAGCCAGTTCTGCCGCACCACGATGGGGTCAATGGACAGCGAACGCACCAGCGTCACGAAGCGCGCCAGGTGGTGCGCGATCTGCGCATCGGCAGGCCGGTACGGCGTGGCGGCCTCGCCCACGGCGCGCACCTGCCCGGCGTGATCGACCTCGATGACATAGGGCGTAACGATGGACTGCGCCGAGCGCCACACCAGGCCGGCGGCCATCAGCAGCGCGAGCACGAGGCAGCCGAAGGCCATGAACCGCCAGTTCTTCGCCTGCACACGCGCCGAGCCGATACGGTCGTCCCACACCTGCGCGGCGGCTTGATAGGGAGTGGCAGGCTGCGGCGTGTCGGCGTAGCGCACCTGCGGTCGTTTGAATCGCATGGGTGTTCTCCTTGAAGGTCAGGTGTCGGAATCGCGCAGGCTCGGGCCTTGCCCGGAGCCGCCGCCGTCGCCACCGCGCAGCGTGTGGGCGGCGGTGGTGGCGGCATGGGTGATCTGCTGGCGGCGGTACATCCGCTTGGCCCAGCCGGGTTGCTCTTGCTTCTGCGAGCCGGCGGCACCGTCCGCCGCTTCGCCGGCGGCGGCTTGGCCTGCGCCAGCAGCTCCAGCGCCTGTGCCGTTCCAGCCGGCGCGGAAGGAATCCGCCACCTTCTGCCCGGCAGCGGAAGCGCCGGACGCGGCCCGGCGGCCTGCCGCCTGCGCGCCGGTCTTGGCGATATTGCCTACGCCCGCCATTGCCCCTTTGGCCCCGCCGCCAGCAGCGGCAGAACCGGCCTGGAAGGCCGACCGGGCGCCACTAGCCGTCGATGTGGCGGCACGCGCACCGCTGCCAGCGAGCTTGGCGGCAGCCGGCGCCATGCGCGCCCCGGCCATGACGGCGCCACCTACACCTGTCGCAGCCGCCCCGATGGCAACGCCTGTGCCGACAGCACCAACCGCCGCGCCGGCCATCGCGCCCGCGCCGAGCTGCGGCGCACCTGACACGAGGCCCGTGGCGATGCCAGGGCCGAAGATGCCCAACGCCAGCAAGGCGAGCGAGGCCAGCATCACGACCAGCGCGTGGTCGATGGAAGGCTCGTCAGGGTGAACCTGGAACTCTGCGAACAGGCCCGAACCAATGCCAACGATGACGGCTAGCACCAAGACCTTGATGCCCGACGACACCACGTTGCCGAGCACCTTTTCCGCGAGGAACGAGGTCTTGTTCCAGAGCGCAAAGGGAATCAGGACGAAGCCGGCAAGCGTGGTCAGCTTGAACTCGATCAACGTGATGAAAAGCTGTACCGCCAGCACGAAGAAGCAGAGGATCACCACCAGCCAGGCGAGGAACATCACCACGATGGGGTCGAGGTTCACGAACACTTCGGGGAAGCCGGCCATGTCGCCGATCTGCTCCAATATCGGCGCGCCTGCGTCGATGCCGGTCTTCGCCAGTTGGCCCGGTTTCAGAAAGTTCTCCATGCTCAACGTCGAGCCGGCGGCCGTCAGGCCCAGGCCGGCGAAGGAACGAAAGACGATGCCGGCCAGCCAGTTGAAGTTGTTGATGATGTAGGCGAAGGCGCCGACGTAGAGCACCTTGCGCAGCAGCTTGGCGATCACGTCCTCGCCCTGGCCGGTGGCATGGCTCATGGCCCAATACAGGCCCGCGATGGTCATGTCGATGACGATCAGAGTGGCCGTCAGGAACGCCACTTCGCCTTGCAGCAACCCGAAGCCCGAGTCGATGTAGCGCGAGAACGTATCGAGGAAACGGTCAATGATGGTCACGTCGTTCATGGCGTGTCCTCCGGTAAGGCGAAGGGTGCGTCGTCGCCTTGCACGTCGTCTGCGGGCGTATCGAAGCTCGGCGGAATCGGCGGTAGTTCGGCCAGCGTCTGGTATTCATCCGGCCCGGCCTGGCCGGCGAAGAAGCGCCGCCGGAAGGCTTCGGCGGCGGCGCGGCAGGCGTCCTCGCCCGTGGCCTGCCGGTCGGCCACGCATTGCGCGCGCAATGCCTTGAGCCGCACGGGATCGGCGGTCAGGGCATCGGCGAGGTTGTCGGCCGGTTGCTCGCTGCAAGCGGCCAGCAGCGCGGCAAACACCAGAACAGACGGAGCGAAGACGCATCGCATGGCGGCCTCCGTCAGTTGCCGTAGAAATCCACGCGCTGCGGCGTGTACGGCGTGCCTTCACCCAGGAAGCGCCGCCGCACTTCGCGGGCGCGCTCGGCAGCCGCCGCCTGCCGCGCCAGTTCCAGCGAGGCCGCGCGGTCTTGCGTGATCTGGAGCTGCTGCGCCTGGATGGACTGCTTGGCCTGCAAGGCCAGGAGCTGGTTGGTCGCCTGCATCGCTTGCAGCGCGCCGGTGGCCGACTGGCTCTGGCTCACGAGGTCGGCCAGCGCGCTTTCGTCTTGCGCCAGGTTCTGCGACACCTGCGCCTGCATCCGCATCGCGGTGTGCAGGCCGTCGAGCGTGTTCTTCCACCGCTCGCGGGCATCGCGGAACATCTGGTCGCCGCTGACGGTGGCCGCGTACTGCTCCGGGTACAGCCGCGCGAAATCACGGTCGAGGTTCTGCACGTCGTAGGCCAGCCCCTGCGCCTCGGCGATCAGGCGTTCGGTGGTGGCGAGCGTGGAGCGCAGGCGGTTGACGATGTTGAAATCCAGATTCGCCAGGTTGCGCGCCTGGTTCATCAGCATCTGCGCTTCGTTCTGGAGCTGCTGAATCTGGTTGTTGATCTGCTCCAGCGTGCGGATGGCCGTCAACGTGTTCTGCACGAGGTTGGTGGGATCGACCACGACCCATTGCGCCTGGACGGCGGAAGCCGTGCAGAGCATGGCCGCGACGGTGGCGGCGAGAAGACTCTTTTTCATGGCTGGTTCTCCGATTGAAAGGACAGGAAGGCTGCCGCCGGTGAGGTCGGCAGCAGGTCGGCCGCCCAATCGAGGCCGCGATGGCGCAGCCAGGCGCCGGCGAAGCCGGGTGCGCCGGCCTGCGTCAGCACGCGGTCGATGTCGCGTTGGTCTTGCGGTGTGGATGCGCCCGCGAAGGCGAGCGCGGCCGGCCCCAGGTCGAGGTCGAACAGGCGATTGCCCAAGCGCGATTGGTAGTAGTAATCGCGCTTGGGCTGCGCGGTGGCGACGATTTCGATCTGCCGGCTGTTGAGGCCGAAGCCCTCGTAGATCGTGCGAATCTGCGGCTCGGTGGCCTGCGGGTTAGGTAAGAAAATCCTGCTCGCGCAGCTTTCGATGACCGCCGGTGCGATGGATGACTCTTTGACGTCTGCGAGCGACTGCGTATCGAAGACGACGGAAACCTGCTTTTTCCGCAAGGTCTTGAGCCACTGCCGAAGCCGGGCCGCGAATATGGGATCGTCCAGAAAAACCCACGCCTCCCCAAGAAAAAGCATCGTTGGCGAGCCATCGAATCGTTCTTCCAGGCGAGCAAAGAGGTAGTTCAGAACGGCCAGCACGGCGGCCTTGCTGTGTATGAGTTCTTCCATCTCGAAGCACTGCACATCCGCGCTACCCAGCCGGTCGTGGTCGGCATCCAGCAACTTGCCGTGCGCGCCGCCTAGCACATAGGGCGCGAGCGCCTGGCGCATCACGTTCGATTGCAGCAGGACGGACAGGCCGGTCAGCGTGCGCTGCTCCACGGGCGCACCGGCCAGGCTGGCGAGCGCCGACCAGATGGCAGCCTTCTCGTCTGGGCCGACGGTCACACCTTCGTGCAGCAAGCGCCCTTCGATCCATTCGGCGGCCCAGGTGCGGTAGCCCTCTCGGTCGATGCGGGCGAGAGGCTGAAAGGCAATCTCGCCATCCGCACTGAGGTCGTAGTGCTCGCCATCCAGGCCCAAGGTGGCCGCGCGTATGGATCGCCCTACGTCAAAGACAAAGACGCGCGAGCCGCGATAGCGGCGGAACTGCATGGCCATCATGGCGACCAAGACCGACTTGCCCATGCCGGTTGGGCCGACGATCATCGTGTGCCCCACGTCGCCGATGTGCGTCACCAGCCGGAACGGCGTCGCGCCATCGGTGCGCGTGACGATCAGCGGCGGGCCGTCCAGATGCTTGTTGCGCTCGGGGCCGGCCCACACAGCCGAGACTGGCATCATGTGCGCCAAGTTCAGCGTCGAGACGATGGGCTGGCGCACGTTGGCATAGGCGTTGCCGGGAATGGACGACAACCAGGCATCGACTGCATTGAGTGTTTCAGGGATGGTCACGAAGCCCCGGCCCTGAATCACGCGCTCCACCATGCGCAGCTTCTCGTCGGCCACGGCCGGGTCGGCATCGAGCACCGTCACCGTGGCGGTGAGGTAGCCGAAGGCGACTTGATCGCTGCCAAGCTCCTGCAAGGCGGCGTCCGCGTCGGCCGCCTTGTTGCTGGCATCCGTGTCCACCAGCGGCGATTCCTGCTGGAAGATCGTTTCGCGCAGCAGCGCGATGACGTTCTTCCGTTTTGCAAACCATTGGCGGCGCAGGCGGCCCAGCTCCTTTTCCGCCTCGGCTTTGTCGAGGCAGAGGAACCGGGTTGACCAGCGATAGGCAAAGCCCAGGCGGTTGAGGTCGTCCAGCAGGCCCGGCCAGGTCGAAGTCGGGAAGCCCCGCACCGACACCACGCGCAGATGCTGGTCGCCCAGCATCGGCGCGAGGCCGCCGACCAAGGCGGAATCGGCCAGTAGCGCGTCGAGGTGGAAAGGCACTTCGGGCACGGCTAGCCGGTAGCGTCGCGTCGAAACCGTGGCGTGCAGGTAGGTCAGCGTCTGCGCGTCATCGAGCCAGGCGATTTCCGGCATCACGCCATCGAGCAGGTCGAACACGCGATCGGTTTCCGCTACGAAGGCATCCAGCCGACCGCGCCAGTCCACGCCATCGCCCGGCGCGTGCTCGTAGAGCAGTTTGGCCGCACGAGCGCGGGATTCCTCCGGCGGCAGGTAGGCCAGCGTCAGGTGATAGGCGCTCTCGAAGTGGTTGCCCGATTCCTCGAAGGCGGCGCGGCGTTCCTCGTCCACCAGCCAGGACAGTGGTTCGGGAAACTCCGAGTGCGGATAGTCTGCGGCCGGTCGGCGCTCGGCCTCGATGAACAGCGCCCAGCCCGAACCCAGCCGGCGCAGCGCGTTGTTCAGCCGCGCCGTGGTGGCGATCAGCTCGCCCTGCGTGGCACTGTCCAGATCCGGCCCACGAAAGCGCGCCGTGCGCTGAAACGAACCATCCTTGTTCAGCGCCACGCCTGGCGCGATCAACCCGGCCCAGGGCAGCCAGTCGGCCAGCAAGGCGGGCCGCTGGCGGTATTCTGCAAGGTTCAGCATGTCGGCGTCCCCCTACACGTCCAGCAGCGGCTTGTGCTTGATGTGCCGGGCGAAGACCTGCATGAACTGCGGATCGACGCGCGCGCCCCACACGGCCAGCGAGTGGCCGACGATCCAGAGCACGACACCGGGAATCCAGAGTTGCAGGCCCAGCCCGACGGCGGCGGCCAGCGTGCCGTTGGCGATCGCCACGGTGCGCGGTGCGCCGCCCATCAGGAGCGGTTCGGTCAGCGAACGATGCAGCGGCACTTCAAAGCCGACCGCGAAGCTGTCCGGCCCGCTCATACGACGGCCCCGCCGGAGAAGCTGAAGAACGACAGGAAGAAGCTCGAAGCCGCGAACGCGATGGACAGGCCGAACACGATCTGGATCAGCTTGCGAAAGCCCCCCGACGTGTCGCCGAAGGCCAGCGCGAGGCCCGTGGCGATGATGATGATGACCGCGACGATGCGCGCCACCGGCCCCTGGATGGATTCGAGGATGGATTGCAGCGGGCCTTCCCACGGCATCGAGGAGCCGGCGGCCTGCGCCGTTCCGGCCAGGAACAGCAGCAGCGCGGCCAGCAGCAGCCCTTGCCCCGCAGGGCGGGCCAGGCTGCGCAGTCGTGCCAGGCTGGACAGGTGGGGAAGCGGATTTACGGAAAAGCGGAAAGCAGGAACGTGCATCTGCGTCATGGCAGTTCTCCAGGTTGGTCAAGGGACGGGGAAGGCGCAGCGGCATCGGCTGCAAGAGGAACCGGCGTCAGCTCGGGAAACGGCGTTTCCAGTGCATCCGCCAGTTGGTAGCCGGCGGCGTCGAAGCCAACGACGCGGGCGATGCTTTCGACGTGGCGCTTGCGGCCACGCCCGGCGATGTGGATCACGACGTTGACCGCCTCGGCGATCAGCGCACGCGGCGGGTTCACCGCCACTTCGAGAATCAGTTGTTCCAGGCGCAGCAGCGCGCCCAGAGCGGAACCAGCGTGAATGGTGGCGATGCCGCCGGGATGGCCGGTGCCCCACACCTTCACCAAGTCCAGGGCTTCGCCGCCGCGCACTTCGCCGACGATCACGCGGTCGGGCCGCAGGCGCATCGTGGCCCGCACCAACTCGGTCATGGACACGACGCCGGCGCGGGTGCGCAGCGGCACATGGTCGCGGGCTGCGCATTGCAGCTCGATGGTGTCTTCGAGCACCAGCACGCGGTCGCCGGTGGCGGCGATTTCCGCAAGCAAGGCATTGGCGAGCGTGGTCTTGCCGCTGCTCGTTGCCCCGGCGATCAGGATGTTCTGGCGCTCGCGCACGGCGCGGCGCAGGAACTCGGCCTGCCCGGTGGTCAGGATGCCGTCGGCGACATAGCGATCCAGGCCGATGATGCTCACGGCGCGCTTGCGCAGCGCGAAGGCCGGGCCGGGTGCGGCCGGGGGCAGGATGCCCTCGAACCGCTCGCCGGTTTCGGGCAGCTCGGCGGTCAGCAGCGGTCGGCCGCGATGCACTTCCGCGCCGACGTGGGCCGCGACCAGGCGGATGATGCGTTCGCCATCTGCTTCGGGCAGTTCCACGCCCAGCGGCGTGCGGCCCGATGACAGCCGATCCACCCATAGGGTGCGGTCGGGGTTGAGCATGATTTCCACCACGTCCGGGTCAGCCAGCGCAGCGGCGATGACCGGCCCCATCGCCGTGCGCAGCATCTGGATGCGGCGATCCAGCGAAGCTGCGGCGGAAGATCGTTCGGGCGGGGTTTGCGGAACGGCGCTCATGAGGCACGCTCCTGCGCTTCGGCCAGTGCTGCCGCGTCATCCGTTCGCGCCGGGTCAGGGTGCAGCTCTTCCACCACGTCACGCACCAGGCTTCGGCCTCGCAGCAAGTGACGGCCCAGTTGTCCGACGAACTGCTCGAAGCGCGCCTTGCCCTGGGCGCGGGCCGCGTCCTGATGGGCTTCCGGAACCGGCGTGCTGACGGTCAGGAAGTAGCGGATGAACAGCGCCAGCGCTTCGATCTGGATGTTCTGGTCGCGCTCCAGACGTTCGGTCTGCCGCGACAGGCGATCCAGACGCTTGGCGATAGCCGCCTCGCGCTGGTCGCCGGCATCGGGCGACAGCCACGATGCGAGCGCCGCCGCGACGATGGATGACTTGGACACGCCTTTCTTGGCGGCCAGTTCTTCTAGGCGCTTGGCGTGCTCAGGCTGGATGAACAAATTGAGGCGGTATTGGCTCATAAGTCGATTCCGTCGTTGGGGTCGAGGGAAGCCAGCCGGGCCGTGCGCTGCATGGCCGGGTCGAGCTGGCCGGGAAGCTGCAGCGGTAGGTCGTCGTCGTCATCGAGCAGCGCCAGGTCGTTGCCTGCGGGCTGCGGCTCGGGGCTGTATTCGGCGACTTCGGCTAGCTCGGGCTGGCGGCGCGGGCCGCCGTCATCGGTGCCGCCGAGGCCATCGGCGGCTGCGGTGGCCGGTGCGGTGGGTACGGCGGGGATCGCCAGACCGCTCCAGTCGTCAGGGCGCGCAGGCGGCGCATCGGCGTACTGCCCGGCCGCGAGCGCGGGCGGCGGCAATACGCGGCTCTTGAAATTCGCGTCGGCGTAGTAGCGCAGCTTCTTGGCCTTGATCGGTGCCACGCTGGACACCATCACCACGGCTTCGTCGGTCGGAAGCTGTATGACTTCGCCGGGCGTCAGCAGCGGGCGGGCCGTCTCCTGCCGCGACACCATGAGGTGCCCCAGCCACGGGGCCAATCTGTGCCCGGCATAGTTGCGCTGGGCGCGCAGTTCGGTGGCGGTGCCCAGCGTTTCCGAAACCCGTTTGGCCGTGCGTTCGTCGTTCGTCGAAAACGTCACGCGGACGTGGCAGTTGTCGAGGATGGAGTGGTTCTGGCCGTAGGCTTTGTCGATCTGGTTGAGCGACTGCGCGATGAGGAAACTGCGGATGCCGTAACCGGCCATGAAGGCCAGCGCCGTCTCGAAGAAGTCGAGCCGGCCCAGCGCCGGGAACTCGTCCAGCATCAGTAGCAGCCTGTGGCGACGCTCGATGCCATCGCTGCCATCGAGCGATTCGGTGAGCCGCCGGCCGATCTGGTTGAGGATCAGGCGGATGAGTGGCTTGGTGCGGGAAATGTCCGAAGGCGGCACTACCAGATACAGCGACACCGGATGCTCGGATGCGATCAGGTCGGCGATGCGCCAGTCGCAACGCGAGGTGACTTCGGCCACCGTGGGGTCGCGGTACAGGCCAAGGAACGACATGGCGGTGCTCAACACGCCCGAACGCTCGTTGTCCGATTTGTTGAGCACTTCGCGGGCGGCGGACGCGACAACCGGGTGCGGTGCATCGCCCAGGTGCTTCGTCGTCATCATCCGGTGCAAGGTCAGCTCGAACGGGCTGGCCGGATCGGACAGGAAGTTGGCGACGCCGCGCAGCGTCTTGTCTTCACCCGCGTACAGCACATGCAGGATGGCCCCGACCAGCAGCGCGTGCGAAGTCTTCTCCCAATGGTTGCGCTTCTCCAGCGCGCCCTCGGGGTCAACGAGAATGTCCGCGATGTTCTGCACGTCGCGCACCTCATGCGCGCCGCGCCGGACTTCGAGCAGCGGGTTGTAGGCCGCTGACTTCGCATCGGTCGGGTTGAACAGCAGGCAGTGGCTGAACCGGCTGCGCCAGCCTGCGGTGATCTGCCAGTTCTCGCCCTTGATGTCATGGATGACGGCTGAAGCCGGCCAGGACAACAATGTCGGGACGACCAAGCCGACACCCTTGCCCGAGCGAGTGGGCGCGAAAGTCAGGACGTGTTCCGGGCCTTCATGGCGCAGATACTCGTTGCGATACTTGCCGAGGAAAACGCCGGCCGGCTGCGTCAGCCCGGCCTTGCGAACGTCATCCGCATCGGCCCAGCGGGCCGAACCGTAGGTGGTGACCAGGCGCGATTGCCGCGAGCGCCACACCGACATCGCGATGGCGACCACCACGGCCACCAGGCCGCTGCCACCCGCGATGGCCCCGCCAATGTCGAAGACATGCGGCGCATAGGCATCGAAGAAGAACCACCACTCAAAGAGCCGCCAGGGGTGATAGACCGGCGTGCCGAAGAAATCGAACCACGGCGAGCCAAGGCGTACTTGATAGCCCAGGGCGGCGGCTGTCCATTGCGTTGCACTCCATACGCCGGCGATCACGATGCCGAAGACGGCGGCGATCTGCCCAAACAGCACGCCCTGAGCTTGCATTGACTGGCCTCCGATGTTCCTGCGCTTTTCCTCGTTCAGAAGCGGCACAAAGAGGTGCCGCATAGCGCGAGGATCAGTGCCGGGTCAGTGCCGGTCAAAGACTGTTATCGAAAGCAATGTGATGAAAAAAACATCGCTTCAGGCTGCGAAGAAGCCAATAAAAATGCCGCAAGCGCGAGCGCGCTGCGGCGTGTTAGCAAAGAACGACAGGTTTTTTTGCCAAGGACTACCGATCAGAACTTCGGTGGCGTCTCCGATGGTGTGTAGGGCGTCTTGCCGTCGCCATAGAACCGTTTGCGGGTGGCTTCGGCCACCCGGTTGCACAACACGTCGCCCAGCGTTGCACGGTCGGTCTTGCATTGCTGGCGCAGTTCCTTCAACCGCGCCGGGTCGGCGGCCAGTTCGTCCACGGTCGGCACATTGGCCGGCTTGGACGTTTCCGATTGACCGCAGGCGGTGAGCGCGGCGATCAACAGCAATGGGGCAATGCGTTTCATGGCGGGGTATCCTCCTGGGGATCAGGTTCAGGTGGCGGCGCGGGCCTCGCGCCTTCGGGCAGGTCGATGGCCTGCACCCGTTCGATGAAGCGGGCGAGCGTCTCCGAAGGCTCGCCTTCCGGGCGCAGCAGGTAGGTCGTCAGCAGGGGCGAGCGTCCAGCCAAGGGCCGGGCCACTACACCAGATTCCTGGCTTGCCGCGATATGTGGTGCACCGGCCAGGCCTAGGGCGAAGCCTGCCGACACCACCACCATCATCAACTCGAACGAGGCCACGCGCTCGGCGATCAGGGGTTCGCGCTCGGAGCGGCGCAGCAGGCGATCGACCTGGCGTGCATGTCCCTCGCACGCCTGCGGATCGCATAGCACCAGCGGAAATTGCAGCACTTCATCCAGCGGAATCCGCTTGTGCTTGAGCAGATGATGGCGCGCCGGCACCGCCACCATCAGCGGGTCGTTCCACACCGCTTCGGCAGCGATCCCTTCGCCCACTTCGTCCGACTGTGCAAAGCCCACGTCGTACAGGTCGTCTTGCAGCCCTTTTGCTGTGCCAGCGGTACTTGGAACAGCCGAATATCGACCTCGGGTTCCTCCTGACTGCACATCGCCAACAAGGCCGGCAACCGTGACGGCGTGATGCCATCGGACAGTGCGATGCGCAACTGGCCGTGGAAACCATTGGCCGCCGCCTTCACGCTGTCGCGTGCCTGCTGCAAGGCAGAGAACACGCGCGGCACATGCTCCAGAAACAGCTTGCCCGCCCGCGTCAGGCGCGTGCTGCGGCTGGTGTGGACGAACAACTGTTCGCCCAGGTCTTCTTCCAGTTCCTTGATGGTGCGCGACAGCGGCGACTGCTCCATGTGCAGCTTTTCCGCCGCGCGTGCGAAGTGGAGTTCTTCGGCAACAGCCAGGAAGCAGCGCAGATACCGAAGCTCCATGACGCACCTACCCTTGAAGCCTTGCGGCCAGGAAGGCGGGGCGCCGCATCTGCCACAACATCCAGACGATCCCCAGGCCCACGGCAACAGCACCGACCCATGCGGTGCTGGTCAGGCCCATCGCCTCCAGACTGGCGCCGCCCAGTAGCGAACCCAGCGCGATACCGCCATTGAAGCCGGCGATGTTCAGCCCTGCGGCGACCGCCGGCGCCTGCGGCGCATGCCGATGCGACAAGCCGATCACCCGCGCCTGCAAGGCCGGCACCGCTGCATAGGTCAGCGCGCCCAGCAGGCCGGTCAGCAGCACCATCAGCGGCAGGGACGGCGCCGAGGCCCATATGGTCAGCAGCACCACGGCCAGGCCGACCAGCACCGTCATCACGGCCGTGTCAGCGCCTTTGCGGTCGGTCAGCCGCCCGCCCCAGACGTTGCCGATGGCCGCCATCACGCCGTAGCCCAGCATCAAGAGGCTGGCGGTGCTTTCACCGATCTTCGTCACCTGCAACAGCAGCGGCGAGATGTAGGTGTAGAGCGAGAACGATCCGGCATAGGCCAGCACGGTGATGCCGGCGCCGGCCAGCAGGCGCGGATTGAACATGGCCTTGAGGCCGTCCATCGCATTGGCCTGTGCCGAGGCATCGGCGCGATCCGTCGGCATCAGGGCCAGCAGCCCCAGGAAGCCGATGGCACCGCTGGCGGCCACGGCCATGAAGATGACCTGCCAGCTCAACACGCTGCCCAGGTAGGTGCCGAGCGGCACGCCCAGCGCCAGCGCCAGCGTCAGGCCGCCGAACACCACGGCCACCGCCGCGCCGGCGCGATGCCGACCCGCCAGTTGCGTGGCGACGCTGGACGCCACGGCCAGGAACACGCCATGCCCCAGCCCCGACGCGAAGCGGGCCACCAGCATCGGCGTCAGCGCATCGGACAGGCTGACCACCGCATTGCCCAGCGTGAACAGCGCCATCGCCACCAGCAGCAGTCGCTTGCGCGGCCAGCGCGTGGCCAGTGCGGTCAGGCCCGGCGCGCCGATCACCGCGCCCAGCGCGTAGGCCGTGACCGCCGTGCCGACCTGGCTGACGCTGGCATGCAGGTCGGCGGAAATGGTGGACACCAGCCCGATGGTGACGAACTCGGTGAAGCCCAGGGCGAACGCGCACAGCGCGAACACGTAGATGACGAAGGGCATGCGCGCGTTCATGCGGATACCCGCTGTGCCAGCAAAGGCAGCATCGCTTCGGCCACGCCCTTGGCCGAGGCCGGGTTCTGGCCCGTCACCAGCCGCTCGCTGACCACCACCTGCGCCTGGAAGTTAGGCGCGGGAACGTGCCGGGCGCCGCGTTCCTGCAAGGCATCGGCCAGCAGGAGCGGCACGGTGTCGTACAGGCCGACCACGCGCTCTTCATCATTGGTGAAGGCTGACACATCCTTGCCATCGACCAGATGGCGACCATTGGACAGCTTGAGGTTCACCAGCCCGGCCGGGCCGTGGCACACCGCTGCAACGATGCCGCCGCGCTCGTAGATGCGTGCGGCAATCGCGGCCAGCTCGGTGCTGTCGGGGAAGTCCCACATCGTCGCGTGGCCGCCGGCATAGAAGACTGCGGCATAGGCGTCGGCATCGACCTGGGACGGTGCCAGTGTGGTTTCGGTGGCGCCACGCAGCGTTGCATCGTTCCAGAACGCGGCATTGACCGGATCGTCCAGATCAAGGCCGTCAACATGCGTCTTGCCGCCCTTGGGGCTGACGAAATCCACGGCGTAGCCGGCATCGGCGAGTACCCGGTGTGGATGCGTGACCTCGGAGAGATAGAAGCCGCTGGGCGCCGCGTCGGCGGCGTCAACCGGCCCCTTGCGGTCGTGGCTGGTGAGGACGAAAAGAATGCGCTGGTTCATCGAGAACTCCTGTCGGGATGCGCTGCGGGGCGCACCTCCAAAGGGAGCATGGCGACGGCAGCATGGGGGACAAAGAGTGTCAGTCTCGCGGATTCGGTATATCCTTTGAACGACCAAAATAGACAAACACTTTCTACGAATCGATCCAAATGGCCCTGCGCAACCTCGATGACCTGGCGGTGTTCGTGCATGTGGTGGAGCGCCAGAGCTTCTCCGCCGCCGCGCGCGACCTGCACCTGGCGCCCAAGACCGTGAGCAAGCAGATCGCCCGGCTGGAGCAGGCGCTGGGCACCACGCTGTTCGAGCGCAACACCCGCAACCTGCGCATCACCGACGAAGGCCGCGCCATCGCCGAGCGGGCGCGCGTGGCGCTGGGCGTACTGGAAGAAGTGCAAGAACTGGCGAGCAGCGGCAGCCAGGAACTTCGCGGCGTCATCCGCCTGACCGCGCCCACGCCCTTCGGCCGCAAGTTCGTGGCTCCGGCGATCCATGACTTCTGCCACCTGCATCCGCGTGTCGGCTTCGACCTGCGGTTGTCCGACCAAGTGCAGGATCTGTACGGCGGCGATCTGGACTTGGCGATCCGCATGGGCGAGCTGGCCGACTCGCGGCTGGTGGCGCGGCGCGTGGCTGGAAACCGCCGCGTCCTGGCGGCGTCTTCGGCTTACCTGAAAGCGCACGGCCACCCTGTAACACCGGAAGACCTGGCGCAGCACAATTGCCTGGTATTCGCCTATCCCGGCTTGCTGCAAAACACCTGGCCGCTGCGCAAGGGGCGTCGGGAGAAACCCGTCACCGTCAGCGGCACGCTGTGCAGCGACAACGGCGACGTGCTGCATGCGTGGTGCGTGGCCGGAATGGGCATCTCGCTGCGCGAGACCTGGGACATTCACGAGGAACTGCGCGACGGGCGGCTGGTGCGCGTGTTGCCTGAGTGGGAAGCCGCACCCTCGAACATCAGCATCGTGCGGGCGCGGCGCGAACCCGTGCCGCGTCGGCTGACGGCGTTCAGTGATTTTCTGATCGAGCGTTGGCAGAACGCGCCGTGGGATCGGTGACGGCGCTCTGCTTCACTGAACAACGCAGAAGCCGTCGTTCCATTCGTGAAGTACCCGGCGCATTCTGAATATCGGTCAGGGCTGCAAGCGATAGATGCTGCCCGTTCCCCACGCCCCGGCAAGCCATTCGCCCTCAATGCCTCTGCCAAGTGCCACCGCGCTGCCGGATAGCTTGTCGCCTACGACCGACGACGTTCTGCCGTCAAGTGTGACCCTGCGTACAACGCTTGCACCGTTGTCCACGACGAGCACTGCGGTGGCGCCATCCGCTGCAATACCGACACCTGGCCGATTGAACGAAGCACCCAACTCCTGCCGTTTGCCGTCCCGCGCAACGCGGGTCACGCGCCCACCGTACTGGGAAACGACGATGCTGCCATCGTCCATTTCAACGACACCGACAGGCAACGAAAAGCCCTCGGCCACTGCGCTCACTTGGCCTGTGGAAACGTTCACGGAGACCACTTGGCCGGCCCCCCGGTTGGCAACCAGCAGGCGGCCATCGCGGGAGAAAGCGATACCGGTTGGCGTAGATAAATTTTCTGCGACACGACGGGTCGATCCATCGGGATCAAGACGCAGGATGTAGTCGGCCGAATAGGATGCGATGAACAAAGCGCCTTGCCTGTCCACTGCCAAGCCTGCCGCAGCCGGAACGTCCTTGACCACGACAGCTCGCTTTCCATCTTTGTCGATGCGCGTGACCGTGTTGGCCGACCAATCGGAAACATAGACAGATTGCCCAGGAATGGCCGCAATCCCGACAGGCGACTGAAATCCGTCATAGGCGGCCTGCGCCGCAGAAGCCTGGCACGGCATGTTCAAGACCATCAAAGCTGCAAACAGGCGCACAAGCCCTTGGGAAAGCGAAGTTCGAGCGAACGAAAGTTTGATCATGCTGGCTCTCCTTGCGCGAAGACTTCCTTGGCAGCCGCCAATCCGTTGAGCGCGGCGGGGAAGCCCGCATAGACCGCCATCTGCATGATGGTTTCGACGACTTGAGCGCGCGTCACCCCCACATTGATTGCGCCTTGGATATGCACTTTGAGCTGGGGCGCTGCATTGCCCAGCGCGGTAAGCGCGGCGACAACTGCTATTTCCCGGCTTTTCAGATCCAGGCTGGGTCTTGAGTAGATGTCCCCAAAAGGAAACTCGATCAGGTAGCGCGCAAAGTCAGGGGCAATGCCATCCAGACTTTCAAGCACACGTTCGCCAGCCTCACCGTCGATCTCCCGAAGTTTGGCGAGTCCGCGTTCGTAGCGGCTTTCGATGTTCATCAACATGTCCTTCATCAGAGTGTGAGCCCGACGCCAAGGACTGCTCGAACGAGCGGTAATACTCGATCTTTGCCTGCAAAGCATCCGCGGACTGGCGCATCGCCTCGATTTCCGAAAGAACTTCTTTCAAATGTTCTTCCAGCATCTGGCGACGATCCGGCACCGTCGAGTCCCCAGCGCCACGTAGTTTTGCGAACGTCTGCATCTTGCCGATAGGCATGTTCGTCGTTCGCAACCGCAGCAGGAATTCGATCCAGGCCATGTCCGATGCCGCATAGCGCCGTTGCCCTCCAGGCGCACGGCTAATCGGAGCGATCAATCCGATGCGCTCGTAGTAGCGCAGGGTATAGGCTGTCAGGCCCGTGCGCTTGGCGACTTCATCAATGGTCAGATGGGATTCCACGGGGTGATCCTAGAAGCTAGAGTACGCTCTAAGTCAATCACTTTATGCGCGATGGTCGAGCAGCACAATCAACTGACTCTCACGCCACCCGTGCTCTACCCTGTCGTGTGCTATCGGACGTTCAACTTCGGCTGCAATGCCTTTGGCTATCTCAGAACTTCGGCGGCGTCTCCGATGGTGTGTAGGGCGTCTTGCCATCGCCGTAGAACCGCTTGCGCGTGGCTTCGGCCACGCGGTTGCACAACACATCGCCCAGCCTCGCGCGATCGGTCTTGCACTGCTGGCGCAGCTCCTTCAAGCGTGCCGGATCGGCGGCCAGTTCTTCCACAGTCGGCACGCTGGCCTGCGTCGGTGTTTCGGATTGACCGCAGGCCGTGAGCACCGCAGCCAACAGCAAAGGTGTCATTCGCTTCATAGCTCGATTTCCTCCTGGGGATCAGGTTCTGGCGGCAGCGCGGGCCTCGTGCCTTCGGGCAAGTCGATGGCCTGCACCCGTTCGATGAATCGGGACAAGACTTCCGACGCATCGCTTTCGCGCCGCAACAGGTAGGTCGTCAGCATGGGCAAGCCACCAGCCAAAGGCCGGGCCACCACGCCAAGCTCCCGGCTGGCCGCGATGTGTGGTGCACCGGCCAGGCCCAGGGCGAAGCCTGCCGACACCACCACCATCATCAGCTCGAACGAGGCGACACGCTCGGCGATCAAGGGTTCGCGCTCGGAGCGGCGCAACAGGCGCTCGACCTGCCGCGCGTGACCCTCGCACACCTGTGGATCACACAACACCAGCGGGAATTGCAGCAGGTCGTCCAGCGGAATCCGCTTGTGCTTTAGCAGGTGATGGCGGGCCGGCACGGCCACCATCAGCGGGTCATTCCACACCGCTTCGGCGGCCATGCCTTCGCCTACCTCATCCGACTGTGCAAAGCCCACGTCGTACAGGTCGTCTTGCAGCCCTTTGATCTGCTGTGCCAGCGGCACTTGGAACAACCGAATATCGACCTCGGGCTCTTCCTGTCGGCAAAGCGCGAGCAAGGCCGGCAAGCGCGATGGCGTGATGCCATCGGACAGTGCAATGCGCAACTGTCCGTGGAAGCCGTTTGCCGCTGCCTTCACGCTGTCGCGTGCCTGCTGCAACGCAGAGAACACGCGCGGCACATGCTCCAGAAACAGCTTGCCCGCTCGCGTCAGGCGCGTGCTGCGGCTGGTACGGACGAACAACTGTTCGCCCAGGTCTTCTTCCAGTTCCTTGATGGTGCGCGACAGGGGCGATTGCTCGATGTGCAGCCGCTCGGCCGCACGGGCGAAGTGAAGCTCTTCGGCAACGGCCATAAAGCAACGAAGATGACGCAGTTCCATAACTTTCTACTTCACTTGCGTTTTGACCTGATCCCCGGGTTTGAATCGCGCATTGGGCGCCAACACAACTACTTCGCCATCTGCGATTCCTGCCACTATCTCAACCTGATCTCCGAGATTCCGACCCAGACGCACTGTCCTGAAATCGAGCTTCGAGTCGCTGCCAACCACAATGACTTGATCTGCATCGCCGCCTGGGATCACTGCACTTGTCGGCACGCGCGTCGGAGGATTCGAGACAGACAGTGAGAATTCCGCATAGCCGACCATGCCCGGACGAACGCGTTGCCGGGGATTGGAGTAGTGAAGTTCGACTCGCATGGCGCCTGTAGCGCTGTCGACTCGCTGACTCAGCCGGATCACTTCAGAATCTGCCTCGGCGTCCAGAAAGCCCGGAAAACTGACGCGTGCTTTTCGCCCTTTCTCCACTTGAGCCAATGTGCTCTGCGGAACATCGACCACGATGCGCAGAGGGTCGAGCGCGCTGAGTTCGAACAATGGCGTATTGGCGGCACCCTGGTCGGCTATCACGCGGTCGCCACGTTCGATGCTGCGGGCGGTAATGACCCCATCGATCGGGGCGCGGACCTGTTGGAAGGACTGTCGCTCGCGAAGATTTTCCAGGCGCGCGAAAGCGGCGGCCAGGCTGGCCTGCGCCACTTGGAACGCGCCCAGGCGGTCGTCATGCAACTCCCGGGAAATCGCATTCGACTCCACCAGCTTGCGCGCACGCTCGTAATGCGTCATGGCCAAGGAGAGGTTCGCCCGCGCCAGTTGAGCCTCAGCTTCCGCTTCACGGACCTCTTGGTCGATCTCGGGCGCCTGAATCACTGCCAGCACTTGGCCGGACTTGACGCTGTCGCCAAGTTCCACGCGTCGCTCCGCAACGATACCTGTTGCTCGTGCATGGACGAGCACGTGCTGGTTGGCCTCGGCCCTGGCGGGCAGGCGCAAGGTATGGATCGCATCGCCGGCCGCTGCCTGTGTCGTCCGCACGAGTGCCATGGAGGTTGGCACCGCTTGCGTCTCGGAAAGCGCGTTGCTGCGTCCGAAGAGCACCAACAACAGCAGCACAAATGCGCAAACAGCGTAGGCCAAGGAACGCTGGCGGAACGAAACCGGAGACTTCATGTGCTCTCCTCTGGTGTGGACAGGGACCCTGATTCAAGTGCGTTAGAAGGATTCGCCGAGCCATGTACAGCATCGCGCTGGCGGCGCCGGGCGACGGCTGCAAGCAATGAGGGCACCAGCAGCAAGGTGGCGGGGGTACTGAACAGCAGTCCGCCGATCACAGCACGCCCCAGAGGGGCGTTCTGCTCACCACCATCACCCAGCCCCAGAGACATCGGCAGAATGCCGAGCAGCATGGCGCTGGCCGTCATTAATACTGGACGCAAACGCACGGAAGCGGCTTCATAGGCGGCCGCCTCGGCATCGTGGCCCGCCTGCATAAGATCCCGGGCAAAGCTCGCGACCAGCACGCTGTTGGCGGTGGAGACGCCGATCACCATCATCGCGCCCATCAGCGCCGGCACTGACAATGGTGTTCCGGTCAACCACAGGGCAATTGCAGAACCCGCGATGGCGAGGGGCAGACCCGACATCGCGATCACTGGAAATATCCAGGACTGGAAATTGAACACCAGCACCAGAAATACCAGGACCGCCGCCAGCAATAACCCGCCAAAGAGCTCGCTGTAAGCGCTTTCCATCTCGCGCGCCTGCCCGACCAGTTCGATCCGATTGCCGGGCTTCAATTCTGCGCGCAGCTCTTCGGTGATGGATTGCAAGCGGGCGTGCACACGCCCAAGGTCAGTGCCTTGGACGTTGCTGACGACGCTGACGGTCGGAGCCATCATGGTGCGTTCGATGGTGGCTGGCACGAGGCGCTCTCGGACATTAGCGATGGTTCGCAGCAGAATCGGAGTATCGAGGGTCCCGAACCGCACCGGCGTGTTCATCAGCGTTTCGATGCTCGCAAGTTGCTGCGGAAGCGCCTGCACTTGAACCACATAGGAGATCGAGGACTGCTGGTCAATCCAGTACACCGGTGCCATGCTGCCGGCGGTGCCAAGCAGCCCCAGAACCGACTGCGCAATCTGCTCGGTATCGACGCCCAATTGCGCGGCGCGGATGCGGTCGATGTCTACCTGGTACTCGGGCAGATCGGAGACTTGGCGGATCATGACGTCCGCTGCGCCAGCGGTTTGCCTGAGTCGTCGCTCCAGCTCGCGAGCGATGCTCAGATTGCCGTTTACATCCCGCCCGATCACGCGGGCCTCCAGGGAGCCGAGGGCCGATCCGGCCAGCGTTCGCTGGGTAGCGTCCGGCGGCCTCTCAAAGACCCGCACGTCGGGTAACCGCTCGGCCAAACGCTGCCTGATCTGCGCCAGATAGTCAGAAGTCGGTGCGTGTGGCTTGCGCAGCTGGAGCATGATTTCGGCTTCGAACGCGCCGGCAACCGCGCTATCGACAAACCCGAGATTGATCGGATCGGGTATGCCGATCTGCTCGTAGAAGCTTTGCAGTTCCGCGGCCGGAATGACCGAGCGGATCTCCTGCTGCACTTGCGAAAGCCAGCGTGCGCTTTCTTCTATGCGCGTGCCTGTGGGCAAGCGGACCTGCAAACGAATCTGGCCGGCATCCACCTGCGGAAAATACTCGCGTCCCGTGTGCAGTCCCGCCAGCAGCCCCGCACCGAGCGTCAGTGCGCACACCAGGGCCGTCGCCCACGAATGCTGGCGCCTCAGCCGGTGCAGCAGACGTGCGTGACTTCCATGTAGCGCCTCCAGGCGTTTCTCGATCGCATGATGCGCGTAGAGCAGACCACGCTCCATGCGACCTGGCGCAGTGCGACTGCGGATGTCCGCGGGCAGCAGCATCGAGCACAGCGTGGGGATCAGCGTGCGCGCGAGCACGAACGATGCCAGCAAGGCAAAGATCACCGCCAGGGCCAATGGCGTGAAGACCCACGCTGAAAGCCCCGTCATCAACAGGATAGGCGTGAGCACAATGCACACCGACACCGTCGAAACGAACTCGGGAAACACCACTTCCCTTGCGTTGTCCAGGATGGCCGTTCGCACGTCCTTACCCAAGGCGATGTGGCGATTGGTGTTTTCGATGTCCACGACCGCGTTGTCGACCAAGATGCCGATTGCCAGCGCCAGGCCTCCCAGGGACATGACGTTCAAGGTGTGCCCGAGCAGATGAAGAACGGTCAACGAGGCCAGCAGTGCCAACGGAATGTTGACCAGCACGATCAGGCTTGAACGCCACGATCCCAGGAACAGTAGGACCACGAGCCCAATCAGGACGCCGACCAGCATTGCTTCATGCATGACCGCGCCGACGGCATTCTCGACGAACACCGACTGGTCGAATATCGGTTCGATCCGGGTTCCAGGTGGCGCAGACGCGATGATTTCGGGCAGCCGCTCGCGCACGCCTTGGACGATGTCCACGGCCGAAGCGCCGCCGAGCTTGATCAGGGACACCGATACCGCGCTGCCACCATCCACCCGGGCCATGCTGCTCTGAAGCGCGGCGCCATCGCGTACAGACGCGACGTCGCGCAGCAGGATGACATTACCGCCACGTTCGGCGATGGGAAGGTCAAGGAAGGCACGTACATCGGCAGGACTGGTGTTGAGCGCGACCTGCAATTCGCGCTGACCTTCGCGCAGACTGCCAGCGGGCAGGGTTGGGCTTCCCCGCTGCAGGGCAGCGGTGACATCCTGGGGTGTCAGCCGCTGGACATGCAGTGCCTGCGGATCGAGATCGACCATGATCTGGCGCGGCGCGCCGCCATAGGGCAAGGTCATGCGAATGCCCGGTATCGACTGGATCTGTGCCCGAAGTTGCAGGCGTGCATAGTCGTAAAGCTGGGCCTCGGTGAGGCTATCCGAAGCAAGCACCAACTGCAAAACCGGTGTACTGGAGACGTTGTTGCGCACCACCAGCGGCGGCACCGTTCCCTGGGGCATGCGACGCAGAATGGTCTGTGAAACCGCCGTGATCTGCGCCAATGCCCGTTCCAGATTGACGTGCGGCTGGAACTCGACGCGTACGATGCCGATGCCAGCCATGGTCTCGGAACGCACTTCCCGCAGATCATCGACATTGTTGAGAATGGATATTTCCGACTGCGATGTGATCTTTGCGGCCATCTCCGATGCGGGCAAGCCCCCATAGGTCCACAACAGGTTCACCGAAGGGATGCCCACTTCGGGAAGGATGTCGGTGGGCATGCGCTGCGTGGCGCGAATGCCAAAAATCAGGATCAACAGCGCGATCACTGCAATCGTGTAGGGCCGGCTCAACGCATAGCGAACGATCCACATGGAATGTGTGCCTCAGTGATCAAGAGTTCTGGCATCCATGCTGCGAACCGGACATTCATCCCGAAGATCCGGCGAACGCAGTCATCCGGCTCCACCAACGTGCAGCGGCAGTGTTCTGTGACGGTGTCCTCGAAGGCGAGCCACCGCATTGGCAACCGCCGCTCCGGCGGGCCCCTGGGCCGCCTCCCCCAGGCCGAGGTAGTCCGCGCCGGGACGGTCGATCAAATGCACTTCGACGCCAGGTGCCTCGGTGATGCGCAGGATGGGGTAGCTGCTCCAGTCGGTGCTGGTGATGCGCGTACGATCGAATCGCACCTGCTCATACAGCGTCCAACTCACCGCCTGTACGATTCCGCCTTCAATCTGGTTGCGCACCGCGTCGGGATTGATCAGCTCGCCGCAGTCGGCAGCAGCCACGATGCGGGTGATGCGTGCCCGGCCGTCGGACTCGACCGTCGCGTGCGCGCAGACTGCTATATAAGCGCCATAGCCATTGAGCCGGGCGAAGCCGATGCCGTGGGATTGCGCCCGGCCCTGCTCCCAGCCGAAGCGCAGCGCGGCCAGCCGCAGCACGTCCGCGGCGCGTGTGTCGTCGAGATGCGCCAGGCGGAACTGAAGAGGGTCGGCGCCAGCCTGCTCGGCCAGCTCGTCCATGAAGCTTTCGATGGCGAACACGTTGGCATAGGCGCCCAAGCTGCGCAGCGCCGAGGAGCGCAGCGGTGCCCGGCGGACCAGATGGCTTTCCACAGAGGCCAGCACACGGTAGTAAGGCCGGGCGTTGTAGCGACCGCCTCCGGCCCATGTGGTCAAGCCGTGCAGAAAACTAGGTGCGATGGCGGGTTCGACATGCCGCGCAGCCAGCAGGCGTGCTGCGCCACCTGGCCGTGAAGAATGCGTGGGGCTGGCCACCGCGTGGTGCCATGCGCTGATGCGGCCTTGTGCATCCAGTGTGCCGGACAGGCGCATGACCATCGCCGGACCATAAGGCTCCCAGCCATGCTCGTCCTCGCGCGACCATTGCAGCCTGACAGCGGCACCTTGCACGGCTTGGGCAATCAACGCGGCATCCGCGGCCGCATCATCCGCGCCGTTGTGGCCGTAGCAACCAGCCCCTTCGAGATGAATGCAGCGAACGGCGCGCCTCGGCAAGTCCAATAGCGATGCCAGCGACGCGCGTAGCGGATACACACCCTGTGCATGGGTCCACACCGTGAGACGTCCATCCTCGAACTGCGCAACCGCGCAACTGGGGCCGATGGACGCATGCATGCGGTACGGCACCTCATAGGTAGCCGTCAGCCGCCGATCGCCAGAAGATGGAACGATTTCCGGCAGGCCGGCCTCGCTGCGCAGGTAGGCATACAGGCCAGCCGGGTCCGGCAGCGTGGCCGGCTCGTGCCAGCGGCAGCCGGCGCGCAGGACCTCCAGCGCTGCGATGGCCTGCTCCTCGCGCTGCGCTACGACGGCGAGGAAACTGCCATTGCGCAGCACACGTACGACGCCAGGCATCGTGGCGGCCGCCTGGGTGTCGGACGCTTCCAGGGACGCCGCCAGGCTCGGCGGACGCAGCACCCTCGCATGCAGCATGCCGGGCAGGCGCAGATCTTGGACGAACACGGCCGCGCCCGTGACTTTGGCAGGCAGATCTGGACGTGGCACCGAGCGACCCAGCAGGCGGTACGCTTCAGGTGCCTTGAGTGAGCCCCGTGCTGCGGGCAAGGCCTTGCCGTTGGCCTCGGCCAGCAACCGCCAGTAATCCGTGCGGTGGCCTGCCGCCGACCGGACGATGCCATTTTCCACTCTCAGGCTGGCGGCACCGATCCGCCACTGCCGTGCGGCCAAGGCCAGCATTACCGCGCGCGCCGTCGCGGCGGCCCGGCGCACGGCCATGCCGGTGCGGCGCATGGAAGCACTGGCGTCGGTGAAATTCTCGTCCGGGGCGCTGGCCGTATCCACTGGCGCAACGCGAAATCGTGCCATCGGCAAGTCCAGTTCCTCGGCCGCCAGTTGCATGACGCCGGCATACAGGCCCTGGCCCATCTCGATGCGGCCGATGTGCAGGTGCACCGTACCATCGCTGCGCAGCTCGATACGATCGCTCAGGGCGCGGGATGTCCAGTCACTGCGCTCCTGAGTGCGTGCACAGCCAGGTGTGACGACCCAGACCACCAGCGCGCCTGCGGCATTGAGGAACGCTCGGCGCGAAAGGCCCGGTGCGACGCCCGCGACTGGTGGTTCTTGCCCGGACACCGACGCATTGCTCATGACTGCAATACCCGGGCAGCTCGCTGCACGGCACGGATGACGCGATGATAGGTTCCGCAACGGCACAGGTGTGCAGCCAGGGCCGCGCGAATGTCTGCCTCATGGGGGTGAGGAAGGCGATCGAGCAGAGCCTTGGCAGCGATCACCATGCCTGCGGTGCAGTAGCCGCACTGCGCGGCCTCTTCATCGACGAAGGCCTGCTGGACCGGATGCAGTTCACCGTCGCGCGCCAGTCCCTCGACCGTCTCCACACGACGCCCCTCGGCAGCCGACAGCGGCACGACGCAGGACGGCACGTCGCGCCCATCGAGAATGATCTTGCAGGCACCGCACTGCGCCGCTGCGCAGCCGTATTTGGCGCCGTTGAGCCGAAGGTCATTGCGCAGCACATACAGCAGCGGGGTGTCTGGCGTCGCGCTGACTGTGAAATCACGGCCGTTGACGTGAAGGCGTGCTGCCATCTTGGAGGCATCCGGTGGGGGTGGCTGGCTCACGAGAGGGGGGCGAACACCAGGCTGTTCGCGCGCAGCAGCGGCAAAAGGATGCGTCCACGTTGCAGGTCGAAATGAAAGTCCGCCGCCGGCACCGCCAGCTTGCCAAAGGGTGTGGATACCTGGCCGTCTGGCGTGACCGTATAGACCTCGGAAGTTTCCCAGGACGACGCGAAGATGCGGCCATCTGGTGCCAGGCCAACACCATCGACGATCGTGCCGGGCAGCGTGCGGACGTTGCGCTTCTCGCCTCCAAGCGTGAGTTCATAGACCTCGGCCGCACCGCGCGTGGAAACGAGGAACTGACCCGAAGCCAGTACGGCGATGCCGTTGGGCTGATTGAGTTCAGGCGTCTGCGCGACGACGGCAACCCTGCGGTCGGTGCCGATACGGTAGATGAAGTCCTTCTTGGTCGGGGTGACGGTCGTGCCGTCGACCAGCAGCGCGCTTTCCGTTCCGACCACTTCGCCGGAAGGCAGTGCCGCCAAGCCATTGAGAAAGGTGGCGCCGGGAATCGGCACTTCGCCCTGCGGCTTTCCGGTCGCCAGGTCGAACAGGCGCACGGTATCGATGTCGGCCACGTACAGCGTTCGGCCGGCTATCGCCAAGCCCTTGGGCGCATGAAGGGTGGTGCCGTCGTTGGCCCCATCTGCCCACTTGAGCGCCAGGACACTGCCATCCGGTGCGACGCGGCTGATGAATCCGTTGCCGTCCTTGTCCGCGATACCGCCGTTGATGTTGGAGACGTAGTACACATCGTCCACAGTGTCGTGCACCACCGATTCGGGTGAGGCCAGGCCGACGTTCTCTACGGTAATGCGTCCGGCGGCCCACGCCACCAGCGGCGAGAAGAGGAAAGACGCCAGAACGGCTTTGATGGCTGGATAGGACATGCTGGAGGCTCCTTGAAAAAATGGAAAATTCCTGGAATCAGGCCTGCTTGGCGGCCGCCGACGCCTGCTCCTTGAGCCAGGCGTCATGCAGCCATTTCTCGGTCTTGCGATGCCCTGGGAAGGTCACCCAGACGATGTCGCGCTCGAACACCAGCGGTCTCTCGTCGCTGCCGACGATGACCCAGAACCAGCGGCCATCAACCAGGTTGCGAGCCTTGACCTTCATGCCGGTCAGGGCCACGGTCTCGATGCGGCCATCACGCTGTACGCGGATTGGTTCGTCGTGGGGCTCGATCCAACTGATGCGCATGCGCGGCAGCAAGTCCGGCGCAGCCTCCTGCAGAAAGGAGCGGGCGACCTGCTCGGTGCGCTCGCGGCTTGGCAGCGGCTGTCCCGCCAGGTCCAGGGAAATATTGGCAAAGCCCTTGAGCGTTCCGTCGGCCGCCACCACGGTGCTGAAATGCTCGCCTTCCAGCCCCTCGTTACGGCTATCGGTGCGTTCGTACCGGGTCAGTTCGGCGGCCTCCCCATCGACGGTCACCGCGCGGCGCGCGACCTCGCGGTGAGTGTTCGGAATCCATTTGGAAAGCGACGGTGTCGCGGTAGCGGCCGTCATGGAATTGGCCTCCGTGCGCTGTGGTTGGGCGAAGACACCGTGGCCTGCCATTGCAGCGACGGCGGTGACTGTAAGAATTGCGGGGATGCGGGTGGTCCTCATGACGTTTCTCCTGGAGATGCGGGCGACCTCTCGGATGTGGATGAAAGTGGATCGGCCGTGTACGTGGAGGCCGTCGGGGAAGGCTCTGGCTGGGGTTGGGCCTGAACGAATATCAGCGCGCCGATGCCGATCAGAATCAACGTCATATGCACCATCTGGACCGGCCCTTGCTTGAGCCAATAACCAAACCACAACCCGCCGCAGATGAAGAACATCCACAGCAGGATGAACAGGCTGAGGGCTAACGTCGCGTGGCCGCGTGCATCCAGAAGTCGCTGGCCATCCTGCTGCAGGAAGGCTTTGGCGTAAGAAATGACAGACCTCCAAAGGAATCCCGCGACCATGAATTGCACTGCCACGATGATGTACAGCAGCGTGTGGGACCAGTGCGCCGGCCAGGCACGCCAGAGCAGCCCAGCGCCCAGCACTTCTTCGGCGCTGACAAGCCCCATCGAAAGCGTATGGCCGAGCAGCGTGCGATTGGTGCCCGGGTCGGTCAGGTTGTTGATGACTGCAATCGTCAGCCATAGCGCAAGCCCGGCGAGAATGACCAGGCGGCTGAAAGCGATGAGACCTATGCTCATGGTTGACCCCACGCAGGTTCCTGGACACCGAGGACTGGCCATCCCCGCTGTCGTGCAATCGAGACCAGCTCTGCATTGCCCGCAAGAACCCGCGGATACCCAACGGCTTCTAGCAACGGCAGGTCGGAGGGGTGATCGCCATAGCCATAACACTCTTCAGCCGCCACACCGTTCTCATTCAGGAGATCCACAATGGCTCGACGCTTGCCAGCCCCGATGGTTTGCGGCGGCAGCAGCTTGCCGGTAAACCTGCCGTCTTCGACTTCGAGTCGGATGGCCAGAAGTGTGCGGACTTCCAGTTCCGCAGCCAGTGGTTCCAGGATTTCCACGCAGGAGCCTGAGACGAATACCGCCTCTGTCCCTTGCCGCTGATGCTCGCGCAAGGCCTCCAGCGTCTGTGGAATGAAGTAGCCTGGCTGCTGGCGGACATGCCGGTGCCATTCCTGCGCCGCCTGCCGTACGTCCTCTTGTGCAAACCCTCGAAAACTCACCCAGAACAGGCGGTTCACTTCCGCCCGATCCAACCCCGCAGCGATGTGGTGCTGGAGTTGTGCCTGCGCGTGGTGTTGCGCAGCCGCTCCTTGCTCCTCCCCAAACGCCCGGAGATAGTAGAAGTCGCGAAAGCTGAACATGCTCTTGATCCCTATCAGCGTTTCATCGACATCGAAGAATGCATATCGCGCGGCCATTACTAGCTCCTTTCCCTTTGAGGGTGTCAGGAGCCTTGACTCCTGACATGTGCCCCTATCCAAGAGCATCTCGTCTTACTGCGGCAGAGGAACGGAGGCCGGCGATACCTCTTCGGAGATCGGATCGGCACTTGAGGTTACGAGGCGAGGGGCTTCATTTGGCGAGGCCCCTGAGGCCGCGAAGAGCGAGCTGAGCTGGAATATTTCGTCGGGGGCAGATTTCCTCAGTTCATCCCTCAGGAAGTCAACGTAGTTGCCCACTGCTTGCGCAGCCAGCTTGCTTTCCCGCTTGCTGAGATAGCCGTCGTCGAAGACGGTGAATTGCACCTCCATGCCCGCGACAGGCTGCCCCGACTGGTGGACATCCATGTCGGCATGAATGAAGATGCGATCGGGCTTGGGTTGTTTCCGCTCGATCACTCGATAATGAATCTGCGTCGGCAGTGGAAATGCGAACGACTGGTAGCGGACGTTCATCAAGTTGATGACGAAGTAGCGCTTGGATGACGGGCAATCATCCAGGAAGTAATGCTCCGTCACTGCCAAGAACATCTGACGGCATGCCTCGGCCAGCACCATTCCCTGAATATGCTGGCCCGTCAAATGGTCCAGCATCAGTTCATTGCGTTCGTGCAGCAGGAGTTCTGAGGTGTAGGAATCATCGGCATTCTTTTCGGGAGCCGAGATCAGAATATTTTCGGGCCGCTGCTTGTGGCAAAGGGATCGATCCGCATACCGAACCTTGCGCGCCGCACGCCAGTGAGAAAACTCCTGAATCAGACCTCGACTTACGCCGATGTACCACGCATGGCTCACCTGCATGTCGTCCAGGCCCTGGCCGGCGATCAACTTGCGGCCAGCGATCTCGGGAACAGGCGCGTCGTCGCTTCGGAGAAGGATCGACAGCAGTTCTTCGTAGGGCAGCAGATTCGGATGTTCAGAGAATTGCTTGAAAGCCCGCGGCACAACAATTAAGACTCCCATTTCATCACCTCGATTGTCTAAATAAGCACCAGATCGAAGCTGGCAGGTGCCGGCACCAGTTGTCCTCCCTTAAAGCTTGGCTTGTAGTTATCGATTTATCGCGCTACACGTTGGCCCGTCGATGTCCAGCCAATGCATACAAAGCCGCTGCGCCCAGCAGCACAGCCAGCAGGAGAAAGGCGTACTGGACAGGCCACTTAGCGGTCTGCCGTGCGACCCATGGCCCCAGGCTGGCACCGATGAACAACACGAAGGTATAGAAGGCCACGGCGAGGCCGCGCTCCCCCGGTTCGGCCAAGCCGGCCACGCGCGCAATCAATCCCGGTACGCTGATGCCAATGCCAGCGACGAAGAGCAAGCTCGCTGCGAGCAGCGTGAATAGGTGCTGCGCACCTGCAGCCCAGGCGCACAAGGCGATGCCCAATGTTGCAACGGATAGCCCCACCGTCACCACGCGTTCTGCTCCCCAGCGCGGCATGACCATGGCAACGGCCAGTGGTGCCAAGAACCCGGGCAAGGCCAGCTCGCGTGCCACCAACAGCGAGATGCCTTGCGCGCGCAGCGCAGAGCCGAGCCGGGTGTCGAGCACCAGGTAGAACGAAACGAAGCACATCAACAGCAGCAATGCCGGCGCATAGACGCGAAGCAGATGCGGGTTGGTCAGCAGACTGCCCAGTTGTCGATAACCCGCCCACAGCGACGTCGTGGACGGCGGTGCGGGATCCGCCGGGGTCCGCCACAAGTACCAAGCGGTCACGGCGAAGATGGCACTGAGCGGCAGCAGCGCCGCCACCAGTCCGCCCCGCCCGGCGACCGATACGCCATAGATTTGCCCGAGCAGCCCGGCGGACAGAAAAGCGGTGCTCAGCCAAGCCACGCTCCAGGCCCGCTGACGCGGTGTGCCGCGCTCGGCCAAGTAGGCGATGACTACCGGCGGAAAGGTTGCCGCTGCCAGTCCCTGGACAGCACGGCCGACCAGCAGCAGTGGTGCCAGCTTGAACACACCAAGCAGTGCCGTGACGATCGTCAGCGTCGTCAATCCGCCCACCATCACGCGGCGGCGGCCCAAACGGTCCGACAGTGGCCCAAAGAGCAAGAAGCCCGAGGCATAGGGCAAGCCAAAAGCCGTGACGACGCCGGCCACTGCACCTCCCAAACCATAGTCCGCAGCCAGTTGCGGCAGGATCGGCAGGGGCAAGTACAGCAGCGAGACCACGGCTAGTGCGCAGGCCACCAGCAATATCCGCAAGGGGAAGGACGGCGAATACTGAAGTTGCATGGAAACTCCTGATAGGCAGCTAGCTACATAAAATGGTCACCTATGAAGCTAGCTACATAAATGGTCAAAAAATTAGACTGCTTGGTTGGCGTTGGACGGGAGCACGCCGGCCTTGTGGAGCTTGAGCATGAGTTGATTGAGCATCTGGCGCTCTTCAGGATCGAAGTGGCGCATCAGATCGGCCACCCACGCATAATGGCTGGGCAGCGCCTTGCCGAGCATGTCGTCGCCTGCCGGCGTCAGCTTGACCAACCGGGCCCGAGCATCGCTCGGGTCGATGCCGCGACTGCACAGCTCGGCACCTACCATACGGTCAATCACGCGAGTCATGGTCTGTGAAGTCACCGATACCCCCTCAGCCAAGGCGCCCACGCTCAGCCCGTCCGGGTTGCGCTTGAGCAGCAGCAATACAAAGAATTGTGTCTGCGACAGGCCACAGGCACATGCAAGGTTTGCCTCGAAGGCCGAGACCATTTCCTGTGTCGCCGAGGCCCAGATCAGCCACGTTTGAAGCCCTTTCACATCGCGGTTACCGTAACGCGCTCCGAATGCCTGCAACGTTTCATAGCTGGGCAGGTCCTTCAGCTCGAACATCATTTCATTGCTCTCCTAGGTTAAAAATGTAGCCAGCTACATGTTTAACGTCAACAATCTCGCCAGTACTTTTTTTCATCAGCATATGCGCAAAACCTGCAACGGACTGAAGCATCCGATACCACGGCCAAGATATCCCGTGAGGCGCATCGACCGTACGCTCGTGCAGACCATGACGCGCGTCGCGTCCGGTAAAACACCATGTTGTCTCAGGATTGCCATTCAAGGCTCCTGGAGCAGCCTGTCGAGTTTTGCGGCCGTGTTCTCTTCGCGCATCGGGGTGTAGATCACGAGCTTCAGGTCGGAGTTGTCGAGCACCGCCAGCCGCGTGTACTCGAAAACCATTCGACCGACCTCGGGCTGGTCGATGCGTTTGAACCCCGCGATCGAGCTCGATACCTCATGTCGGCTCCACAGCGTCTCGAACTCGGAACTGGTGGTTCGCAGCAGCGAGATCAGCCGCTCGAAGTCCGGGTCGCCGGCAAAGCGCACGCTGTCAGCCCGGAAGTTCGCCAGCGCGATAGGCGCCAGGGTGTCCCAGTCCACCACCTTCGCGCGATGCTGCGGGTTCGCGAAGACCATGTGCATGATGTTGCGCGCGTCGCCCTCCAGGCGGCCGTAGTCGCCGAACACTGCAGCCGCAGCACGATTCCATTCCAGGATGTCCCAGCGACGCCCGAGTACGTAAGCCGGTTGACGCGCCATGCTCAGCAGCACGCGAGAGAGTGCCTGCGGCACGAATTCCGGCCCAGACGGCCGCATGCCCGGAAGCGGCCGATCGCTGAGACGGAACAGGTGCTGCCTCTCGTCGGGGTCGAGCCGCAGTGCCCGGGCAAGCCCGGCGAGAACCTCCGCGGACGGCCGCACATTGCGCCCCTGTTCAAGCCACGTGTACCAAGTCGTGCCCACGCCAGCGAGCATAGCGACTTCTTCGCGGCGCAGCCCCGGGGTGCGCCGCCGCACCCCCTGCGACAGGCCGACCTCTTCCGGCGACAGCCTCTCCCGCCGGTTGCGCAGGAAGTCGGCCAGCGCCCGTTGTCTTGTGTCCTCTGTGGAAGCGTTCGTATCCATGTTTCTCAGCGTAGCAGGATCGATACCAGGATAAAACCAGTCCTGTTTGAGTTTTTACTGGGATGGCAGAGTTCCCGTGAACAAGGAGCATCCCAATGAAAACTCAACATGAGAAGGTCGTTCTTGTGACGGGTTCAACCGACGGCGTGGGGCGCTGCGTGGCCGAGACGCTGGGCCGCGCTGGCTACACCATCCTTATCCACGGCCGTGATAGGCACCGCGCCGACGCCGTGGTCGCGGGCATCAAGGCTGCGGGCGGCCAAGCCACGGCGTACCTGGCGGATTTCTCCTCACTGGCCGATGTACGGCTCCTCGCCAGCGGGATTCTTGAGAGTCACCCGGTGATCGACGCCGTGATCAACAACGCTGGCGTCGGTTTCGGCCAACCGGGCGAGACGCGAGCCGAGAGCAAGGATGGCCACGAGCTGCGATTCGCCGTCAATTACCTCGCCCCTTTTCTGCTCACCTATCTGTTGTTGCCCGGCTTGGCGAATGGCCGCGGCCGCGTCGTCAACGTCGCTTCGGTTGGACAGGCGCCGATCGACTTCGACGATGTCATGCTGAACCATGATTGGAGCGGAGAACGAGCCGACAGGCAAAGCAAGCTCGCCTTGATCATGGCCACTTTCGATCTGGCTCTGGCGCTGCGACCGTTCGGCGTGACGGTGAATGCACTGCATCCGGCCACTTTCATACCCACCGCCATGGTGCTGGAGTCTGGCGTCGCGCTTCTGAGCACGGTACGGGAAGGTGCGGACGCCATCGTCCAACTCGTCACGGCACCGCAGTGGCACGGCCGGAGTGGGCTCTACTTCGACGGAACGCGGCCGGCGCAGGCCCATGCGCAAGCCTACGACCCCGAGGCGCGATCGCGCCTGCGCGTGCTCAGCTTCGAACTCGTTCGCCTGGGCCACCCCGACGAGCAGCGCGGGCCGGGTGTCGAAAGGCCCGGCCATTCCCACACTGCTGCATTCCCTTCGAGCGAAGACATATCGATCTGAAACTGACAGGAGTACACAGCATGCCAAAGGATTCCGACGCGTTGAAAAACGCGCAGACGCAGGCTCATTCGCACCTTGATGCCGCACAGGAGAGGCGCCGCCACTTTCTCAAGGTGGCCTCTCTGGCGGCAGGCGCCATTGCCTTCGCGCCGTTGCTCATGGCACAACCGTACGCGGAGACAAGCTCAAAACGCACCATCCTCATTACTGGCTCAACCAGTGGCATGGGACGCCGGCTGGCCGAGCGTTTGGCCGGTCCGACGACGACGGTCCTCATCCATGGTCGCAGCCGAATACGCGGCGAAGAGGCTGTAGCGGCCATTCGCAATGCAGGGGGGGATGCGCGTTTCTACGCTGCGGACTTTGCTTCTCTCGCCGAGGTTCGCGGGCTGGCCGAGGCAGTGCTGCGTGACCACACCCGCCTCGACTTACTCGTCAACAACGCGGGCATCTATCTGGGCCAGCCCGAGACCCGCCAATTGAGCCGGGATGGGCATGAGCTACGCTTTGCCATCAACTATCTTGCCCCTGTCGCGCTCACACAGAGGTTGATACCGCTGCTCAAGACCAGCCGTCCTGCCCGGATCATCAATGTGGCTTCGTCCGGACAGAACGCGATCGACTTCGACGATGTCATGCTCGCGCGCGGCTACAGCCACCAGCGTGCCTATGGTCAAAGCAAGCTAGCGCTGATCATGTACACGATCGACCTGGCGCGTGAGCTGCAGGGATCGGGCGTCACTGCAAACGCGGTGCATCCCGCCAACTACATGGACACGCCGATGGTCCGGGACGCAGGCATCCGGCCCTGGAGCAGCGTCGACGAAGGCTCGAATGCGGTACTGCACCTGGCCAATGCGGTCGCCTTGCAAGATCGCACGGGCCTGTATTTCAGCGGGCAGAGCGAGTCGCGCGCCAGTACCCAGGCCTACGATGAACAAGCACGTGCCCGACTCAGAACGCTGACCGCGCAACTCACCGACACCTGATCTCTGCCGCACGCAGCTCACGCCTGACAGCTTGTGCACCCCGCGGGGCGTTGTGGTCCCGCTATCTCCGGGCCAACACGCCATGATGCAATCCCATGTCACTCGCTTGCTGAAGATCGAACGGGTCGAAGCCGCGCCGGTGATCGCCGGCTTCCTGATGCTGTTCACGCTTTTCGTCTGCTATTTCGCGATGCGACCCATTCGGGAAACCATGGGTATCGTGGGCGGCGTGGGCAACCTCCAGTGGCTATTCACCGCCACTTTCGTGGCCACGCTGGCAGTGGCCCCTCTGTTCGGCTGGCTGGCCTCACGCGCGAAACGGCGCAACATCTCGCGGTGGACGTACGGCTTCTTCAGCATCAACATTCTCGCCTTCGCCTTGGCCATCGGCTTGCACGGCGAGGTCGTGTGGCTCGCTCGCATCTTCTTCGTCTGGCTGTCGGTCTTCAATCTCATGGCGATCTCGCTGGCCTGGAGCGTGTTGGTTGATGTCTTCGACACCGAACAGGCCAAGCGCCTGTTTGCTGTGATGGCCGCAGGCGCCAGCCTGGGCGGGCTTGCCGGGCCGGTGATTGGCGTGCTCTTCGTGACCAGCATTGGCAACGCCGGACTGCTGGTAGTGGCGGCGGTCATGCTCGTGGTCACAGCCGCATGCGCCGACTACCTCTTGGCCAGGCACGTTTCGGTAGACGCCGCGAGCGCTGCTGCGAAGCCGGGCGAGGCTGGCGTGCGCCTGGGTGGCAACCCTTTCGAAGGTGCCCTTCATGTCTTCACTTCACCGCTGCTCCTCGGCATCGGGGTCTTCGTTGTGCTGCTCGCCAGCGTCAACACCTTCCTCTATTTCGAGCAGGCGCGATTTGTCGCTGAACACTTCTCGGATCGCGCCGAACAGACGCGATTCTTCTCGGGGGTCGATGCCGTCGTCCAGTTCCTGACGCTGCTGATCCAGGTATTCCTGACTGGACGCATCGCCACCACGTTCGGCGTGCGTGCCTTGCTGTTGACCGTGCCTGTCGTCATGACGATCGGCTTTCTGGCACTGAGCGTGTCGATGGCGCTCGGCATGTTCGTCGTGGTGATGGTCGTCCGCCGTGTTGGCGAATACGCATTGGTTCGCCCGGGGCGCGAGATGTTGTTCACCGCAGTGCCTCCCGGGGACAAGTACAAGGCCAAGAACTTCATCGATACTGTTGTTTATCGCGGTGCGGATGCGGCCAGCGGCTGGTTCAAGGCAGCGTCCGACATCCTGCTGAGTCCGCAGATGGGCGCCATTGCCGGAGCCGGCTTCGCCCTGGCATGGGTCTTCTCCGGCATCTACACACTGCGCCAGTATCGTCAGGAAGAAGCGAGGGCGCTCGTGACCCGAAAACTGGCAACCTAGCCACACGGCAAGGCCAGCAACTACCAGGCGCTTGCGTGTCGATACTTCTATGCCATCGCCGGCCCCCGCTGCCTTCCGATCTCCCACGACACCCCGACGCCGCGCGCCGTCGCGGCAAGCTGCTGGCCTAACCGCTGTTCGATCACCGGCCGCCAGGGCACCAGGCTGAATCCCATGCCGTCATCGAGCATGGCGTAGCGCCCGCTCGCCAGCATGACCGAGCGCCGATAGATGCCGGCTACTCGCTGCCCATCCGCCGTCGGGCAATGCTTTAGGCCGGTTTCGGCAGCAATGTCCTTGGCGACCTGCGCCAGTTCCCGATTGCGCAGCGTGCCCAGCAGGTTGCGCGCGAGAATGACGCGCTGCCCGCGCCGTTCTGCCAGCCCCTGTTCGGCCAGAAAGTTGGCGCGCTGCTGCATGGCCTGCTTGGCGTCACCGCCAAAGCCTAGGTCGCCCAGCCCACGGCCGCCGCCGATCAGTTGCTGGTCGAGCCAGGTGGCGCCGATCACGCGGGCCTGCCTCTCGATGGGCAGATGCGATTTCAGCTCCACCGCCACACCACCCAACCGTTGCGCGTCGTACTGGCGGCCACGCTCGGCCAGGTCGTCCGGCACTTTCCATAGACCTTCCGCCACGCGCTCCACGATGCCGGCCCGGCGCAGAGCTTCCAGCCGGCGGACGTGGGTGGCGACAGCCTCCTGCGGATCGCGGCCAGGCTTGGCCCGGCCCTGTTCGATGGCGAGGTGATGGTCGGCACGGTACAGACCATCACTCGCCAGCGCGGCGATGTACTTGTCGGCGGCGCGAACCTCGGTCGAACCCTTCAGTTCCACGATGGCGCCGGCCGGGTACTGCTCCAGCTCGGTGCGCGGCGGCAGCGCCACGTAGTGCGCCTTGCCGTCCACGCCGTCGATGACCAGATAGCCTCGGTCGTACAACTCGTCGGCCAGCCCTTTGCCTACGACACGGCCCACGATGATGGGGCCGTTTACACCATCTTCCCGGCCGGGCTGGAACACGGCCAGCTCGCGCTGCCTGCCGCCCATCGCCCGCTGCATGGTACGGATGATGTCGCCACGCTCGCCCATCGCCCGCAGGGTGGATTCAGCCTCGGCATGGACGGCCCAGGTGCCGGGCGCCGTCTCGGTTGCCAGCCCCATGCGTTGTAACCGCTGCAAGCGCCCTATCAGCAGCAGGCGCTGGCGTTGCAGCCGGGGTTCTGTAAGCCGTTCGGCATGCACCAGGCCATCGACTGCTTCGCGTTGCAAGGTGCGATCCAGGCTCGTCCATCGTTCCTGTTCCACCTCGTGGGCCAGCGTGCGCTGGATCTCCAGTTCGGTGCGCGGCCCCAGCCATTCGGTTGCCAATTCCATCGCCCGCTCACGCATGCCGCGCGTGATGTATTCCTGCGAGATGACGAGATCCTTGCCAGTGTCGTCCTTGCCGCGCAGCACGACATGGGTGTGCGGGTTGTCGGTGTTCCAGTGATCCACGGCCACCCAATCGAGCCGCGTGCCCAGGTCGGCCTCCATGCGCTGCATTAGGTGGCGCGTGTAGGTGCGCAGGTCGTCGAGTTGTTCCGCATCTTCCGGCGAGACGATGAAGCGGAATTGATGGCGGTCGCCCCGGCCGCGTTCCTCGAAGGCGGCGGTGTCGGCCTCGTCGGTCGCCGGCCCGTAGGCATGGCCTGGCCCGCCCTGTCTGTCCACCCCCTCGCGCTCGATGTAGCGCAGGTGCTGGACGGTGGATCGGTCGCTGGCCTGCTGGAGATACACCAGCCGCACCTTGACCGTGGCGCGGCGCGAGTTCGCCGTCAGCGACTGGCAGGTGAAACGTGCCGCCACATGGCCGCGCCCCAGGCGCGAGCCGGGCACCTTGCCCCGCTTGCCGCCGGTGGCGTTGGCCGCCTTGCCGGCCTGACGCAGCACCTGCGAGACAAAGGTGTCGCCGCGTTGCCTGGGCTTGCCGGGACGCAGGCGGAATCGGTCATCGCCGGGGGAATCCGTGCGCCGGTTCATGGCGTGACTCCAGACAATCCCATCGCGCCCTGGCGGGCGAAGCACGCGGATTCACCAATGGTGGCAAGGCATTGGCACCTCTCGCGGCACGCAGTCGCCATTAGGTGCGTGCCGCGCCCCCCCCATGTGCAGACTGGCCTTGCGCGCACCGTGGTGCTGCACCCTTCAATCTTGCCTTCCGCCTTTGCCCCTCGCTGTCGCTCCGGGCGTCGGCGGCCCGGCGGCGCTGTGCTGCTTGCAGCCAGCCCGCCGGCGAACGCGCAGATGGACGTGCTGAGGGCCGCAGGCCTGGCACGTTCGAGGCAAGACGCCTGCACACTGGACGGCTGCGCCGGAGTCAGCGCGAAGTGCGGCGCGGATGCGCTCGCACTGCACGCGCGACGACACGACAACAGCAGCCGGAACGACATGCCCGATGGCACGATGAGATGCACGGCAACGTGCAGCGAATCGGCGGCCATCATGGGCGGGACTCCAGCCACACCGGATGCGCGACGCCGATCACGACGGATGCGCTGACCGGGCCGAAGTAGCGGCTGTCGAACGATGCCGGATTGGTCACGCTCAACAGGAACAACTCGCCCGGTTCGAGGCGCCGGCAAAGCTGCAAGGATGGCAGCGGCCGGCCCAGCCGGTCGGCAGGCAGCGCGGCGGCCGCAGGCACGCCGTCGATGCGTACCTGCCCGGCGACGATGCAAACGTGTTGCGGCGCGACTGCGCCCACACGTTTGAGCAGCGGCACGCGCGTCGGCAGGTAGCCGCGTTGCGCAGCCAGCATGGCGGCCCTGGCGGGCAGCGGCACCAGCACGATGCTGTCCACGGACAGCGGACGTGGCAGCGAGGCGGTGCGCGAGTCGAACGGTTCGATGCGATACCAGCCGACCGCCACGCTGTCGGACGGGTTGTAGGTCAGGCGTGGCAGCGGCGACACGAAAGCCGCCCAGGCCAGCGCAGCGAGGCCGACGGCGGCGAAGCCCGCCAGGACGATGCGAGCGCGCAGGCGCGAACGAGGACGCGGCGCGGGGCCGGTTGTGGAAATGGCGGTCATGTGAATGTCCTCCCGGCCAGCCAGGCGGCGTGCCGTTCTGCGGTGTATTCGGGCAGCGGCGAGCGCGCCGCGAGCCGGTTGGCGAGCGTGCGCCAGTACGCGGGCGACACGGCTGTGGGCGCGATACCCAGCGCCTCGATGCCGTCGATGCGTTCCAGCACGGCGCGCACGTTGGCATCGCCTTCGGCGTGTAGAAGCAGGCGCGCGCCCGGCTGCACGCCGGGGATGCGCTGCACGGCGTCGAGCGGCGTGGCGGTCTGCATCACCATGAGCTGCCAGCGGATCGTGCCGTAGTCGTTGGCCTGCCAGCGGATGCGGCAGAGCACCGCGTTCGGCAGGAACACGGCGCAGCGCCGCCAGCGGTCGAGCTGGAGCGTGCGGGCCGGTTCGCCAAAGCGCAGGTAGAGCTTGAAGCGATGTTCGATGTAAGCCAGCGCCACGCGCGTCAGCGGCACGTTGCCGGCCTGGCCGGCGAGTGTCGAAAGCGCGGCCGGCGGCGCAGCCGTGGGCGCGAGCGCCGCAGGCAAAGCGGATGTGTTCATGGCGTGTTCTCCCTGCGGTGTTCTGGAAACTCGCGTTCCAGCAGGCCGCGCAGCAGTTCGGCCACGGTCACGCCTCGCGTGAAGGCCGACACCTTGATGCGCGCCCGCATGGCGGGCGTGATGTCGAGGGTCAGGCGAGCGGTGTAGAGGTCGCCCTTGCCCAGCGCATCGGCGTCGCCCTGGCGAATCCACGCCTCGGCGTGTGGATTCGCGGGCGGACGTGCGCCGATGCCGACGCGCTTGGCCGTGCGTTTGCTGTTCGGTGGCTGCTTCGCTGTCATGTCGGCCACCGCAGCAGTTCATCGGCCAGCGCGGCGATCTCGCGTGCGGCGGCGCTGTCCGGCGCGGTTTCGCGCGCGAGACGACCGGCGGCCACGCTGTCGGCGAAGACGATGCGCTGATGCACTTCCGAGCGCAGCGCGGGCAGCGGCTGTTCTGCGAGCGATTGCCGCGCCTCGCGGCCGATGATGGTGGTGCTGACGCGCCGGTTGATGACGAAGGCCGCGCGCAGCGCAGGCCGGAACACCTGCGCCTCGCGGATCAGCGCCACCATCTCGGCGCTGGCCCAAAGGTCGTAGGGGCTGGGCTGCACCGGGATCAGCACGCGCTCGGCCGCCAGCAGTGCGGAGCGCGCCAAGGCGGCAATCCTGGGTGGCCCATCAATGACGACGTGATCGGCCCGTCTGGCGAGTTCTGGCGCTTCCTGATGCGGCGTTTCGCGGGCGAGGCCCACTGCGCTGAACAACCGTGGCAAGCCCTGCTGGCTTCTACGCTGCGTCCAATCGAGCGAGGAACCCTGCGGGTCGGCATCCAGCAGGATGACGTGCTGGCCGCGCAGCGCGAGTTCGCCCGCGATGTGGGTGGCGAGCGTCGTCTTGCCGACGCCGCCTTTCTGGTTGAGCAGAGCGAGGATCATGGCGCGGCCCTCCTTACTGGAAAGCCGGGCTTTGCCTGTCCTGCGAAACGGGGTTCGCCGTGCCGTTTGGCGGTTGTCCACCGAAACGGCGCGCTTCTACTAAAAGTTATGTATTTACCGTTAGGGAAGTTAAGGGGCGAGAAAACCCAGCAACGGCACGGGTTTTCAGCCGATTTTGTTGCCCGATAGCACGAGGATTTTTTGCCTGATAGCACGAGCCTTCTGTTGCCTGATAGCACGAGTGAATTAACAGGTGTTCCCGCAGTTATCCCCGTGCCGTGGGCGGCACAGGCCGGAAGGTCAGCAGCTCGGTTTTCTCGCCGGGCATCCGCTCGATGCCCAGGACGTAGCCGGGCAATGACTGCCGCGCCACCAGCGTGCGCAGGTCGGCGGCGAAGTCGTAGAAACGGGCTACGCTGCCCGACTTGCGGTACAGGTGCTGGAAATCGAATTGCCAGCCGTGCTCCTGCCGGCCGCCATGCTTGCGCACCAGCCGGTACAGCCAGCGTTCGATGCCGCCGGTCAGCCGGAAATAGGCCGGGTCGATGGTCAGCACCAGGGCGGCGTCCACCACGCCCGCGTAGAACCAGTCCGGCAGGATCAGCTCGATGCCCAGCGGCGTGCCACTGGCATCGGCCAGTTCTTTCCATTCGTTGATCCACGAGAATCGGTGCAGCCGCCTTCCCGTGGTTTCGCGGATGGATGTGGCTACTGTGGTCGATTGCAGCCGGTCGAGCGCGGCCTTGAGGCGTTGGTAGTCGCGCAGCGACGTACCGCGCCCGATGAAGCGCAGGATCTCGTAGGGACGCACCTGCATCAGCCGAGAGGTCGGGATGCCCGCATCGCGGGCTTCCACGATCTGGCTGGCGGCCCAGATCAGGATGTCGGCATCCCAGATCGTCGCGATGCCGTGTTCCTGCGTGCCTTCCACGCGGATGGTGATGCTCCCGCTGCGGAAGTCGATCGGCGCGGTGCGCCGCGACTTGGCGAGTGAGAAGAACGGAAAGGCCATCAAGTCCTGGCTGTCGCGCGGCGCCATGTCGCCCGGCAGCGCGCGGAACAGGTCGAGCTGTTCCCGCTGCCGCACTGGTCGCTGCCGGCGGGGCAGCGATGGGCTGGACATGGCGATGGCCACCGGCGAGCCAGAGATCAGCGGCCGTCACGGTAGTCGCCCGCATGCCGTTCGGCATATTCCGGGTCGGAAGTCGCCGCGTAGCTGCGCGCATCGGCCCAGGCGTCGAGGTCGCTCACGGCATACATGACGCGGCGGCCGAACTTGCGGAACTTCGGCCCGCCGCCAATCACGCGCTGTTTCTCCAGCGTGCGCGGCGACAGCCGCAGGTAGTCGGCGGCTTCGTCGTTGGTCAGGTAGCGTTGGGGCTGCGCGGGCGCAGCGACAGCAGCGGCGGCAGGCCGCAAGGGAGCAGGTCGCATGGGAAGCACCTCCATCAAGCCCGGCCACACCACGCGGCCGGATAGAGGCACTTTCAAGAAAGCGAGGCTTCTTGCTAAGGGACGAATTGCAGGGACTGCAAAACGTCCCCCCTTACTGCGATGCCACTGGCGGAAGCTGCGCCAGGCTGCGATAGCCGCCGCGCATCAACGCCTCGCCACGCCGCACCAGCCGCCGCACGCGGGCGCGCAAGGCGCTGTCCTTGTGCCAGTCGGCCGCGACGGCATCCGCGCCGAACAAGCCTTCGGCCACTTCGCGCAAGGACGCGCCCGCCAGGGTGGCGTCGAGCGCCTGCAAGGTGTGCAGTTCGAGCACCGCGGCCGGTGTGGGCCGGGAGCGGGCCGCCGCCACAGGTGCGGCGACGGTCGCGGCCGACAGCGCATCTAGTTCGGCCGCGAGCGTGCGATAGCGCGCGCAGGGCGTGGCGCAGGCGCGGGTGGCGTAGAGGTAGGCCATGCCATCCTCCAGGCCCGGTGCGAGGACGATCCGCAGGCAGCAGCCGGGCCAGTGCGACACCAGCACCAGACGCTGGCCGTCGTGGATCAGTTGCTTGCGGCCAGGCACGCGCCAGAACTCGAAGGCGTATGCGTCGGGTGGCGGGTCGGCATCGGGGTAGAGTTGCACCACGGCATCGTGATCGGGGAACCAGGCCGGATATGCGTCACGCGCATCCAGGGCGGGATCTTCCAGCAGGCGCAGGCCCCACGCCTGCGCTGCGTCCGGCCGGCGGCGACGGCGCAGCCAGTCGCGGCGGTAGTCGGGATTCCTTCGCAGGTACTCCCAGGCCAGCGCGGGGCCGTCCAGGTGCAGGATGTAGAGATAAGCCGCTGTCGGATACCAGTGTTCGGCGCTGCGATCAGTCATGGCGAAACCTCCCTGTGCTTGGGGTGCGTCGCCACGGATTCCGCCGTGCGGGAGCTATCGAATCGCCATCAGGTCGTCATCAAAAAAGGTTAAGCTGTAACTGTCGGTGTCAAGACCGTTTGGCTCCGGCGTGTTGCGGAAATCGTCTGAATGCGACGGCTGCGCAACCCGGAAATGGTGCGCGGCATCGGATACCGTGCCGCAGGCCGCGCCAAAGATCATGACTGTTTGCATCAGGCTGGCACCGCTTCGGTGCATCAATGCCGATTGAGACCGTACAGGTCTTGGGTAAGACCGAAATAGTCACAATGCGCCCCGGCTGGCCGGGCTGGCCGGGCTGCGCTGGCCTTCATAAGTCCGTGATCGCGCCGTTTTCCTGCGCCAGCCGGACGTACTCCGACAGCGGGCGCAGCGCCTGGAAATACCGATCCCGCCGCACCGGCAGCTTGCGCGGACCGACGATGCCGGCCAGGTCGGAGAGCTTCACCGTGCCCAGCGAGGGCATCCCGATACCGAGGTCGATCAGCCCGTAGGCCGTGTCGTCATCCGCAGGGTCGAGCGACACCAGCAGCCAGGTCACATGCGCGTCGGGGGTGAACAGCCGCACCACGGGCAGCGGGTCGAGGTGCTGGCCAGCGGCGAGTGCCGCTCCGTGGGCGAGCAGCCGGGCGCGTTCGTCAGCGGTGACAAGTGGCAGGGTCATGGCCGGAACCTCCACGAAACCGAGGATGCGCGGATGCGCTTCTGCGTCGAAGCACGGATGCGCAAGCCATCGCATCCTGAGAAGAACGCAAGCGCAAAAGCGGAATTGTAGAAAGCCGGAAAGACACGGATGCGATTCCCCGGTTCTGCTGGAATCCGTAGATACGGATTTCCGTAAAGGCACGGAACAGGGTTTTGTCGCCAATGAGTTAAAGATAACGTGGTTTTAATTGTCCTTCGATTCGACGCTTCTGTCTATGCAGAAGCGATCCGTTCAGCCTGGCCGACCGGCCGGCGTTACCACTTTCGATGCCGACCTGGCGCAAGCCTTCGGCGCGGCGGTGCGCGCGCTACGGATGGAGCGAGGGATTGCGCAAGAATCGCTGGCGCACCTGGCCGGCATCGAGCGTTCGCACATGGGCAAGGTCGAGCGTGGCGAACACATGCCCACGCTGGCGGTCATTTTCAAGATCGCCCGCGCACTGGATTGCAGTACGGCGGTGCTGATGGCCGAGACGGAAAGCCAGATCGCGGCGTCCGAGACATAGCCGCAAGCGGAGCGCGCAGCGCCATCAGGCGCGAATGCACTGAGGGATTGAAGCCGCATGGCCGTGACGGCTTGCCGGCACGGGGCGCAGCCCGAAAGCCCGGCGGCGCTTCCAGCGCCGACACGCCATCTTGTGCTTGCTGCCACGGGCTTCGATCCATTCGACCATCACCGATGCGATGCCGCCGCTGGACATGTGGAGCAGGAGACAACCGCCGAAACCATGTGCGTGCGGTGCTGCGATCAGCACCATCGCGCCCCGCCGCAATGGGCGGGGCGCGGTGGGCGGCCGTCAGGCCGCCTTGGGCTTGCTGCGCGACCAGATCAGGTCGTGCGTGCCGTCCTCGTTCTCGATCAGGCGGGCATAGACCGTCGCCGGGAACGAAGGATCGTCGAGGGATACGGACACGTAGGGCCGTCCGGCTTCGCTGGTCTTCTTCCATGCCGCGCCGATGTCGTGGCCGGCCGCCTGAAGGCGGAAGTCGGGGGCGCTTTCGTTGTCGCCCTTGTCGTTGGCAACAAGCTTGACCTTGACGTTGAGGGTCAGGGTGCGAAGCGTGCCGGTGAAGCCGTCTTTCTCTGCGGTGAAGGTGCCTATGTTTGCCATGATGAATTTCCTTTCGGTTGAACAGGGTTCGCGCCCATCGCGTCCTGTTGTGATCCGACCGGCGGGGGACGGGCTGGCTGCACCGCTTGCGGGCGCAACGCAGTGGAGCGCCTGGAAGCGAAAAGAATTTGTCCCGCGAGGAATGCGCGCAGCGCAGGGGAAATTGTTTTCGCTAGAAGGTTGCAGCAAGCCCGGCCACCGCCAGGATTCACAAACAGACAGGACGCCTTGGGCCGACCCGCTCCGAAAGGAAACATGGCCGACTCGGCTCCCCGCGTGACGGCTTCACCGGCTTGCGCCCCGGCACGGGCAAGGACAACGCCCAACGACAAGGTGAAAGCGTCCCTGACGTAGCGGGCGGCCTCTTGCTTGAGGCGTGGCGTGGAAGCTCCATTGCAAGGCCGGGTGGCGTGTCGGTGAACCGTCCTTCGTGACGTACAGGCGACGAACCGCCAGCGTCGAGGACGGCACGCTTTCGTGCAACCTGTGGCAGCAAGCCAGGGCGTAGGCCCACAAGCCCCGATCATTGTGGCGGGGCGCATTTGGTCGGAATGTCGTCGGCGCTGTGCGCCGACGCACTGATGGGCTTCAAGGGTTTCCCGCGCACAAGGCTACTTGTGCGCCGCCCCTGCGCGGCCTGCCCGAAGGCGGCGCAGGGGCGCTCTGGCTTTGGGCCTTGAACACCGGGCGCGGCCACGACCGCGCCCGGATTTTTGGCATTCCCCGCGCCCAAGACGGAACGGCTTGGGCGCGGGGCTGCTCCCTATTCTTTGGTTTCGATGATCCACCACACGGCACGCGGCAAGGCGCGGCCCGTGATGGGATGCAGGTCTGTCAGGTCGGCGCGGGCCGTCCAGCCGCGAGGCGGGCGGTAGCCACGCGCGTCGCCAGCGCCATGCCAGCGACGGGCGCGTAGCGTGCCGGGGGGCGTAGGTCGCGGCCATGCGGGGGCGGTTCGTGGTGTCGTGGCTCATGGGGGGAATCCTCGGCATGAAGCGCCCCGGCCGGGGCGCTATCCGTGCTGCAAGGTCACGCGGCCAGTGCCTCGGCCTGCGGCTGCTCATCCGCCACGGCGACGACTTCCTCCGGTTGTTCGGCTTCCTCGTCCGCCGCCACGTCCTGCGCGTCCTGCTGCGTGGCTTCGGCGGCGAAGAAGGCGGGCATCCAGCCGGTGCCATCGGCCAGCCGCTCGGCTTCGCTGGCAATGTCGCCTTTCTTCAACTTTGCCAGCCGGGTGACGTGCGCCGGGGCGTACTGCTCCACGGCTTCCAGAATTGCGGCCTTCGGCACATGCTGGAAATAGCCGTCAGCGGTGGGCTTCCACCATGCGGCCATTTCCAAGCCGACAGCCTGCGCCAGTTCCGCGCCCGGTTGCTGCGCCGTAGCGCGGGGCGTCACCACGTCCACCGTGGAAGCCACGCACACGGCCAGCAGCCGCACCAGTTCATCCTGCGACTTCGCCAACAACGCGGCGAGCAGTTCGGCGCTGTCCTCCGGCAAGGCTTCGCCTGCCACCTGTTGCAGTTCGCGCAGCGCCACGGCGGCGGGCGATTCCGGCCAGTCTGGGGCCATGCCTTCCAGCCGGCCTTGCAGTTTCAGGCTCACACCCAGCGGCAGATCGTGGCCGTAGTAGCTTTCCTGCAAGACGGTCTGCACCATGCCATGCACCAGCGCGGCCAACGCCACCTGCGGATGCCGTGCGACTTCGATTTGCAGCGCGGCGGTACGGTGGGCACTCAACCGCTGCGCCAGTCGGTCGGACATGGCGGCGGTCTTGGGTGCGTTGTCCGCTTCCTCGCCTTGGTCGTCGTTGTCGACTTCGCCTTCGCTGCCGAAACCCTGCCGCAGCCGTTCCAGCGTGCGCAGCGCCTTGGCTTCCGCTTCGCGCAGCAGCCCGCGATGAATCACGGCCTGCCCGTCGCGGTCGATGCTGACGATGGCACCGGCTGCGGCCTTCACGTTAGCCGCGTAGTGCAGCAAACCATCTTCCAGCGCCTGCAACTGCTCGCCCAGGCGTTCGCCTTCCTCCTGCAAGGCATCGGCCTTTTCCTCGTCCTCGTCGTCCAGCGCGGCAGCCACGGCTTCGGCCACTTCGTGCATCTTGGCTTGCAGCTTCTCGATACGCTGCGCGTCGCGCTTGTTCGGGTTGCGGCGTTCCCTCGGCGCACGCTGGAAGGTTTGCAGGTCGGCATGGGTCATGCCCGGTGTGGCATCCACCCATGCCCAACCTTCGGCCTGCACCTCGGCGGCGATGCCTGCCAGCTTGTCTTGCGCCAGCCGTTCCAGCAGCGCGGGATCGGTCAGATACACGCCCTTGTCGCCTTCCGCGAACAGGTCGCGGCGGATGCCGCCGCCTGCCTGCTGGTAGCCGTCCAACCCGACGAAGCGCACCAGCGGATGCCGGTAGGCGTCGATTTCCCGTTCGGTGAGGCGGTCACGCAGGTTGTGCGGGCTGCGCTGCCATGTGGGGGCATCGTAGAACGCGGCTTCCTGCGCGGTGTGGTCGTCGGTGATGGCAAGGGCCATCAACTGATCGAGCGTCACGGCTTCGGCGCGGTAGTCGGCCAGCAGCCGGGGCGAGACGTTCGCCAGCTTCAAGCGGCGCTGCACCACCAGCGGGGACACGCTGAAATCGGCAGCTATATCCTCGATGGGTCGGCCTTCGGCCACCAGCGCGGCGAATGCCTCGAATTGGTCGGCGGGGTGCATGGCTTCGCGCTGCACGTTCTCGGTGAGGCTGGCTGTGCGGGCGGTTCCATCGGCCACCAGCAGGCAAGGCACGTCCCATTCCTTGCTGATGCGGCGCTTCTTCGCCAGCAGCTTCAACGCGGCCAATCTGCGGCCACCGGCCACCACTTCGTAATGCTCGCCATCGGCGGCGGCAATGACGATGAGGTTTTGCAGCAGGCCGACACGCTGGATGCTGGCGGCGAGTTCGGGAATGGACATGCGCGGGATCTTGCGCACGTTGCGCCCGGTCGGGCGCGATACCAGCCGCGACAGGGGAACCAAAATCAAGTTCTTGGTCGGGTCGGCGGCTTCCAGCAGGATAGCGGCGGCGTTGTTGAGGGCGCGGGCTTCGGTTTGGGTCATGGCGTTCATGGTGATAACTCCTATCGGTTCAGGGATGCAGCAGCGAAGAAAGCGGCAAGGGCTGCTGCCTGCCCCTGCCGCGTGGGGAATCAGGCTTTCAACTGGCGCAGGCCATCGGCCAGCATCCAGAGGGCGCGATTGAGGCGCACATCGGAATCAATGCCCTGCACGGGGCGGGTCTGCTGGCGGCGTCCGTTGGCGCTGCGGCCGTTCAATCCGCCTTTGGTCAGGTTTTCTTGGGTGCGGTTGAACACGCTCCACAAGTCCGGGCGGCGGTCATCGAACCGGCGCGGCATCAGGATTTGCGATTCGGTGATGGGCGCAGGCTTGTTGTCGGTGGGGTCGTACTTGAGGGCCAGCGCGGCGCGGGCGAACACTTCGGCTTCGCCTTCGTCCAGCGTGATCGCGCGCATGGCATCGCGGGAATCCTTCACCCGATCAAAGCCGCGCAAGACTTCGTAAGCGCCTTCGATGACATGCCCGGAAACATCGCCTTTGTGGGGCACGCGCACATCGGCCACGGTGTCGCCACACACAAGGCCATTGCTGCACACGAACCGGAACATGCCGGCCAGCATCTGATAGCTGCTCGTGCCATCGTGCGAGTTCAGCAGCACAATTTCGTTGGCCTCCGCGCCGTTGATCTGGCTGGCGTGACGCAGGCGCAGCATGTGTTTGGTGTGTTCACGCTTGCCTTCATCGCGCACGCGGGTCTGCGTCACCATGAAGGGCTGGAACCCCTCTTTGCGCAGTTCGGCCAGCACGGCGGCGGTGGGGATATAGGCGTACCGCTGCGAACGGCTTTCGTGCGGCGCATCCGCGAAGATGGACGGCGCTACGCGGTGAATCTGGTCATCGGACAGCGGGTAATCGCTGCGCAGCGAGGGGGAACGGGAAGCGAAACGGGATGCGAGTTGCATGGTCTTTCTCCTGACGAAAAGGGTTTGCTGTTCACACCGCACACCGGATTCCTAGATTCGGAGCCCAGCCTTTCGGCTGTTCTGTGCGGTTGGCACGAGGAACCCGGTTGGCCCTGTTGCCACCGTCTTTCCTGAGTTCATCGCCCGCGGCCAAAGGAGCGCGCGGACGGGGGCCGTCAAGGAGCCAAGCGCAGGGTTGGTGCGGCCCGCAGGCGCAGCCGAGGACACGGCCCTGCGCGCCTTGACGGCGCACGGGAGCGCGCTACGGTCGCGGACAAGGTGATGAAGTCAGGGGAGACGGCTGGACATGGCAACGGCCGCCCTCATGTGCCGAACCGCACGCAAGCGAAGCGCGCAGGCCCGAAGCTGGAAGCCGGGCCGTAGGCGTCAGCCGAGCGGAGCGAGGGAACGATGGAAGCCCGTCAGGGGCGAAACCCCGCAGGGGGTTCGATGCGCAGCACGACAGCGCGACCGGCCATGTTTCTTGGCCGGGGACGCCCATGCCTGCTTTAAACGGATATCCGGGCTGATGCCGAAATCGGTGCTTTTTAAGCGGCATTTCGACTGGCGACGAGGAAGACGCCTGCCTATCGTGAGGTCTTCGCCACTTCGGAGAATGACCGTGAACCAGCAACCTTCCATCGAGGCTTCAACGCCCGACACACCGCCGCCAGGCATCTTCCTGCCCTCGATGACCTGGACGACCGATCAAGAGGTTGTCGCAGCGGAGAAAAAGCGGCTTCTGGCCTTGCACAAGCAGCTCAATGCCCTGGTAAACAACACGATCACTTCGGACGAAACCGCAACGTGGCGCATGATGGCCGAAGAATCGCTGCGCCAGTTGGATCATGACATCGACGCGCTGTTCGACTGGCTGGAAGCAACGGAGCGCGGCGAACGCCGAGAACGATGCGACAGGCTGTACGACTGATTTCCGACGAGTCGATCCGGCGCAGCCGGTTCGGCGGTCCAGGGGCGCCAAGCATCGCGCGGCGGGGATAGCCCGCAGGGCTTTCCCCTGGAGGCAAGCGAAGCGCGCAGCGCCCCGTGAGGGGCGCGTAGGCATCACGCAGAGTCGTCAGGGCGCAGGCTGAATTCCGGCACCGGCATCCACGGCGAGTACGAGTTGATGGAAGTAGCGCCTACCGAGCGCGTACAACCCCGAAGGCCCGGCAGGCCGATAGAACCCGGTGACGCGGCGGCGGAACTGCAAGCCTGCGTCGTTCGTGTAGATCACCGCGTCGCCGATCTTGAAGTGCAAGTGGTGTCCTTGAGCGGCTTTCAGCCCGGAGGTGCGGCGCAGGCCAGCATCGCGCCGCACGCAGCTTCAACATCTGCCAACGATACGGGCGTCTGGCGCTCGTTGTTCCACGCCTCACTGAAACTCATGCGGACGTCAAACCAGTGGTTGGCGGCGCGCATGAGAGGGCTGCTGCGCCGAACTTGGCCTCGAAGTCAAACGGCATGCATCGTGCACTCGGGTGCTCCGCCTCATATTCTTGGTCGGTGCTCATTTCAATCCTTCAGCGGGGCAGTAGAACGCCCACCAGATCCGGGGGGGTCCATGAAGATCGTTCGCCGCCCACACTTGCCCGACGTGAAAGGAGGGTGAGCATGGACGCAGACGAATGGTGCAGGCGCTGCGGCGAGTTGGAGGTCCAGTGTGGCGTCGCTGAGGCGGTCGAGCGGAGCGCGATGGAGGTTGCGGCCTGCATGCTCGACGCCGAGAATTGGCTCAGCCGGGACGTGCTGAACGACCTGGCTGCGGCGATCACGGGGCACGCCGAGGCGCGCGTCCGATGGATGCGGCATGCCCTGGCGGACCCGGGCGCACTGGAAGCGTGACCGATCACGCCTTGACACCCTGCTGGGCGACGCGGACGGCGTCCACCTCGCGCTCGAATCGCTCGGCCGCGATGCCGTCGAACTCCACGTGGTCGTCGGGGTGGATGACTAAGCCGCCGAACTGGTCCATTCGGGTGCAGCGCTTGGCGTGACGCCACCGCGCCGCATCCTCGGCATCCTGACCGACCGCGTCGTAGACCGCGACATTGCGTCACTCGTAGCCGGGCAGCTCGTCAAGGCCTTCCAGCTTCGTCGCGCTGTCGAACACCTCTTGGACGACCTCGCCAGTTGCAACGTGCACCAGTTCGTTGTGCCACCCGTAGGGCGTCCGCACTGGCGGCGGGACGACCATCTCCTGGTCGGTCATGTCGTGAAGTTGAGGCATGATGTTCTCTCGTGTGTCGGCAGGGCAGAAAGTCAGGCGAATTCCGCGTCACCTGAGGCCGACGCACTTACGTACAGGGGTGTTGCATCAAAGCTACCCCTTCGTGTTGTGCGAACCTCTCGGCAGCGTCTTTCGTTTCCAAACATTGCCCGACCAATCAGGGCCAAAGAGCTCCAGTTTTCTCTGCGTTATTCATAGGCCTCGACCTTCCATGGGTGCGCAAGGTGATTTACTTCCGGCTTGCTCATGCTCGCACCACCGAGAAGTCGTCGTCAGGTTGAATGCCGGGAGGCAACTCGGATTCCTCGGTTTTAGCCTCAAGGATGTCGTCCTCGCTAAGTCCATATTCATGCAGTGCGGCGCAGCGAGCCAAGGCCTCGGTGTCTGCCTGCACGCGACCTAACGTCACATCGCCACTGCGGAGTTTGTGAACCACAACGTTCCAGCTTTTCATGGTCATAAGTTGCCCTTGTCGATGCACTTATTGTGATTCATTAAGTCTAGGTCGTCAAAGACTTGTTGTGATTTTTTTAGTGATTCGAAAAGTGCCGTAAACTTACGAACCATGGAACCCAAGAAGATGGGGCGGCCGCCCACGCCCCCGGAACAGAAGCTGTCCCAGCGGTCTATCCGCCTGACGGCTGGACAGTGGGCCAAGATTGACCAGTTCGGCCTCCTATGGCTTCGGACGCTCATAGACCGCGCCAAAGCCCCACCCAAGCCGACGGAGGCGGAATGACGGACCTCATCGCCTGGAGGACTAGACGGTTACTGCCAAGGCCGAGGAAGAGGGGTTCGAGGTACTGGAGGCCTTCTGCAGGCCGCAGCCAGACACCTGCCCGAAGTGCCGCGTCATCCACCACCTGTACAAGCACGGCACCAAGGAAGCGACCTTCTGGGACGCGCCCCACCACGGCTTCCCTACCACGTTCCGGGCGACCGTCCAGCGCTACCGGTGCCGGTCTTGCGAGGAGACGTTCCTGCAGCCGCCTGGCAATTGATGATCACTCCAGCGTGTCGTTCGCCCAGGTACTTGGCGACGAGACGGCGTTGAACTGCGTGCAGTTCCTGCGAGACGCTGTCGCCTACTACGCCACCATCGGCGTTCGCATTGAACGCGTCATGACCGACAACGGCGTGGGTTACAAGAACGCCTTTCGCGCGGCCTGCGATGAAATGCGCATTCGCCATGTCCGCACTCGGCCCTACACGCCCAAGACAAACGGCAAGGTGAGCGCTTCGTGCAGACCAGTCTGTGCGAGTGGGCCTACGTCAGGCCCTATGAAAGTTCAGCCGACCGACAAGCCGCGCTGCAGCCCTTCATCGACAGCTACGACTGGTCTCGTCCACACTCTGCACTCAACCATCAGCCGCCCATGAGCCGCATCGCCAGTGTGAACGACCTCTTGAGACTCAACACCTAGCCACCCGGGGCCACCTGCTGCCCTCCAAATTGCACAGCCGTGTCGGTCACCCACCGGTGGTGCCTCGGCGCACCGCCACCATCATGCCCATGGTGCTGGCACCGGCGACATCGGCGCGCTTGCCTCGTCAGAAACTGGCCTGCAACGCCAGCATGGCGGTGCGTGGCGCGCCATACCAGCCTTGGTTGTAGAAGCCGATCTGCGAGTAGTATTCTTTGTCGAGCAGACAACCGCTGTTACGCAATCGGGAAATAGGCTGTGCCTCATGATGATTCGGTCTGCTTGCGAAGCGAGGGGGCTTGAGCCGTGAAACCAGGGACATCCCATTACCTTCGGATAAGCGGCGCCGTGAAGGCCAATACGGAATCGAGGAACTTCTGACGGTCGCCGGTGGGCTGGAGGTGGACGTAATGGGAAGCGCCGGGAATCTCGACTACGGTCACCGACGCCGCACTGGTTAGATGCGCATGCAATGTTGCTACATCGGTCGAGCGAGACCAAAAGTCAAACTCCGAGCGCAGGATGAGGACGTGTGCACGGATGAATGAGGCGTCGAAGATCGGACGTCCATTGACCATCTTGAGCGTGTCGGCCGTGGGACCTGACGGGAAGCGGAAGCTTGGCGGCTGGCGTGTATCAGCCGTCGCATCGCCCTCCATCGACAGCTGGACGTAACGCGCCAGGAAGTCCTTATTGATGCCCTCGCTGCGCCAGCGGCCGACTAGGTTGTCGGCCGTGGCCAACCGGTAAGCGGCATGCCGTGAGCGATCCAGTTCCGCCGGCAGTTGCGGATCACCGAATTCCTTCTGTAGGGACCAACCACCCGCCGGTCCGCCGTAAGCGGCGTTGTAGTAGACAAGGTGCGAGATACGCTCTGGATACAGCGACGCGTAATGCCCCAGCCATTGGGAGCCGGTCGCCCAGCCGATGGCGGCGAGCCGGTGATCGTCGGGATGCCGGCGGCGGATGTCGCTCACCACGGCGGCTATGTCGTGCACGGCTTCGTTCGAGCGCACCGCGACCGGTCCGCCCGGCTCGCTCTGCATCTCAGGCGGGAAGGCCGAGCGCCCGAAACCGCGCACATCCATTAGGTAGACCCGATGTCCGGCCCTGGCGATTTCCTGTGCAGCCGAGGTGCCCGGTGCATTCACATGCCAACTCGCCAACACGCCGGAGCGGCCGCCGTTGACCATCAGCATAGGCCCACGATCCGCGCTCGTCTGCGTGTCACGCAGTTCTCGCACGAAGATGCTCTGGCCATCTTCGCTGGTGACGGTGAAGTCGCGCTCGATCAGTTCCGCCCTCGCGGACAAGGCAAAAAAAATGCTGAGGAAGATGGCTGCGAGTACGGCCTTCATCAATTTCTCTCCGTGAGCAAACACTGGAGAGTGAGCGTAAGCTCGCCATATGATGCAATCAATATCAACGATTGGCATCGATTGATACCAAGGAGCGCATCGATGGAGTTCAGCCAGATTCGCCACTTCCTGGCTGTCGCCCAGACATTGCACTTTGGTAGGGCTGCGGAACAATTGGACATGACGCAGCCGCATCTGAGTCGCGCCATTGCCAAGCTGGAGACGGAACTGGGCGTGCGGTTGTTCTTGCGCACCAGTCGCAAGGTGCGGCTCACCGTTGCGGGAGAGGTGTTCCATGCCGAGGCGTTGGAACTGGTACAGGGCCAGCAACGTGCGGGCGTTCTGGCCAGAGCGGCGGCTTCCAAGGGCAGCAGAGTGCTGCGCATCGGCTTTGTGTCGGCTGCGCTCTATTACCTGCTGCCGGCCCTGCTGCGCGAGTTGCGGGGGATGGATATGGGTGTTGGCACGCAACTTAGGGAGATCTCTACGCAGGAGCAGGTAGACCTGCTTGCAGCAGGAGAAATCGACCTTGGACTTGGGCATCCACCCATCCAGCCCCATGGCCGCATCGTGAGCGAGGTCTTGAGCAGTGACCGCTTCGACGCCCTATTGCCGGCAGACCATCGCTTGGCGAGTCAGACCTCAGTGACGTTTGCGCAACTTGCAGCGCATCCTTTCGTGCTGTTTACAGAGACTCAGGGGCCGGTGCTGTATGCGACGATCCGCGATCAATGTCGTCTGGTGGGTCATCCCATGATCGTCGCTCAGACGGCGAGCAGACTGCACAGCCAGTGTGCGCTTATCGCGGCAGGCTTGGGCGTTGGTTTGGCACCCATCCAGTCGCGCAGCCTGCGCGTGGAAGGAACGGTGCGTCTATCCATCAAGCCCTATCCTGCATCCTTGCAGTTGCCGTTGGCGGTCTTCCGGGATAGACGTAGGCATTCGAGCCTTCATGAGGCATGCCTTCGGCTGCTGCGTCGGCTCGCGCAGTCGGGCGAATGAGCCATCCATTTGCTGGCGCGTCACCACGCTGACCGACTGCGGCGTCTCGCGGATCGACAACGACAGTCCGGTGGCCGTTCGCATCGCTTCGGTCGCATACGAGCGTGTGTTTTCGGTCACTTCCGGCTGTACCGAACCCGTGACCGTGATGGTCTGCAATTCGACCAGTCGGTCCGTGGCGTCGGCTCTTGCGCGTGCACCTGACCGCCCAAGGTGGTCAGCAGCAGGACCAAGTGGACGAGCACGATCAAGGAAGGCGTACGCAAGGGTGCACTACAGGGGAATGCGGTTGGCATTTGTGCGTCTTCTCCATCAAGAATCCAGGAACGAATAAGTCGGAAGCAAAAGGCAATGAAAATCATTGGTCTGATTCAGCTTTCCAACCTATTGCCAGATTTGCAAACCCTAAGGAAAACGCCGAATCTGCTACACGGGTCGGGCCGGCGTGCGCAAGCGCATCCACATCCAGAGCGTCATACTGACACCCGTGCAGGCCAGCATGATCAGCGCCATGCGCAAGGGCCGCCCATAGATCAGTGGCACGCACCAACCAGCGACCAGAGAGAACGCCATCATCTGGCTGAAGCCCAGCAGAGAGGCCGCCATGCCTGCACGGGATGGCGCCCTGGCAAGCGCACGAAGCGTAAGGGCCGGCATGACCATGGCCAACCCGCCAGTGAAAAATGCTGGCAGAACTACCGCCCACGGCAAGGCTGGCGTCGGCGCGCTGGCCAGGTAGAAGACGTTGGCTAGGCTGCCCCCTGCCATCAACGTGTAGGCGCCCGGAATGGTCCATGTGCTGGCCCAGCGCGAGGGTAGGCGTGCTGCGAGCAGCGCGCCCGCCATGGCCCCTGCCACTAGCGGCAGGAACAGGACGGCGAGCGCCGTTTCCGGCAAGCCCAACACGTGCCCGACGAAATCCGGCGCACTTCCGATCAGGAACGCCTGGGAAGCCACCAGCAGGCTGGCGGCCAACGTCATGCCCCGATAGTGCGGATCACGCAGCAAATCCTGGGCATCGGCGAAGAGCGCCCGCCAGGCGAGCGGCTGGCGCCTGACGGACGGCAGGGTTTCGGGCAGGCGCGCGGCGCACAGCATCAATGTGCTCAGGGCCACTACCGCCAGAACGAAGAACACGGCACGCCAGCCCTGAGCAACCACCAAGTATCCCCCCACGATGGGAGCCAGCGCAGGCGACACGTTGAAGACCATGACGATGTAGGACAGGGTGCGCCGCGCGACCTCATCGTCGTAACAGTCCCGCACGATCGCCTCTCCGACCACCAGACCCGCACCGGCCGCCAGGCCTTGCAATGTCCGTCCGGCCAGCAGCCAGCCGAAGCCGGGAGCCAGTGCTGCCATCAGCGTGCCTGCGAGATACAGCCCCAGTGCGACCAGGATGATGCGCCGTCGTCCGAAGCAATCGGACAGCGTGCCGTGCACCAGAAGCATCGCGGCATAAGCGGAGGTATAGACTCCCAGCGTCCGCTGAACGGCTTCCGGTGTCACCCCGAACTCTTGCTCTAGCGCACCGAAGGCCGGCAGGTAGGCGTCGATGGTCGCGGGTGCGATACCCGCCAGCAGACCCAGCATCAGCACCATGAGTAGATAGGGAGTTTGGATGTTGCGCGGCATGGCGATCCACTGTCTGGGTATAAGCCTCGCGGAACGAGTGCGAGTTCCGCATCGTCGCGCAGGCTTGGAAGGACAATGGGTGCGAAACGTCGGACTGCGTTTGCGCAATGATGGGAATGTGCCGCTGCGGCGATTCCTGCGGGGTTCAGCCCCGTTGGCTGGGTGCGACGCCGTAGCGGGCGCGGAAAGCCGTGGCAAAGTTGGTGGCGTGGCGATAGCCCACGAAGTCTGCCGCCTGTTGTACGCTCCAACCCCGCGCCAAGCGTTGGTGCGCCACTTCCAGGCGCCGCTCGCGCAGCCAGTTAAAAACCGAGCAGTGGTAGGCCGCCTGGAATTTGACCCGCAGCGTGCTGGAGCTCATGCAGGCAGCTTGGCCAGTTCTGCCAGCGTGTGGTGTTCACCAGGGGCTTCGTATCGGCGCTCACGTACCCGTTCCAGCAGTTGCCGGTCTCGTGGCGACAGCGCCGGAACGGACTCGAACCCTTGGGACGAACACGCCAGCGCGCTGGCCAGCAACTGCATGCCAATCCCTTCTCACATCAGGCTGTGCAGCGAGCCCTGCAAAGGACAATCCATCACCCCTTCGATGGCATGCAGCAGGTGCGTCTGCACGCTCCATTGGCGCAAGCGCATGCGGGGGCGCGTACAAGCTCGCGCAACTGTGGATCATCGAGCTCGTCTGGCATGCTCAGCGAGATGCTCGCGCTGCGAAGGCGCTGGCCCGCAAAATGCATCCCGGTGATCGGTGCATCGTTGTCGTAAACCGCGCTCACGGCAGTTTGCGCTCGCATGCGAATCTCGTCGTGACGATCCAGCACCACCCGAGCCTGAACCTGAAGCATAACGATGGCGGAAAACTGCTGCGTCATCACCGAGTGGCCTCGTAATGGTGATGCACGACATATCGGACAGAAACAATTTCAATCCGGTGCGGAGCTCGTGTTCCTCGACGCGGCCTTCTGCAATGCACACATCGTCCAAGTGCTCGCAACGCCCAGAATACTGGAGTAAACGGTAACGGAATCCCGCATAGCCGCCCAGCCGGGTGAAGTCGGAAATCTTGAATCGGTTCATGGAAGTCTAGATGTACCAGTATCAGCAGCGGTGCCCGGCGTCTTGGCCGCACTGCAGCAATGAGCAAGGCTAACCAGAGATGGATTTTTAGTCTTATAGGCGAGGTTCTCGCGGTCGCAGCAGTCCCTGGTGAAGGTCGCGGTCACGGTCTGCCCCGAGTCGCACTTGATCTCGACGCCGTCCGAGCACCAGCGCATGTCGCTGCCTGCGACGGCGACCTTGCCTTCATGAGGCCGGATGGACTGGCGCCGCCTCGGTGCCTTCGGTAGCAGCAAGGCGTGGGTCACCATCACGCGGTAGATGCGCTTGGCATTGCCCCGCAGCGTACCGGTGGTGGCAATGCCGGTTCACCATTGCGCAGGCACGCCGGTAGCCATAGGTCGGCAACTCAGTGGTCTGAGCCGGGCGCAGCCCGCGAACCCGACGGCGGAACGCCGAGACGTCATCAGCAGGTATCGGGAACGAGGTCGAAGAATAGGGGAAGTCGATACGCTGGAGCGCGCCTTGCTCGTCTGGCGGCATCCTTTACCTTGGCTCTTATCTGGCTCCTAGACTAGACTGGCAAGGCATCTTGAATAGCAGGGCGGCAACCGCAAACCCGCGTGGGGATTGGCTTTCCGGCAGTCAGGCCGCTTGAGAATTCTGCTTGACAAAACTATCGAACAGGTTATCCACGTTGAGCGACACACTAAGGTTGCGGTCGATCTTGTAGCGAGCCATCAGGCTGACAATGGTCTTATTGCCTTGCCAAATATCCTGTTCACCCGTCTTGCTTTGCCAACGCACGCCGCCGCCCAGTGTCAGCCCCTGGAGGGGGCCAGTCAGGCGGTAGGTGGTAAAGAGCTTCACCGCGTTGCGCGGCAGGAAGGTGTTGAGCGATGCCCCCTGAGCATCGGTGGTTTGCGTGTGGGTGTAGCCAGCAGCAAGCTGCCAGTTGCGGGCAACTTCGCCGTTGACTTCGAGTTCGACTCCCTTGGAGGTGGTGCTCTCTTCGGCGGAATAGGCGGCGATGGATGAGCGCCAGACGGCCAGGTTGTCCTGCTTGGTCACAAACAACGCCACACTGGAATTCAGCCGGCCGCCGAGGTGGCTCCCCTTGACGCCAATTTCATAGCCGGTGCCTTCCAGCGGATCTAGCGCGTTGTTGTTCTGATCTTTGACCCACTGGCCCTGCGGGTTGAAAATCTTGGTCGCACTGCCGTACACCGCCCACTGCGGGGTCAGGTCGTAGACCACGCCGGCGTAGGGAACGAAAACCTTCTCGTCCGATGGCACCGAACTGGAGCTGCCGCTGTCGCTCCAGCTGCGCACATCCCGATCCCAACGCACGAAGCGGCTGCCCACAATCAACTTGAGGTCATCGCGCAGGTGGAAGCGGCTACTGACGTAGGCCGAATCGCTACTGGTCTTGGTGGACGAACCACCCGTGACGGGGAGGCTGGGCGTCGCGCGGTTGCCGTCGTAGTTGAATAGATCGGCGATGGTACCGCTGGCCGAGTTGGCATAGCTGTAAAGATAGCCCGCGTTCGTCGGCCCGCTGGTCTCGTAGCGAGAAAGCGTCAGTCCCCCGATCAACTCATGCTCGCGGCCGAACAGCGTGAACCCGCCCGTCAGATACAGGTCCAGGTTATGCTGGCGCGCCTTGCCCATCCATTGCACCGGCAGCAGGTTCGTACCACTGCCATCCTGCTGGAGCGTGCCGCGCAAATAGGCGAATAAGAAGTCGTAGTCGGTCTGCGTGTAGCTGTATTCGGCCTTGCCGGTCCAGCCGTTACTCCACTCACGCTCGACCGAAGCGAACACGCCATCGGATTGCTGGTTGTTGTAGGCCCAGTTCGGCGAATAGTTGAGCGTACGAGGCAAACTCGTGAGCGTGCCATCGGCATACAGGGCCGGCATGCCAGAGCGTTGGGGTGCATCAACGTCCAGCCGTTGGTGGTTGAAGCCGACTGTCAACAGCGTTGCATCGTCCAGATCGACTTCGGCAATGCCGTAGAGTGTGCCCGCCCTTTGTTTGTAGCGATCGAGCCAACCTTCCTGCTGGCTGTAGTCGGCCACCACGCGGGCGCGAACACTACCGCTCTCGTTAAGTTTGCCGGAGGCATCGACGGTGCCGCCACGCCGTTTCCAGTTTCCGGCCTCCACGCTGATGCTGGCCTGCGGGTTGAACGAGGGCCGCTTGCGGATCAGGTTGATCGTGGCGGCCGGGTAGCCCAGCCCGCTGATGAGACCGGTGGCGCCGCGCACAACTTCCACGCGGTCGTAGATGGCTGCGTTCTGGGCGAAAAGGTTCAGCCCGTTGTCGGTGGGTACACCATCCACCTCGAAGTTTCGGATCTCGAAGCCACGCGCGTAGTAGCCGTATTGGTCATCTCCGATACCGTTGTGCGACACGTGAATACCAGGCACAGCTTCAATCACGTCCGTCAACGTGCTGGCATTCATGTCCTCGATCTGCTGGCGGGTGACCACTGTCAGCGACTGTGGCGTCTCCTTCGGCGCAAGATTGAGGCGGGTGGAACTGCTCGATGAGCGCGTCGTGTAAGAGCCCGTGCCCTCCGTAGTAGAACCAGGCGCTTTGCCGGAAACGGTCACGGTTGCGAGCGTCGCCACTTCGTCGTCAGGCGCCGCCTTGATGACAATGCCGTCGCCTTCCCGCACGGCCACCAGACCGGTGCCGAGCAGCAGTTGATCGACGGCCTGCCGCACGGTCAGGTCGCCCTTGACCGCATGCGCCGTCTTGCCGGCCACCAGCGCGGGAGAGAACCCGATGGCCGTGCCGGTGGCGGCGGAGAGTTCATTCAGCGCAACGCCCAGCGGCTGCGCGGCAATGGAGAGGGTGAGGGCCTTGCCGCCGGCAACAGCGGCCTGGGCAAGTGCAAAGCCCGGCGTGCCCAGGGCCAGGGCGACCGCGAGGGCCAGAGGGGCGGGATGGAAACGGGGTTGTTTCGGCGGCATGGCGTCGTCTTTCACTGTCGAGTAATAAAAAAGAAATGAGATTCACTACTCTTAGTGACGCACCAGCTCGCCAGAACTACACCCCTTTCATAAAATTCTTCCAAATGTTTTGCACGGGCTTTGCCTCCTTCGAACAAGCCGCCTACGGCCGCTTGGCGATCTCGGTTCGACCGTCGCCACGCCGCAGCAGTTGTACAGGCAGGATCTCCGGCAGCATCCGTGCGAACTCCGCAGGCCGGTCAATGCGGAAGCTGCCGCCCAGCGGCATCGCCGCCACGGCGGGGTCGCGGATGTACAGGCCCGTGGAGCCGTAGCGCTCCAGTTCCACCAGTGCATCACCCAACCGGGAGTTCTCGAAGCGCACCAGTCCCTTGCGCCACAGGCCCACGGTGTTGGGCGCCACGGCGACGACTGAGGCAACCCCGCCATCGACCGCGATAGTCACGCCCTGGCCTGCAGTAAGGTCGGTTTCGTTACCTGTCTGGCTGTCGGCCTTCGCCTCATCCGAGCCAGCCACGCGCACGTGGCCTTCCTCCACCGCCACCTTAACTGCGCCGGCATCCACGCCAGTGTTGCGATACCTGACGGAAAACCGGGTACCCACCACGGTCACGCGTGCCGGGCCGGCCAGCACCTGAAAGGGTTTCTCGCTGTCGGGCGCGACGCTGAACATGACAGCACCTTCGGCAATCCGCACTTCGCGGTGGTCGCGGAACAGAGTGACCTGGGCCCGCGTGTCGGCGTCGATGGCCATTTCGGAACCATCGGGCAAGGTGACCGTCTGGCGCTGCCTTCGCTCGACGGCGAAATGATGGGAGAAGGTGAGCTGCTGCGTCCACTGATGCCAGCCGGCGCCCACCGCCAGCAGTGCAACGCAACAGAGCGCCACGACGCCCTGGCGCGGCCCCGACCAGTTCCACGGGAGCCAGCGGCTGGCCCGGTTGCCCTGCTGCCACCCAGCGCGCGGTGCCTTGGCGGCGGCGCTGCGGTCTGAGCCGGCATTGGCAACGGACAGGGGTGCCATGCGGGGCGGGGCCTCGAGCCGGGATGCCTGGGCGGTACGTGCTGCCACCTCGGCGGCGGGGATGGCGCGCATGGCCGCGAGTCCTTCATTCAGGTTCTCGAAAGCGGCTGCATGAATGGGGCTGGCGGCCAGCCACTGCTGGAATTCGGCCTGCTCGGCCTCGCTCAGGCCGTTTTCCTGGCGGGTATGCCAATCGACAGCCGCCATGTCCACGGGGTCTTGCTGGCGAAAGAATTCCTCCAGTTCGCGCGCCTCCGCAGCCTCGTCGAAAGAGGCTGGAGAGGTCTCACCGGGGGTTTGAGGGAAACGGCTCATCTTATGGGTATAGACGCACGAGAAGGGAAAAACTGCACCCCGGCCACAAAACCGCCCTACGCAGCGCATGTGGCATTCCGCCGAATCCTGGCTCAGTCATCATGGCCGAGCGCCTTTCTACGGGCAGCGCATGCGAGCTTGCCCCGCCGGATGTATTGATTGACCATGCCCACCGTCACGCCCAGGCGCTCTGCAATCTCCTGGTTGGTCAGGTCGTCGAACAGGTGCATGCGGAACGCCTCGCGGCAGCGCTCGGGCAACGCGTCGATGGTGTCCAGATAGGCTTGCATGGCCTGCGAAGCGGCGTAGGCTTCCTCGGGCTGGAGATGCCGGGGGCCTGCGATCTGGTGGGATTCGTCCAGCGCGTCAATGTCGTCGTGCTGGCGGATGGCGGCGCGCCGGTGCATATCGATCTCGGCACGCATGGCAACTGTCTTGAGGAGTGCCACGGGCTCCAGAATGGCCTGCCCGGCCTGCTGCATGGCGAGCACACGGGCGTAACTTTCCTGCGCCAAGTCAGCCGCCTTGTCGCGGTCTTTGACCCTGCGCGTGCAGAAGTTCAGCAGGTCTTTGTAGTAGCGGGCAATCACCTGTCACAGTCCAGTCAAGCCATGCAAGCAACGGCACCCCTCGTGCATGCGGCAATGTGCTGCGACTGATGATTGCGCGATAGGTAGTGCTCGGATGATTAACCTCGCATTGTATGCGAATAGTTCGCATTTAACTCCGGCTCTACAAATTCACCCAGATTAAGTTCCCATACCCCGCTTGCGGCCGATCTCCATGACACCCCACCACCGCGCACCGTTGCCGCAAGCTGCGGGTCCAGGCGCTGCGCGTCGTACTATCGGGCGGGAGCCATCGTCAAAAAAAGAGCCACCCCGAAAGGTGGCTCAAGAACCTGACCTGCCCTCTGCGATAGCCGGCCGGTATTGCCCTGCGGATTCCGGCCAGGCCTGTACGCGGCCCGGCGGACGTCGAGTCGATCAGAAACGGTGGCGCAAGCCCACGCCCACGGTGGTCATCTTGTTGCCGTAGACGAACGCCGCGCGGTTCGCGTACGAGGCGAACGCGTACAGGTTGGTGCGCTTGGACAGGTCGTGCAGGTAGCCCAGGCTGTAGACGTCGGTGGCCGAGAGGTTCTTGTTCGGGTCGGCGCGCTGGTAGGAACCCAGCACCTTGCCCGAGGCGCCCACCGGCGCGGACAGGCCGACCAGGTAGGAATGCACCGTCAGGCCCTTCCAGGTGAAGTCCTGGTTGGTCGTCCCGGTGCCCCGGGCGGGCGTGTTCGGGTTGTTCCTGCCGGCCACGAGGTCGATGTCCTGGCCGGACAGCAGACCGTCCTTGGTGTAGCCATAGGCGACCGAGATCTTCAGCACCTCCAGGTCATAGGCCGCGCCCAGGATGGCCTGCTTGGGCTGCGGCGCGCTGGGATGGCGGAACTGCTGGTCATAGGTCAGCGCGACCTCGAGCGGGCCCGAGGCGTAGCGCAGGCCGGCGGTGACCGCGCGGTTCTTCTCGTCGTTCTCGAAGGCACCGGGCAAGGTGCGGTCCTGGTCGAATTCGAAGGAGTAGCCCACCGCGGCCTGGAAGCCGCCCCACACCGGCGTGTGGTAAAGGATCGCGTTGTCGTAGCGCACGCTGTTGGCGGCGCTGAACGCGGTGCCGGCCGTGGCCTGCAGGAAATCCAGTTCGAAGGGATCGATGCCCTTCAGGAAATTGCTCGCGACGTTTTTCTGCCGGCCCAGATCGATGCGGCCATAGGCATCGTGCGCGAGTCCCAAGGTGGCCTGGCGGCCGAACAGCCGGTCACTCTGGCCCGAGCGGCCGGTCGTGGGCGAAAAGCCGCTTTCCAGCACGAAGATGGCGCGCAGGCCGTCGCCCAGGTCTTCGCTGCCACGCAGGCCCCAGCGCGAACCGCTCTGCTGGTTCGCCCCCGTCGACAGGCGCGACTGGTAATCGCCGCCATATTGGGGCCGGGCGCCGTCGGTACGGCCCACCTTCCCACGCTGATAGACCAGGCCCGCATCGATCAACCCATACAGGGTTACCGACGTTTCGGCCTGGGCGACGGCGGAGGCACCGAGGCTGCCTGCCAACAGCGCGCCGGCCAACATTTTGCTCTTCTTGGCGTACACAGATCTTCTCCTGGTTTACCGGAAAAATAATGGTGCGGACCGTCCCCGACGGCGCCGATTACACCTTATCCATTGCGTCGAGACTATCAGACCGGAAAACAGAATCTGTAAGTAAATAAGCTGTTGTTTTTTCCGAAAAACCATTTGAATCAACTACATGTGCATTTTTCATTTCAATATTGGATAACCATTCAGGCGCATTATCTGCCAGCTTTTCCTCAATCCATTTAAATAATGAAAACTCGCCACCTGGATAAATTGCGCATTATCAGCACAAAATACGCAGTCCCTCTCAGCACATTCCCATGCGCACAAGGAAATCGCGCGCCAATGCACTGGCGCGCAGGTCGCGGGCGTCGCCTCCGCCCGGGCGCCGGGGCGACCAGGCGAGGTAGTGCGTGTGGCCAGGCGGCTCGCCCAACAGCCGGTAGGCGGCGGGCATGATCGGCACGTGGTCGCCGAAGAAGCACAGCCCGCTGTCGCGCGGTTGCGCGGCCAGGGCATCGGCGAGCATGCCCAGCATGCTGTCGGCATGACGCAGGTGGCGCGCGTAGGCGACCAGTTCGTCGCAGCCTTCCGGCAGCGGGACGCCGGCGACGTCGTCGCGATCCTGCGCCGTGACACGCTCCCAATGCAGGGGGCCGTGGTTTTCCATCGTGATGACATGGACGTAAAGCGGACGGTCCCTTTCCGCTCGCAACAGGTCCGTGACGAGACTGGCCAACGCGACGTCCCCCACATAGGCGCCCTCGCGCGCGGCCCCGGCGAAGGCCGCGCCATCGATGAATTGGTCGAAGCCGAGCAGCGGCATCAGGCGGTCGCGGCCATAGAAGGTGCCATGGTAAGGATGGACGCACACCGTGCGGTACCCCGCCTCGCGCAGCCGCGACGCGATCGTGGCCACGCCGCTGGCCGCCAGGCGCTGGTACGGCTGGTAGCGGTGCACGCCCAACGCCGCCTCTTCCAGGCCCGTCAGGAAGGCGAACTCCGTGCGGATCGTGTTGGCGCCCCAGGCGGGCACGGCCAGCCGGCCATGGGCCAGCGCCTGCGCACGCATCGCGTCGTAGCGGGGCAGCAGGTCGCTCCGCAGGCAGGCGTAGCTTTCCCGGGCATCGAAGAACGATTCGCTCTGCACCGTCACGAGGTCCGGCAGGGCCTCGGCGCGGGCGGGCAGGTGCAGCGGCAGGTCCGCAAAGGGCGGTGCCAGCGCGGGCAGTTGCCGCGCCTGGCTGCCATAGCGCCAGAGCGAGGCGACCAGCCCCCAGGCGCGCACATCCCGCTGCGCCACCCACGACGTATCCAGGCGGGCACTTGCGGCACGGGCGGCGCACAGCGCCCCCACCCCCACCGCGAAGCAGCCCAGGACAGCCGAGGCGCGCGCGGATGCCCCGCCATCGAAATGGGGCGGCTCCAACACCAGGCCGGCCCAGAACGCCCCCGCGCAAGCCAGTAGCGCCCCCAGCAGGCGCCACCATCCCAGGAACGGCAGGTACAGCCGCGGATGCCGCAAGGCATCGGTGAAATACTCGAAGTCCTGGCACACGAAGGGCTCGCGCAAGGCGTCGAACTTCGCCCGGCCCACCAGCACGACCACTAGCAATGCGGCGAGCGCCAACGCGGCGGCGAACCAGGGCCGCGCCAGCAGGGCCAGCAGCGTCGCGTACGCGGCCGTCCATACCGACAGGTGCACGGCCAGCGCGTGGACAGGCCTGCGCCAGGGCGCGCGCGGGCGCGGCAGGGTGCCCGCCTCCACGACGAAGGACAGCGCGCCGCCCGTGGCCCACGCCGCCAGCAGCGATGCGCCGGTCTCAGGCGCCATAGCCCAACCATCGCAGGACGCGCGAGGTCAGCCAGGGCGGCGCCACGCCCAGCAGCCAGGTGCCCCAGCCCAGCCAGAACGGGAACACGATGCGCGCGCGATTGGCGCGCAGGCCGCGCCGGATGGCGCGCGCGGCGCGCGGCGCATCCCAGAGGAAAGGCTTGGGCCCGGGCATCGCCGCGCACATCGGCGATGCCACGTAGCCCGGCATCACCACGCTGAGCGAAACGCCCTTGGGCGCCAGCACGTCGCGCATGGCTTCGCCATAGGCCTTGAGCGCGGCCTTGCTGGCGGAATAGGCCGGCACCCGCGGCAGGCCCCGGAAAGCCGCCAGCGAACTCACCAGCGCGATCTGCCCCTGTCCGCGCGCGCACATGGCCCGGGCCGCTACCTCCACGGTGGCGATCGCCGCCAGCACGTTCACGTCCAGCAGGTGGCGCATTTTCTCCCAACCTTCGCTGCAGGCGCCCGGCGGTACGCTGATGTTGATGCCCGCCGCGACCACCACCAGATCGGGCGCGACCGGGGTGCACAGCCCGGCCAGCGTCTGGCGCCAGCCATCGAGATCGGCCAGGTCCGCCTCGCAGGCAAGCACCTGCGCGCCGCGCGCGCGGCAGTCGGCGGCCAATGCCGCCAAACGTTCCCCGCGCCGCCCGTGCAGGACCAAGGTGACGCCGGGCGCGGCATAGGCCAGCGCAAGGGCCCCGCCGATTTCGCCGCTGGCCCCCGTGATCAGCACGCGGTTGGGGGCGCGCAACGGCAGGCGCGCAGCATGGCGGCGGGGGCTCATGGCGTCTCCTTTGGCGGGCAGGCGTCCAGCAGCCTTTCCAGTTCGGAGACGCGTGCCTCCAGGCGGGACACGGTGCCGGCCAGGGCCAGGCCGATACCCTCCCTGCTGTAGAAACCGCCATTGACCTGGGTGGTATGGATCACGGTATTGCGGAACAGCCGAAACAGCTCGGCATCCGGCCGGGCGGGCCGCGCCCAGAACGTATCGAGCCCGCCCTGGTGGCTCAGTCCCGGCATGTCATAGATGGCACGGCCCAGCACGGCCAACGGGCAGCGGTGGACGAGCGCGGAGCCGCCCACGGTGCTGTTGACCGTCACCACGCCGCGGGCATGCGACAGCAGCGTGGGAAGGTGGCCGCTTTCGATGAAATGCAGCCGATGGGCCACGCCGAGCGCCTCGCCGGCCTGGCGCAGGAGCGCTTCACGGTCGTGCACGCCATAGTCCAGCGGATGGTTCTTGACCAGCAGATGGGCGGCCGCCGGCGCGTGGCGCGCAAAGGAATCCAGCACCTCGCGCAGCACCTCGCCCATGTCGGCATAGCGCGAATGGAAGCGGATCTGCGCATCGGTATCGAGCTGCAGCGGCAGCAGGAAGAACGGGATGCGACGCGTCACCAGCGCATGCGCGGTCTCGGCGTCGCGCGCCTGGCGGCGCCACACGCGCTGCATGCGCCACAGGTAGCCGGCATACTCGCGCGGCGCGCTGTGCAGGGCGTGGCCGCGATAGCACGGCACGAGTAAGGGATTGGCCGCGCCCGCCAGGTGGTAGCAGACGTCGTACCACGCGCGCCGCCACATCGGCGCGGCAAAGGGCGTGCCATTGCCATAGTCCGGCAGGGACGCGCCCACCTCGCGGTACCAGTCCGGCGAGCGAGGCAGCAGTGAGTTCCCGTTGACGCCGCCACGCTCGAGCGTGATCCACGAGGGGCGGAAATAGCCCTCCTCGAACACGTGGATACGCAGGCCGGCCTCGCGCGCGGCCCGCACCACCGGCATGTGGACCGGCCGCTGGTCGCCGAACAGTACGACATCGCTCACGCCGTACTCTGCAAGCTTCTCGCGCGCATGCCTTTTCAATCCCAGCAGGGGGCCGTCGTAGGTCCAACCCGCCCGCCCCCGCCAGGCCCAGGCATCGCCCGCGTTGAAGTTCATGCGTACGACATCGTGGCCGCGCTGCGCCAGCGCGTCGGCCAGCCTGGCGAAGAATGGCGAGCACACGCCCTGGAGAAACAGGAAGGTCCGCGTCAAGGGCGCGCTCCCAGACGGGCGGCCATCCGGCGCCACCAACCGGGGCGCACGCCGCGCTCACCATCCTCGCGCAGCTCGTCCACGATGCGCTCTGCCTCGCAATAGTGGCGTGTGCGGGCGCTGACGTAGACGGGGTACAGCAGCAGCGTCCCCGCGACCAGTTCATCCAGCGACAGCCGGCGGCCTCGCCTTTGCAGCGTGTCCGCCTCGAGCCCGAGATCCTGCGTGAGCCCCCAACCCGCATAGAACGGCTGCCCATAGGTCACGACCTTGCGGCCGCGCAGCAGCGCCTCGAAACCGGCGAGCGAGGTGAGCACGTGCACTTCGTCGACCTGTCCGAGCACGCGCGAAAACGGCACGTCGCCCAGGACCTCGTCGCAGTCGCGGTGCGCGGCGTCCTCGCCCAGGCCCGCGCGCCGAAGCCGCGCCAGCACGTCGGGATGCGGCTTGTAGACCACGTGCGCATCCGGGCAGGCTGCCCGCACGGCGCGCAGCAAGTCGATATTGCGTTTGACGCCGCTGGCGCCATGGCGGATGGAGGCATCGCTTTCCACTTGGCCGGTCACCAGGACCACCCGGTCCTTGCCCGCCGGCCGGCGCCATTCGCCCGCGCCGACGTTGTATTTCGTGACCCCGTCACGGCAAAGGCGCATGCGAAGGTGCGCCGCCCTCGCCCGCAAGGCGTCGTCGAAGTCGTGCTCGCGCAGCAGGGTTTCCAGCCGCGAAGGCGAGCGCGCGTCGTAATAGATGCCCTGGTCGTCGACGACCCAGGACAGCGGCCGCACCAGGGCGGCGCCCAATCCCACCGACCGCAGGAAGCCGTCCTCCAGCCGCAGTACCGGGCCCGGGCGGGCCGGCAGCGTGATGCCGCCCTGTTCCAGCCGATGCCCCCAGACGGCCAGCGCAGCCTCCGGCGGCGCGTCGCGCGGATGATCGATGAAGCGGGGCGTGCTGCCCGCCAGGAAATCGCGGACGTAGGCGCGCTTGCGGCGAGGGAAGCCGCAGGCATGGACGACGGCCGGGAAGCGCTGGCGCATGCGCCGCTGCAATGCGATCCACGCCAGCGTCTCCTCGGGTCCCGTGGGCTGACCGGTGTGGGGATCCACATACCTGGGATAGGCCACCAGCGCGGCATGCACGAGCTGCGCCAGGCTAACCCGGCCGCGGCGGGACGGGGCCGCCAGCGCATCCTCGGTCAGCCCCCAGCCAGCATAGAACGGCATGCCGAAGGTCCGCACGCGCTTGCCCCACAACAGCGCCTCGAAGCCCAGTTGCGAAGTCACCACGTACACGGCCTCCACCTGGGCCAGCAGGCCCACCGGATGCAGCTCGTCGGCCAGCACGCGAACCTGCGCGGGCAGGCTGTGCAGGTCGAAATGTCCCTGCTTGTGCCCGGCCACCACCTCGGGATGCAGCTTGAGCAGGACCTGCTTGCCGGGGTTCTCCTCACAGGCCGCCTGCAACATGCGCGCGAAGCTTTGCGCATCGGCCAGGCCGCCCGCGATGGAGGCATCGCCGCGTGTCTGGTCCACCACGAGCACGGCGCCGGGCGCCAGCGTGCCGGCGAAATCCCGAGCATGGTTGTATTTGGAGACCCGCCCCGCGCACCAGGCGCGGCGCAGCAGGTGCGCGCGGCGCATCTCGTCCTCGCCCAGCGGGCGGCGCACCAGGGCTTCCAGCGCCGAAGGACGGGAAGCGTCGTAATAGATCCCCGTGTCGTCGACCACCATCGAGAGCGCCATGCTGTCCCGGCCCGGGGCCAGGCCGCGCAGGAACCCATCTTCTAGCCGCAGGCAAGCCAGGCCATCCCGCCGCGCCAGGCATTGCGCCCGCCGCCCGCTGGCCTTGCTGCCCCAGCCCAGCCAGGCGCTGGCGCCGGCGGGCGCGCGCCAGGCCGGCACGATACGGGCCCGCAGGAAAGCCGCCAGCTCGCGGCGGCGCCACAGTCCATGGTCACGCAGCGAGACCGCGTAGATCGGCAGCTCGCTCATCTAAGGCCGCATGCCGCCACGAGCTGCGCCAGGCGGTGCGACCAGGTGTGCTCGCGCTGCACGTAGTCCGCGCCCTCACGCGCCCGCGCAAGGTCGTCGGGCGCGGGGCCCAGCGCCAGCCGATCGTACAGTTCGCGCGTCTCGCCGGGCGTCTCGACCACGTGGCAATACGGCGCGAACAGCCGCTCGACGGAGCGCGCCGGCGTCGTCACGGCAATGCCCGCGCAGCCCAGTATTTCCACGAGCCGCCGCGAGAACATGGTGTCCGAATCCTCGACCGTGTTGACGTTGAGCGAGGCCACGTAGTGGCGGTAGATGTCCGCCGTGCGGGAATAAGGCACGCGCGCAAGCACCTCGAGGTGGGGCTGGGGCGGCACCCGGTAGTTGGGCGAGCGCCGGGCCGAGTTGCGATCGAACAGGGTCAGGCCGATGCCCGAGGCCGCCGCGAAGAGCATGTCCTGGCGTGCCCGCCTTGCGCCATGGAGATGCCGGCTGTAGCTGCCGACGAAGGCCGCGCGCCGATACCGGAAGTCGAAGCCCTGGAAGGCGTGAATGCGCGGCTGGACCGCGAACATCAATGCCTGCACCGTCCGGTCGTCGCCCAGCACCGCGCGATAGCGGGGAATGCTGTTTGCGTCGACGGTGAACACGTGCTCGAACAACGAGGCGCTATCGATGAAACGCTCGAAATGCGTGCCATCTTCCTTGTTCCAGAAGGCAGTGGGAATGCCCTGCTCGCGCGCCAGCCGGACCAGGCCCCGCAACGCATTGTTGTTGCGCCGCGGATGGTCCGGATAGGCCGCGATGCGATAGCGCCAGGCGCCGCGCCGCCCTTCCCAGGCGGACTCCACCAGGATCAGATCCGGCTTCCAGAATCGCAGGACGTAGGGGTAATTGAAGGGTGTGAGCTGCACGACGCAGCATTCAGGCGCCAGGCACGCAGCGGTCAACGCATCCGACACCAAGCCGATACGCAACGCACCAAACTGTTTTTTTGTCACAAACAAAACCTCTGATAATGCCCCGTGCCGTAATTTCCTGTTTTTCCCATGCCGGCATAATAATCGTGCACAAAAACAGATCCGCCACCATTTCAGCAGCAGGATAACGCTCCTTTGGCGCAAATAGATAATAAACTGTGCTGCCGAAAAATACCCTCCCGCATCAGCCGCACGCGTCGTTTCGATCCGCATGAATATTCCCAGCCTCGCCCTGTCCGGTCCGCGGCCCAGGCAGGCCGCCGCCTGGGCCATGCGCGCGCCGCGCGTTCGGCTCGTGGCCACCTTGCTGCTTGCCGGCGCATGCGCCAGCGGCGGCGCCCAGGCCCAGATCACCCACAATGCCGCCCCCTACGCCCTGACGCCCGAATGGGTCGACGACCGTGGCCCCCTGCCCGGCGGGCGCTGGGCCGAAAGCCTTGCGCTTCCTGGCGCCGCGGCCTGGGAGCAGGACACCGCCGCGCGTGCCCGGCTGCTGCATGCGCTGCATAACGACGGTTTCGCCAACGTGGCCCTGGCGCCGCTTCCGGGAGGCGTCGCGCTGCACCTGTCCGACACCTGGCGCCGTTCGCCCTTGCGGGCGCTGTCGCGGGCCTCGCGCATCGCGCTGGCTTATCTGCCGCTGTCCACGCGGACGCTGGAAATACGCCTGGATATCCAGGATATGGCGGGTCCCGCTTATCGCTACGACAATCTGCCCGAATTGCGCCGGTATTTTTCCGGGGACAGCACGGATGCGGCGCTGGCGAAAACCATCCATATTGCGCACGGTAATAGCCAGAAAGCGCAGGCATTGCCGGATCCGGATTCTCTCGACCGGGCCACCGCCCAATATGCCGACATGCCCGCCGCGCGCGCCCAGGCAGCCCGGCAACCACGCGAATCCATCCGTTCCGCGCGCGAGGCGGCCTGGTTCGGCGCGCACGGCGGCGGCGTCTGGCTGCAGCCCTACGCCTCGCTGTACCAGGGTGCGCCCGGCGGCGGCCGGGGCTACGACGCCGGGTTGAAACTGGCCGGCCAACTCCGGATCGCCCCGGGGTGGTGGCTGCAGGGGGCGCTGGGCCTGTCGGCCGTGCAGGACCTGCCCCGCCGCGGCGACACGGCGACGGCGGGACTGGCGCGGGTCAGGTCCGGGCTGGCCGACTACGGTTCGCCGCGCGCGCGGGTGGACAGCGCGCTGATCCACCGCTACTGGCAGGCCGGCCCGCGCTGGTACTTCCGCGCATCGGCCGGCTGGTACGAAGCCATGTATGGCGGCATCGGCGCCCAGGCGCTTTATGTCTCGCCCAGCCGCAACTGGACCTTCGACGTGGCCGCCGACCGGGTACGGCTGCGTGAACGCGCCGGCCTGGGATTCGAATCCGCGAGCCATAACACCGCGCTGCTGTCGGCCCACTACCGGCCCGCCTGGGCCGAAAGGCTGACCCTGACCGCGCGCGCCGGACGTTTCCTGGCCGGCGATCTCGGCGCACGCGCCGAGATCGCCTATACCCTGCCCGCGGGGGTGGAAGTGGGCGCCTGGTATGCCCGCAGCCAGGATCGCGATGCCTACGGCCGTGACGCCAATCACGGCTTCTTCATGCGCGTGCCGCTCTCGCTGCTGCTGGGCGGCGCCGGGTCGGTGTCGCAGGCCGCGTTCCAATTCTCGCGCTGGCCCGGCGACGCGGCCCAAATGCTCGACCAGCCCGCCGACCTCGCCCGGACGCTGCGCAGCGTGCTGCGTACGCCCGCCCGCGAGGATGACCTCGGCGACTTCGCCGACCTGCCGCCCGGAGGACTGCCATGATGTTTCCAAGACGCGCCGCCGGGCGCCTGGCCCTGGCCGGCGCCTGCCTCTTTCCGCTTTCCTCCGCCCTTGCCGGGCAGCCGGGCTGCATCGTCCGGGAACCGGGCCTCTCCGAGCGCTATGCAGGCGCCTGCGTGGCCGGGGCCGCGCACGGCCAAGGCCTGGCCTCGGGCACCGAAGGCCGCTACCAGGGCGAGTTTCGCGACGGCCTGCGCGAAGGCCGCGGCATCCAGCACTATGGCAACGGCGACATCTATGCAGGCCAGTGGCGGGCCGGCAAGCGCGATGGCGAAGGCACGTACTGGTTCGGCAAGGCTTCCCCCTGGGCCGGCGACCGCTACCAGGGGCACTGGCGCCAGGACGAATACGCCGGTGCCGGGAAATACACATTCGCCCCGTCAGGCGATAGCTATCGCGCAGACTGGCAACCAGGCATGTCCCTGGAAACCCCTTCAGGCGCCATGGTCCAACGGGCACGCGCCGCACGTGACGGCACGAATTTCACCATCGGGCAGCAGGTCTGCTCGGTGACCACGCCGGGAGCCTGGCCAGGACAAATCGCGCGCGGAACCATAAAAAAAATGCAGAAAGACGCCGGAATCGTGCTGATCGATATCACCGATCGTGCAATCCTGGCTGCCAGCCCATTATCTCCGCCGCAAAGATGGGAGCGCGGCGCCAATTGGAAACCGTGCGACTGAGCACGAATTTATTATCTTTTCACGCCACTGCGCAGCCATTCCAGGCGTTACACAAATAATCATCTTCCCCTTCGTGTAAATAATTCTCGACCACGAAGCGGGGCAGAATCTTGTCGGCAACATAATCGTTGCCCCGTTGGATCCGGCGCTTGACGAATAGTCGCCGGCACCAGCGACGAGAGAGGCATACCAGCCCTCGCCATTCAATTCCAAGAGGTATTCAGCCCGCCAAAGAGGGTGTCCCGGTAAATCCCGCGGACACACGGAGCCGTGCGCGTTTTTGTTTCGCGCGCTGGCAGGTCAATCTGTTGCCATACGAAGAGGTTTTCATGTCTTCTCAGAGTATCAAGCGAGTTTCGGTCATCGGTCTGGGCTATATCGGGCTGCCCACGGCCGCACTGTTCGCATCGCGCCAGGTCCAGGTCATCGGGGTGGATATCAACCAGCACGCCGTCGACACCATCAACCAGGGCCGCATCCATATCGTCGAGCCCGAGCTCGACAAGGTCGTGAAGGAAGCCGTGGATGGGGGCTATCTGCGGGCCACCACCCAGCCCGAGCCGGCCGACGCCTACCTGATCGCGGTGCCGACCCCCTTCCGCGAGAACCACGAACCCGACCTGAGCTATATCGAGGCCGCCGCCAAGGCGATCGCCCCCCAGCTCGCGCGCGGCAACATCGTGATCCTCGAGTCGACCTCGCCCGTGGGCGCCACCGAGCAGATGGTCCAGTGGCTGGCAGAAGCCCGCCCTGACCTGCGCTTCCCGACCAAGGACACGGGCGACGGCGAGATCGACGTCCATGTCGCCTATTGCCCCGAGCGCGTGCTGCCCGGCCAGGTGGTCCGCGAGCTGGTCGAGAACGACCGCATCATCGGCGGCCTCACGCAGGAAAGCTCGAACCGGGCGTGCCAGGTCTACCGCATCTTCGTGCGCGGCAAGCTGCTCGTGACCGATGCCCGCACCGCCGAAATGTCCAAGCTGACCGAGAACGCGTTCCGCGACGTCAACATCGCCTTCGCCAATGAACTCTCGCTCATCTGCGACAAGCTCGACATCAACGTGTGGGAACTGATCGACCTGGCCAACCACCACCCCCGCGTCAGCATCCTGCGCCCGGGCGCAGGCGTAGGCGGCCACTGCATCGCCGTCGACCCGTGGTTCATCGTCAGCAAGACGCCGCAGCAGGCCCGCCTGGTGCAGACCGCGCGCACCGTCAACGACAGCAAGCCGCACTGGGTCGTCGAGGAGATCCAGGGCGCCAGCGCGCTGGCGCGCCTGCAGGGCAAGAAGGAAGAAGACGTCAAGATCGCGTTGCTGGGCCTGGCGTTCAAGCCCGACATCGACGACCTGCGTGAAAGCCCGGCGCTGCATATCGCGACCGAGATCGTCGCCAAGCATCGCGGCCAGTTCCTGGTGGTCGAGCCCAACGTCGAGGCGCTTCCCGCCTCGCTGTCGGGCGCACGGTTGGTATCGCTGGAAGAGGCCATCGCGCAGGCCGACGTGGTGGCGGTTCTGGTCGCCCACACCCCCTTCCAGGGTCTGCGCGCCGTGCTGCGCGACGCGCAGATCGTGGTGGACGCGGTGGGCGTGGTCGACAGCAAGGCCATCGCCATCTCCGCAGGCTTCGAAGACGCGCAGAACGAAGCGGCGGCAACGACGGCTCGCGCTGCTTGAAGCCGCTCGGTTTCATCGCCATCAAGACTGCCGGCGTCCGCGCCGGCAGTCTTGATCCCGCCTGAGCCGGAGCGCCACCATGCGAAAACGGTCTTCGTTGCGCATCATGCGCTCGGTGATCTATGCGCTCGCGCTGCGCGAGATGCTTGGCCGCTTCGGCCGCAACCGGCTGGGCGTGGTCTGGGTGCTCGCCGAGCCCCTGGCGCATGTGCTGGGGATGATCCTGGTGATGTCGCTGCTGCGCAACCGGGCGCTGCCCGGCTTCGACTATCCCGTGTTCATGCTGGTGGGCGTCGCGCCCTTCCTGCTCATCAAGAACACAGCCCTGCGCATGATGGAAGGCGCCAGCGCCAACAAGGGACTGTTCGCCTATCGGCAGGTCACGTTGATGGACACCTTCATCGCGCGCACCATCGTGGAGACCGTGCTGTCGGCGACGGTCTTCATGCTGATCCTGGCGGGCATGCTCTGGCTGGGTTTCGACATCGAACTGGCCAGGCCGCTGGAATGGCTGGGCTTCATCGCGCTGGGCCTGGCCTTCGGTTTCTCGCTGGGTGGCCTGCTCGCGGCGCTGGCCTATGCGCTGCCCGAGGCCAAGCTGGCCATCCGGCTGGTCTTCCTGCCGCTCTATTTCCTGTCGGGCGTCATTCTGCCGCCCTGGCATTTCCCGCCCGACACGCGCGCCATCATGCTCTGGAATCCGTTCGTGCACTTGCTGGAACTGATCCGCGGCGCGTTCTTTCCCTTCTATCCCAAGATGCAGGGCATCTCCGCGAGCTACGTGGCAAGCATCACCCTCGTGTTCGCCTTCGCATCGCTGGCGCTCTACCGCGCGCTGCGCCGGCGCATGACCGCCCTATGATCGCGCTGGAAAACGTCACCAAGTCCTATCGCACCCCGCGGGGGCGCCGCTATGTCTTCCGCGACCTCAGCCTGACCGTTCCGCCCGGCAAGAGCATCGGGCTGATCGGTCCCAACGGCGCGGGCAAGAGCACGCTCATGCGGCTCATCGGCGGCATGGACCAGCCGGACTCCGGCCGCGTGCGCACCGACGGCTCCTCCATCTCATGGCCCGTCGGCCTGAGCGGCAGCTTCCAGGGCAGCATGAGCGGGCGCGACAACGTCAAGTTCGTCTGCCGGGTCTACGGACAATCCGGCGCCGAGATGCGCCGCAAGGTCGAGTTCGTCGAGGACTTCGCCGCCATCGGCACGTCCTTCGACGAACCCGTCAACACCTATTCGTCGGGCATGCGCTCGCGCCTCTCGTTCGGCCTGAGCATGGCCTTCGACTTCGACTACTACCTGATCGACGAAGTGATGTCGGTGGGCGACGCCAGCTTCCGGCGCAAGGCCGCGGCCGCCTTCGCCGAACGCGTCGAGCGCTCGAAGGTGATCCTGGTCACCCACACCATGTCCGAAGTCGAGCGCCTCTGCGACGTGGTGCTGCTCGCGCAGAAGGGCCAGGTAACGCTGTTCGAGGATGTGAAAGCCGGCATCGACACCTACATGAACCTTTAGCCCGACACGATGAGCAACTCCGACCGCCTCCTTGACCTGCTGACACCGCGCCGCCTGGCGCTCGCGCTCGTCGGCCTGCCTTTGCTGCTTGCCGCGATCTACTACACCTTCATCGCGGCCGAACGCTACGTGAGCGAATCGATCGTCGTCGTCCGGCAGGCCCGCGAAACCAGCAGCGGCACCTCCGGGCTGATGACCATGCTGGCCGGCATCAACCCCGCTTCCACCGAGGACACGCTCTACCTCCAGCGCTACATCCTGTCCATGGACATGCTGACCCATCTGCAGGAGAAGCTTGACCTGCGCAAGCATTACCAGCAGCACCGGCTCGACGTGCCCTACCACCTGTCGGCGGGCAGCTCGCAGGAAGACCTGCTGGCCTACTACCGGTCGCGCGTCTCGGCGCATTACGACGACCAGGTCGGCCTGCTGGTGATCTCGGTGCAGGGTTTCGACGCCGCGTTCGCGCAGGCGGTGAATCAGGAAATCCTGAAGAAGAGCGAGGAATTCGTCAACGACATCTCCCACCAGATCGCGCGCGAGCAACTGAAGTTCGCGCTTGAAGAACGCGCCAGCGCACAGCAGACCTACGAGGAAAGCAAGCAGGCGCTGCTGCGCTTCCAGAACCAGCACGGCGTCTTCGATCCCATGAACACGGGCGCGTCGCGCTCGGCCCTGATGGCCAATCTCGAAGGCGAACTGGCCCAGGCGCAGGCCGAGCTGTACGCCCTGCAGCAGAGCTATGGCGCCAGATCCCCCACCGTGCGCAACCACCAGGTGCAGATCGAGGCGCTGGAACGCCAACTGGAAGCCGAACGGCGCCGGCTCGTTGCCGCCGGCGGCGGCGAGGGAAGGATCAACGAACTGGCATCGCGCTACGAGAGCCTGGTGCTCCAGGCCCGCATCGCCGAGCAAGCCTACACGATGTCCGTCGCGGGGGCGGAAAGCGCGCGCATCGAAGGCGTGCGCAAGCTCAAGACCCTGGCCGTGATCTCGCGGCCCACCCAGCCCGACGAAGCCCTGTATCCGCGAGTGGCCTACGGACTGCTCACGCTGCTGGTGGGACTCGGGATGCTCTACGGCGTCGTCCGCTTCGCCGTGGCGACGATCCGCGACCACAAAGACTGACCGCCCCTCTTCCTTCCAACCCCTTCCCGTCTGTGCAGCAACATGAAGATTCTGACCATATTCGGCACGCGTCCCGAAGCCATCAAGATGGCGCCCCTGGCCCAGGCCCTGCGCGACCACCCCGACATCAACGCCAAGGTGTGCGTGACCGCCCAGCACCGGCAAATGCTCGACCAGGTCCTTGAGCTTTTCGAGATCAAGCCGGACTACGACCTGGACATCATGCGCCCGGGCCAGAACCTGTACGACGTGACCGCCAACATCCTGACCCGCATACAGGCCGTCCTCGAGGACTTCGCCCCCGACTACGTACTGGTCCACGGCGACACCTCCACCACCCTCTCGGCCTCCTTGGCCGCTTTCTATGCCAAGGTGCCCGTCGGGCACGTCGAGGCCGGCCTGCGCACCCACGACATCTGGTCTCCGTGGCCCGAGGAAGCGAACCGCCAGATGACTTCCGTGCTCGCCTCGCTGCACTTCGCCCCGACCGAACAATCGGCCGCGAACCTGCGTGCCGAGGGCGTGCCGGCGGAGCGGGTTTTCGTGACGGGCAACACGGTCATCGACGCGCTGGCCAAGGCCAAGCACCAGATCGAATCGGACCCCGCGCTGCACCGCGAGCTTGCAGGACGCTTCCCCTTCATGAGCGAGGGCACGCGCATGGTGCTCATCACGGGCCACCGCCGCGAGAACTTCGGCCTCGGCTTCGAGAACATCTGCCACGCCATTGCCGATCTGGCCCGCCGCAACACGGATGTGCTGTTCGTCTACCCCGTGCACCTGAACCCCAATGTGCGCGAGCCGGTACAGCGCATCCTGACGGACGTGAGCAACGTGCACCTGATCGAACCGCTGGAATACCAGCCTTTCGTCTGGCTGATGGTGCACAGCACGCTCATCCTGACCGACTCGGGCGGCATCCAGGAAGAAGCCCCCTCCATCGGCAAGCCGGTGCTGGTCATGCGCGAGAACACCGAAAGGCCGGAGGCCGTCGAGGCCGGCACGGTGAAGATGGTCGGCACCGAGACGCGCGACATCGTGCAAGGCGTCCAGACCTTGCTGGACGACGAGGTGCAATACAACAAGATGGCGTTCGCCCACAACCCGTACGGCGATGGCACGGCCAGCAAGCAGATCGTCGACATCCTCCTGGCTCAGCGCAAAACCTGACCCCGTTACCGACGAGACATCAGCCCAGCGCCCCCTACGGAACCGACCCATGCTTCCTTCTTTGCTTTCCCTGTTCGGCAAACGGCCCGCCCCTCCTCCGTTTTCACTCACCACGTTCCGCCACGAATCGAAGCCGGAACTCAACGATCCTGCCGCCTTGCGCGGCGCGGCGGTAGCGGCCGCGGCCATGGTGCCCGTGACGCGCAAGCTGCATTGGCTGCGGGCCCAGGTGGAGCCTGGCGCGTCCTGCCATTTTTCCGGCGCCATCGACCTGGCCGGCAACGACCTGCGCTCCGTCGTCGGGCGGGTCCGTTTCCTGGACGAGGCAGGTCGGACGATCGAGGCCACGGTGCCGGGGCTGTCCCGAACGGAAAAGCTGGGCGACTATTTCTACCCGGGCACGCAACGCGAACAAGCGCATCGCTTCGGCCGCACGTTTTCCGCCCCGCCCAATGCCCGCCACATCGAGGTCGCACTGACGCTCTGGCGCACCGGGCAGATCAAGGGCACGCCCATGGCTTCCAGCCAGTTGTGCCTGGCCATCCTGAGCAAGCGGCCCTGGCGACTGGTCCTGACCAATGATCCGCTCTCCGCTGCGCCGGCCGCCACGCTGGCAAGCATCCTCAAATTTTCGGAAGGCGTTGCGCTGCCCGTCTCGTTGGAAGAAACCTGGCTGTCCGCTCCCGTCCGCATGCACGGTACCTACACGGTGGCGCTGCGCGTCACCGACACGGCCGACGCCAGCGCAGAATGCATTCTCCTGCGCCTGCGGTTCTTCAACGCCGCCGGGGCGCTCATTCCCGGCCGCTATGAGGGACTCTTCTATTCGGAGCAGGCTGGCGCATACCGCTACCTGCTGCGCAGCCAGCGCGGCGAACTGGTGCAAGAGAGCTTCAGCGTCCCGCACGGCGCCGTGCGCCTCGATCTCTGCCTGCAACGCTGGCGCCAGGACGTCGGCATGCCGCGCGTGGATGCCGCCATATTGCTCTATGCGCACGGCGCGCGCCACGTGGACACGTCCGAAGCGGCCGCAGGGCAGGCGCTCGACGCCAGTCCGCAGATCCGCTCGCTGATCGCCCGCGAAATCAGGAAAGCCCTGGGCGATGCCGTACCCGCCGCGACGTCCGCCTCCGCCGCCACCCGCCCCACGAAGGCCGCCGGCAAGGAGACGCGCACGGCCTCGACCGCCTCCTCAAGCGCGAGCAAGACCGCCACGGCTCCCGCGCCGTCGGGCAAGGCCAAGCCCACCACGGGCAAACCCGCGGCGGCGCCCGCCGCCAAACCCGCCGCCAAACCCGCCGCCAAACCCGCCGCCAAATCCAGCGCCAAGCCCGCAGCCGCCGCCAAGCCGTCGCCGGCCAAGGCGGCATCGCCCGGCGCGCTGGCGCGGCCCGCCAAGACCGAACTGGTCGAGGTCCTCCAACTACCGGGCGGCGCCGATGGCGCCGCCAGCGTGGGGCTGACCAATGCCGGCGTCGACATCCTGCCGCGCGTGAGCCACGGCGTGACCTATGTGCTGGAGGGCCGCTTCGAGAAGGATCCCCGCGCGCAAGCAGGCTTTCCCGCGCTGGCCCTGTTCTCCTTTGCCGAGCCCCCCGCCGACATCGCCCAGGCCAAGGCCGCCACGGGCCTGTCGCACTCCGGCAAGCTGGGCTACTACAAGTACCTGAAGCCCGCTTCCGCGGAAGACCTGTCCTTCTCGGTGGTGTTCAAGCTGCCCAAGCCGCTGGTGCTCGAGAAGGTCACGCTGCGCAAATGGCATCCCGATGCCCGGCCCGTGCTGAACCGCCAGGTCCGGTTGCTGCGCCGCGCGCCCGCGAACAAGACGACGGCCTTCTCCACGCTGGCCTCGCCGCGCCTGGTCACGCCGGCCAGCAAGCTCAACCGCGACCGACTGGGCGAACATCCGCTCTCGCTGCCCGATGCCGCCACGCTCGCCCCGCAACGCGAGGTCTACGAACGCGACGGTTTCGACGCCGCGTGCCAGGCCATCGAAGCGTCGGCCAAGCCCGCGCGGGCCATTGCCGCCGATCTCGTCGGCCTGGGCCAGTTGCTGGATCCCGGCGGCGACGCGGGCGTGCAGTTCGCCTTCGCGGAACGCGCGTTACATCGGCACCGCAGCAGTCCCGTGCTGCTCAACTATTTCTGGGCTGCCGTCCAGGCCGCCAAGGTGCCGCAAGCCTACGCTGCGAGCCGGGAACTGGCGCGCCTGTACGAGCGGGGCGCGGACGAGGCCGAGGTCCTGGCATTCAAGCAGGTGCAGGCGCACCGCGTCACACGCCTGGCGTTGCTGGACGCGGCGCACCCCACCGAGGTCACCCCCATCGACGCCGAGCCGGGACGGATCTGCTACATCCTGCACAACTCCCTGCCCTTCTCCTCGGGCGGTTACGCAACGCGCTCGCAGGGCATTGCACTGGGCCTGCAACACGCAGGCTACGACGTCGTCACGCTGACGCGCCCCGGCTTCCCGCTGGACATGAAGCCAGACATGGATCCTGCCGGCATCCCCGCCGACGCGGTCATCGACGGCTTGCGCTACGTGCGCGTGCTCAAGCCGCTGAAGCAGGGGTCGCGGGTCAAGCAAAGCGATGGCGGCGTGCTGACCGACCCCTACATCCTGGCCGCGGCCGACGCGCTGACGCAGCAATTCCGCACGCTGCGGCCGTCCGTGGTCATGGCGGCCTCAAACTACCTCACCGCGCTGCCCGCGCTGATCGCGGCCCGCCGCCTGGACCTGCCCTTCATCTACGAAGTGCGCGGCTTCTGGGAAATCACCTCGATGTCGCGCAACCCGGCCTACGCCAAGACCGTCGAATACGTCGTCGAGCAGATGATGGAAACTGGCCTGGCGGCGCGCGCCGACCACGTATTCACGCTGACCACGCCGATGCGCGAGGAACTGGTCGCGCGCGGTGTGCCGGCCGACAATCTCGACCTGCTGCCGAACTCCTGCGACCCGACGCGTTTCAATCCGCTGGTGCGCGACGACGCGCTGGCGAGCCGGCTCGGTATCCCCGCCGATGTCCCCGTGATCGGCTACGTGGGCACCTTCGTCGACTACGAAGGGCTGGAGGACCTGGCCGCGGCCTGCGCGCGGCTCAAGGGCGACGGCGTCGCCTTCCGGCTGCTGCTGGTCGGCAACGAGAACGTATCGGGCGCGGACATGGGCCCGATCATGCGCGAGATCCTGCGCATCGCCCAGGAGGCCGGCTTCCAGGACTGGCTCACCATGCCTGGCCGGGTGCCGCACGAGGACGTCGAACGCTACTACTCCCTGATCGACATCGCGCCTTTCCCCCGCAAGCCGTGGCCGGTATGCGAAATGGTGTCGCCCATGAAGCCACTGGAAGCCATGGCGATGACCAAGGCGGTGCTGGTCTCCAATGTGCGTGCCCTGACCGAGATGATCCAGGAGGACCATACCGGCCTGAGCTTCCAGAAGGGTGATGTGGACAGCCTTACGGAACGGCTCAAGCAATTGATCGCTTCGCCGTCCCTGCGCGCGCGCCTGGGCGCCAACGGACGGAAATGGGTCGAGCAGGAACGGACCTGGCTGTTCACTGGCGGGCGGGCCCACCCGCCGATACAGCGCCTGCTCGCCGCCAGGCGCGACGCGGCTTCGACCCCGTCGTGGCGGGGGGGGCAGCATGCCGCCGAACTCGCGCATTATCGCCAGTTGTTGCGCGACGCCAAGCCTCCCCAGCCCGTCGCGCTCCCTGAGCCGGCGCGCAGCATCTACGTGCTCCACAGCAGCCTGCCGCACTTGTCGGGCGGCTATGCGACGCGTGCGCACGGCGTCATTGCCGGCACCCGCGCCGCGGGCTTCGACGTGCGGCCCTATACCCGCCCGGCGTTCCCCGCCGATACCCACCCGACCCGGCTGGGCAATACCTATCCCGACACGGATGTCGTGGACGGCATTCCCTATCGCCGCCTTGCCGCCGGCTACAACCGCCAGACCACGCCCGAGCTGGACTACATGCTCGCCAGCATCGACACCTATCGCGACGTCTTCTCGCGCGAGCGCCCGGCCGTGGTGCACGGCCGGTCGACCTACCTGATCTCGCTGCCCGCCTTGATCGCGGCGCGCCAGCTCGGTCTGCCTTTCGTCTATGAAGTCTCGGGCATGTGGGAACTGGTCTTCGCCGCCCGTGACGAGGACGGCAAGAACCAGGCGCTGATCGACCGGGTGACCGACCTGGAAACGCTGATCATCCGCGAGGCCGATGCGCTCATCACCCTGACCGACGACATGCGCGAGGAACTCATCCGGCGCGGCGCGGACCCCGCGCGCATCCACATGGCGCCCAACAGCGTGGACCCGGACAAGTTCACGCCGCGCGAGCCGGACCTGGCCCTGAAGGACGAACTCGGCATCCCGCGCGAGGTGCCCGTGGTGGGCTACGTGGGCTCCTTCGTCGACTACGAGGGCCTGGACGACCTGGTCCAGGCGTGCGCCATGCTGCGCAAGCAGGGAACACCGCATCGCCTGCTGCTGGTGGGAGACGGCCTGGAAAGCAAGCCCGTGCGGCAGCGCATAGAGGCCCTGGGACTGCAGGACATCGCCATCCTGCCGGGACGTGTTCCCCATGACCAGGTGGCCCGCTACTACGCCGTCATCGACGTGCTGGTGTACGCCCGGAAACCGTGGGAGGTGTGCGAAACCGTCTCCCCCATGAAGCCCTTCGAGGCCCTGGCGCTGGAGAAGGCGGTGCTCGTCTCCAGCGTCCGGGCGCTGCAGGCCATCATCGAGGATGGGCAGACGGGGCGGGTGTTCGAGAAAGGCAATCTCGAGAGCCTGGCCAATACGCTGCGCCAACTGCTCGAGTCGCCCGAGGAACGCGCCCGCTACGGTCGCAACGGCCGCGCCTGGGTCATCCGCAACCGGAGCTGGCGAACGGTGGGACACACCATCGCGCAAGCCTATGAAGCCGCCATCCAGAACCACAGGGGACAAGCGTGAGCGAACAAAAACCCGTTTTTCCAGAAACGAAATGGGGCGAGTTCGACTCGCTGGCTGATCTGCGGCGAGCCACGCTCCAGGAAGGCCGATTCAGCGTGACGCTGGACGGTGGCCGCTTCGAAGCCTGCTATTGGCCCAAGCCGGGCAAGCGGCTCTACGTACTGCTGTCCGGCGCGCGCGACCTGAAGACCAAGGCGTGGCCGAACTTCGACCGCTGGAGCTGGGCGCCGCTGTTTCCCGGCTCGGTACTGTGCATTGCGGACCCGACGCTGGCGCTTGACACCACCCGGCTGCGCATCGGCTGGTATGCCGGCACCGCCACGCAGGACTGGACACAGAGCCTGGCCGACCTGGTGCGGCAGGTCAGCCACACGATAGGAGCCCTCAGCAGCCAGGTCATCTGCTACGGCTCGTCAGCCGGCGGATTCGGCGCGCTGGCGCTTGCCGCCCGGCTGGGCGACGCCACCGCGGTCGCCATCAACCCGCAGACCGATGTCCTCAAGTATCACGTGCGGCCCGTTCGCCAGTTCCTGAAGCTGGCGTTCCCGGACCAGGATGGCAAGGAAGCGCTGACACCCGGGCAGCGCCTGCGGCTGTCCGCCCTCGAAGCGGTGCTGGCCGCAACGCAGGTCAAGTGCCTGCTCGTGCAGAACCGCAAGGACCTGCACCACTACCGGGAACACTTCACGCCGCTGGCCAAGCGCGCGGGCGTGGACCTGCGCCGCTCCACGCGCACGCATCCCCGCATCTGGACAATGCTGTACGACGGGACGGCAAAGCACGGCCCTGAACCCAGGAACATGGTGGTGGACATCATCGCAGCAGCGGAAGCGCTGTGCCGCCAGGGCCGGGACGATGACGCCACGGCGCCGGGCGCGCACCCGCCGTCCTCCCCCGTCCTGGCGGAAACGCCCAGCGCTACCGCGGAGGCAAAGCCGCGGCTGTCGATCCAGACGAGTACACAGGCGGACCGCCTGCAGGCTCACGCAGCCCTTCCCGGCGCGAGCGAGTTTGCGTTCTACCTCTACCGTGGCGCCGACCGCATCGCGGTGCAGAAGTACTCCGCTTCGCCAGATTTCGAATGGAGACATGGGGGCGCGCCGGGCAACTACCGCATCAAGGTCTATGCACGCCTGCCGGACGGCAGCACCGTCTCCGACTATGCCGCGATCACGCCCGCAAGGGGCCCCGACGCATGAGCGGCGCAACCGCGGCGAAGATCTCGCTGCACTCGACGCTGGCGGACGGCGTCCTGAGCGTGCATGCCCGGGCGCCCGCCGGCTGTGACTATGCGTTCTACATTTATCGGGACGATGAACGCATCGGCACCCGCGATTACGGCGCGGGCAATGCGGTGCATTGGGACACGCAGCTGCGTCCGGGCAGCTATCGCGCCAAGGTGTTCGCACGGTCGGGGCAGGGCAAGCCCCTGAGCCGATACAGCCAGCCACACACGGTACAGGCGACGACGCTCACGCTGGGACGCGAGGGAGGCATCCTGCTGATCGGCACGCGCAATCCTCCCGGCCACGCACAGGCCGAACTGCGCCTGTATCGCAACGCAGCCCTGGTCGAGGCGTGGCCGCTGCCAGGCGACACGGGCGCTTCTTCCCGACGCGTGCCAGCCCCCCAGGGCGAGCAAGGCGGCATCTATCACTGTGAGATCGGGCTGCGCGACCAACCGGCGCTCGTCCGGTCGCGCAACCTCATCTTGATGCCGGCTGACGCCCTGGCCCCCGAGGACCTCGACGCCTGGCCGGCACAGCCCGGCCCCCTGCGCCTGCGGGGCCCGCGTCACGTCTTTCCCGCACTCTTCCAGCCCGGTGCCCCCCAACGCCTGTACGTGCTGCTGACCGGCGCAGTGGATCGCAAGCGCATCGCCTTGCCCAAATTCGCCCGCTGGTCATGGGCCGAGCGATTCCCCGGCCATGTGCTGGCGCTGGACGACCCCACCCTGGAACTCGACGACGCATTGGAGCTGGGCTGGTTCATGGGCCGGCGAGATGCCGACGCCACCGCCGAACTCGCCGACATCATCGCCGCCTTCGCCGAGCGCCTGGGCGTCGCGCCGGGCGGGATCGTGTTCTATGGCTCCTCCGGCGGCGGCTTCGCGGCGCTGGCGCTGGCGCACCGCCTCCAGGGCTCGGTCGCGGTCGCCATCAACCCCCAGGTCGATGCCACGCGCTTCTTTTCCCGTCAACGCGACGACCTGCTGCGCGTCGCGTTCGGCGGGCTCTCGCCCGAACAGGCCGCCGCCACGCTGCGGGAGCGCTTCTGCATGCAGCATGCCTGGCAAGGCGAGACACATTCACGCGCCATCGTGGTACAGAATCGTCAGGACCTCCATCACTACACAAAGCATTACCCGCTGCTCGCACAGGCCCTCGGGCTTCCCGCGCAAACCGGCTACTCGCGGGACTGGCGCCACTTTTCTCTGCTGTACAGCGACCCGGCGGGCCACGGTCCGGAACCGCAGGACCTGGTGGCGACCATCATCTCGCTGAGCGAGCGCTTCTCGGCCCCCCAAGAATCCGACACCGCGGACCCCGCGTTGCAGCGTGCCGACTTCCAGGTGTTCGAAGGCGGCGGCGCACAATTGCCGGCCGAAGGCTTCAAGCCGCGCCCGGACGTGCCGCCCGTGACGCTGGCCGTACCGCTGGACTGGACGATGGATCCCTTCGGCGACCGCAACTGGCGGTTCCACCTGCAGGCCTGGCGCTTCCTGACGCCCGCCTGGAAGGCCTATTTCGACCGCGACTGGAGCCAATTGCAAGCCGTCGTCCTGCCCTTCGTGCTGGACTGGCACCGCTACCACGTCACGGAGGGCCGCGCCAGCACCTTCGCGTGGTATGACATGGCGGTGGGCCTGCGCGCGCAGCACCTGGCCATGCTGCTCTGGCTCCAACAGAGCGGCAAGCTGCGCATGGCGCCTGACACCTTCGAGGTCGTCCTGTCCCTGGCCAGGTTGCACGCGGCGAAGTTGAACGCGCCGGGATTCATCTCAGCGGGCAACCATGGCATTTTCCAGTTGCAAGGGCTGCGCCTGCTCGAGCTCACGCTCGCGCACCATCCCGGTCCGCAGGACCTTCCCGCGCGCGCGCAACCACAGTTGCACGCCATGCTGCGCAGCCAGTTCGACCCGCACGGCATCCACACCGAGAACTCGCCGGCCTACCACCTGTTCATCATGCGGACCTTCCGCAAGATCCGGCTCGCGCTCTTTCCCGCCATGGCCGAGGCCCATCCCACATTACTGGGGATGGCGGCCGAAGCCGCGCCGTGGTTCACCCTGCCCGACGGCGGCCTGGCATGCATTGGCGACAGCAGTGGCCCCGGGGTCCCCTTCCCGGCCACCGCCAGGCTCGACCAGACAGCGAGTGCCGCCGATGGCACGCCCCTCATCCATCGGGATATGACCGCGTCGGGCTATGCCGTCGTGCGTTCGGCCCCTGGCGTGCCGGCAGAACGCGCCAGCATGCTGATCGTGCACGGCACCGGGCAGAGCCAGGCCCACGCCCATGCGGACCAGCTGGGCTTCGATCTGTATGCCTGCGGCCGTCGCCTTTTCATCGACGCCGGGAAATACGCCTATTCCCACGATGCCTGGCGCGACCACTTCGTCTCTGACGTCGCCCACAACACCGTGGGCTTGCACGACCGTGTCTTCATGCCACAGGACACGCGCCTGCAAGGTTCCGCCCTGCGGGAGATGCATGTCTCCGAGGACGGCCGCTGCTTCATCATCGAGGGACGCGTCTGCCGCGGCGGCGACTTCACGCATGTGCGGCGATTCGTGTACAGGCCGGGCATCTCGCTGACGTTGGAGGAAGCGGTGGAGAAGCCCGCCGCCAGCCTAGCGGTCAGCCGCTACCTGCTGGCCCCGGACGTGGAGGCCGTGCGGACCGGCAACGCCGAGGTCAGCCTGCGCCACGAGGGCCGCACGGTCGCCGTGCTGCGCGCCGGTGTCCCGGACGCCGAGATCGCCATCGTGCGCGGGGAAGAGTCGCCCGCGCGCGGCTGGTTCAGTCCCTCCTACCTGCGTCGCGAGCCCACGACCGCGATCATCTGGACATACCCTGCGCAGGTGACGCGCTACACGATGGAGATCCTCCTCTCCCCCGATCCCCCCTGACTGCTGGAGATGGCAATGACCGCCCGCCCCCTGATGTTGACCGCCCTGCTGGTTGCACTGTCCACGGCCGCGCAGGCTCGCGACCTGGACATCTATCTTTCTCCCTCGGGCAACGACCGCAACGACGGCGCCGCACCCGCCCAGGCGGTCAAGACGCTCAACCGGGTCCGGACACGGTTGGCCGAGCAGGCCGGCAAGGGGAAGGAATATGCGCGTATCAACGTGAACTTCCTTCCCGGCACGTACCAGGGGCTGAGCGTCACCTGGTCCGATGTGGACCTGCGGGGCACCCCCGTCTATTTCCGCCCCGCCCCCGAGGCGCCGGGCAAGGTGGTCATCGACGGCGAGGGGGGCAAGTTCACGCGTTTCTTCACGCTGCGGGAAACGCGCGGAGACGTCGACCGCCGCGTGCCCACCCGCCTGCATTTCGAAAACCTGACGGTGCGCAATTACTGCGAGGCGATCAGCCTGGGAGACGGGCTGTCGAAATCGATCCTGGTGGGCAATCGCATCACGGGAAACACGTTCGAGAACATCGGCAGCAAGTTCGATCCCGTGAGCCGCGAACGCGACGCGCGCCTGCTGCGCAACGGTGCATGCACCGCGGCGATCCGCATCCAGCGCAGCGCGCAGAACCAGATCCACGGCAACACCTTCCGCAACATCGAGAACCTGCCCAAGGAGGAAACGTTCCGTCGCCGCTACGGGCCGACCTACCTGCACGCCATCTACATCGCCCACCACGCCTCGGACAACGACATCACCGGCAACACCTTCGAGCGCTTCACCGGTTCGCCGATCCGCGTGCGCAACCAGTCCGACAACATTCGGATCGAGGACAACGTGTTTTCCTCGCCGCTGTATGTCGAGGACGAGGAATCGCGCCAGCGCGGCGCGCGCGTCATGCGCGCCGTATCGCAATGGTATTGCGGCCACGGCCTGAAAGCCTGCGCGGAAGGCGACGTCGTGCACCGGCCCGAATGCCCGTCCACCGGATTGACGCTCAACCGCAACACCGTGCAGGGCAAGATAGAGCTGTATGCCAACCTGAGCGAGCGCTCGCGGGCCACCTGCCCCGCCGGCCCCGAGAATGCCCGGCGCTTCGAACCCGCCAACCAGGTGCGCATGGAGCGCAACACCACGCGCTGAAACGATGGCAGGCGTGGCGGCCAGCGACCAGGACCGAGTGAAACCACGCGCGCCCTCATCCCGCCGACAGCGCGTACGAATACGCGACGCCGCAATCGCCGCGCGGCCCCACCACGAACACCTTGGCGACATCGATGCCAACGCCCCGCAGGCTGCGTTTCTGGGCAGCCGTACGCACCACGATGGCTGCTGCCGCGCTCAGGCAGCGCAAGGCCTGCCGCCCCCGGCGCATCGCCAGCTCACTGTCAGGCGGCCAGGCTGGCTGGCCAGGCTCGGGCAGCAGCACATGGGCAGGGTCGTACTCGTAAACCACCGGCAGGCCGAGCCGTTCGCCCATCGCCAGCGCCCGCAAGGCCAGGTCATAGCCGCGAGCGCCCGGCTGCGCATGGATCAGGCGGGCCCGCTGCGCCAAGGCAATGCGGCTGCCCAGCCACGCGTCCATCTGCAAGAGTCGCGGGCGAGCGACCTCAGCGACCCAGGAGGCTGCCAGCCAGTCCATGACATAGTGCGGGGCGTCGGCGCCAGAGGTTTCTGACGGGCTCGCCCGCGGCGACGGCGCCATTCGCCACGGTCCCTCCGGGGCGGCACAGCCGCTGTATTCGGTCGGCGTGATCCACACGGCCCGCCAGTCGCGTGGCGGCCGTAGCGGCGCTGCCCCCGTTGGGCTGCCCAGCAAATGGACGACGCACGGCAGGCGCTGGTCATGCCGCCGCGCCGCGGCGCTGGGTTTGGCAAGCCTGCCCTCGACCCGTGGCAACCAATCCGGAGACATTTCCTGGAGTTGGCCCAGCGCCAGGTGGGCGCGCCGTTGCGCAAGGCCGGGGGCCTCATCGTGGCGCAACAGGGCCTCACAGCAGGCTTGCAGCCAGTCCGCCCGCCCGAGCCGCGCGGATAGCCCAACCGCATGCGCGAGCAGATCGACCCGGCGTGGCGCCTGGTCGAGCGCATCCTGGCAGGCCAAGGCGGCAGCCTGCATGTCTTGCGCCTCGATCGCCTGCAAGGCCTGCGGCGAGAAGGCCTGCCGACAGAGGCTGGGCGGGACGGGCATCACCATGGCCCGCGACCCCTTCCAGGGCAGCACCGCCAGCGCCATGCGGCAGGCACCGGGCGGAACGAGCCACGGCGCAGTGAGGTTCTCGACCGCGGTATCGGAAGACGGCAGGTACACCACCTCGCGCTCGAGCTTGCGCGAATGGTGCAGGCCCGGATGGGGGCCCTCCAGTCTCGCGCCCCGCTCGTCCAGGAACGACAGGGCAAGCAGGGCGGCATTGGGCAGCGCCCCGTGGGGGTCGTGCAGACGGAAGCGCAACGCATAGGCGGTGCACGCCTGGACGTCCTCCTCCCACTGCAGAAGGGGTGCGCCGGGCCCGGCAACGGGGGAAGGAGACAGTGCCACCATGACTCTGGTTTCAGCGGACCGCCAGGCTCAGGTCCGACTTCAGGTGCGAGAAGAAGCGGGCACTGACGTCGGCCGGCTCATGGCGCGCCAGGATGCGCGACAGGACATCCGCGCGCGGCACATGCGTGATCGCGCGCGCCATGGCGTTGCGCAACCCGTCGGGCGCCTCGGCGTCGTAAAGCAATGTGGGGTCCTCCTCGAAGGTTTCGCGGATCGCGCCGGCGAGCGGCCCCACCACCATCCTGCCGAAGGTGGCGGCCAACAAGGCCACGCCGGAGTTCAAGGTGCGCACATAGGGCGCGACCACCACGTCGCTGGCCGCAAACAGCGTCTGGACCTGCGCATCGGGAATGCTCTCCGGCATGTACAGGATGTCGGCACGGCCCCGCACCCGCTCCCCCACTTCCCTGGCATAGGCGGCGTCGCTGGGTTTGCCGGCAATGACCAGCCGCAATCGCGGACCGGACTGCCCGCGCAGGGCATCGTATGCCTCCAGCAATGCCAGCACGCCTTTGTAGGGCTGCAAGGAACCGAAGAACAGGAAGACGAAATCGCCGGGCGGCAGATCCAGGTCGGCCCGCGCGGCGGCGCGCGACCGGAATGCCGGATACCAGCCCACGTAGGAAGGATGGGGCACGTGGAACACTTTGCTCGCGGGCAGCGCGTACATCGCGGCGACCGCGTCGGCGGTGTTGGCCGACATGACGTGGATACGATGGGCGCGGCGAGCCGCCACGCGGCGCAACGCCACCTCCGCCTCCACGTGGCGGCTTCCATGGGGCAGGATGTTGTGCACGGTCCAGACGATCTGGTAGCCCCGCCTGCGCCAATCCGCCAGTCGCGCATCGGCCGCGCGAACCGCCTGGGCGGCGTCCTCGGGCGTCTTGCAGAAACGCAACCACGCGGCAAGCCAATGCAGGTGGATGACCGCGCGCCGCGCCCAACCCGCATACGCGAATTCGTCCACGCGCACTGCCGGCACCACGGTAAACCCGGCAGCCTCCGCGCCCTGGTAGAGCAGGTGCTGGAAGGGATTGAGGTGGGCCACGGGATAGCAGATCAACACCCGCGGCATTGCGGTCTCGCGGGTGGACGCGGCGAGCACGTCGGCCGCCAGCGTCTCCGCCCACGAGACGGCCCCGCGCGACAGCCGTGCTACCCGCAAGACAGGCTTCCTCGCACCGCGCCCCTGGCGGCGCTGGGGCTGCTTTCTTTCGCGCTCACCCGACCCTCTCCTTGCCACTCGGCACAGCGGCAAAGCTTATCGGAATCGAGCGCGGATCCCAACCCGAAACTGCGTTGCGGCAACGCCGGCAGCCTCTGCCTGCACGATCCCTGCCATTCAAGCGGGCCTGCCTGCCGAAAACGCGCACGACGCAAGCCCGGGCCCGCCGCGCGACGCCGGTCACACGCCGTTGTGCTCCTGCCGGTTCGCGTCCAGCACCGCCAGGGCCGCCATGTTCACGATACGGCGCACGGTGGAGCTCGAGGTCAGGATGTGCACCGGTTTCGCGGCGCCCAGAAGGAAGGGGCCCACCGCCACGTTGCGGCCGGCGGCGGTCTTCAGCAGGTTGTAGGCGATGTTGCCCGCGTCCACGTTCGGGCACACCAGCAGGTTGGCGGCGCCCTTCAGCGTGGAAGACGGCAGCAGCTTCAGGCGCAGGGCTTCGTCCAGCGCGCAGTCGCCGTGCATTTCGCCGTCGATTTCCAGCGCCGGCTCCTGCTCGCGCACCAGCGCCAGGGCTTCGCGCATCTTCTCGCCCGACGCCGAGCTGCCCGTGCCGAAGTTCGAGCGCGACAGCAGCGCCACCTTGGGCTCCAGGTTCAGGCGGCGCATCTGCTCGGCGGCCATGCGGGTGATCTCGGCGACCTGCTCGGCCGTCGGGTCGTCATTGACGTGCGTGTCCACCAGGGCCACCGTGCGCTCGTCCAGCAGCAGGATGTTCATGGCGGCGTAGGTCTTGGCGCCCGCCTGCTTGCCCAGCACCTGGTCGATGAAACGCAGGTGGTCGTGGTAGGCGCCCACGGTGCCGCAGATGAGGCCGTCGGCGTCGCCCACATGGACCATCATGGCGCCGATCAAGGTCAGCCGGCGGCGCATCTCCACGCGCGCCATCTCCTTGGTGATGCCCTGGCGGCACATCATCTCCCAGTACGTCGTCCAGTACTGGTGGAAGCGCTCGTCGTACTCCGGGTTCGTCACC